>Ga0098052_1001507_pt1 | contig 14535 bp, 12 predicted proteins | sample 15_taG_FD_81591 | JGI IMG/M metagenome (GOLD analysis project Ga0098052, IMG submission 81591) | Marine viral communities from the Subarctic Pacific Ocean - 15_ETSP_OMZ_AT15312 metaG | ecosystem: Environmental > Aquatic > Marine > Oceanic | place: Pacific Ocean | collected 2015-01-18 | reverse complement strand
GACGTAGCTTCCACTGCTTCCTGCTTTGCTGCTGCTGCTGCTCTTCTCTCTGCATCTATTAGGTTAAGACCAGCATCGGTATCAAAGCCTCTGTTCATAGCGTTAAGTTCAGGGGCTAGGTGTGACTTACCTTCTACATTAAGGGCGTCATTAAGAAGCTTGTCTACTCTTATAATAGCAGCCCCTCTAGTGCTAGGGTCGTTTGCTACTCCTGCCTTAATAGTTTGTATTTGGTTACGTATACCCTTAAGGAACTCATTGTCCTCCCCCTCTTGGTACTGGTTGTACAGTGCTGCACCTTGTTTAGCTAAGGAAGCTAGCTGTTGAACAGGGTTTACCCCATTCTGTACAACAATAGGTTGAGGGTTAGAGGTACGTGCTTCTAGTCGTGGGCCGGGCATTAATCGTCTCCTTTATCAGAGTGTATAAAATCTTCTTTACTCTGTGGCTTGGCATTCAGGAGCTCTGCTATCTTATCCAAAGCATCCTTAGCCTTCTGTGTCTTTGCTACGCTCTTCAGTCTTGATTTGAATGAAGAGAAATCTTGTGGGCTACCAGTTACAATCCTACTAAGCAGGGTATCTGCCCCAACTTTACCATGGTTAATTCGGACCAGTGCTTCAAATATTAAAGGGCGTAGTATCTCCCTTTCATTCTGATCTAGTAGTGATACGTAAGCAGTAATACCTTTTAGCTTCTGTGTCATTAACTTAGAATCTAAGTGGCTATTGCTACTGTATATTTCTTGTAAGGCTCTAGCTGTTAGCCTAGCTTGTTGCTTACGGGCTCTTGATAGAGCATTAGTATCTAGCTTAAGTCTATAGTACTCAGACTCATTGAACGTACCTAGACCAAACAACATCTTACCGTATCCCTCTGCAGCAGTAGCACGTACAGTAGGGTTACCATGTTTGTCTCTAAAGAAACCCTCCCGTGCTGCTAGTGCTCCCTTATAATATTGATTAAGACCAGAAGCCATCATACCTGCAGCTTTAATAGCCTTCATTACATTCTCTGCATCACCTGTCTCAGGGTCAGGGTACTGTAATATTTCATAGGCCATCTTGAGGGAGTCACTAGCTCGTACTATAAACGCACCACTAGCACCCATGAAGGACTGTATCCCTGACTCATTAGTCTTGAATAGCATATCTGCTACTGTCTCACCTAACATAGTACTACCTGATAGTACTGCGAAAGAGCCGAAGTTTAATCTTGTGTTCTCTAGGTTATCACTGGTTGCATTCAGTAAGTTATTAAGAGCGTGAGTACCTACACCACTGATGAGTGCTTCCCTTACATCGGTATCCATCTCCTCCCCAGTCATCTCTTCGTACTGGCTCATAGCCCATGATGCTATACCATAGACACCTAGTCCCTCGAAGCCAAACATAAGAGTTTGTAAGGCAGCCATGCGGAATGCTTCTTCCTTAGTAAAGAATCTATTACCAAACTTACCACGACTACCTGCATTCATTACTATAAGCATAGCCTTGTGCTGCATAGAGAAGAACTGAGTAGTTAGTTTAAGATACCCACGTTGGTATGCGAACTCTCCAGCTCTATTCATACCAAAGGATAAAGCTCTAGCTTCATTAGCTACATCTACTCCTGTGAATGCCTTGCCTCCCTGCTCTAGTCTACGTCTACCTACGTGCCATGACATAGCTAGGTTGAGTGCCTCACCAAAGTTAAACCCTGCCTTACGTGAGAAACGGACAGGAGCTTTAAGTGTATTAGATACGACTGCTAGTGCCTTACCTACATCAGTACGACCAGCTATCTCTGTAGAGTTGAGAGTAATACCAGCTAAGAAGCTATGGCTGTCAATACCAGAGGGTAACCCACTGTTCATCCAGTCGTCTACCTCTTTAGTGTACGCCTTCACGGATAGCCCTCTAGCTCTAGCTAGTCCACTCTTCTGTGCATCCCATAGTTTCTTGTTGTGTCTAACACCAGCACCATACATCATGGCTGCTGTGTCTTTGTATAATCTACCGCTAGCTATATACGCAGGGTCTAGTGCCGCTAGCATAGAGTGTTGTGATAGCTGTACGAATAGTTGTCTAATAGGGTTAAGAGCTAAGAACCCAGTAAAGGTAGCACCCTTGAGTACATCTAGTGGGTCATTCTTACTAGCCTTCTCTAATGTCTTAGTGAGGAAGCTGTTATGCCAACCCTTCTGATCCATCCAGTTACCAAAGGTAAGTAAGCTAGCCCTCCAGTTCTTAGTAACAGGGTCTTCAAATCTACCTAGGAAGTGTATGTACTCCCATGAAGCTAGCATCTTCTTATGTACCTTCAACTCTTCTACTGTAACACCGGGGTTAAACTGCTTCTTATCTAAAGGGAAGTGGAACGAACCATCAGACCCCCTAGGTATAAAGCCTAGCTTCTCTCCGAAGAGAGCTACGAAATCTTTCTCTAGTTTCTCTACCATAGGTTTAATAGATAGGTTAGCTGCAGCCTTGTTCATGCTACTCTGTATACTATCTACTACTGGTAGTAATCCACCATTAGCACCCTCTAACTTATTAAGTAGTGGGCCTCTTGATCCTTTATGTAGTAAGCCATTCATACCAGCGAACTGGAAGATAGCCTCTCCATCCCCCATATCACCTATGACTTCTCTACCTAGTCTAACACGTAGAGTAACACCAGCTTCTATCTCTTCTAAAGAGAGAGCTTCGCTTCTTATTCTACTCATTAGAGCCATTGCATCTGATTGTTTCTCAGCACTACCTACAACAGAAGTCTGATCTAGCTTACTAGCTCTGCTCCCTCCATTGACTGTAACCCTAGGGTCTATACGTTCAATGAAGAAGTTATCTGTATACTTACGGTAGGTGTAACCATCTATGTATGGTAGTGACTGGTTTGGTATAGGCTTAACTCTATTAGCATTCTCTTTAGTAACTAGTACGTACTCATAACGTTCAGTACCTTTACCTTCTTTACTTCTAAGCTTAAATACCTCACCCTCACCTGACTGGACAGACTCTTTCATTGCAGTGGTGAGCTCTATAGGCTTACCAGTCTTAGCATCTATTACGGCAGTGACACCTTTTAAATCAGATGCTTCTCCCTTTATCCCGTACCTAGTGACATTATCTGTGCCTACTAAATGGTGGTAGTTATTATTTTTAAGCCAACCAGTTAACCTTGAGTTCTCTGTATGGTACACTAGGTCAGAGATAGCACGTAGATTAGAGTACGCTACATACTCTTGGTTAGTAAGCTTTAAGCTACCGTCATTACCTGCAACCAGCTCTTCAAAGGAGTATGTACGTCCTTCTTTGCTACCCTTAGATAGGTAACCTAGTACCTTCTCTTTACCCTTAACCCCTAGGCTATCAAAGTGCTTACCTGCTAGGTGTACCTGTGCTAATACACCATGCTTCAGATCTTCTATACCTGATAACTTAAGTGCATCTTCCTTCTTAAACATACTGAATATATCTAGGAAGTTTCTAGTCTTAGTACCACCGAAGGTCTTAACATCTAGTAGGTCTACGAATGGAGTCTCTGCAGGTACTTCTTCTACCTTAGAGAACTGGTAAAAGAACTCTCCGCTCTCACCTGTTGATTCTTTAATCTCTTTAATCTTACCAGTGGAAGGATTACGCTCCATGATTACTAAGGTCGAGTCATCCAGACCCCTCAGTTTAGCAGCAGCTCGTGCTCCCTTCTCTGATACATACCCAGAGTTCCTAGTTCTACCTACTACCACCTTTACTACTGCTTCTGTATCCGTTGTCATGGTTATAGTAGTATCGTTAATACGTATCTTACCTTGTCCGTATTCCTCTGCTATCTCTTTCAACCTTCTAGCTTGCGTTGGATTATCTGTTAGGTATGACTTAACTATACCAGCTAAGTCTTCATCTATCTCGGTGATAGCCTCTACTACATCTGATGGTGCTCCATCTAATAGCTTGGGGTTAGTGCCGGGGAAGTGTCCGTCTTTAATTGCTTGTTCTCTTGTCAAGTTCAGAGCCTTCAATGCTTCAGGGTCTTCGCTCTTTATTACTGCAGCCTGTATCTTAGACGCTAGCTCTGGGTTACCTCTGTTAATGATACCTAGTGCAGAGAGAGGGTTCTTCACACCTCTAGCCAAAGCACCACCTACCATAGTAGCGTCTAGTATCCCTACTATATTATCTGCTAGCCTATCTACATCGAAGTCTTCACCCGGATCAAACTTACTATCTAGTAAAGAGTTAATAAGTATAAAGGATTCAAAGCCATTGTTATCTTTAATCAGACCGGGGTGTGTCTTTAAGAATGCTGCCATCTTAGTGGCCCACTCTACCTTACCCTGTGCTGTGGGTATAGCTTGGAAGGCTTCCTTTAAGGCGTGCATGTTCTCACCGGGGGCTAGCTTACTCATTAACCAAGAAGGCTCTTCTCCCATCATGTGAGTGTATAACTCTTGTACTGTAGTAGCGTACCTAAAGGGCACTACATCTTCTGTTAGGTCTCCCATAAGATCTACTACGCTACCCTCAAAGCTCCCACTCTTAGTATCAATGATACCTAGTTTAACTTCCTCTATTATTTCTTGTACGTTATGAATCTCATCTAAGTCTGACCACCGGTTCTTCTGTATATCAGCTAGCTCAGGATCAGTCTCATCGTAGTTCAATGCTATCTCGTCTTGGAACATCTTCCATACAGGACGAGCAGCATCATCTCCAGCTAGCTCAGTGGCAGCTTTAAGATCGGAAGCTCGTTCCTCTGGCGTCAACTCAGCGTCTAGTAGGATGTCTTTCATAGAAGATACAAGAGCTTCCTTTCTATAGGATACATCCCTATCTCTTATATCCTGTAAGATCTGACTCTTACCAGTGATCTGTAGTTCAGACTTAATACTTACGAAGTCTTCCCCTAAGTCCCCTTCATTCAAGTAAGAACCCATGGTAGCTAAGTCATTAGCAGCACTACTAGGGTAAGATACTTCCTGCTCTACAGGGGTCTCAAAGTCTAGTGTACCTTCTGTATTATCTTCAAAGTTTAATGTCATCTCTTACCCATACCTGCTACTGTCATTGAAAGAGATGCAAGGCTTGAGAAGGTCTGTGATTTAAAATCTCTATCCATTGCACTCTGTAAGTAACTCTCTTGCCTCTTAGCGAAGGTGAGTAGTTGCTGATTAAAGGTGACGTTAGCCCCCAATTGTGTTGTAAGGGAGCTAACTGCACCTAACGCACCACTAGATTGACCACCTCCTGTAAGGGCCGCTACGTTCTGTATTGAACCTACCGCCTGTCTAGCATCCTCTATGTTCGCCACCGTTGCCCTACGGCTCTCTATGTCCCTTCTACGGGACTCTACCCTTGCCGCTTTACTCCGTTGCTTACGAGCCTTACGGGATTCTACTATAGAGCCTGCTGTTACTGCTAATGAAGCACCCATTAAGTACGGTATCGCTGCTTGTGGCATTATGCTATCTCCTGTACTAACCAAGTAAAACCATCTACTGTCTTCTCTTCTTCAAAACCTATTAACTTAGCTGATTTAATCCCGGTCTTATTCTCTTCCTCTAGCACAGCAAAGATAGTCTCATACCCTAGAGAGCCTAATGTAATTAGTAGGTCTTCTATGAAAACATTCTTTATGTACTTATATAGACTAGGGGTAATACCCATAGGTAGCTCCATGTGGAGCATAGGGTATCCCGTGTCAAAGTCTAAACATGCTTGCATACGTGGCGTACTAAGTATAGTCCTTCTCATTAGTATTGTCCATCCATTGTCATAGGTAAGGTAACACCTATCAACCGCATGTCCTTACCACTCTCTGCATCGTACCGTAGACCTAGTGCTTTACCATGTCCACGTACTTTATCTCTAGAAGTTACTACTGTCATACCTGTATTTATTGTTCCGTCATCTTCCGCTAGTACTTCTCTGAATCTATATACTTGTCTCTGTCTGCCTACCTTACTTCCTACACCCGGTACGCTATGCCACTCCCACTTAGGAGTAAGCAGTGCACTAGATGGGTAGGTATAGGTAGGCTTACCAGCATCATCTACCCCTGTTATAGTCTGTTCAGTAAACTCAAAGTAGTTAGTAACGTACATAGCTGACTTGTCAAACTGTGGGTTATCCAGTGTCAGAGGAGAGAACTCAAAGTAAGCGTCTATCTCTGCTGTACCAAAGTCTTTGAAGTTAGCATCGTTGTACTCATTGATACTATACCGTTGGTCTACATCGTCATCACTAAACATAAGGAACTTAGTACCTACTACATTCCTACTCTCTTGTGAGAAGAATGGAAAAGCCATACGGAATCTAGCTGGTAGTTCCTCACTATCTGTATCGAATGTATAGGGATACCAAGCACCACTCTTAAGTCTTAGGTTAAGTGCTTTGTTAAGATCGTTAACAGGGCCATAGTATAAACTATATACCTTCTGTTTGTTATCGTATACACTTACTGACCCTGTTAGTTCACTGTGCTCTATGTCATTATAGAAGGAGTTAATCTTAGGCTCAGTAATATTAGTAGATACTATACTCTTACCACCACCTTGATACTGATCTTGTCCTGCTTGGTTACCTATTTGGTAGATACCATCTACTGCTACATACATAACAGTATCTTCTACTTCTATTATAGACCTCTTAGCTATACATCCTATCTTAGTGACTCGCTCTACCACAAAGGATAGAGGTGTAAAGCCTTGGCTTCCACCACGTATAGTCCATACACCGTTGTTACATAGAACTACTAGGGCTGTAGATAATGCTACCATACCTACTACGCTACCCATTTCAGATATACGTACAGTACCGCCATCACTATCTATTAAACTGTTAATACTCTCAGCAGTAGGGTCAGCCTCTTGGTGACACTTACCTGCTCTGTTGATGTCAGTAAGAACTTGTGAGAAGAATAGGGTAGTACCCCATCTCTGACTGTTAGTTCCTCCGAACCATACACGACCAAAGGCAAACGCTGTAACCTCTGGTCTATTGTCTTCTGTCTCTGTTGTTATAGCCATTTACTCATGGTCTCCTTGAGCAGGAGGTAGGTCTTCTTCCCACCAGTCAGGGTCACTAGATGGTACGTACACGTATGCTGTACCTCCATACCCTAGTCCAGCACCACCACCACCATAGAAACCACCGCTTCCTCCTGTGCCTGTACGTAAGGATTCATAGTCTATGTTGAATGGGTCTATAAGGAAGTGCCCCTTAGATGAGGGTGTGTTACCTACAGTTAAATCTAGTATGTAGTCAGCATCATATACTAAGTTACCACTACCATCATCTACCATACCTAAGAATGCTATGTCAGCATTACTAGGGTAGGCACTGTTAGTAGTAAAGAACTGTGCAATAGGATCTACGAAAGAACCTGCAGCTACTATCCTACGTTGTTGCCACCACCCTTGGTTGTTCAGGTTGTAGTCATGTTCATCTGATAGTGTGGCTGGTCTCTCATCTATATCTAATTCATCATCAAGACCTGTTAGGTCTCTTATAGTAATACCTACATTAGTACTAGAGATAGTATCTGTATCTACATCGTACTCTATATAGACTGGCTCTATCTTCTGTCCTACTACGAATAAAGCTCCCTCTCCACTAACCATAGAGACTGGAGAGTCATCTACTGTAGTAAAAGCTGAAGCTTTGATTTGATTAAGGTCGAATGTAAAGTCCTTAACTAGGTCTGTTAGGTTACCACTGTCATCTTCAATGAAGTACAGTGTCTCTGCTATCTGGAATACATGGTAGTTAAGAGTGCCATCTCCATTCACTGCTGTCCACAGTGCGTAAGAAACAGCATTAGCAGTAGTAACGTCATCTTCTAATAAGAAGAAAGAACTGTCTGCCTCTTTGTTAACTCCTAGTCTTCTCTGTCTCATAGAGCCATCATCATTAAAGCTCATGTTGACTTCAGAAACAGAAGAGCCCTCGACAGGGGTTAGTTTAGATTGCTCTGTAACTAGTCCACCGGCAGGGCTTATTAACTGTTTTATTCCTGATGCTCTTGGCATTGATTATCCTATGTGTCGTGCTATAGCCTGTGTAGCTACTGCGTGGGATGTGTACTGACCCGTGAGACCGGGTGGTGTTTTACCTCCACCTGACCTAAAGATCTCGTACATATTAGGCCATGTCTTATTTGGTCGAACCTCTAAAGGATTCTTATCGTTTCTAATTTTCTCTATCGTTTCTCTTTTAGGTTTTTCGGTCTTACCTGTAGTCATTACTTTCTCCCGAATCCAGTGACTCTTTGTTTGTTTAATCTATTAGACTTAGTTCTTTGTTTAGCCCATCCAACTAAAGCTCTCTTAGCATCTGTTGGGCTGTCTACCTGCTTAAGTCTTAGGTGTGCCTCTCTGTTTAACTCTGCTTGGAACAAAGGTAACAGGTGGTCTGGTAGATCTGGTTCAAACGTATCAGCAACTAGGAATGTATTAGTCCTAGATAGGTACGCTATACTGTTAGAATTCTGTAGGGTATCTTCGTTAGTATCATCGTAAGAATCAAAGACTAACTTCTTCCCATCAAAGGAAGTATAATAAGTAGGGTTACTATCATACTTAATGTACAGAGGTATATCCTCGTAGGATATGATGATCTCTGTATTGTCTGCTAGGTTGTCTGACTCTACACCCGCACTATCTTTAGTTATAGTATTTCTCTGATTAAGGAAATCCACAAACTCCTCTGGTGTTAACCAAGTTACGTTTGCTTCTCTATACTTAATCCACTCTACATCCCCTGCGTTATCAGGTAGCTGTAGGTAGTTAGGTTTAGTATTGTCAGAGATAGGTTCTAGCTGTAGTAGTACTTTACTATTAGGCCATTCAAACACACTGTACATGTAAGAGTATAACTGGCTAGCAAAGTTAGCTATCTGCTCACTCTCTTCTGTACCGCCATCAGCCATAAAGATAGTATCTATAGGATCACTATCCATAGCCTCTAATGTATTCTTTACTATTTGTAGTAGGGTATCTGACATGAGCCTCTCTTCTTTATTATATTAGACAACAAGGGAGAGGAGAAAGTTCCCCTCCCTCGAAGTTTATTTACTACAGTACGTAGTACTCTACCCTAACTTCAAACTCACCAGCCGTAGCTGTACCTGTGAATGTGAAAGTAAGTTGAGTATCGTTCTGCATCTCTGCACCGATGTACGCACCAGCACCAGCTACAACGCCAGCAGAAGTACCGGCCTCTGAGGTAGTAACAAACCCATTAGGATCTGCATTACCACCAGCAGTGTCGATACCACCGACTTCGTAGTCAGTAGCCCCTGTGATAGCGGTAGTAACGTTGACATCACAGCCAACAACTACTGCACCAGCAGGGATGAATGGTACGACAGCATCAGTTGTGCTGCCACCGGGGAGCTCATCATAAGCAAACTTATAACGTAAGATCTCCGTTGATCCGGCATTACCTCGGACAGCTCCCAAGTCAGAATCAACTGAACGAGGGCCGTAGTAGATTGAACTACCAATTGAACTTTGTTCGCGTCCCATGATAATCCTCCTTAGTATGCTGTTGATGAAAGTGCTAGAGTAGCAAGAGTTTCAAGACGTTGTGAACCAAAACCCCAACGGGCGGTTACGTGGAACTCGTCTCTACGCTTACTTACATTACGGTCACCCTCTACACGAGGCTGTCGTCTCCAAGCATTCATAAACGGCTTAGTTGTATCGTCTGCTACACACATAGCAACACCGATCTTCATACCAGCAACGTGGTCATTCGTAGCTCCAACAGGAGGTAGAATACCAGTAGCAGTAATAGACTCAGCCACCGCATCGGGCAAACGATTAGAAACCCAGAGGTCAAAGCCAAAGATATTACGTAGGAACTTACGGTTCTTAACAAACCCTTCCCCTACCATACCTTCAAACATTGGGTTATTGGTGAATGCTTGTGCTCCAACTGCGGAGTTCAAAGTCATTTCAGCAATAGGTGGTAGTATTAAAATACGACCTTCATCTGGAACGTTAGCTGCATCAAAGGCTAACTTTAGATAAGCAATGTCATCTAATGCTAGGACGCTTGATGTACCCGACGCAAGTATACGGTGGGCTACCCCGTTATACTCGTTAGGGTCACTAGCTGTTTGTACACTCTGCTGGGAAAGCATGTCGGTCTCGTAAGCTTCAGCGATAGCACGTAAAGACTGTGGAACAATCTCCGCTTCTACTGCTGCTGCTTTGTAGCCATTCTCTTTCAACTCATCAGAGACGTATCCGCCAGTACCTTTGTGTTCTGTGATTTGCATCGTCACAGTACCGGTATCCATTGGACTTAGTGGTGTATCTTCGCTCTCTGCAATATCATGCAAAGGCATTTGACCTATAGTTGGAATCTGAAGGAGTGTTCCATCACCGAAATCGGAGACATCGCGTGTCAAACCCTCTGGCAAAAAGCCATCTTCCAACTGCTTTAGAAGGTCATTCGAATGTACGACCGCGCGTATAGCGGGGTCTGTGTTCGCAATAATGTTACCTGACATTATTAAATCCTCTTACAGTTTAGTTAGTTAATGCTTCTAATTGGCGTAGGTACTGTGCTGCCCGATCTTTTGAGTTCAGACTTAACACAGGCTTCACCTCAGGGCCACTAGGGGTATCCTGAAAATTAGAAGTTCGTATTGTACTAGTATGTGTAGCATTAGAAGTAGCTACTCTAGGTGTAGGGAGGAATGTATTAGCAAATAACCTAGGGTTACCACCAGCCATCTCATCCACATCATCCATAGTCAAGCCTACGCTTGTTGCTATCTCTTGCATCTTAACAATAAAGTTCTCCCCGTATGCCTTCTCAGCATCACCAATACACTGTGCACGGTTACTATTGGTTACCTCGTCAGCTCGTAGAGTTCCTACTTGTTTACCTACTAGATCTTTTATCTGGTCTTGTGTAAGACCGTCCTCCTTGAATCCTTCCTTGTTATTAAGCACCTCTTCTAGAGACTCAGCAGTTGCTACTTTCGTATTAGCTTCTTCTAACTGTGCACGTAATTGTGCGTTCTCAGTTTCGATATCAGTAATATGACTATCAGCATTAACTATCTTAGTCTTCACATCTTCCATTGTTGCGAATGCTCGTTCACCTACTATAAGGGCTACGCTCTGGTCTGGTTGTTGTCCTTGGTTCTGTGCCGCCACTTCTGTGACTTCAGTATTAGCCTGAGGGTCTTGGTTGGCTTTATCTGCGAATGTACTAGGCATGGTCTACCCCTTCTTTGGAAATAAGTTTAATAGTTCTTTAGCCATCTTGCGTTGACCGAGTAAGTGTGTGTACTTATGTACATACCCCGGTTCGCTGAAGTTAGACTCGGACTCTTCTCGGTCTGATAGGAGTTCTAGTTTCTTTTCAATAGCTTCCTTTATTACGTCTAAGACAAAGTTTGCCTCAGTATAATCCTGTTTAAATCTAGTATGGTCACTAGGTTTTACCTGTGCTAATAGTGCACTAGGTATTGATTTCTTACTCAATAGGTTCTTCTCCCATTGGTGCTTGTGCTGCCTGTGCTAGTTGTTGTAGCTCTTGTTCTTCAAAGAGTCTACCGAACTCTACGAATAGTTCTAGATCATCTAGTCCTAAGAGCTCCTCGTACATCTTAGCAAGGCGTTTAGATGGGAAGTGTTGCAGTACCATAGGGTCTTGGCCAGCTAGCTGTATAAGCTGCGTAGCGTTAGCTATGAGCTGTTGTTGCCTAGCAAAGTGTCTAGCACCTACGGGTACAATCTTACCATTAGTTTTTAAATCTTCTTTAGTAATAGATAAGAACTGTTCTACTCCGAATGTCTCGTCTACTATCTTAACACTGTCTTCTCCGTCTAGGTATTCTCTACCTAACTCTAACTCAGCATTCAGTAGCTTATCTATAAAGGTACTCTCATACTGTGATATCTTATTCTGGAAGTTACGACTAGCTGCATTCTGTAGGCTGTTAACTTCAAAGGCTGTCTTCTCCCCCGGAGTACGGATACCCATAGCTTCTCTTGGAGAGCCAGCTAGTTCTTCCATGAGCGCCATCTTAGCTTGGTTCATGAAGTCTGCTTGTAGTATAGTAGTATCAGGAGCTAAGTTACCTACGCTACCCTCACCACCTAGTATCCTATAAGTCCCACCGGGCTTACCAGTTACTACTTCACTCTCATCTACATCACCTACTACTACTCTAGTAGGCATAATCATTTGGTCTAGTGCGTCTGCCTTAGCATTCTCTAGATGGTTAATCTGGTACTGCATACCAATAAGGTTATCTAGTGGGCCCATACCCCATAGGTTATCTGGTCTCTGTCTCCACCCTGCGTGGAAGATGTTAGCCTTGCCAGTCTTAGTTCTTATACTTTCTTTACGTAGTACATGTAATCTATCTACTACAGTAATCACTTGGTTCTTCAGTAACTCTCCACTCTCTGAATCCCAGATGTCACCATAGAAGTCTAGTATCTCTACGTACCCTGACTTAATGTATTGTGTCCACGATCCATACCCATCAAAGACTAACTGCTCACTCTTATCACTCTCCCCAGCACCAGCTAGGAATGAAGAGCTTCTCGTCTCCTTGATAGTGTTAACTACCTTCGGGTCATACCCTAGTGTAGGGTTCTCTTCTACTGACCGTAGGAACTCTCCCATGCTCTGTATACTACGTTTAATCTTAGGTACGTTCTCGAAGCTAGCACCTAGTGGATTAAATACAATATCATAGGGACTAATTCTACGTACAACAGGACCAATGTAATCAACATAAGTATCATCAGTCTCAACCGAAGTTCTTGATTCATAGGTTACCTCTGCAAAACAGTTACCGTATAGTGACCAGTCATTCAACAACTCCAGTACTGTGTCCTCGAAGTTATTCAGTCTGTGCTTAGTCTTAAGGTAGGACTCTGCTGCAACTCTCTTATCATGAGTTACCGCTTCCTTGTCTTCCCCTATAAACTTAAACCAATCGTTATGAGGGAACAGTGCAAACCTGTAGTTAGCTATAAGATTGTCGTATATTTGCGTTAGCTTAGGTATGTGAGTACTGTGACTCCATCCTGTTTGATTGTCTGGGTCTGCCCCACCTACTGTGCTGTTAGTAGTCTCTCTAGTAGATGTAGCGTATACGAAGTTAGTCGTCTCTTTCCATCTATTCTCCGCTTCCCTACGTACAGACTTCCAAGCTGTATACTTGTTGGTTATCTCTTCTGCTAGTTGAGGGCGTTCCATCAACATTGATTCTATTGTTAAGCTTTCTTGGCTACTCATCTATCTTATTACTCCACCGAATCTGGGGTGTGTGTCTAGGTTGATTACCTTCTTACGGGTACTGAACCTAGCTGGCGATATACTAATCTCTACTGCTGCTGCTAGTGCATCCTTTAAATCATCATGAGGTGGACGCTCTTGTACTAACTGCTCTTCTAGCTCCATGATAAGTCCTGCCTTGTAGTGCCACATGTCACCATTCTCATACCTAGGTTCTAGTGTAGCAGCTATCCTTTGTTCTTTCTTACCCCCTCCTGCTGATGTGTTCTTAGCATCAAGAGTTAAGCGTAAGCCTTCTTCTCTAATTCTTTCTTTAATGTAGTTAGCAATGATGTTAGCACCTGCGTTACTCTCTACCTTAACCTTTCTAAACTCCCACTTCCTGTGCATCTTCATGATCTCAGTGTAGTAGGTTTCATACTTACTAGTTTTAAATTGTATTAAGTCTAGTACGTAGATATAACCTTTATAGTCTCTACCTACTATAGCCATAGCTGTGTAGTCTGACTTAGAACTATCCGTGAATGCAAAATCCACTGCAGCGAATATGTTTAACTTGTTCTCTTTAAAGAACCAATCGCCTTCTACTAAGGAGAGGTGCTTCTTCTCATAGTACTGGAACTGGTCGTGCCCTAGTCTGTTACTGTCCGGGTCGTTGGGTTCGTTGTAGTACTGTGCGTGGAACTGGGCTTTCTCTCCGAGTGCGAAGTACTTGGCTCTAATCCCCGCAAGTATCTTGGAGTCAAATCCATACCACTTATGAGACTTTGGGCATTTGATTCGAGGCCAAAGATACTCACCTGTGAGGTTACCCCTGTCTTCTGCTTGTCTTTCAAAGATATCCCATGCTTGGTTTTCATCTACTATATTACCATATTCATCAAAGGTTGGAACCATCTCTTCTTTAAAATCATTGTATACATCTATCGGGTGGTATCTTGTTCCCACACATTTGATAGTACCTCCGGGGTTAAGTACGGAAGCAGACTGGGATACAGCTCTTCGAACTTCTGTTCTACCTGTCTTAGTGTAAGCATTTCCGGGTACGACAATATCATCGTAAACAATCGACTCGCAATGGAGTCCTGTGAAATTTGATTTAACGGTCTTGATGAGTATCGTGTTGTCACGTACGCTTGCCTCTTTTCTAGATGGGTGGTCTACGTTAATGGCCCATGCTGACCACTTCTCTCTCTTACCTTCTTCAACTTCTATCATCTCAGGCCATAGTGTTCTATAGTCTGGAGATGTTAACATGTTCTTCATGGCGTACATCTGT
>Ga0098052_1001505_pt1 | contig 14553 bp, 16 predicted proteins | sample 15_taG_FD_81591 | JGI IMG/M metagenome (GOLD analysis project Ga0098052, IMG submission 81591) | Marine viral communities from the Subarctic Pacific Ocean - 15_ETSP_OMZ_AT15312 metaG | ecosystem: Environmental > Aquatic > Marine > Oceanic | place: Pacific Ocean | collected 2015-01-18 | reverse complement strand
ATTTTTGTGCGTTTGTAAGAAGCTTTCTATCATGTTGTTTTACTCCGCGTTATTGTTATGTTATCGTTTTTAAGTCTATTTGTTTGAGGGTTACCATGGTACCGATTCTTGGATTGGGAATTCGTATGCAGCGAAAAGGCTCTACGGCTTCAGACGTTGCAAATTTGGGTGCGGTTACGGGCAAGACTGGTTCTGAGGCTATTATGGCTGGTGATAAAAGCGTTACTGCCGCTCTTCGTAAGCGTAGGGCAAAGAAGCGTCGAGAAGCAATTCCCACGTTGGCAAGTAGTTAACCATAACTTATTGTTATGGCTGAACACTCATTAGACGATATTGTCCATTCGATTCAGTCTGCCGTAATAGCTGCGACTGATATTGCTGAGCGTCATGAACTCGACTCGATTATAAACGAGGAGTTCTGGGAACGTAAGCTTGATAGCGAAGGGGAGCCCGTAAAGGATGCGGACGGAAGATACGTATATGCACCTCGTATGGTCGTCATGGAGATCCCAATGTGGGAAGAGGGAGAACTCACCCACAAGCGAGTTCCAGTACCATTACAGTCCCTCACGACCGGGCAAAGCCTTCGGGTGGATACGCTCGAAGTTGAGATGTCGGTAGAGATCTCGGGTCTCACGGAGGACAAGAAGAAGGGTAAGCTCATGGTTAGGCCGTGTGCTTCCACTTCGTGGTTTAAAAAAGAGAGCAATACTGCTAAACTCAAGCTGACCTTCAAAGGCAGCGAGCCTCCAGAAGGTTATGCAAGAATTGATGATCAATTAGTTAAACTGCTTCCCTAATATTTTGTGACACTTAAAGACACCAAGTCTCCGCAGGAAATACTTCATGACATGAAGACTGCGGAGCGTGGGAAGACGCAAGAGATTGAGATGGAGGGCGCGACCATTAAGGGCGCCATGCCAACGTTTAAAAACCTTACTAAAAGTATTGCTCATTCTGCTCCGCCTGGTGCATTAGATATTGATGGTACACCTTTGCGACCAGATGTTCGTAATCCTACGGGGCAGGTTTTTACGTTGCCGATGGGTAAACAGGTTGTTCTTGTCCCCGAGGATGAAATCTCAGAATTTTTAGGCGACGATACTGTGGTTGGTTTCGGTTCTGGTGAAAGCGGTTCAGTTGATCCTAGTCGGGTTATGCGTTCTCAAGCAGCGGAAACTTTCAAAAGAAGCGCAAGGCCGGTTGGTAACGAACGTCGGGTAGCATCTCATCATTTGGGTGGTGGGTTTCATGTTCTTTTAGGTGTAGAGCAGGAGTATCAACCGGATAAGGATTCGTTTAGTACGTATGAGGTGACGGCTGATGGTCCTGTTCGCGTTGATGACCAGGAACCTACGAAAACATCGATTCCTATAGTATTTTATTCCGATCCGACTAAACCGATTGAGTATGAAAGTTTTGACGGTAAAAAAGACTCTTACCCCTCTTTAGGTATGGATCTTTTAAATCGTCCAGATCTTGTAGCTCGTCAAAGGGGAATGGGTACATATGATACCGGTATAGAGTATTACAACGTACGTAAGTCCGATATCCAACCTGAGTTGAAACCAGAGTTTACGGCACGGGACATTATTGATGGGTATAAGGCGGCTAAGTCAGCATCTAAAGTTGCCCCCACACAAAAGATAAAGCCTGCGCCGCCACCGGAGCCCACTCCAGATCCTCCGTCATCATTTCAAGGTTTCGATATGCCCGTGGTCGATACGCTGAAGGGTCGACGTCGTCAGGCCAAACGAAGATTCTCTGAGCGCCAGGAACTTACAGACGAGTAACTACTTGTTATACTTAATCGACTTAGGAGGTTGTCGTGGGAGCGGACGTAGACAAAGACAAAGATGAGGACGCTGACTTTGATTCTGAAAAGGTTGATGTCAAGGTTGTAAAGCGTAAGCACCGACTACCGTCTCAGAGGGCGGAGAAAAAGACTACTAAGGGTAGATTTGTTCGGGCCGGACGCAAAAAGACTGGCGATGACACACCACAGAAAATGATTGACGCTGCAAAGCGTGAGCTTCAACCGAAAAAGTAGGAAATATAATGGCCGATCAACTCGTAAACATGTCATCCCAGTTTGGTGGCCTTCCTATGGACCAGCTTATTGGTGGTCCCCTTAAAGCTGCTTGTAGTGCTCAGGTGCTATTGGCTAAGGCATCTGCAGACTTTATTAAGGATGTAGGGCTTGATACTGCTGCAACAGGTGGTGCGATGTCTGCCCGCACGGTGGACTTCAGCTTTAACAAGCCAGTTCAGGATCCTGACGGTACGACTAAGCTTGAGAAGGTTGACCTCCAGGTACCGCTTCTGGCTATCGTCAACACTCCATCACTTTCTGTAAAAGAGGTTGACGTCAACTTCACCATGGAAGTGAAGTCGTCTACTTCAAGTAAGACTACTTCAGACACCAAGGCTGAGCTTACAGCGCACGCTAAGTATAATGCTGGGCTGTTTAGCTGTGATGTCACCATTCACGGCTCTGTGGCTAACCACAGCGAGAACAGCCGCAAGAGTGACAACAGCGCCAAGTATGATGTGAAGGTAGTCGCCCGCGACGACGGTCCTCCAGAAGGTCTCATGAAAGTTTTAGATATGTTGAATGATGCTATTGCACCTACTCAGGGTGTTGCTCCAGTTAAGAAGTAGGGGTAGTTATGCCTAAGTCGACAAAAGAAACGGAAGAAGAGCCTCGCGGAGACTTACCTCCTCGACCATCAGATGAAATCGCCTTGCCTGATCCTGATGCTCGAAAGGCATTTGAGTCTCGTGAGGAGGTTCATGGGTTTAGGGTGCCTCGTAGAGATCCGGAGACTGGAAAGGTGATGAGCCTTCCTCAACGGCGTGCGTGGAAAAAGGCTATTGAGGAGCGTGAGAATCTTAGAGCTACGACGATTCGTGAGCTACCTCGGGCAAGTGAGTTTCTTCGAGAGACTGTTGGTGGTTTAAAGAAATCCACGAAGGAGATGGGTAAGGAAGCGTTCAAGGAAGTTGAAGGTTTACGTGAGCTTGGTGCCACCGTGGGTCCTGTGGTTAAAGAGGCTGCGGAAGATGTAGTGCTTGCCAAGCCACGAGCAAAGGCGTACTTGTATTCTGAGCCTGAAAAAGCAAAAGAGTTTGGTCGTGCTGTGGTGTCTGGTGATCGACCGGCGATACGGAAGCTTTCTGAAGAGGCGAGTAAATCCGCCATGGAGCCATTCGCTACTGGTGGAGAGGCTGTCCTTGGTGGTTTAGCTGCTGAAGAGGGCAAGTACGGCGAAGCGGCCATGTATGGTGGGATGCTTTTGCTGCCTGGAGTTTTGAGTACGTTGGGCGGAAAGATGTCCAAGGGTTGGCTCAAGAGCGCTGCTGAAGCAGGAGAAGAGCTTCCTGACGAAGCCGCCAAGAAGATGAACGATCTTGCGAAGCGTGTCGAGGCCGGTGATGTGACAGACGATATGCAGATCCGTCGTGAGTTGGCTGGCATCGAGGACGATCATTTTCTTGAGTATGCTCAGGGTCGTCCGATAGAAGACCCACTTCAAAAGGGTGGTCCTGAGCCAAGCCCCTATGATGACCCACTTGCTGCTTACGAATTCGATCGTGAGCCACCTGGTTACATGCATGCCGCCCGTTCCGGTCAGCCTTTTTCTATGTTCTCTAAGGACTCGGAGAGGTTTTTAGACGACCTACGAACAGATATGGCTGAGGACACCAACTTTGGCGAGATATCAAGCAGGTTTTACGATGACTTGATGGAACTTAACAAGCGAGAAGCATCGCTGCGTTCTACGGGTAAGGACCTGCGTGGTCGCGAACTCGACGCTATTGATATTTCGAATGAATATAAGAGGTTGGCTAAGGAGCGTTCGAATCTAGCTCAGGAGTATGGGGTCGGTAAGGCAGAGCGGGAAGCGGCACTTAGGCACGAAGGGTCATATGTCCCACCTGGCTCTAAAACCTCGCTGGCCGGTGAGCCCGTCGGCCCAGGCGGCGGCAAGCCCCCCGGCGGCGGTCGTGGTCGTAGTGCAAAACTGAGTAAGTATTCTCAAGGTGAAATTAATTCTGCCGTTGAACGCCTTCGCGGTAGCGATATTGAGGCGGATATTTCAAACCATAAATTTTTCGCCGAGGCTGAAGGTCGTTCGGTCGATCAAGAATTTATAGATATGAAGCAACGAGAGCGGGATCGTTTGCGTAGTCGTGATTTGTCTGATGATGAGATTGCCGAACACATTGAGGGTGGAAGATGGCTCAATCAATTACAGGCCGAAGCTGAGGGGTTTGGCCCTCCAGGCGGCAAGCCTCCAGGCGGCGGTGGTGTGTCAGATAAATTGACGTCCGAGGATCGAAAATATCTTCAGGACAAAATTAGGCAATCCGATGAGAAGTTACAAAATCTAGAGGGTTACCCGCGCCGCAGAGACGGGTCGATAGATCATAGTCGTTTGGAGGGTGTGGATCTCGTAACCCAGCAATATAGAGATATGTATCAGCAGATGCTCGACAACGATACTAAGCTTTACGCAGGCCAGGTGGTGGATCCTGATTTACCGTCAATGAGGGGCGGCGGTAAGCCCCCAGGCGGTGGAAGAACAGGCCCTCGTGACCCCGACTTCGAGATGCGTCGAGAAATTTCTACTCGAGACGCTTTTTATGATGACCAAGAGAGTGGTGGGAAGCTGTTTCGGATCGGTGATCGCTATATTGAGGCCGCTGATGTGGATGACGCGCTCAGACTCGCGACAAACGACGACGGTCTCGAGCACTACGTAAGGGTACCCCGCCTCGATGCATATAACGATGATGACTTGCGTCGCCTGATTACCGAAGCTTCTCCAGAAGAGTCGGCTAAGTACTTCGAGATGAAGCGTGTAAATCCTCGAGGGGATGAATCTGGATTCAGTCAGCCGAGACCTGCAGGCGGTGGAGGTGACTACAAAAGGGGTACTTGGAGCGATCAGTATAGAAAGACTGGTTACACACAAGCGCACCATGATAGATATAAATTTCTGCAAAAAGCAGAAGAGGATGCGTTTGACAAACTGGAGCGGGAGGGTTTCGAGCCGGGGTCTCAAGCGGAAGACGATTTTCTTCGAAGCATGTTCGATGAAGAAATGTCCGACGAACTTCTTGAACTAGAGGTGATTCGTCATACAGACCGTCGTAAACCTGTAGGCAGCGGTCGTGTTCCAGCGTTTACTGAAGATACCGGAATAGATCAGTACAAAGAATTAGTTATGTCATTTGCCGATGAGGGTCGTCCGTTCTCATTTACTGAGGTTTTCGCAGATCCTTCTCAGCCTTTTGATCAAGATCTTTATAAGGCTGTTGATGAACTTATAGCCGAGGGGCGAATTTCTGGGCCAGGTACAGCTTTAAAGCTTGATAAGTTTGGTCGCGTACTAAATCACGATACAATGATTTACACCAAGGCCCCCGGACGAGGCGCCCCAGGCGGCGGTGGTCGTATCGACGATGTTGAGGGGCCTTCTGAGGCTGAGATCCAACAGATGGTCGAGGCGAGCAAGTTTGGTGACCCTGAGGAATTAGAAATGCTGAAAGAAGATATGCGCCGTTTAGCCCAAGCGGAGCAGCAGGGTCAGATTGCACGCAGTAACATTCGCCGTACTCGGACCCCTGGTACTCCTGGTGAGTTTAGTCAACCGACTGAGGGTACTTCTCGTGCGGTGCGCCGCAGTCCGCGTCGAGAGCGACCGAAGAAGAAAGACGAATAGTTCTAGTTGCTGATTTTTCTGTTCATGGTAAGATTTCTGGGCGTGATGATGCGCTTTTGTAACTCCTTAAAAGGAATGGAAAATCATGGCTAAATTTAAACAAGAACAAATTATCCCTGGCGTAACGAAGACTCGTTCAAACGCCGTAAAGGTTTACTGCTCGGAGGATATTGCTGCTGGTGACGTTCTTAGTGTCATTGGTGTGCAGGGTGACTTTTTGTCAGTTGCTAAGGCTGATGCTAACGGTGCGGTAACTCTCAACGGGTCATTGCTTTTCGTCGCTGACTTTGCTGGTGCGACTGGTGAGTATTTGCCTCTCGCTCTTCCCTGGAAGGTTGTGACTTCATCTGGTCTAAACACTTCGGCATCTTCAATTGGTCAGCCCGTTTATTTGTCTGACACTGCTGGTGGTTTGAGTCTTACTGCGGGAACTGTCGGCCTTAAGATTGGTACCGTTATGACTGTAGCGGCAAGCGGTACGGTTCTTCTTGCCCCTCAAGGTATGGCTACAACCGGTGGTGGTGTTTTTGTTTCGGCGGAGACCGCGTCTACTGGTAGTGCTCAGAATGTTCCTCATGGTCTTGGTTACGTTCCGTCACGAGTACTCGTGTCGTTCAGCGAGTTCGGTGCGTCTGAAGCCTGTGACGTTGCTTTGGGAACACACACAACTACGAACGTTGTTCTCACGGTAACCAACAGCCGTAAGTTTTTCGTTATCGCAATGTAGCGTAGACAAAGAAAAGCCCCCGATAGCTTAGGCCGTCGGGGGTTTTTTATTTAGCTACGAAGAAGAAGTTCGTGTTCGGTCATTGCTGTCTTACGTAGTGACTCCATCATCTCTTCGAACGATCGTGGGTCTCCGCCTTGTGTACCTGATGCGGTATCGGGTCCCATGTTCATGAGCTTGATACCTTCTGGTACTGGTTCTGGTACAGGCTCGGGTACTGGAGCAGGTACTGGTTTTGCTTCTGGTGGAGGGTAGATTGCCCTAACCATCTTGACGGCGTCTTCTGGTGTGAAGTTAGCGCGGGCAAGTTCACAGAACTTATCGAAAGCGTCGTCGTTATCGTAGACATCGGACGCTTCTGCGGTGAGCCACTGTTCGAGCGAATCTACTTGTAGTTCAACCTGTGACTCTTGAAATTGTTCGAGTTGTCCGTGTACTTCTTGATATTTCCTGAGAGCGTTGTCGCGCTCTTTTGCGGCTGCTTCCATCGCACTTCCGTGTGATTGCGTGGCCTTTTCGTGCGCTGCTTCGGCTTCTTTACGTAGTGTGCTTAGCGCGGCCCGGTGAGCCACTTTAAGCTCATCGACTTCCTTTTGCTTAGCGACCATTGGGTCAATGTCGCCATGAAGCCATCGTTGAACCTTAACTTCTTGTTCGCGGACTTCCTTCATCAACTCTTCGGCATCGCGTCTTTGTTTAGCGAGGTCTTGATACTTGTTTGTGTATCCGCGTTGCCAGTTTTGGTATTTACCTTCAATACCTTCGAGTAGCGTTTTACGCATTTCAGGTTCAAGTTTTTGTACCCACTCGGATTCGCGGAGGCTATCGAATTCACCATTCCAGTCGAACACTGGTGGAACTTCGATCTCTTCTTGTACCTCTTCTACTTCAACTGGTGTGGAGTCGTTTGTATCTGCCGCCTCTATGGGCTCAGCATCTACTGCCTCAACAGGCTCTACTGCAGCATCAGTTTCTACTGCTTCTGCTGTGTCGTTATCTTCGTCAAACATGGATCTACATTCCCCCTTGTGGTGCCATTCCTGGTGGCATAGCTGGAGGCATTCCTGCTGCCTCTTCTTCTGGTGCTGGCATACCTTCTTCTGGCTCGCCCTCGTCGCCTCTTGCTGCAATCATTTCGAGTTGCATAAGTATTTCAAAGTCACCTGCAATCATGTCTGCCAATTCTTGTGGGGTTTTACCCTCAGTCTTGGCAAGCTGCTGTGCCGCTTCAAAAAGCATACTGGCTCTTTCTGGTGTAATGCCGAGTGTTTCCTCTAGAGGCTTGAGGTCCTCTGACCCTTCAGCTTCTTCGCCCTCTTCTGTGGGTGCAGCTTCTGCGCCTTCTTCTGGCTTACCTTCTCTTTTAGCAAGCTCTTCATCGATAGTTGCCATCAGATCCGCCGCCCTCTTATCTGCGTCACCAGCCTCTGGTGCGGGGGCATCTTTTGTCGCCTCTTCTTTAAATCCGGGTTCTCCGGGGTATGGAAGTCGCTCTCCAGTTTTTGGGTCGGTAGGCATAAAGGCTCCTGATGTCTGGTTTGTACCAGTGTGGTGTAACTAATTTACGTGATTTGTGTCAGACATTTCAAGGTCTGGGTCAACTAATTCAAATGTTGCACGCTCTCCGATAGCACGAACAAACTTATTTGGTAGTGTTCTACGCTCACCAGAAGACCGATCTTCGTAGACAAAACCGTCTTTCACGGCGTCTTCTTTAACTTTTCGAAGAGATCGTTCATTTGTATTCGCGTGTCGTTGTGCTAACTCAACAAGCTCAACATCGGATAGAAGGTTTTTACGCGATGGGTCGGGCATTACTTAGCCTTTGCCGGTGCAGATTTCTTCGGCGTAATTGGTGTACCTTCAGCTTTCATAGCTTTTTGGTAAGTCGATAGTTCTTTGAGCGTTTGATCATCGCACCCACGAGCTTTCTTTCGTTTCCAGCTATTGTGTCTGATAGTTTCAAGTCGATCTGCTTTCTGTGCTTGCGTCTCTTCTTGTATGTTTACTCGTTTACCTGGGAACCTGGCTTCAATTGTTTTGATACACCGATCGTAGTCTTCTTTTGTTTCGGCTTTGCCGAGTACACCAAAGTCGACTGCGGCGAATGATCCTGGTCCTTGACCATGGATAGCGTAACGGAGTCCGACGAAGCTCATCTTACGTTTGCTTCCGCACTCGGGGCAGTCATCTGGTCCATCTGCTCTACGGTAGATCGCCTCTTCTTCAAAGAAGTCGCATCCAGTGCATTCGACGTTGTTCATTATCAAACTCATGAATCGTCTCCTTCAACTAAGTCAGGGGTAGTCAATGTTTGCGTTACTCCCGATAGTTTCATCTTCGGATTTATTTTTATTCCGTGAACCCGCCTCGGTTTCACCTGTATTTTTTCGCGTTTTTCAAGTTTTTCGTGTACCTCTGGCGCTATAAGTGCTCGATGCGGGTCCGAAAACGTATTCAAGGTACCGTACTCCTGGTGGGCATCTATAGCACTATCCGAGCCATATTCTCCGTCCTCTATTTGCGCAGCCGTTATAGCTCGCTTGTGTCTGCGTTCCTCTGCTTCCTCATACTCCTCGTCTTGCCTATCGAGTTCTTCGTTGTACAGTTCAGAGAGAGTCTTTGATCCTTCATCCTCAAAGTACTCAACTTTGTCCCTCTGTTTTTCGGCTAGTTCAGCCAAAGTTGGTGCATCTTTATCTTCGAAGTATTCGAATTCTTCCTCTTGTGTGTCTGGTGGGAAGTAGGTTGGTCGTTTTTTACCTTGTTTCTTTCGATACTCTTCTTGGGCCTTTCTTTTTATTTCATCCATTTTGGCTGCGAAATCTGGGTTCATTCTACGTTGAACTGCTTCATGCCATTTTGCTTCCTGTTTAGGGTCCATACCCTTTGGTGCTTTAAGCTTTCCTGTACCTGCCTGGCCTTTAAGGTCATACGCCTGAGGTAACGACTTTCTCAGCCCCTCCATCTTTTTTTCGTAATCAGACATTATTTTTCCTTATGCTTGACCGCGAATTGGTGCTCCACCGCCACCTGCTAAAGCATCCTCAGCCAACTCTTCTGTTCCAGGAATTTCGATCCCGGCCTGCTGAAGCGCCAAAGCAGCTTGCTCTGGTTCCATCTGCATTAGTTCTTGTTGCATTTGTTCTTTTGCGTCTATGGCTGGTTGACCGGCTGCTGCTCCGCCAAGCTTGGCTTGTTGTTCTGCTTGCATCATCATTTGCTGTTGTGCTGCTAATTCTTCTTGTGCTGCGATAATGTCTTCTTCTGGAATAAGTATTCTGCTTGGCAGTCCCAGGTTACTAAGAATTTCTTCGGTCAAACGTCTTACGTTTACGTTTTCGTTCTGCGACAGGAATGGCAACATCTGGATCAGGGTCTCTGCCATCATTCCTGGGTTACGTCGAATCGGGTTGTAGCTCACGATCTCAAAATCGACATCAACATCGACGAGATCTTTATGACTAAGCTCAGCCCACTTAGTTGACCCAGACACCCGAATCATTCTGTTGGTCTGCATATACTTCTTGCAGAGGTAGAAGACCTTCTTTGCGACATCCTCGATGGCGTCATTGAGGTGGCCTTCTCGTGTCGCCAAGCGTGTTCTAAGCTGTGCGTCAATGATTGCCATCTCGGTTGCGGTTCTTGCTCCAGCCACCTGACCTCGAGCGGCTTCTGCCAGCGCCGAGATAAATGCGGCGTCTTCTTCTTGTCGAGCGATGAAATCTTTCACACCTGAAGGACTATCTGGAATCGGCATTTCATAAAACAACGTAGCCAGACTACGTAGCGCCTCACTGTTTGATGGGTTGATCCCAACAAATGAACCGGCAGAGGAGTCCACAGCTTTATTTAGATCTTCCTCTGTGACTCGGCCAGAGTCGTACATTACGCGAGGCACCTGGAGGTACGTGATTTGCTTCATGTGTGTGAGCAAATCGTTGATAGTCTCTTGCTGCTTGAGAACAAGCTGAACTTCGCTGAGCCCTAGGCAGTCAATACCTGACTGGTTCAGAGAGAACATTGAGTACGGGATGTAGTCAATCTTGTCTTCAAACACTACAGCATCAGCTTGCTTGATGTAGTGCTGCATAATTCCGCGTTCACGATCGTAATACTCATAGATCGTGACCCACTGAAAGGCGTCACGTACAGTGTCTGTACTGCTTTTTTGGTTCTCGTCGAGTAACCATTTCGGATACCTGTCCGGTGTCACTTCTTTTACCAGGTCTGCTTTGTACTTGCCTGACTTTACGCGTGCCTTGAACTCGTCATATGAGATAACGGTAGCTTCAATCCAATACCGAATATCATCTGAGTCACGTACAGTAAGATCAAAGAAGATGCTGGAGGGGTTGATTGCTCGGATAATCGGGATGTCTCTCTTGGCGTCCCAACCGGTTTTGAATATTCCGCGCTTACAAAGGACGGCATCGATGAGCGTTGTTGCCGCTTTTCTTCGAAACTTGTTTGAATCAAATACGTAGTCTACAAGCCCCGTCACGGATGGTGCCGCATCTTGAGATCGTGGGGTACGCGCGACTGCGCCTACCGACGGGTTTGGTCCAAGCAGCGCACTGACAGCCGTATCTGCGATAGCGTAGATAATATTTTTTGAGCACAGGTACGAGTGCGAACTTATTCCTGAGATATCGGAATCTGTAGTCGTGAAGAAGTTACCCCGATAGAATCGGCGAGCCTTATCGAAGTCTTTCTTCTCTGAACGTTTATAGTAGTTCAGATGACGGTCTATCAGTTTAGAGAGCTTGGAAGCCATTATTATTTATCCTGAGGTTTGCCCTTCATAATGGCTGCGAGCTTATCACCTGCCTTGTCCATCTTTTCCTTCAGCGCTTTATCTTGTTCTTCCTCCGTCATGCCTTGGACTTTTTTCTTTGTCTCTGCGTCATCTTTTTTTGCTTCTTTCTCAGCTTCTTTTTTCGCATCTTCATATGAGTTTGCCATTTTTTACTTCCAAGTGTTTGAGGCGGGTCTAAAGGGTGATCTTGCTTCACGTCTCTTATGAGACTTTATTTGATCAAGCTGCTTAATTGTAACTTGTCCTGGCATGTAATCCGATTTTACTTCAGTTGCGGCTTGAGTAAAGTGTCTTCTTGACAGAATATCTGCTGCCATAACCGCCGTTCGTGCTCGGTCGAAGTGGTGAATAGTACCATCTTCTCCACGTACACGCTTTTTCCGGGTACCGTCATAGTTCAATAGTTGGTGGAGCATACCCCGACTTCTGATATGGAGGTCTTCTTGCCGCAACATTTGGACAAGTCGGGCTTCTGACTCTTGTAGTCGCTTGTTTGTTGCGTACCAGCCGGGGTGGTTTCGATCAGTCCAGAGCAAGTTTCGTGTTTCTTGGTCTTTTAGAATTGCGATACATGCTGTGGCGTTGGACTCTACCGCAAGCAACGCACCTAAATATCTTTTCTGGACAACCTTTAGGCGCTGTGCAAATCGGTCTGGGGACTCACGGTCTTCCCAGAATGCAATCTCTCGCCAATCAGTTGCATCCCAAACAGTCAAAGCAGACTTGTCACCTGTACTACCGAAGCCTGCGGGGTCAGCAGTTATTAAATATTGGTGTCCTGGCTTAGGTGGTTCGAACTCATGGCAGGCATATATACCTGCGTCCGGGTCTTTTTTCGCCTTCTCCAGTAGCGGTTTTAATATTTCTGCCGGCATTACTGGGTTCGTTGTTCCGAGCCAGCCGTCGTATGAGTCTGACGGATACTTACAAGAGAACAGTCTGGTGTCCCCTACGAACTCGGTATTTAACCCTCGCCGACGAAACGCGAGGTTGTGTGGTGACATTCCGTCATGGCGGGACATGTAATCTCGCTCAGCGGATGTCGGCTCAAAAGAGTCATCCATTTCTCTGCAGCTTTCATCTTCCCACCATTCAAGGAATAGCGGGGCAAACCGGCTGGACCCCTCAAGTGCTGAGCGCCACATTTGTTCATGGTGAGATCCTGCACGCCCTGGTGTGGACTCGAGAATGACTTTAGCGTTGGGGCGTTTGTTTACCGTTGGGAAAATGTTGATCGCAGCTTTACGTTGCCACTGCGCTTCACCGAACTCAGTAATGACCAGCCGGTCAATCGATCGACCGATAGCAGGAGACCTACCACCAGCCGTCAACACTTTGATGCCTCCGCCGTGAATGAATTGCATTTGTGTTGCACCAGCTTTCTTTCCTGGTGTCAGAGGCATGCGCACATCTTTTGGCAGTCTGTTGTAGGCAAAGAGTATGCGCTCGAAGATATCTTCCGCCGTGTCTTGGCGTTCCGCAATCAGCAGTCCTTTGACTCCGCTTAGGTACATGCAGTCCCTGAGAAGCAGCATGACGGAGACAGTAGTAATTTTTGCCTGACGAAACTTGTTCACCATAAGCCAGCGATTTTCGTCGTAAGCTTGCAGCAACTTCTTCTGCGTATGTGTGGGTTCCATGTATCCCGTTGTCTCGTCTTCTCGGACAATTTGGCACATAGATACAAAGGCGTCGGGCGTTGCAAACATTGCCCGCACTTTTCCGTCGTGTATTCCTGGTGCAGTTGCAAATTCTGCCCCGCCAGTCACTACATTTTTTCGTTTTGTTTTTTTCTTCGCTGTTGTTGCCATAACGGTAATATTATCATGTTATTCATTTTATGCCGAATAAGCCCCTTGCAGCATTTGTTCGTGTGATGTATACAAATAATGCACCCATTTAGATGTGTCAGGTAGCCAATTAGGTCTGATTTAAGCGTCGCGGGCAGGCGAGAACAAAGTTTTTTTAACCCTCTTAGTGAGAACAAAATGTCTATCAGTACAGAATTGCTGAACACTACGTTCGCGGACCTCCGTGGACCTCTTGTGAATTCGTTTGTTCGTAGTAATGAGCTGTTCGAAGCACTTAACTCTAAAGCACGTATGCCCATGGAAGGCGGAACAAAGATCGAACGTTCCTTCTCCGGTGGTGCTCCTGCTCGTGGTGTTGGTGTCTACGTCGGTGACGAGCTACTGAACATGACCCGTCGTCAACAAATCCGTAAGTATGAGGTTGAGCCACACCGTATGGTTATGGCAATCAACATTCCCAAGCGGGAACTCAACCAAAACAGCGGAAAGTTGGCTGTCATCCGGCTTATCGAAGAATATCCTCAAACCTCAATGGAAGCAGCTAAGGCAGACTTGAACAAGTATCTCCTTACTGGTGCCAGCCGTGGTTTGGCGTTTGCTTCTTCGGAGCTTTTTGGTTTGCTTACTCTTAACGGTCAGTTCAGTTCTGGTATCGGAACGGGCGTCACCAATGGTCTTCTTGACTTTGCGGCGTTCACGGCTCAGACCGATACTGTTCAGGCCGTAGACAAGAGCAGCAGCTATTTTCACGCTAACCAATTCAACGATATCGGCGCTTTCGCCGCTAATGGTATTACGCAACTGCGTAAGACTTATCGTCAATGTTCTCACTACGCTGGTGGTGTGGGTAAGGGTCCTGATCTTGTGATCATGGATGACGACACCTACACTAACTTCGAGGACAGCCGACGGGACAACGTTCGTGTGAGCATTGTTGATGACAAGATTGACAAGAGCAACACCCTGGGACTTTCCATGGGTATCGCTTCTGTTACTTCTTCCATCGACCTTGATCGCAGCGATACGTCTGTGTTCTCCGGTGTCGCGGCTGACGGTGTTACTTACATGCTCAACACTGACTACATTGAGTTCCCGATGCTTGAAGCACCGAACATCAGTGAGTTCAAGGAGCGCGTTGGTGACCAAGATGTCGTAACTGCAATCTTCGCAATGCAAGGCAACATGATCTGCACTAAGCTTCCGGCTCAGGGTTGTGTTTCCGGCGGCGCGGTTTAAAGGAGGTACATCATGGCATATGGAAATGCATTTAAGTCTGCTGAACTTGGTGGTAATGAGTTCGGTGATACCTACACAGATGAGCAGTATCCTTTGGGTACTATTCGCGTACAACTTGCCGACGGCACGGTAGCGGCGACTCACACAGACGGCACAACCTCGTTGGGCCTAAAGGGTGATCGTGTTTGGATGTTTGTCCAAGCTGGTGTTGCTGTTGAAGCTTACGATTGT
>Ga0098052_1001500_pt1 | contig 14587 bp, 10 predicted proteins | sample 15_taG_FD_81591 | JGI IMG/M metagenome (GOLD analysis project Ga0098052, IMG submission 81591) | Marine viral communities from the Subarctic Pacific Ocean - 15_ETSP_OMZ_AT15312 metaG | ecosystem: Environmental > Aquatic > Marine > Oceanic | place: Pacific Ocean | collected 2015-01-18 | reverse complement strand
CACATATCCATATCATCAGCCTTCTTGAATCCTGCCTTCTTCAATTCAGCTTTTAAGAATTTCACTGTTTCTGTAGTTCTTTTTTTATTATATGAATTAAGTACGTCAAATCCTACAAATGTTTGTGCTATCTTATGAAGAACTTTACTTTTTGTTGAGCCAAGTAAATCAATAAGACTTACTCCATTTTGTTTCCACCATCCAAGATTACCAAGAGTTTTATTCTCAGTTTGGAATATTCTATCAGTCATTGTTTCAATTTCAAAAGGTTTCCCTCTCATAGATGATATATAGCTTATAAGCTTGTCATATGTTTGCTTGGCAAGATTCAAGTCCATTGCTTCAAGGGTTTCAAGTTTACCATCCTTTACTCCAAGAGCTTTCAATATCTCTGCTACATCATTCATACCAATCTCTTGCGTTTGGTCAAGTATTCTTTCAAGATTTCTTCTTTTTGCACCAAGACCACGCTTAATGGATGAATAGTTTTGTGGATTTTCAAGCATATTGATATATTCAATCATATTATCTCTATTCTTTGATAACTCTGATATACTTGAGGACTCTTCTCCAAATAATTCTTTAGTATCCTGTCTCATCTTTTCTCTATAAGCTTTATTACCAAGAATCTTTTTACTTACACCTGCACCATCTTGAACGGAAAATCCAACTTTTTGAAGGTCTCTTGTAGTAAAGTTAGTTCCATCAGGCTTAACGCCAGTAAATGTTTCAGCTTTACCTGAACGAAGTTGTTGTTTAACTTGATTATATGTATTAATCCATCGTTCATGGTGCTTTACTGTCCCAATATCAGAATCCTTTGATAGCTCTATTTTACCATCTTCAGTTTTAACAAATTCAATCATTTTTTCATGACTAATTATCATATCATCAACAAGTTTAAGAGCTGAGTCCTTTAACCATCTTTGCCCACTTAATGCTCCAATAACTACATCTTTAGCCTTTGCATAAGCTCTTTGTGCTTTAGCTCCACCAAACCATTTGCTACTTAATTTTTTATCTTTAGCAGTCTTTTCATGAATCTTCTTTGCTTCTTCCATCCTTTCAATTAAAGCTTCTCTTTTACTTTGTGGTGGCTGAGGAGAGAGTTTCTTTTTAGGTTTAACTTTCTTTTTAGGCTTGAATGCTGCTTCAAAGCTTTTTTCTAAATTACTATAATCAATCTTACTTAAATCAATACCCCAATTATGTATGCCTAATTGCTGTTGTACTATTTTAGAAATTTTTGCTTGGTTCTCCATGCCCATACCTAATACAGTATATATTGATTCAACATCGGCTGATGCAATATGCCTTAAATATACATCCATATGACCAGCTCCAAGAGCTTCCTTCATTTTGGGGTCAAGTGCTGCCTTAGTTCTAAGTATAGTTCTTGAATCTCTCCATGTAACCTTTTCTCCACCTTTGGGAAATACTATTTTTGCAATTTGAGACATAAGACTTTTGCCATCGACTTCAAAACTTGATGGCTTACCTTTTTTATTCCTAGCTCCAAAAATTAATTCACCAGCTTTAAATTTACTTGCATGGCTATAAATCTTTTTCCCTAATGATGGAGAAAGTGGGATTAGGATTGAGTATTCTGATTCTGCGAGCCAACTTCCAGGCTTTGCCACACTTGCATCCATAAGGAATACATAATCTTTAGTTTTATTTGCCCCTTCTCCTGGAGCTAGTATATTCTTTTTTGTAAATTTATTTATTTCTTTTCTTCTAAGCCCATATCCAATTAACTCTGTTAAGAGTTTTGCTCTATCTTTTACATCTTTAGTATATGTTTTAAATTTAGTAATCACTTCACCGATAGAAGCTTTTAATTTGCCTGCCATTGTAATGTCTTGAACAGTCCCAAGAATTGGCTTTTTACCACCTCTTGCTGTTTTAACTACCTTATATGCTGACTCAAGAGGCATATTTTTACCTAAATACCAAACATCCTTACCTGCTTCAAGAACAGCTTTTAATCCAGTTTTTTCAACCTGATAAACATTTCCTTTACCTGTTTTTTTATTTATAGCTACATTTCTACCTAATATTTTTGCCAACGACTTTGGATTTTCTTCTTTAAATTTAAAATATTCCTTTACAAGCTCTCCATTTATATCTTTTATTCCAAGCTTCTTTTTTTCTTTTAACCATGTAAAAAAGTCTCTTGCACCTTCTGAATGTTTTAAGTTTGTTTCAGATTTTGAGCCATAATCTATAAGATGAGTCTGAGTGTCTTCATCCAACTTTTCAAAAGCTTTTTTTATTCTTGGAGATTTTCCTTGTACAGTTCTTGCATTATCAACTTCTAATTTATCTCCTTTTCCTTCCTTAAGTTTTGCAACACCTTCTTTAATAGGTTTCTGTTTTGCTACATCCACCATTAACCCAGCCCCTTCAAGAGCTTCTTCAAATGGTGCTCGTTCAATAGCTCCAATTTCCTCAGAAGCAAACTTTTTAGCCTTATACTCAGCCTCAAGTTCCTCAAGAGTCATCTCCTCATACTTAGCTTCTAGTTCTTCTAATTCTTTTTTGCTTGGCTTTTCTTTTAATTTCTCTAATCGCTTAAACTCTTCATCTACAAGAAACTTTTTAAGACCTAATTCTCTTTCAGTAGATACCTTTTCTCTTTTTCCAAATTCTTTATTCAATCTCTTAAGTTGTGTCTCAATCTTTGTTCTTATTTCTGCAAGCTTAACTGGCAATGAACCCCCAGAATCTTTCTCTTTGGCTTCCATTTTATTAATCATATCAACAGCAGAATTGAGAACATTATGATTATCTTTAACTATTTCTATTCGGTCTTTTAACTCTAGTAATGTTAGCTCTTCAAAATTTATCTTTGATAATCCATCAATTGTATTTTCTATATTCTCTATCTCAAGAGACTCTTCCTTTAATTTTTCAAGAGCTTTTTCTGTAGTTGCAGCAATCTCTTCAGCAATGGTTTTTGAAGTTTCTACTGCTGCTGCTCTTTCTGTTGGAGTTCTTGCATTCTCTACTTTACTATCAGCATCATCTTTTAGTTTATTTAATACATCAAGTTCTTCAAGAGCTTTTATTTTTTCAATTTCATGATACGTTTTATATTCTCTTACAACTTCTCCAGCACCTTCAGCACCTTTACTAAGTATTTTAGCTCCACCCTTCATTACTCCAAGAAATCCTGCATTCACACCAATATCACGAGCAAGAGTCTTCCATGTAAGCTCTTCCCCTTGAAGTGCTCTATCAACTTGAGTAGCTCCTGTAAATACACTCATTTCTGACATGAATTGTGGGAACTTTCCAGTATATGCAAGTTTGTTTTCTATCTGTTTCAATGACATATTGCCATATTTATCCCAATTAGCTAATTTCTTTAATTCTGGAGCTTTTCCTTTACCTATTCCTGATATGCCACCTTTTCTTTTTAATGCATGTACCAATGCAAGTTCGCTATTACTTCGTGCTAACCATCCCCCTGTACCTCCAAGAACTGCACCTATTACACCTCCATGGACAATACCATGCATTGTTTCATTTAATATCTCTTCATCTGAAGCACCATTTGCCTTTGCAGTAAGCCCACCTTTTGCACCTTCAAATGTAGCAAGAGTAGCTGATGTGCCTATTGTCTTGTCAAGGATTGCACTTGCAGCAGTTTCGGTAACTCCATATTTTTTGGCAGTTTCTTTTACAAGTCCTTTTTTAATATTATTTTTTGCAAAGGAACTCATCCCAGCTGTTACTAAACCTTTTTTTGCAACAGCCTTAATGGGGACTGCTGCTACTCCACCAAGACCAAGAGTAAATACATCAAGAGGATATATCATGCTCATTGCCCCTGCTAGGGCTTCTTCATACCATGCAAGATTTTCTATCTCAGGAGTTACTTCAAAAGGAAGACCTTCTTCAGACATTTGCATTACAGCTCCTGTCATAGAATTTGCCAATGATGCTTTTCTCCAATTATAAGATTCATCATCTACAGCATAAGAAGCAAGATACTTAAACCATCCAGGAGAGGTATCTGGCTTGGGAGCTGCTTCTTTAATTTCCCATGGTTCAATACGACCTTTATTTTTAGGGCTATCAACTTTATATTTATCTTTACCAAAATTATATATCATCGATGCTGTTGCCCCATGTGCCTTTAGCCATGGATTCTCTTTTAATACAAAATCAACAAACTCTTCTTTACTATATTCGTATTCTGTACTTGTTGTAATTGCCATATTAGCGTCCTATAATGATTCTTTAATTATATCCATTAGTTTACTTTTTAAAGATGACCCTCGTAGATAAGATTTTTGTTTACTTGGATGCTTCTTATAACTTTCAATTATACGATTAAACATACCAAGCATTTTTTCATCAAGACTTGCAAGAATAGCTTCATCTTTTTTAGAAAAATTCCCCTTTACAGCCCTATCAACAAGTCTTTCTATACGTTTCTCTGCAATAGGATTCTTTACTGAATCCATAAATTTAGCTTCAATTTTATTAAATCTCTTTTCATTCCCCTTATTAGTATACATGTGGACTAATTGTGATTTCTGTGCCTTACTCAAATTATATTCATTTACAATTGCATCTAACCCTTCTTTATCAGGTCTATTAGGAGCAGATTTTGATGGAGATAAGCTCATTACATTAGAAACAATTTCACTTTGTTGTTTGACTTCCTCAATATCAGATTTTAATTCAACAAGATTACTTCCAGTAACTTCGGTAAGTATTTCATCTGTTATATCTTCAGGAGTATCCCCAATAATATCAGTTACTTTTGATTTTGTCCCCTCTTCAGGAGATATATCTTTTCCTGTCCCCTCTTTAGAAGGAAGATTTATTCCAATTACTTCTTTTATAGCATCCTTAATATCTTGCTTAGAGGTAGGGCTAGTTACAGAGGCACTCCTTTTAATTGGAATTTCACCTTCTTCATCACTACCTTTGATATTAAGTTGTTCAAATATATCCCTATATTTTACACCTTCAGGAGATTCTGAGAATGATTTTCCTCCTAAATTATAACGTGAATATTCTTTATCAAGATTTTTTATTGACTCTATTGCATCAAATTGTTTATTTTGTAAGTCATATAATGATATATCTCCTCTTTTAGCAGGGTCTTGTTCATCAGCTGCCCCCCATGGAATATTTATCTCTTTCATTGCTATATCTTTAGCATCATCTGTCTTAAACTTTTTAGAGAGAACTTCTTTAATTACTTTACGTTTATCTTCATCAACACTATCAAGAACCTCATTCCATTGATTATACTCATTCAAAGCTGCTACCATGCTATCTCCAACACCTTGTTCATAGCTATCAGCTTGTGTCATCATGGATTTTGCTAAGTCTATAAGTGGTTTTGAATCGCCATCTATTGAATATTTATTTAAAGCATCATTTTCACCATCAGTAAGTAAACGAGTATCAGACTTTTCACTCAAGCCAAGAAGTTGGGCTGTAAAGAATTGTGCTAATGCATTTGCATCATCATATTGATTTGCAATTTCTCCAAAGTATGGATGTTCTGACATTTCATTTATAAATTCTTTATTATTTTCCAAATAATTTGTAATCTTTGCGATTTCTACAAAAGCCTCAGTCCTTGATATCTTATTAGTTTTTTTCCCTGTTTCTTTATCTATTATTTCTTTACCAACATCTATATATGGTACAGACATATCACTCTCAGAGAGTCCTCTAAATATATCCTCTATTTCATCAAGTTGTCCTTTATCCCTATGCATTTCATTGAATTTATTTTTAATGACATACATCTTTGAATTTTTATCCATTTGCTTATTTAATGATTCGTTCCATCTTTGATAAGCTGATTCAATATATTGTGTTGATTTTGGAGACATATTCATATATTTATTTGCTTCTGCTCTTCCTCTCTCTAAAATACCAGTAAGCTCTGCATTATTATATAATTTCTTTTCTCCTGTAGCTGGGTCAATTAAAAGTCGAGACAAGGAAGAATCCAATCTTTTCACCAATCCATCAGCTTCAATCAATCCTTCTGCTTCAGTTGGCTGATTAGCTCCATATGATTCTATCATATTATATGCTAAATCCACTGCACTTTTTGAAGGTGAGCCCATTATAGCACTAGCAGATGTTCTTGCAGTATTTTTTTGTCTTTGTATGTCTCTATATAAATCTTCTACACTCATAATATTCCTTTAAATTAATTATAACTTATACAACCTTCCCAACGTCTGGATTCAAAAATAGCTCATCAAGGGTACTAAATTCCGTATCAGTAGCAATACCCATTGATTCATCATATGCCCTAGAGGTTTTTCCGTATGTATCTGCTAATTCAGTCCCTATACTTCCTCGTGTTCTTCTTTTTTCTCTTTCTGACATCGTTGGGTCGTATGTTGCTGCAGTTTTCTCCCCTATAGTACTTGTACCTTTAGCAAGACTAGATGTATATACATCTCCAATATCTTGAAAAGTTTCTCCTCCAAGATTAATATCTATTGACGCAAGCCCATCTTTTATTTCTGCCATTAAAACCTCCATAGACTTACCTGCTGCATCAGGTCTTTGCTTTTTAAAAAGAATTGCTAGTTGCTGTAGTGCAGAGGCAGAAGTCTCATCATTTGCTTGTGCTTGTTTTACAAGTGCTTCCATCTGCTTATCTTTTTTATATAATCCTGTATCCCCTTCTAAATATTGACTTGCCTCATCATGAAGCTCTTGATTTGACCAAGATAAGATATCAGATTTTTTCTTTAGTCTTCGCTCTGCCTCTCTCTTAGTTCCCCCCCATTTCTTTTGGCTTCCAATGTTCCATGTGCCATCTTCTTGCATTGTATATGTCCTATACTTGGGGAAGGTTTGCTTTTCTTTAAAGGAAATCCCAGTATAAGGGTCTTGTTTCCAAACCCATTTCTTATACTCGCCATCCTTTACCATCACCGAGTGCCCTGTTGCAATTGAACCACCTTCTTGATATTTTTGCACCATTCCACCATTTTGGTAATTGAAGTTTGGAGCAGCATCAGCCCCAGAATCCCCACCAAATAATCTGTCCACCCAAGCGAGCCCTTCTATGGGCTCATTAAACCAATCTCCTTTATTACCTTTTCCCCATTCCGTAAGAAAGTCTTTCCCAAGGAAACCTTTGCCAGACTGTTCTATAGTAGACCAAATATTAGGTTTATCTCTTTCTAGGGATTCTGATATAGATTTTTTAGTATCAGCATACATCTCTCCAATTCCATATACTTTATCTTCAGGTCTTAAATTATAATCCTTTAAGTCAGAATCACGTAAGCTATTGTCAAGCTTAGCAATATGTTCAATTATTGGCTTAGTAAATTTTCTCGACCCAGGAGCTAAGAGTTCAGAAAATAGCTCCCCAAACATTTTTACTTTGTTTGCTTTATTGTCAAACTTTTCTTTTAAGTTACTAAGATTTTCGTTTATATCATCAAGTTTTTTCATTCCTCTTAATTGCTTATCTCGTATTCTTACCTTAAGAAGTCTTGATAGTAAACTTTGTCTGTAATTAGTCCTTGCCATATTTTCCCCTATCCTTTATAAAAAACTGTTAATTTAAAGGCATGATTATTATCAAAATCAGTCCCTATTATAAAATTTAATGAATTGTTATCTGTTGTAATGTATGATGAAATTTGCATATCAGTTAAATCCGTAAGATTCCCATTACTTATCCACCACTGGTCATTTGGATAATTTATCATTAAACTAACATCAAGTATATTGTTAATAGTAATATATTCTGGCAAAGCCACAACCATATCAACTGTGCCAGCATTAGGGGTTATCCCTTTAATTACAACTGCCCTTGGTATAAAAGAACCACCATCTTTACCCTTTGCCTTAAGCCTATCTCTTTTCTCTAATTCTGCAACTCTTGATGTTAACATATTATTTAACCTTTTTCATTCTATATATTATTGTAATATCTTCAATTTCAAATGTCTCTTCTGCCGTACCATCAAATTTCAATTGCAAACTATATATATTATTTATAGTTGCATCTGGTTTAATTTCAACCCTTTCAATAACAGATGTTTCAGCAACTCCTAAATTTGTATCCATTTCAAGAAAAGAACCTGAACCATTAACTGCATAGGTAACATCTATATCAGTAGCAGCTCCTCCAGGTACATAGTTTACAATTATTTTGTATATCTTCTTGCGTACTGACGGAGCACCAAAATCAATATCTTTTGTTATATATTCAATCGTTTGATTGCCTGATGGAGTGGCACTATAATTTTGTATTACAGCATTATTATTTGAAGTCCAAAATGAGAGATTCCCTTTATATATAATAAAATTTGATACTTTATTATGTACAGCAGCATCATTAAAACTAGTCCCTTCACTCCACGATTGAGTCATAAAATCATATACAAAGGCTGTAGTAGTAGACCCATCTTCACTAATATCCTTAAATATAATCAAACGCTTTGAACGTGGGTCATATCCTATAGATGGAGTAAGCACAGCATCACCTGCTGTTGCTGTAGAAGCAGATGTAGCCCTATCAAGTTCATATCCTGCAACAACGCTTCCATCTGTCAATCCCCAATCACTTTCTTTAAATTTACCATGAGTAAGTGATGTTACGCCTTCTCCATCATATAAGTAACATCCTTCTGAGTTTGCCCATGCAATACCAAATGGGACTCTACATACTTGACATGGGTTTGCAACTCCGATATTATTAAATACACTCTCAACATAGGGGTTTTCTCTTGATACATTTACAACTGCTACGCTTCCTTCTCTAAATTGTACTATTTTATCACTAAAGGATTCAAGCGCAGTTATTGCTCCTCCTTCAACAGATGGGGATTCATATACATTTCCTTTAGGAAAACATCCAGGTCTTCCAGTCGCTGAAAACATCATTAAATCTTGATTTATAGGAATCTTGGTAACTGCTGTCCCTGCATTGAATGCAACATTTCCAATATATACTCTACCATCAGCTCCAATTGTTGATGTTTTATATTTTACTGAGAATGGAGCTATATCAGAAGTATTTCCAGCAGTATCATAAACTTCATCTGCAAAATATGCATTTATATCAAAATAATCATTTAAGGTGGGAGGACTATCAATCTTAAATGATGCTACAGTATACGGGTTACTTCCTGTCCATGGAATAAATACATCATCTGTTGACCTTTTTACCCCTTCTTCCCATGAAGCTTCTGCTAAAAAGAATTTCGTTGCATCATTTTCGCTTCCTTTGGAAAAATATACTCTCATTCCATTAATTCTTGCATCTCCACCTGCAGGAAGAGCAGCTGTATGTTTTATTGATATCTCACATTCAAGAGCATCTCCGTCCATAGCTTCAGTGGTTGGGAAAGTAGATAATGCAGTTTCAGTTATCCCATCAAATATCCAAGATGCATAAAATGTAAATGTTTCTGGTGTATCTTCAAGCCCCCAATCTCCAGGGATTGCAGTATCTCCATTAAGAACACCTAAAACTGAAGTAGCTGTTGTTGCAGTTAATCTTACAGTAACTTCACCATCAGCAGATGGGTTAGTATCAGAATCATGGTTAATTTGTTCAAAAATTGTATTTACTCCAGAGGTAGCACTAACAGTTGGAGAATTAATCAATGGTTTTCCTGTAACCCATTTTGTTACTGGAACTGAACCATTATTTATATCAGGTCTGTCCACAAGAATCAATGCTTGTGGAGTATTATGTAAATCTAAAAAATTTGCATCACATGCATATACTCCATTACCTTGAGCATATATTGAAGGAGCTACATCACTTTTATGGCTATCCCCACCAGTTCCTAAATCAATAGTTTTATAAGGACTAAATGTGAGAGTGCCATTTGTAACTGCGCCTTCAGTAGTGGATTCACTAAGTTCAAAATGAGTAGCATCAGTAATTGAGGAAACATATGCCCCTGAAGGTATTCCTGTCCCAGTTACAAATAAGCCAGTAGTTATAAGTGCATTTGCATTATGAGTAATTGTTGGGTCATCATCATAGTCGCAAGTAGAATCTTGAAATGATGTCCCATCTGCAAATGAAATATGATTGCCTGAATTAGTAGCTCCAACAGCACCTCCTCTTGCAATGATTTCATAATTACCCTTTATAGGGGCACTAGCTAAAGAATAGGCACTATTAAAGACAAATGCACCATAACCAGTAGCGTTAGAGCCTTGATTAACTATACTTGTAGCTCCAGTTTCAAGCTTTGCATCTCCCAATGTAGTAATTTTCCCTTGATTTCCAAAGCAAATATTTGTAGCACTTGTGCATTCAGATAAAGATATATCTCTTGCAGATGTCTTTTTATTTAATCCACCAGAAAAATTACTAAATTGATATGCAAGTTTTCTTTGCCCAATACTTCTTTGTAATGGTTCAAATCCAGATGGGACACTATTCCAACCAACCATTTTAGTTGCTTGATTGCCACCACCGACAGAAGAAGCCTCATTAATTAATTGAGTATTTGCTTCAGAGTCTATGTTAGCATTAAATTCAGATGTTCCTGTGGACGTACCTGAGTTTCCACCAGTAGCACCTCCACTCCCTCCAGAACCACCACCACCACCTAAGACACCCATTTATATTACACCTTCTCCAAGATGGCTTTCTTGATAACACCTTCAATAGTTTCATATAAGGCATTTATAACCTTACCTTCAGTTTCTTCAGATATAAATGGAATGTCAATATTTTTATTCAAAGCTTCAACAACTTCTTTTTGAAGCTCATCTCCAAATACTTCTTCCACTAAATCTTTCTTTAATCCGTCTAATAATCCCATCTTACTTCTCCTTTATTTTACATTTACATACATCACAATTTACAAATTCTTTTGGTTCGTGAGCAACTCTCTCAAGCTCTATAACCTTATCTTCTAATTTCTCTACTTTTACATCAAGATTATTTGGTTTCTCAACATAATCCAATACTTTATCAAGCTTAAATACAACAAGCAAATGGTCAAGTATCTTCGGCAATATAAACTTCAATAACATTGGAGGTATCACTTCTTTGGTTCTCCATTGATGAGTCTTGAAAGTATGTCTTCAATCCCCTCAATATACCCCTTGACCTGTTTTATATCTAATTGCGTAATCTTCTGTTGGTCAATCAGTTTAACAATTATACCCTCAAGCCTTCTAAATTGCTGTTCAAGGTCATCAACAAGTTCCTTTTGAATCCAAGTTTGTTGCTTCCAGATGAAATAGCCAAAAGCAATTGTAATTGCAATTGGCAATCCATATTGGTCTATAATTGTTAAATCCAATGTTACTTAATCCCATACTGTTTCATAAGCTCATAAAGAATTGGGAGCTTCCAGTTTCCGAATGCAGCTTTTTTAGCTTCTTCTTCATCATCATAATAAAGTACCTCGTTTCTTTTTATGGCTTCACCAAAAGCTTCCTCTCCACTTTCATATTCATTCCATGAACCATCATCATTAGGGAAGAGAGTTGGATGAGCCATATTATCATACTGAGCCATTAAATGAGTCGAGATAGAACCATCATCATTAAATCTTTCATGTCCTCTCATTTTTCGTGCTTTCATTGCATTTAACTTTGAAAGCCAATTTACAAGGGGATTATTCATTTATTCCCATCAATCACTTCACCCCAAAGAGATGTTTTGCCATTAATGATTTGGATTACATGCACGGTAAATAATCCGTTCTCGTAGAAATCCACGATAGCAAAGGCATGTGACCAATTATGATTACGTCCTCCAAGCCACATATTCTGTTCTTGGGACATATCTTTAAGGCATCCAATAGACCAAGCACTTTTTTGTCCATCCAAGTGAGTGACTGAGGATTGCTGAATATCATGATGATGTCCATACATTACGTTTGTACCAAGCCTCAAGAGGTGATTCCTCGTGTGTTGAATACCAGCAAAGTGATGACCATGATAGAACGCTAGCTTGCCAATCTTTAGGTACTCCCCAGCTGGGTGATACTTGTAGCCACGTTTCTTCAGATTTACACATTCTTTAAACCTCTTTTCTTGTAAGTAAGGGTGTTCATCAACAAAGAAATTCATCCATGCATCATGATTTCCTTCAATCATATGCCGTTCTTTGCATTTGACTTTATCAAGAGACTCATCAATAATATCCATTCCTTTGTTTACATCAATAATATCCTGTTCAATGAATGGTAATTGATACTCCAAAGGAGGTCTCTTTTTCTTCTTCCATTGCCAATGACTACAACCATGCCATTCGCCCACATCGCCCAAATCAATATATATATCGGGCTTAACTATTTCAATTGCCTTACAAACGACCTTGATTGCTGCCATGTCTGCAAGTGGAAAGTGTTTATCAGGTGTTACGATTGCTCGTCTTACTACACCTTTCTTTTTCTTAGGCATCTACAAAAATTTCACTCCTTGATAAGGTTTGTGCTTCTGACTTAGTTAATACACTATTGATAGGATACGCTTTTGAAGCCCCTAAAGCTACGATAGCAGTCATTTCTCCTGTAAGTAGGGAGAATGCACCCTTTACGATAATATAAGCTCCATCATGCGATTCTCGTGGTACACCTAATTTACCTTTAAATGCAGCTTCTTTCCAAGTAGGAGTATAAGCTGTTGTGCTTGTTACCTCTCCATCATCATCATAAGTGTAATTATTCCATCCCAACTTTGGTTGCAACACAGAAGGTACTGCACTCTCATAAGTTGCTTTGTTTAAACATACATACATTTCATAATTTGCCATTAGTTTCTATGCCTTCCTTTGCCTGCTTTATAATTTCTTGTTACTTGTGTTACTGTTAATGCTGCATTATATATGGAAACATCATCAATCTGTCCATTGAATGGATTTGCATCATCAGAGTAGCTTCCTCCTAGTGAACCAATATATTGCAAATCGTCATTAGTTGGCAATGAGGTTGGAACAGTTCCTTCAAATGTCAATGTTTGTGCTGCACCATTCACATAAATTTTAAGCCTAGTAGCATTATCAGCTAGCGACCCATCGAATACAACTGTTAAATAATACCAAGTCTTCGGACTAATAGCACTTGAATAGTCAAAACTTCCTGTTATTGTAGACCCAGTCCTAATATCAAAATAAAACCCTCCATCAGTCCAAGTATAAAAATTTATACTATTGCTAGCTGAATCACCCTTGCCTAAAATACCTGCCTTAACATCAAGAGTTTCTTGATTCATCCAGAATCCCCAAGTAGCAGCTGTAGTTAAATCCGTAGTTAGTGCCCCTTTGGTATACCCAATCCCATCTAAATTTACCCCAACTCTATCTCTACTCATCAAGAACCCTTGAGTATCTCTACCATTTTGTCCTTCAGGTAAGATTAATTGTTCCGATACGCTTGTTGGAGTACCATCATTATCATTACCAGATAAGTCTGTCCAAGTAGTTCCACCTTCATTTCTCCAATATCCTACTAGATTAGCTACACTTGAATGAGTGAGAGCATCTAATGCTTCTCCATCATTGTATAGTTCTTGGACTTTAGCAAGAGTGAGTGCTGAGTTAAATATAGACCATTCAGTTACGCATCCAGCAAAAGTAATCGTAGGCGTATCTTGTCTACTGCCAATATATAAATCATATGTTGCTTGGTCTAACGATTCAGTCATATCTGTTCCTGTGCCAATAGATACACCATCAACATATAAAGTCATATCTGAATCATCAACACTTAATACTATATGATGCCATACATCACCTGCAATAGCTGTATTATATACAGCAGTATCATTGGATGTCATGTCATCATATATTTGAATAACAGTCTTATGCATTTTTATACCTATAGCATTAGCCGTATCTTGATATAGATTCCATAAATACCCAATAGTGCTATTGCTAGCGATTGCCCAACAAGATACTGTAAAACTTGTAGTTAACCCTAAGTCTGCATTTGCAGAAATACCCAAGTCCACATAATCAGCAGTTCCATCAAACCATGCTAATTGATTATATGATTGGAATCCAAGTTGTGGTATTGTTGTTTGAGCATCTGCATCTGTCCAGCCTGTAGCAAAGCCTACTTCTTTGACAGTAACTGAATCTACATAAAATTCAGCTGCTGCACCTTTAGCTACAAATTTAACATATTCAGCTCCATTAGAAGCTGCTGTTGCTGTTGCTGACATTTTTTGCCAACTACCTGTAGTAGCTAGTTCTTCCTGAAAATCACAATTACCTCCAGCATCTAGCATATATACCTCTCCAGATTCAATCCATACATACGCTTCTATATAATATGTCCTCCCAGCTACTACATGAGATGACCAAGCATCACTTTGCGTCCCTTCATTCGCTGCATCTACATTTACATGCCTTGAATATGTACCAGCATGTGCCCTTGTACTACTTCGCTCCTGAACATCACCACCCTCAAGTAATCTATCATTCCAATTAGAATCAGCTTCCATAGTTCCGTTAACTGCCAACTCCTCCCCATAGAATACAGAAGTGCCGTGGTTTTTGTCACTAGCTTTTACAGCCTTTATACTTAAATCAGATATTGACCAATTCGTAGCACTATTCTCTCTTACGCCAAATCTCCAGTCTGTCCTT
>Ga0098052_1001497_pt1 | contig 14601 bp, 11 predicted proteins | sample 15_taG_FD_81591 | JGI IMG/M metagenome (GOLD analysis project Ga0098052, IMG submission 81591) | Marine viral communities from the Subarctic Pacific Ocean - 15_ETSP_OMZ_AT15312 metaG | ecosystem: Environmental > Aquatic > Marine > Oceanic | place: Pacific Ocean | collected 2015-01-18 | reverse complement strand
TAGCACAGTCTGATAAAGATAACGAAACAACTTTCATTAAAGATATTTATGTTAATCATGTACAGAATAACCGTACAGCCCATGAAAAATCTGTAGAAGATATTCTTTCTATGCAAGTTCAGAATCCAGATAGAACTCTTGAAATGACCGAAGAAGAAATAAAAAAAACTGGTGGAGAAACTTACACTGTAGAAGAAATAGAAGATCTTAAAGCAAAGTATCTTGAGAAATATAAAAATAAAAAAGCTGCCGAAGAAGCTTTAGAAGCTGAAGCAAATCATAGATTAACAGATCAGCTTAATGACAAGTATAGAAATAATCCTCAAGCTTTGAAAAAGAGAATTATATTAAGAGATAAAACTTCTAATGTTGGAAATGCTTTAAACTTAGGTCAAGCTGAAGTTGATAGTCTTTATGAAGTTGCAGGTGACAATGAAATTGTGATTGATAAAGTAATTGAGGTGGGAAGACATAAACCTTCAAAATTTACTCATAAAGATAAAGAATATAAAGAAAAGATAGATAAAGTAAGTAAAGATTTTGACGATACTATGAGGGTATCACAGAATAGTATAAGGGAAATACTTTTAGAGCCAATTTCTTCTAATAAAAGGAAAGAAAAATTAAATGAAGTGTTTGGTTTTATTAACAATGCTAAAGAAAATCGTGATGCTCAATATAAGGAACTAGAGGAACAACAGAAACAAAAAGAAAAAGACGCAGATTCAGCGTCAAAGATTGCAGAGTTACTTGAAGAAGAAAAAGCAAAAGCAGAAGAAGCAGCGAAAGCAGAAGCAGCGAAAGCAGAAGAAGCAGCAATTAAAGGAGAAGGCGTAGATGCAGAAGATTCTAACATTAAGATCCTAGAAGGGGGAAATACTACAGAAGAGGCGAGTGATGAACAAGCAGACCAAGAGATTAAAGAAGTAGTAGATAAAGAAGAAGCAAATACTAAAGCAGCAGAAGAAGCAGACGAAATAATAACAAAAGAAGAAATTGTTCCAGATACATCAGAAGCTTCAGCAATGGTTGAAGAATTAAAAACTATAATTAACAAGACTCAACCTGCTGCCAACATAAAGGAGAAGTTTCGTGACTTCTTTGATGAGATATTAACCCCTTCCTATATGGTAGAACGTTTAGTATTTTTTAGATCTCAATTTCCCAATGCGGATATAAGAATTTTAAGAAAAAAGTTAAGGGATGAGATGGGCGATGTAGAATACATTCCTTTAGATGAAATAACTCAACTTGATTCTTCGCCTCCTGAACTAATAAAAAATTTATCTATCATTGATAAAGCATTAGAACAATATATATACGAAAAAACAAAGCTTATCACTACAGATCAGTTAGATAAAGTTGTGAAAGGATTTGAATTAAATCCTAATATTATATATAAAAATTTATTAAGCGCATCAAATCAAGAAGAGGTTACCCAAGCTGAATTAGAAATGTCAGATATAGTGGAAGGTAATCCAACGTTTGAAAGATTAAAGAGTTTAGCAGATGCTGTTGTAAATACATTAGGAATATTATCAGGACAAAAAAAGGTAAAGAATTTTGAAATTGTTAACGATAACACAGTTGTCTTTAATTACTCTGAAGATCCAGTAAAAGGTGCTGCTCTTACACAAGAAGCAGATGCATTAGAGTTGGATTATTTAATGACTAAAGAAGCTTATGAGAAGGCAGAGCTTGATCGTAAGGAGGGAAAAATAACTCAGGAAGAGTTAGAGGAAGCCACGAGAATTTATATTTTAACGGATCGCGTTTATAAAAAATTTCAGATGGAGAATCCTGATATACCTTTAAGAGTTCGATTTACATCTGATCCTCGTATAATTGGTAAAGACACACTGGGAAGTTACCACCCCGACACCAAGATGATTACATTCAACACAAGTATGGATTTAAGTACTCCAAACACTATTGACACTGCGTATCACGAATCTTTTCATGCTGCTAAACGGCTTCTCTTTACTCCCGAACAACAAGCTATACTAGATAAAGTTTTAACGATAGATCTGGCAAAACGAAATGGATGGCTTCATTCGTTAGAAATGCCCATCGAGGGTTATCGAGCAACGGCAGCTAAGATGAACGTTGAAGTAATAGATGAGGAAGGAAACGTAGTAAAAAGTCCTACTCCTCAACAAATCGCAGATGCGAGGCGAGACTTTCTAAATGAAGAAGCACAAGCATACATAGTTGGTAAGTGGGCAGCTGGTCGGAATATTGAAGGACTTACGCCTGAAGTACGTAGTTTGTTTACAATGTTAAGAGATTTTATGAGAATGCTGTATCGTAACTTTCAAGCAATTATTAAAAGAGATCCTTCTTTAAAAGAAGAAAAAGTTGACGATACAGAACAAGTACGGCAATTCTTACGAATGTTTACATCTGGGGAACTAGCTGCTGAAACGGGAAGAAGAGATGCTGTGGCTGCTGCTTCTCTTGCAACAGAATACATGCCACAAGATATGGATGCTGTGTTTAGAAACACTTTAAAGGCTATTAAAAGCGCATATGCATCAGATCCTGTTGTTGGACAAAACGCAAAGGGTGAAGATGTTTTAAGAGATATAAGTAATTGGGGAAGATTAGCTAGTCATCTTTCTTATATATCAGAAAGGTATCCTGTATTTAAAAAGTTTTATAACGGTGTTCAGCAACGAGTTGCTTCTCGTAACTCTATCAAACAGTGTGCGGAAATTCTATTAGAAAAAGTAGGAAACTATAATGGAATTTTTAGATTAAATGATCAAGAGTTTGCACAAGTTCAACAGTTATCAGCATTAGCTGACGAAACTATTACTGATCCTGAATTTACAGGTATTAATACAGATAAAGCTACAGTTAAATTGAGATTTACGCAAGGAGATCTGGATTATATTAAAAGTATGTATAAATCTTTAGATCGTTTTTATAAAGATACAGGAATTGACGAGAGTATTATTAAAGAAATAAAAGTACCACAGACTGATGGTACGACACAAATAGTTTATTCTGTTCAAATTACTGATCCTAAAATTGTAAATGCTTTTGCAGGATCAACACGAGCTATTACCTCTGTTCATAAAGATGTACATTTAGGATTGCTTCATAATCTTCTGAACTCAAGAGGATTAAAGGGAACTAAATTTGGAATCGAAACTGGATTAGGATATGACAGAGCTTTTTCAGATGTAACAACTCTGTTGAAGGCTATAAAAAGGAAGGGGCTTGCTACAGAAAAAAAAGGACAACTTGTTTTAGATAAAAAGAAATGGGATGAATACAGAGAAAGTGTAAAAGAGTTACCAGAAGGGGATAAACTTTTAAACGGTTTAGATCATCCTCAAGCACAAAGAATTTTATCTATTCTTCAGGTTCTAACAACAGAAGATAGGGCAGGTTATTTCCCACGTTTCAGATTTGGAGATAAGGCTGTTGCTGTCTACGAAGATACAATAGGTTTAGATCAAGAGAAAGATTATAGGTTGATACGGATGGAAGTAATTCCAGATAAAACAGTGGCAAGGATGGGAAACATTCCGGGAATAGGAGATGCTGCTAAGAGAAGAGTGGAAAAGAAGAGGCAAGAAAAAGTAAAGGAGTTACAAGCTGAATATTCCAACAAGTATAAAGTTATACCCTTAGATTTAACTTTGGATTCAAAACGAGGAGGGGCAGCAAATAGTCTCGTTATTCAAGCGGTTGGTCGAGTACAGGCGTTGGCTGAAATTGCAATGAAAGGTAAAGAGAATGTAATGGATAGCCCTGATGTTAAGAAATTTCTTGAATTAATTGAAAACGAATTGGCTATGACACGAGCCGAATCTTTAACACGGAAGCGTCGAAATATACCGGGTTATTTACATAGTGGTAACAATGATGGATCTTATTACAAAGAAGCTATTCAGGCTTATATTGATACAGGATCAAATGTGGCATCTTCACTTTATGAAGAACCAGCAATACTAGAAGCAATGGAGGAGATTAGACAAAGGGTTAAAGGTGGTGAAGATTCTAATCTATGGAAAGTAGCCAATCGTACATTTGAATATATCAATGATCCAAATAATGAAGCTGTAGCTTTACGTGGTTATGCGTTTCATATGTTCTTAGGATTTAATCTTTCGTCAGCAGTCATTAACTTAACGCAAACTGTTCAAGCTACATATCCTATCTTGGGATCTATAACGGGGATGGCAAAGGGAGCAGGTGATGTAGCAAAAGCAAACAAAGATGCTATTCGTTTATTGAAACACATGACTTTGGCTGATCGAAAAGATGCTCCTCGTGTTGGTAAATATGGGTTTGAATTCTTTACAACTGAAACAAGTGAAGATGGTATAACAAAAGTTATTGTTGATCCTTCTCGAAAACCTAAATGGATGAAAGAAGATGAGTTTTTATTTCTTGCTAATTTATTTAAACGAGGTGTTATTCAACCTATCCAGAACATGGATTTAGGATCTGGATTTTTATCTTCCCAATTAAAACCCGGCATGGCTAGAACAATAGCTGATTCATCAGGATTTGCGTTTGGTCTTATTGAAAACATGAATAGAATAACAGCTGCTCTTTCCTTTTATCGTGCTGCTAAGAGGGATAATGCAACTCCTGAAGGCCGTAAGAGATGGAATGCTTATGCGTCAACTACACGCTTTGGAGAAATGATTGAGGATAACTATGCTCAAGTTTCTCCTGTGTATGGATCTGTCCCTCAGACCCCGGTAAAAGTTTTAATTAAAAAATATAAGACACCCACTTTAACAGCCAACGAAAAAGATGCTCAATATGAGATGATGAATCAAGAACAGAAGTTAAATGGAACAACAGAAACACTTGATCCTAATGAAGTATGGGCAAGACAAATGGGAGAAATTGGAGTCGAAAAGACACAGTTCTTTATGGGTAAAGAAAACAGACCTCGTTTATTTCAAGGTCCAATTATGAGTGCGGTTACACAGTTTCAAAGTTTCATCTTTCAAATGATGGGTCTATACGCAACAGCAGTTAACAGGTCTTTAGGAGGGAAGATTGGACAGTTTGATCCTGAAGTCAGAGATGAAATTAAAAGCATGGCTCGTAAACAATTAGGTTTAATGACCATGACAATGATGGCGTTTGGTGGTGTTATGGGTCTTCCTTTTATGGAAAACATTAAACAGCTTATTAGATTTGTAAGTGAAAACTTTGACGAGGAAGTAGGAGAAGATATTGAACAAGGAGTACGGGAAGTCATTGGTCCTGTATTGGGATACAACGCTGCTGACATGGTGTTAAGAGGACTTCCAAGAGCATTAGGTATAGATATATCACGTAGATCAACTTATGGAGAGATAATCCCTTTACGGCTGGTGATGGGTGGTGATCCTTCAGATTTTACAGGTCCAGCTATTGCTAGAATTGTAGATCAAGTAGAGGGAATTAATACAGCGTTAGAGCGTGGTGATGGTTCTATTGAGAAAGTTTTAGGAGTAGCACAGAATTTAATTCCTGTTGCATTAGGGAATATGACACGGACTTTGTTTAATGAGCCTTCAAGCGGAACTCTGACACGTAGAGGACAACAGTTACTTCCAGCTGGTGCTTTATCCCCTTTCGCAAGTATGGCATCATTTATGGGATTTACACCTACAGAAGTGGCACGGGAAAGAGATAGAAGAGGATTAGAAAATTATTATAATTATCGTTCCAAGAACGGTAAAGATATGTACACAACTCGCATGGCTATCTCTTTAGGAAACTATATTCAATTTATGAGAAAAGGTAAAATAGGACCAGCTATGGATAACTATAGACGGTTCTTAAAAGATTACTTACATGTCTCAAACCATGATCTAGCTAATCAAGCTTATCCTTCAAGACAGTATAATATTAATCCTAAAACACCATTGAATCGTGCAATTAGAGCCGTATATGGACAAGGAACAGGACCAAGAGTACGGAAAGCTGTGCGTCCTGAAATCGTACGTGGAGTACAACAAGGATCTATTCCCCCAAGTCAGAAACAAGCTTGACATATTAATAGTTTCTTCCTATAACTACTAATATGAAACATCCAATTAATGTATATATCGGCTATGACGCTCGTGAGCATTCAGCGTATGAGGTCTGTCGCCACTCGTTGCTGAAGTTTAACAATGAAGACTTCAGTGTAAAACCAATACCCTTAAAGCATCAAGACCTACGTGACTCAGGTTTATTTGAAAGGCGATGGGTTATTGACGAAGACGGTCAATACTGGGATGAAGAAGATGGAAAAGGATTTTCTACTGAGTTCTCCCATACCCGTTTCTGTGTTCAAGAGTACGCAACAAAAGTAAAGAAGCAAAGCGGATGGACTATGTTTGTTGACTGCGACTTCTTATTCCGTAAACCTGTTCGCAATCTCTTCAATTTAGTAGATGACAAATACGCCATGATGTGTGTAAAGTTTAACTGGACTCCTACTAATTCTGTCAAAATGGACAATAAAATCCAAAGCTCATATCCTCGTAAACTTTGGTCATCTTTAATGCTGTGGAATCTGGATCATCCGTCTAATGAAAAGATGGATTGGATTAGGTTAAACAATGCAGAAGGAATACACTTGCACACGTTAAGCTGGTTGAAGGATGAAGAGATAGGTGAGATACCTCCGACATGGAACTACGTTCCTAAAGTATCTAAAGAAGAATCTGATCCTGCTGCTGTTCATTTCTCAGAAGGTGGCCCGTGGTTCAAAAATTACGAAAACGTAGATTTTGCAGATGAATGGTGTAAGGAAGAAATGAAAGCTATGTATGAGAGATGGACATCATTGAGAGTAACTATAGAAAGACATAATCTACCATGAGTATAAACGTTGTTACCAGTTTCCATCCCAAAGCTTGGGATCTATATGCTAAAGAATTTCTAACTTCATTTGAAGAGAAGTGGGATAAAAAGATACACCTGTCTGTGTATTATGACGGGGGTGAACTGCCTGAAGACAAGGTAGAAAGTGATCGTATATCATACTTTAAATTAGAGAAAGACAAAGAGTGGGCTGACTTTCAGGAAACATACGGGGAGAATAATGGAAGACCTGAAGGATACGAAGAAGTACAGGAGTGGCCTCCAAAGAACTTTGTACAGGATGATACTTATAATTATCGTATGGACGCAGTAAGGTTCTCCCATAAAGTATTTGCTATAACAGGGGAAGCGAAACGTTTAATACATATTGCCCATAAACAAGCTATAGGAATGGGACACAACCCAATCAATACAGATATAGGACATCTGGTCTGGCTGGACTCTGACTCTAAAACAAAAAAGAATATCTCATACGATCAAGCATCTGATATGATTTGTACAGGAGATAACATAGAACTGGATGAGATCTCTCATTTAGGTCGAACAGCCATTGACTATAGCTGTACATCTTTTATTACTTTTAATCTTTCTAGTGTCCGGGTACAGGAATTTCTCAGTGACTTCAGAGGTTTGTATGTAAGCGGTGAGTTGTTTGGTTATCGTGAATGGACAGACGCATTTGTGTTTACTCGTTTACTTACGATGTATACCATTCATGGGTTAAAGGTAAACAATATATCAGAAGGGTGTAAGGACTTAGATGCTTTTGACATTGCACCTATTGGTAATTATATGGTTCATAATAAAGGGAATCAGAAAATTACAGGTGAGCTTCCCCCTGATGTAGATGGTCCTCAACGTAACTCTATGATCCCTAAGATCCTCTCTCATTATAAGTTTGAAAACATATTAGAGATTGGAACGTGGAGTGGTGCAAGAGCTATCAAGATGGCTTCAGGTTTGTTTGATGCGGGAGTAGAGAAGGTACACTATACAGGGTTCGACTTGTTTGAAACTGCTACGCCTGAAGATGACGAAGAAGAAAAGAATGTTAAGAAACATTACAGTGAAGAAGAAGTTAAAGACTTTTTGTTCAACTTCTCTGAGACTGCTGCCAAGAATGGTAAGATATTTACTTATGCTTTGTTCAAAGGCAACACTCGTGAGACTTTAAAAATCTTAAAGAATAAAGATTACTGCAACACGCATAACATCAAGCCTCAGTTTGCCTACATAGATGGTGGTCACAGTGTTGACACAATTCGATCTGACTACAAAGCTTTGAAGCATCTTCCTGTTATTTTATTTGATGACTTCTACACACCAGATCCTGAGACACAGCAGTTGCCTGATCTTAAAAAGTTTGGGTGTAATGAGATCTTCGAAAACGACGTAAAGAAATCAGCACTTAAAGATGTTATTCTTACTAATGACAGGATCATGGGTGGGGGTATTACAAATCTGGCTATCGTAGTTTCCGATAAGAAGATAGGTCTGCCTCCAAAGATGACACCAGATCGTGTTCCAATTCGTGTCAGTCCTCAAGACTGTATGCCGAAAGAACATATTAAAAATAATATTGAAACCAACACTCCGAAGATGAAAAGATGGATCAACGAAAAGGGACAGATCAACTGGGAGAAAGTTGTCGTTGCGTCAGCTGGTCCTTCATTGGTAGATTATCTGGATGAAATAAAACAGAAGCAGGAAGCAGGGGCAAAGGTAGTATGTGTTAAACATTCTTTACCCACCTTAGTTAAACATGGAATTATTCCTTACGCCTGTACTATCTTAGATCCTCGTTCCATAGAAGGAGAATCAACACATGGCGTGTTGCGTAAGAGTCTGTTTGACAACGTACCTGAAGAAACATTTATGTTTGTGGCAAGTATGACAGATACAAGTGTGCTTGACTTTCTAATGACAAAGACAGAGAACATCGTAGGGTTCCATGCGTATTCAAACGCTGTTGCTAAGTATGAATTCTTGGCAGGGCAGTATCTTATAACAGGCGGTACTTGTGCAGCTACCAGATCGGTTGGGATATTCCATACGATGGGGTTCCGTAACTTCGATCTTTACGGATTTGATTCATGTTTAACGGAACGGCCTGAGAACTACAAAGAGAAACGGGAAGATGGTGCGCCTTTATTTATGAACGTTGGAATTGAAGATGGTAGTCCTGATGCTGAAAAGTTCTGGACAACGGGAGAGCTTCTCGCGTTAGCGCAAGACGTAGAACAAATGCTTGACAGTGATGTGTTAGATCTTAATATTGATATTCATTGTGGTGGTTTGGTAAACGCAGTCTGGAAAGATCGTTTAGGAAAAGGCTACAAGAAAAGAAGGTATGATGAAATCATTGGACAAAAGGAGTAAAGAGAATATGAAGAGAATAATTTTTAGTATAGCTTTAGTTTTATTAGTGGCAGCGTGTTCAAGAGGACATGATGGTGGTGAGTATGTATGGATAGGTTGTCATGTCGTACACACAAATCCAGCTGATTGTAAAGACTATCCCGGCTCAGATAGATGTGTCTATGCTTTTGGTCCTGAAGGAGATAAGAAAGTAGGAGAGAAGATTTATTTTAAACAGTTAAGAAAAGGTCAGGATAGATACGGACCTATCGGAAAGATAGCAACTGCTCGACCCTGTAAAGAAGGGGAATAACATGAGCGATGGAGATGACAACATTTTAAATTTTCCAACATCACCTACGATTCAGAATATATCTTCAGTCCTTAATGATCAAGAACGGGAAGAGAAAAGGAAATCAGCGATCACCTGTTTGGAAGATGCGATTGTTTCGATAGAGAACAATGAAAACTTAACAGGTGTCGTGTGTCTTATGTTCGAACATGATAATATAATGCATGATACAATGGGTGGAGATGTCAGTGCGTCTATGTTATATGTTATGTTGGATAAACTGAAGAAAGATGTAATGAAAATTATATGTGATACGATAGGATACGGGGAAACGTAAAGATGTTTGGATTAGCAGAATCAGTAATTGGTGTAGCAGGAAAAGTTCTGGATAAGTTTGTTGAAGACAAGGATCTAAAAACAAAACTGGAATCAGAACTAAAGTCTCAAATCATATCGTTAGACTTGGCTCAAGCACAAGCGAATATAGAACAGGCGAAACATCCCTCCATTTTCGTAAGTGGAGCTAGGCCGTCTATCATGTGGATATGTGCTTTTGGTCTTGGATGGCAGTTTGTATTCCAACCCATAGCAATTTGGATCGTCGCTCTATCAGGATCAGCAATAGCTCTTCCAGATATTCAAACGGAAGGTCTGCTCACTTTAACACTTTCGCTGTTAGGATTGGGTGGAATGCGTAGTTTCGAAAAATCTAAGGGTGTTCAACGCAATAACATGCGATCCAAGTAAATTCTGTCCACATAGAGAGCCGTACATAGCAAGTAAGGGGGTATCTTGGACCTTACCTAGCCCAGAAATACCAATTCCTCTGAGATCTTCTTAAAACAGCGTACAAAAGAAATCGTCTATTGAAGGGTATCTAACTCTTCTTGCAGTCGATCTATCTGTGATTTAATGGTATGTGTCCTCACCTGCCGTCGATCTGCTTCGATTATGGAATGAATTTCTTCTTGTGCTTCTTCAGACAAAGCTGAAATGTCGATCAGGTTTCGGTGGGGAACATGAGTAAGTTTACCCACGTCATAATTATTTCTGTAATAGAACATTGTGCTTATTTAACCTCATTGTTTAAGCGTTAAAATCTGAGAACCTTTAAGTTAAGCATTCTCAACTTATTCTACAATAAACAATTATTCGTTTTAATACAAGAGAGTAAATAAGTTAATAAACCATTTGCAAAAATAGCAATGGATACAGCATTGATAATGATCAACGCCCTGTCATTCCAAACTAAACCCACAATTAACCATCCCCCTACCCCAATCAAATGAAAGAACAAATTAAGAGGATAGATATTGTGGGTTGTTAATAACATTCCAATGAGAAGAATAACAGAAGAAACCCATTTGATATACCAATCTTTGGTATGAGTTGGGGTGGTCTTTTCCATCATGCTCCACATGTCCCACCATTACCTGTGATGTCACAGATATCGTGAGTCTCTACGGATTCTTCGAACTCTTCTCCAAGTTTGTCGAAGGCTTCGGAGTAGGAGACTCTGGTGAGAGGCTGACCACCGCGACTACCGTTAGGATACACAGTGAAACCGCGAAGGTTATGAGAGTACGTTGCGAGTACCCCGGCAAATTTTTCCACCATATCATCATTGTTTAATTTACTCCCCCATTCAGGTAAGTTAATAGTTGAGCTAATAGACATATCAACATACTGTTGTACATCCGCTTGAAACTTTATCCTCCTTTCATAATCTTCTGCCAAGTCTAAAGCAGTTTCAATCTTATCTGGATTAGTTCCATATACCTCCATCATTTCTACCGCAGCTGAATCAACAACATACTGGTAGTGCCACCTGTTACCATTCTTCAGATACCGTCGTTTATAAGCTACTGCAAATATAGGTTCGATTCCTGTTGAGGTTCCTGCAAGAATCCCAATACTTCCAGTAGGAGCTATTGCTCTATTGGCAACAGGGATAGTTAATGATAATTGATTAGCAAATTCTTTTGATGTTTTGTCACTTACTCCTTTATAAATGTTTAACCAACTGTGAAGTTCAGGAGTTACTTCATAACGGTAGCTATTCTTTAACAACCATTCATGGACTCCCATGATACCAAGTCCAAGTCTCCTATTCTTTTCCCTTATGTCATAAACTTTTTCATAAGGAAGTTTAGCTTTTAACGTACCACAAATAAGAAACTTAGTAGCTAGTTCTACGATGTCTGCTAGTTCAGTGGCACTATCAATACGAGCAAAATTAATACTGCCCAGATTACACACGTCGCTATCATCCGCTGACGAAACTTCCGTGCAAGCGTTCCGTAAGGTTTCGTTTTCTTTGTCAAAAAAGTTGAACGAAAATCCCGGCTCTCCAGTTCGAAGTGCCTGACCCACGTTAGTCCGAAACACATCTCCTACTTCTCCTGTTTCTAAATAATTTAATAACCACTCCGTGTCATAGTTAACACTTATGTTTGTCATGTCTAAAGGTGCAGGGAAATTAAAATCTTGTTCCTTTATATCAGCGTAGGACATACCGCTTTTAGGAATAGGGTTGCCGTTTTCATCATAGTCGGGAGTTCCAACTGGCATACGATGCCAATCTTTAGCAATAAGAAACTCATTGATGTCCTTATGTTTCCAGTTTAGACTAGCATAAATAGCCGACCTACGCGACCCCCCTTGCATAACTCTTCTACCTATTTCATTAATCATTTGCATCTTAGGAATAGGCCCAGAAGCTGTACCACCCGTTCCTCTTAGGGTTTCACCTGCTCCTCTGTACACAGAATAGTCAATGCCTATACCACCGCCCGTCATTAAACAGGACTCAGTTTTCCATGACAGGTTCGCCCAATCTTCCCGTGTATCTTCTTCAGCCTTTAAAAGAAAACAATTATTAAAAAACTTATTCTCTCGTCCAGCATAGTACAGGTATCGACCACCGGGAATAAACTTTAAGTCACTGATTATATTAGTTAATTCATTTATGTCATCAGATGACAGATAATTCTCACACACATCAGTGGCTAATGTTCTAGCCAGATCAGTCCACGTTTCGCATCCGTCGTGTTGATATTTCTGTTTGAATATCTTTTCACTGAAGATGGAACGGAACATAGGGTTTTCATTACTACGCCATGTAGACATAATTTCTCTCCTTAAAAAATAAAAAGTTATAAACTACAGACTGCCCATTTTCTCACTTAAAGTACTACGGACAACCCATATATGACTGTTACCCATAACTTCTCGTTCAGACCAGATGTCAAAATCAGTGAAGCCACGATCTCTATAATACCTTTTAATGTTATCTATTAAAAATTCAGTCTTCTTACGAGAGTCAAGATAATTAAATTTTGGTTTGGGGTGGGCCTTCACTTTCTTTTACCTTCTTAATTAATAAATTTAAATAAAACTCAGACTTTTCTAAGTCCTGAACTGGATGTCCTTTGTAAGTATATCTCCATAAGTATTTAAGAATGTTACCTTTTAAATATCCACAGAATTCTTCTGGTTCCATGCTTGCTTCAATAGCACAGATAGCTTCGATGTTCTTTCTGTTGTAATGTGGTGGTTGATTAACCATGTCCACCATGTTTTCATCTTGTGACATATTTCTCTCCTTTATGTCTTGCTTGAGTTTAAAAGAATATTAATTCTTCGGTAAGTAAATTCTCGTTCACCTGCCATTATTAATTTAAAATAACGTCTGGCATAATCAGGATCAATTCCTGCTAACTCGCATATAGGTTCAAATGTAGATGCTGTTACACACTCAGGAACAGTAAACCATTTAACAGCACAGTCTCTATTGGCAACAGCAGTACGAGGTTCTCCTTCATACTCTGGTTTGGTAGCATCAAGTAATGACTGTAAAAATACTGCTATAAACATAACTCTTTCTGGACTGCTCCTCTCTAATGCTTCTTCACTTTCGTTAAAGATGTACTGACTTGAGAATGTATTCCATGCTCCTTCTGTTTCATCTCCAATAAGAATAGGGTCCGTATCTTGAGCCGACGAAGATACGGTGATCGACTGACTCCACTGTTCTTTTTTTACATTGGTTCGCTTCTTCATTTATCCAACTTTCTGGAATAGTATCCCTAGCCCACAGAAATCTGTGGTTTGTGGCCCACGTACCTAATGTCGTAGGACTATTCTTTCTTATCTTTACATCAGCATCCATAAAAATGAACCGAATGTCAAGATGGGGATTACTACTTCTTACAAAAATCATTTTCTTTCTGTCTTTTAAAGGGAACCATCCTTTACATTCTATACATATACCATTGTCGAGAACGATGTCAGGTGTGTATCTTTTGTATGACTCAGGAACAATGTAATCAATCTTGTGTGGCTCATATTCTCCTTTATGATTACGGTCTAACAGATCATTCCATACCATCTCTTCAAACTTAGATCTAAAAACCGGGCGTGAGTTCTTCGACATTTGGAAGTTTCCTTACTTCAGTTAAATAACGAGTGCCATTAGCATACATGAACCCTCGTAAACCATGACCATCATTAGCATCTTCCCAACAATCAAATTTAAAACGACAATAACTACATCCACTTACTAACTTCATGTTACCAGACTGACCATCAGGTACAGGGTCATAACATTTCTCAGGTGGCGTGTCTTTAGATAACGCTTCTCTTAAAGATTTAATTCTTTCTTTAGCATTAATCATTTCCATACGGTGAAGAGGCATTACAGTTACTTCACCTGTCTGTTTATCTATAACAATAAAGGCTGTCTCTTGATCGTCGTGTTTAGTGGCGTAAGCAGACATCTGACCTATGTATCCAAATGGATCATCGTCTATAAGTCTTTGATTTTTAAACTTACTAAATGATCTGCCTGACGCAGATTTAAAATCTACCAGAACACCATCAACTCTTGCATCTTGGTGTCCTTTAATCCCTTCAAGATCATGTTCTTCTTGTTGGTCTTCTACTGAATGACCTGACATTTTAAGAAGAAGGACAAGAAGTTCTTCCAACATATGACCATACAAAAATTTAAGACGAAGGGCGTACGGCAGGGGTTCTGGATCTCTATGTGATTCATACCAAAGCTGACGCGCAGGTTTGCCTATGTTAGACATCCGTAAAACAGTTCTGTTCTCCTCGTC
>Ga0098052_1001490_pt1 | contig 14629 bp, 27 predicted proteins | sample 15_taG_FD_81591 | JGI IMG/M metagenome (GOLD analysis project Ga0098052, IMG submission 81591) | Marine viral communities from the Subarctic Pacific Ocean - 15_ETSP_OMZ_AT15312 metaG | ecosystem: Environmental > Aquatic > Marine > Oceanic | place: Pacific Ocean | collected 2015-01-18 | reverse complement strand
GTCAATCATCCTGTGTTTAAGAGCTTTTTGAACGGAATTATTGATGAAGCGTAAACACCGCTTGTTTGATGGCGAGGTGGTATTTAGACCTACATGTGTAAAGGGTATTCTCACACCGTATTGGTCACCCACTCTCAGTGAAGAAACATTTGTATACCACTGAATCCAACAGATTTGATACGCAGTCGTAAACTTAATCCACCGAGTAAAGCCATAGTCATCTTTATTTACCCACTCGGGCTTTGTGCCTTCTTTCTCCAGTAAACTAAACAACTCATCCCTGTCCATGCTTTTTTGGGCTATGAAGTATTCCCCACGTATCTCCTTCTCCCATTCTTCTAGTAGGGGGAGTATGTCTGTTAGGGCTTGGTTGTAGGCGATTTCTTCATCAGTTAAGATAATCCCAACAGCATCTACATAGTTTTTGGGTTGGTTCTTCTTCATCTCCTCTATTGTTTCTTTTATGTTCATATTACTCATCCTTAATGTAAAACGTGTCTTGTAATAATGTGAGCTTATCTCCTGCGCATATATAGCCGACCTCCATATACGCCCTTAGAGCTTGCCAGAACCTTAGTTCAGGATACTTAGCTCTGTACTCTAGCCATTCTTTTTCGTTAAACCTTTTCATACTTTCCCAAACTTATTCTCTACTTCCCCGTCTGATAATGTTTTACCTGACCACCGACCCACTCTCTTTTTGCACTTTTTACAGGTTATTTCACTTATACCGTCGTAGTGTTGCGGGTGGTTGTAGTTGTACTCTACAAGAATAATATGCTCTTCTGGGCAGTCGCACCCTAGCATTTCTTTATAATTCATAATATTTACTTACACGCATTAATACCCCCATTGTGTAATACATGGGGGTATTTGTAAAGTTGAGTTATGCACAGGTTACTCAGTGTGATTCTCGATAGCTGAGAACACTTTCAAACGCCCCTCGTCGGGCGTGATCACCTCGTCCTCTATATGTAGGAATATGGTGTTTATTTCTCGCTGTAAGTCTTCATTCAAATCTTCGTTCATTCCCTATAGTATACCACTAACCTTCACACGATTCGCACATACTATCCCCAGCCACGTGTAGGTTTACCTTTGGTTTTTGTTTCAGGTCATCCAGCTGTTTCCTTGCGAAGTCGGCTACTCCCTTAAAGTGATTATAGAAGTTGCTTCCATCTGCTGTATTGCGGTCACAAATGGCCATTTGTGCTTCAGCCTTAGAGATTCGTGCTTCTGCTTCTGCTTTAAGTTCGTTTGTCATATTGAAATAGTTTAGTGTTAGCTAGTAATTATAGCACCCTCGTTTATAAGGCAATAAATAGTAAAAAGGAGCAAGATTACCTGCTCCCTTTAGTGTTTGTTTACTGTGCGAACTTGCACGACATATGGTCAACTTGGCCATACTCAGGGTGGAAGATAAGCGCGTCGATTGACTGTGGCGAACCTACAAACCCCTTCTTTGCGTGCCATGGGTCTGGAGCCGACAGCGAACGCATAGATTGGTATGTGACACCAGGCATATCTTTACCAAGCTGCATCATCACCTTCTGCCAGTGATGTACGTGATGGCTAATGATGTAACGGTGTGTCGCATCACTCCATCCTGGTGCTTCGTAGGACATAAGCCCAGCGAGGGTTGCTATCTTTGCACCATCTCCATGCATCGTTGCAATGAGACTGTTCCCGTAGGTATAGTACTTACGGTCAATAGGGTCAATGTCAAAAGTGATGTTCTTACACTTGTGAAAATGACTTGCAATCGCTTCTGCGAGGTGGAACCCTGACAACTCGTCATGGTTACTACCGTTGAATACGACATCGACTGGGGCTATCTTGAGTAGCCTCTCAATCATCTCAACATACATGTGTTTGGCGATACGGAAGTGCATCCACGCCATACCATCGACATCTTGACGAGTGCCTTTGGTAGTAGTGTTGTTCCCGTTGTCCACATGAAGGATGTCATTTCCGATTGGAAACAAAAACCTTTCTGTCGGGAAGCCCTGAGAGCGTTTGATGAGTGCGGTAACACCGTCATGCGCTCTTTTCGTTGCAATTTCCACATTGTAGTCATGGCCTGTCTGCAATGCTAGTGCAAGCTTGCCAATATGTAGGTCTGCCACGTCAATAAGTTTTAGGTGTGGGTCTGTGACCTTCTTGTAACGAACGGCTGGATACTTTGGTGCGTGCTTCTTCATGTCCTCCACCATTTCTTTGTGGAGGTTCTTCATTTCTTCCGCAGCTTCCTTATTATAGAAAGCAATGGAGCTGTCTTTGGTTTTATCCCAAAAGATGCCCCACTTCTCGAATGGTAACTGACGCTCTTCACATATCTGGCGAAGGCGGGTTAGGTCTGCTTTGGTTGGTTCGCGCATTACTTTTCCTCCTTCTAATGAGCTTCCACTACCTATTATACCATCCTTAAAAAAGCCCTCTAATCCGTTGGAATCACGTATACTACGCACCGACGCTACTGGTCTTTTAAACTTCTTCCCCACTTCTTTAATAGTAAATTCTCCTTTGTGCGCCTTCACGTACTCCACTAAGTCCAAGGTCGCTTTCATTGGTTTTCCTGACATAATTGCATTGTATCATGCAGATGTGCTATATTTTTTAGTTTTCCACAACTTTCTTATATACCACCTCCCACTCGTTTCTAAACTCATCTAGTTTTTCTTTTGCCCCTGCAATATCGTAGTCCTCTCGTAACACACGTGTCACCATTATCCTCCTGTCTTTCATTTTAATTCTGGGATCGTACACCACAAAATCTAACCACTGTAGTTCTGGATTTACTAAGAAGTAGTTGGTGACCTGTCCCTGGTAGTCTTTAGGAACTCCACCCTCGTCAATGTACTTCATGAAGGTCTTAGTCCCTGGACACTTCACCTCCACCGCTCCCACAAACTTCTTTCCGGAAAAGTTCTTACCGCTCTTCACTAGTCTATCTGGTGATAATGCCAAGAATTTATATTCCTCAGAAAGACAAAAGCCTACGACTGATGTTTTGACGCCAGTCAGCTCTTCATACACTTGCACCGCCTCATCCTCATGGTCGGTCCCCCACTGCATTGCTTCATTCACCCAGAGCTTCTCCTGCTGCCCAGATACCTGCTCCGCTACTAACTCGTATATAAGAGTCTTGCGCACGGCTGGTGAGCCTATCGCTGACTTCAGGCGGGTTCCTGTGATCATGCCTAGGCGCATGTTTAACCATGTATCTGTTCCCTGTTCCACTTCGATTATTTTCATATATCCACAGTCTAGCACAGCAAAAGTTAAAAGTTATGATATTATACACAGGTAGGCAGATTACAAAATACAAACTAACAACAAACAATATATGACAAACGATTTCAAACAATTCAAGACACAAGACCTTAGCCGACCAATGGACGCTGCGTGGAGCAACGGTTTCCAAACCTTCGAGAAGGAAGGCGACAAGGTAGAAGGAATCCTCCGAGATGTATTCTTCCGGAAGGCAGAGGGAATGTTCGGAGAACAACGAGGGTTCACACTAGAGCTGGCAGACGGGACCTTAAAGAATGTTTCAATAAAACGTGAACCATACTTCGCGATTCGCCCAACTAACGATGTGCGACTTGGAGACCTCCTAACGATTACTCTATCAGAGCTACGAAAGTCTAAAACAGCTGGATTTAATCCAACTAAGATCTACACATTCAGCTCAGGGACACTTCCAGAAAATGCGGAAAATGCTACCGTGAAAGAACTAGAAGCAAAAGATATGGAAGCTGAAGGCGTAGAAAAGCCACAGGAAGATATGGCTGATGCCGTAGCTCGAACCACAGAGGAAGGAGAGGCTGCTCCTTTCTAAACATCCCACCCACTGCCTACAAACCTACAAGAAGCCCCACATCATTACGATGTGGGGCTTCTTAAAGAACTGTCGGATTGTATATCTGGTGAGAATTATACACTACTGTTTCTGGCTTGTCAGGTGCATCTGTTTACAACACGAACATTTATAAATAGTGAATTTCTTTTTGTGAATACCATTAAAAATAGACTGCAGTTTACGAGCTTCTTTCTTACTCCGGATCTGTACCTTCTCAGGATGGAGCGTGCACTTCGCGACAGGGGGAGGAAACTTCTTATGATACAGACTGTGATTCATACCTTAAATTCAAATTCGTGGGTCCCGTTGTAAATGTAGCAGTGCACTTTTCGGGTGTCAGTATTCACAGTGCAGACTAAAGGATCAGCGTTCCTCAGCCCGACATAATCAAACGGGTTACGTCTTCCCATGTCGGGTATCTTATAGGGTTTAAATTTATTCTTAGAAACTTGAGTCAGAGCCGCCTCCTGATGAGGCTTTAACTTACCTTTATCTACCTTCACCTCCAAAGCAAAAGGGCGTGGCCACACCTTGTGTAGGTGAGCGGCCACTAGGGAGTCGTACTTGGCCTCCTTGCGATTATACTTTTTTGGTAGGGGTGTTTTCATTTAATATACTTATCGTGCCCAGCAGATGAGAAACAGCGTCAATATATTATTTCTTTCTAATAATCAACCAGTGCTTCCTGCCTCCTAAATGGTCGTTACTGAAACCTGTTTCATCTCCGACCTTCATTCTGTCTAAAATTTCTTTTGGTGGATATATTTCCTCCTGGAAGTTTTTGTTCATGCGTTTGGGACAATAACCAACACAATTCAACCGCTCATGCTGTCTCTCAAGCTCCCTAAAAAAGGCTTTGTCGGAGATCATTAGTCTCCAGGTGCGATCCCCCACAATTCTTGACGCAACACGTATCCTTATGCGGTCCCAGAAGGTAAACTTGTCTTTAAATTTCATACTATTTTAAATGTGTTTCCATAATCGTCTGTTAATTATCTTGTGTACCAGTGGTAAGGATACGTTGAATCTCTTTGCTATCTCCTTCCTTTCCATGACACCATTCAACGAGCGTATCCTGATAACATCGAACTCAGTAAGTACACTGCGTCCGTTATTCTCACCAATCTGGTCTGCCTGTCTACCCTTCCTCCACTTATCGTCGCAGTTATCTTGGTTTGTTCCCACAAACAGATGGTCTGGGTTCACACATGAGGGAGTGTCGCACTTATGGAGAACCAATAAACCCTGGGGTATCTCACCTACAAATTCCCTGTATGAGACTCTGTGTGCGTACTCAATCTTCCATGACTTAAAGCCTTGCTTCACTCCAAACATACCGTAACCCTTCTTGTTTTTTGATGCAATCCACATCCAACAGTCACACTCTGAGGATGCTGGGGCTACTTTACACATAAATCTATCTCTATCCATGTGTATATTATACTCGATAGTACAAAGTTTTGCTACTTTTTGGCCGCGAAGTGACTCGGCACAAAGTCCAAGCCAGCCTCGTTATTCTTATAAATAGCATTATCAACCCGTCCTCTATGTAAGTAATAGTATATCACGGGCTTCAGGCTGCTCACGCGGCGGATCCTCGCCTTCATCTGGACGTAATCTCTCACGCTGTAGCTTCTGCTGGCAAATATCATGCAAGCGAAGGTGTGTAAGTCAAACCCTGCGCCTACGGACGCCTGAATAATGATGTAACATTCAGGACTAGCCTCTGCATCCTTGATAACTGCATGTACGTCTTTAGTTCTTCCGTCAAGTACGAACGTCTCGCGCTCCTTAGATAGTTTCTTGTAAAGCGTGTCGATCTGCTCTCGGAAATGAACCACGACCACGACCTTTCGGTATCCTTTTGAAATCTTTGTAATCTCCTTATCTTTTTTATCTTGCTCCAACCGATGATCTGCTGCATTTTGAGTAGCAGGCTCCCATTCTTCATTGACTTCATATTTAGGTGGTTTTAATTTAATAATCTTATGTGTCTCAGGTGGTAATACACCAACCAGGTCACTCATTAGCGCGATGTGCGTATACTTATTAATAAGCGCCTGCATATCCTTACGCCATGTCTTAATGGGTAACCACGCTGGGCGGGGTAGGTAGGGCATGTGCTGTAGTGAAAAGTACCGGTCGCGATACCTCTTCCACGTGTCGGCGTTCACCTTACGCGCATACACGAGTAGTGTGTGCATATTCCATGGGTGACTCCTTACAGGCGTTGCGCTCGCAAGCAATACATCTGCCTGAGGGTTGTCCATTATATAGTTGTACAGCGCCTCGCTACACTTGCTCCGGCTCTTGGCTACAAACAACGGCGATGCAAACATGTCAGCCTCATCAACAAATATGGCTGATGGGTTCTTCGGCAATTCCTCACGGTATATCCGTTGTGGTGTTGAGAAAAATGCGTCTGGCATCGCTTCCTTAATGTCCCCCTCGATCTGCTTTGGACCAAACACAACAGGATTCCTGTTCCTGTCTTTCTGCTCAAACCAGAGCCTTGCAGTGAACGTCTTACCTGTCCCCGCTTCCCAAGTCAAAATCGCATGACTGTTGTCAGGATCGTCCAGGAATTTCTGTTGGTGGTCGTATAGTGTCATGTAAGCTCCTTACCTCTCATAGTAACACAGTACTTTCCCCACTCATCCTCCTTTTCCACAACCACGGTATAGAGCCACCGTAATAACCCCACATCGTCAACGTCAGACAACACTGTCCCTTTGTACTTACGTGGAAACTCCATAATCAAGTCACTACACTCCAGATCCTTGCTGGTCCCGTCTTCGTACTCAACAGTCTTAAAGTCGCGACTAATACTGGACCACACATCTTTAGATTTATCTTTTAGATAGAACATACTTATTTTCTTTTCTGGCACACGGTGCAAATATAGCTTCGTCGTCGACCAAATAACCTATTTATACTAAAGGTCATGCTCCTTATACCCAGACCTTCCAGCTTTTCTTCAAAAGCAACCTCGGCGTCCTCTTGCGCGTCTTTTATTTTGTAGTACTCATGGGCCACCTCAAAGCCAAGCAAACTGTCTTCATGCCGGACATATGAAGGGAGGCATAACATCCAGTCATGCTCCTTGCCCCCCTTACAGAGCTTCCTTTTGACCGTCTTCCTCACAGGCTCAGCTTCTCTCTCCCATTTCCTTGTGGATCGGTTATATTCTTTCATACTAAAACGTACTTAACCTCTCTGCTAAATCATCTGGTGCTGGGTCCAGGCGCCGTACGAGCTGGTTGATCTGAATATCGCACAGCGCCCAGTTCCCATCGCCCTTACTCCGCACAATATCCAATGCCTGTAGTTGTTGGATGCCTTTACCTACAGTAGCCTCTGGTAGGCCAGTACAAATACTCACATTTGTGTTATTAATGTGGCCTTGCGCGTCGCTAATACCCACCATGTAGCGCAAGTACGCCCGCCTCTTATCATTAGCAAGACTATACCCACACCAGTCAAGTGTCTCCTTCAGATCAACGGACAGCTCCATCGCCTCTGGATCCTCCACTAACTCCATAGCATACATAGCCTTAGCAATAGCCGTCAGCTGCTTCATCACACGAAACGGCATCTCTTTTATCGGGAACTCGTCCACCTGCTCGGTGCGGTCATTAATGTGTACTGGGGTTCGCATCCATGTACACAACTTTGAGGTCTCCTGAATCTGCACCATGACACTCTCTGGCAGAGTAGGAGCTTCCGTAATAAGTGGCAGTACCCCAGACAGGTACTCGCTAAGCAACGCACGCAACTCCTCGTTCAACTCCTGCGATGTCTTGTTGCTCTTAGTGACAAACTCCACAGCCTTGTTAATATCATAGTCCTTCATACGGTAGCTGATGAAGCGCTCACCCATGTCCGCCACCTCACTGAAGTACTTATAGATACTAGGTGTCGATCCCGCAATCATACCCATGTACCCTTCCCATACAGACGCGTCTTTCAAACTACCACTCATCTTAGTAAACCGCCCGTCATACAACATACGGAACTGGGATAAAATCTCTGACCGTTGCTCCTGGTTCTTACTAAACAACACCGTCAAATCATCCATTGATAAGATCCCGTGTGGTCCCATCTGCCCCAAGAAAGTTTCCTCGAACTTCTTGTTACCACTAATTAAACTATTGGGAGTCAAGTCATCAATCTGGTGTATCAACTCATGCCCCTTCGCAAAGGGCCGTATGATCTGCGATTTACCACCAGACGACGGGCCAATCAGTGTCAGCCACACTGGGTCTCCAATCTTTAAAGAATTAGCAACAACACTAGCAAGAATAATATCGATTTGACCGTAGTCTTCGATGTATAGTAGCTCGCCTATTCTGTTGTGTAATTCTTTTCGTGTCATTGTCTAATTTTTAATTGTGACCTTCCTCTCCATTCTGTTACCGTCGGCCCATTCCCATGCGAGGTATACATTGCGCCCTGTACCATCCGCAAGGCGCCTTACTTCTGCCACCTCAGTATCAGCACTATCTAGTAGACTCATCGCTTCTTCTATTCCTTTTAATATTTTTTGATTCATAATTATTTCCAGTTTAACCACCCCTTCTTCAACCAGTACCTACACACTGCGTAGTGCCACTCTGGGCGTCCCTCTTTATACTTCCAAAAGAGCTTTAAACATATCTGTGCTCGTATGTATCTAAGTAGTTTCATAATTATTTACTTAAGAACGAATCTACTTACGCAGCTTCATTTAACGCTTCTAATGCCTCCTTAAACGTCACACCGTGCACCGCACGATACAACTCAATACTGTCAAACGACTTCCCACACCCACCAAAGCAGTAACAGCTATTGGTCTTCGGGTAGTAGTGCAATGATGGTGTCTTCTCATTGTGCAAGGGGCAGAGCGCCTTGCCCTTAGCGAAAGGTATTATCTCATCACAAGGAAACTCTTTCGCCTTCTTCTTCTGCTCATCAGCCTCGTCAGTGGCAACGTATGTATTTTTTGCAACAGTTGGTTTCGGAGTGTGCGCTTCGATGTACGCCTTATGGAAGGTGGTAGGTAGCATCTGCCCCTTCCTTACAGCCATATCCTCTTGCACCTCCTCTATAGATGCGTAGGACTTAGCGCTTCGCATAAGCGCATGGAAGTCACCACCTTTCGACACGTAGTCAGTGATGTCTTTACAGTCGGGGAGTAACGGAAGCAGAATAACTTTCGCGTTAGGCAGGTGCTCTAGTGTCTTCACCATCCCACGCGCCCCCCTTCATCATTGTCGTAGCAGAGCATAACTTCCCCATTAAGATTCTTGGCAAACTCAGGTTGGAAGCTTTGCGCTCCTCCAGTAGACGACACAGCTGGTATGTTCATCGAATGTAAAACCAATGTGTCGAGCTCACCTTCAGTGATGACTAGCGTGTCAAACACAGCGCCCTGTAACTTATCAGCTCCAAACAACTGTGTCCGGCCTCCCTTGTCATACATGTACTTAGCGCCATCAGCCTCCACAAATGGATTCCTTCTATACTTATTAAAACTAAACGTGCCATCAGGTAGGTTCACTGGGATCTGAATAGCTCCTGGTCCCATTAGGTAGTGTTCACACTCAGCAATATTAAAAGACGCAATAGTGGCGTCTGTTATTCCTCTGGCGTTTAGCCAGGCCCGTGTATTCTCTTGCATGTCTGTATTGTAGCATATCAAAACACCCAGCTTGTAAACTGGGTGTTGATAAGTGCTATTTGCGGGGCTCTTATTCCTTATTATCCTCAATCTCCTCCTGTGCTGCTTCCACCATCTCCTTCATAGCTGCCTTGTGATCGCCTTCGTTCTGGAAGAGAGCGTTGATGTATGCCTCGCGCCCTGCGCTTGATAGCTCTAGCCCTCCGTTAATAATCCCTACCTTATATAGTGCTTGCTTGTCTGCTGACAATGCTCGCTTTAGTGCTGATGTTAGTCGTTGCATAATTGTTGTTTTATTGTTGTTAATTTTTACTATTCCTCCTGCTTCCATGGTCTGCATGTCTACTGGGGTGAGGCTGTCTGTTGTGTATATTGGCCAACTCCTCATACCCATTGAGGTTGTCATTGCGTTGTACGCTTGGTTTACTAGGTCTGCTGAGTTTTTGTTTGTGAGGGTTACTCCGCCTGAAAGCTGAGATGTGTCGATGTATCTCTTTGGGCTCTCCTCCTCCACAGGCTCTAGGTACTCGGTTGTGACAGTTTCCGATCGTTGCCAATGACCAGGATGTCCTTCTCGAAGCGAGCTTCGTAAAGCCCTGATTGGCATATCGCTATCGTCTACTTCCGCTACGATTAGGATTTCTCCCTCCTTCATATATATACTGCCCTTCACCACACGAAACTTGTCCCCTACTTTCGGGTGGAGTTTTTCGTATTGTGGTTCATCGGTGATGAGTTCGAGTTCAGACTCACCCATTGCGTACCTTGCGTCACCCTGCACACAGTATGGCACAATGTCATTCTCATCGACTGTGACAAGGGAACCAACTTCAAACGGGCAGTTGTGGCCTTCGTTAAACAGAACTCGACAAACATCCCCCTTCTTAAACTTATAATCATTAGGCATACTATTTGTTCTTGTGGATTCGCGCTTTGTGGATGGACAATCCGCGCGGTGTCTTTGCTTGGAAGCCACATGTGTCACACTCTTCGTCGCCTATTTGCGGTTCGCGGGGCGCTTTGCGCATACCGGTCTTTTGGTCCAGGTGTCCTGACAATGAGTCGCCGTACTGGGCTCCCCATTTGACGCCTGTTTCAAACGCCTCTTGTGTTTTTATCAGCATCTCTTCCTCTGTGTACTTGTTCCTTAAAAACTTAAACATATTCCTCGTTCTTATATTATTAATCCTATCTGCATCCTACCACCTATTCCTCGGTGGGTGTAGGGGTGGGTGTGGATAGCTCTACTCGGTAAGAGCAAAGTAAAGGAATAGTGCTATTACTCCTATTACTATCCATCCTAAGATGTCATGGCATGCCATATGTTATTCGTTAGTTAGTAAGTGTTTATATCTCACAAGAGAACAGAGGCTCACCCGGTTCGTCCTTGTAGACTCGTGGGTGCTTCTTTACTTTCTCATGGTGTAGTTCCCACTTCGACTGCCACACCTTGAAGGGCTCCCCCTCGTGTTGGTTACACATAAAAAAGTTTTGTGTTTTGTCCTCGACGAGTGGCGCCTTGCACACTGCGCATACCTTATCCCACCAACACTCGTTCCAGTACATGTCGCTGTTCATTGCATTGGTGCGCTTTTGCATTGGGGCAAGGTGTTTGTTTGAGATGTCTGATGATGTCCACCTCTGACCTTCGCCAGTCCTTTTGTACACTACGCTGAGCGCCTTGTCTCCAAAACTTTTCTTTTTCCGCCTCATACAACATCTTTAGTCATCCCTGCTAATATTTGGTGCACTCTTTGTCGAGATACACCATAGCGCTTGCCAATAACTTCGTAGGTTAACCCTTCATCAAAGTAGAGTTTTGCCATTTGCAGGGCGCGTTGCATGGACTTCCCCTTCTCTTCTTTCCGTTCGCTCGACGCTACTTGCACCATGTGTGCGTATTTATTGTATTCGTTTTGATCAGTTTCCATAATATTTATGTTAAGACACCAAGTGTGTCAATAGGTAATAATTTATATTATACCCTAAGTCGGGGGTTTAATGCAACTTGTGCATTTGACAATTTACCCTTACAATGAGTCCAGTGCTCCTAGGAGCGCAGGACGCAGTGTAAGGGGAGATGTGCAGAGCGCTTTGCGCTCTTTTTTCTTTGTATATTGGCAGTTGTTTGTTAAGGTTTGGGTATAAAAAAACCGCGATGTCTCTGATCCGTTAGGATTGGGTTGGTGAGATTTTGCGGTCGGCCAGCATGGGTTGGTGTTGATGGTTCCCCCTTTTTCGCTGTCCTTGGGTTAGTGTCTATTATAGCATTGCCGGTGGGTGTGTGGATACAAAAAAACCGATACATGTTATTGTATCGGCTTAAATGCTCAACTCGTATCAAGTACGGTATGGCTAATTTTAGCTCTCTATCCCGCAAGCCTGCAGGAACATGTCACGGTTGAATTTTATGTTGTCTTGCTCAAAGTAGTCCGCAAGTGACGTCGCTATGTTATAGCGCGCGCTGTCGCATATCCACTGTTTATCGTAGTTGTCTTTTATCACTTGGGCTGTAGCTGTGTAGTGTTTTTTAGTCATATTATTCATCAAGCTTAGGTGTTTCTACTAAGATTTTCCCGTCCTTGTCGATATGTAGCAAAGTGTACACGGCGCCGTCGTCGTTCTCGTACGATAATAGACATCCGTCGTCATCGTTACGGATAGTCACAAGGTAATGGAACTGGTGCGCGTTGTCCTCTATTTCTATATCGTAGAAGTTCCCGTCGTTTTCTTGTTTTATAATCATACTTAGAATGTTTGAACGATTATACCGCCGTCAAATTCTATAACGGTAGTGTTTTCTTGTAAGAATGTAAGCGCGTCTTTTTCTAGTTGTGGGTTTTCCATTACCTCAGCGTCTAGCTGATCAATAGAATTGCCCCAGCTATGTTCTAACGCATATTCTAGCGCGGTAGTATACTCTGAGAAGTCGCAACGTATTGCCACAACGTCAAGTTCCATACTTTCGCCGATATCCTCCTCATACTGTTCCAAGTATTCCGCCAATGCATGAGCGCCTTTATAAGACCACCCTGCATTTTCGTCCTGTAGTAGCTTATGAGCCACTTGGGACGCGTTTAATGTTTCAATCATGTTATTTTATATTTACATTATAAAACCGCGCCGTGTAATGGCATACAAGCCACGTAAGTGGCGCGGTTGGTATGTAGTTGTCAAAGATCTGGGTACTATACCCGATACAACGCACTATATATAATGCGCTGTACGGTTATGTTACTTGCTAGTGAGATTGAAATGTTTTTCAAGCTTAACTGATCTCGGAAGGTCAGTGCCTGCCTGTAGTGCCTTTAGTGTTGCGTCACAGACCATCTCAAGGTTGCCCACTAGTGACATATCGACCTCAACGTCAATATTATTCTCTTTTAAGTATTGCTCAAGTGCTTTTTGTTTTGGATACATATTATTTCCTATTCTTTAACGCTCTTGTAATCGCCTCAATTCGTGTACGTCCCCTGTGTGTTGTTAGTGTCTGTCTATCACTGCAGTAATACACGCCCGCTATGTTTTGCACTATCATAAGCTCTGTACTATACCGATAACTCTTTGCACGTCCATCTCATGGTCTGAGATGATGTCTATCCCCTCCGTTTTGTTGTTGTGGGCAATTTGGTTCTGGACTTGTTGCAGTAGCATAACCAAGTATTCTGTTTTATCACGCTTGGTCAGTTCTGCTATCAGTTCACGGTTGCCCCATGTGTCATACTTCATACTTAAATTGTAATTAACGCAATGGCTAGTAATGGTGAAAGCAAAGCAAGGATAATAGCAAACTCTTTTGCTAGTCGTATCATTGCCCACTTCCGGATATTTGTTTTATAGTGTGTTATTTTCATGATGTATTGGTATTACTTAATACTCTTACATACTACTCGCATACCTTCACACTGTCAAGGCGTCAAGAGTGTATAAACTGTGGATAACAAAAACATACATATATAGTATGTATACAAATGGTATAATTATGGTACATATGGCAACACCAGACAATAAAGGGAAGACCTACAAAACTCATAAACTAAACCCACGCGCTGCAATGTTTAAACAGTTCTATATTGATCCGTCCAGTCACACGTTCTGGAACATTCGCGGTTCTGCTATTCGTGCAGGGTACTCGGAAGAATATGCAGAGAATATATCCAATACCAAACCGAAATGGTGGATAGAGCTACAAGAGTCTGCAGAGTTTAATCGTGCAGAAATGCTATCACTTGCGGAAAACAACATAAAAAAGACATTAAAGGACGTGCCGGATACAGATACAAAGGTTAAACAACAACATGACGCGTCAAAGTTCGTAGCGGAACGCGTGGGCAAAGACCATTATTCAACACGTAAAGAGCTCACAGATAAGGGTGGACGCAAGCTATTCACCAATCAATCCAAAGACACCTCAGATACAGCACTTGAAGAGATGTTTATCGGCGTAGCGCCAATCGAACAGGACACCTAGTACCTCACCACACTATAAAACAGCTTAGAACGGCGCACAGCGCGCCGCTTTTTGCGTTATGCACTGATCTTGAGCATATAATACGGCTCAACATAGCCATATGTTTATATAACTGAGTATAATGACCATTATACTCAGTTATTTATGCGGGGCGCGGTGCGCTTAGTGAAGGGGGGAGGGGGGTGTGAAATTGCGACTCGCGATGTTAGATACTATATGGGTCCAGAAATATTTTCCCAATTTTTCAAAAAGTGATTTGACAAAGCGCAACGCGCGTTGCATAACTCACTAAGCACAACACCACACTCATGCTATAATTCAAGAATGAAAGAACTACAAACAAAGACAGAGTTCATAAACAGGTTTCTTAAGATTGTTTATGCCAACTCACATGAGTGGCCATACTCTAGTGGTAATTGCTTATTGGTAGAAGAAAAGTATTGTCAATGGGAAGCAACAAGATTGTTCTGGAGGTTCTATTGGGTCACCTCTGTAAAAAGGTTCTAATATGCAGATCACCAAGCAACAACTTGATTACGCGCAGAACATAATTCAGAACGGGACCGACGAAGAGCGCCTCGCGCTTTTTGCTTTTGATAATAAAAATAGTACCAGGCTCATTCACTTCAAGTTCATT
>Ga0098052_1001488_pt1 | contig 14634 bp, 17 predicted proteins | sample 15_taG_FD_81591 | JGI IMG/M metagenome (GOLD analysis project Ga0098052, IMG submission 81591) | Marine viral communities from the Subarctic Pacific Ocean - 15_ETSP_OMZ_AT15312 metaG | ecosystem: Environmental > Aquatic > Marine > Oceanic | place: Pacific Ocean | collected 2015-01-18 | reverse complement strand
GGCGCCCGAGGTGGCGGGGAGCTTATCGCTCCTGCTTCAAGAGGAGCGTGCCATACTCGACCCACAAGTCGACGTAGGGGAAGAGCTCGACGGGGAAGTCGGTGTAGTTGATGATTTGAGCCGCGAGGCACTTCGAGCCCTCGGCGTCCGGGGTGTCGCTCCAAGCGTCGAGGACAATCTTGCCGTCGAGCTCTTGAAGGCGCCATACCTGGAAGTCGCGAAGGCCGTGCTTCTCAAGCTCTCGCTTGACGCTTGGCTGGTGCGATGCGATCGCGTCGATGAGCCAGTAAGCGCCGAAGGTCTGCGCGACGAAGCGAGCGCCCTCGGTGAAGTGGAAGCCCTTGACGAGCGGGTGAGCGAAGAGCTGGCCCGAGCCCATCGAGGCGTAGGCGAGGAAGTCTTCGTAAGAGGAGAGTTTCGAGGAGAGGTCCATGTTGTTCATGCTTTCAAGTTTAGCAAAGTGTCTACCCCTGTCTACTCCTCTTTGGACTTTCTTTTGGTCCAACGAAAAAGGCGCCCCGGCTCATGCCAGGGCGCCCGCGGTCGCGTTGCCGTTAGGCGTTGCGGAGCTTCTTGAGGACTCGCTTCAAGGCGTCGCGCTCCTGGCGCTCGTCGGCGGTGAGGGCTTCGCCGTGATCGGATGCCATGGTCACGAGGCGATCGAGGTGATCGCTTAGGGCATAAAAGAGATTGTCGGCCTCGAGCTCGGTGAGTTTGATGGTGCGGGTGCGGCTGGTGGTCTCGGTGTTGTTCATGCTTCCTAGAATACTCGCGCGTCTACTGTTGTCTACCCTATTCCGGTATTTTCTCGGCCCGGCAATATCCCGGGCGAGAGCTCGCGGAGCTCGGCGGCCTGGCGCTCGAGCTCGCGGCGCCCTAGCTCGAGGGCGCCGCTGATGGTGTTGATCGCCTGGACGGTCTCGTCGAGGGCGCTGGAGATCTCGAGGAGGCGCTGGAAGGTTGCTTCCTCGAGTGCGGCGGCGTCGGTGCTGGTGGTGCTCATGCTTCCCTTATCGGCACCGGTGGTGGTGGACTTGAGTCCAACGTGAGAGGCCCGCCGGCGCGGTGCGCGGGCGGGCCCTGGTCGTGGTGGTCCGGTCTTATTCGAACTCCCATCCCTCGCCTTTCTGCCATGATGCGGCGTGCTCGCCGTTGACGTAGTAGAGCGTGATTTTCTCGTAGATGATCTGGTCGATGTCGTCGAGGCCGGCCTCGACGTTAGTGATGCGCTTGGCCATGTTCTCTTGGCCGTGCTTGGCGACCAGCTTGACCTCGAAGGCTTTGCGGGATGTCTTGACGCGGGCGGGTGGTGTCCAGTTGTTCATGCTTATTCTCCTTTGGTGTTTAGCGGTTTAGTTGGCCGACCAGGCGGGCGGCGTTGCTCAGGGCAGCCTTGGCGGCTTCCATCTGGCCGATGGCGCGGGTGACCAGCTTTTCGTGGTGGCTGGTCTCGAGCTCGTCGTTGTCGCGGGCGGTGCCGATCTCCTGCTGCAGGTCCATGATCTCGCTGTAGAGCTCGTCGATCTGGTTGCGGGCGGAGGTGGCGAGGGCTTTGGTGTCGGCGTTGTTCATGCCCCCAGAATACTCGCGCGTCTACTGCTGTCTACTGTATTCCGAAGATTCTTTTACGGCCGCCACCGCCCGCCTCGGTCCGTGCCCTGCTCGACCTTTGGCCGCTCGGCCGGGTTGAGGTTATGGAGCTCGTCGACGCTGAGGACCTCGGTCTTGCGCGTCTTGGGAACGCTGGATATGCCGAGCGGGTTGGCCCGGAGCCAGGCGTAGGCGCCGCTGGTGGCGTCGACGTCGTCGACCAGGATGCCGTTCTGCCCGACCGCCTTGTCGCCCGGGAAGCTCTCGAGCACGCCCAGGTAGTGCTTGTTCCAGGGCCCTCGGAAGAGCCTGATGCCGCCGGTCTGCATTTCGATTGGCTTGCCGGCCATGCAGCCCCACCCGATGAGCTCGCGGTCGCGGTCGTCGTAGCGGTCGCTCTCGCCGCGGTGGATGTAACCGGTCTCGAGCTCGCGTGTGACCACACTCATGCGGAGCTCCTTCGCGCTCATGTTGCTCACGTTTTTCATCACGTATGGCTGCTCGCGCTCGCTCATCTGCGAGGTTGGCCTGGCGTAGACGACCCTGATTCCGTGCTCGCGCAGGGTGGCCTCGATCGCGTGGACCTGGGCGACGCCACCGGAGCCGGGCTCGAGCTCGAGGCCGCATATCACGCCTGGTCCGTCGGTGCGTGCGGTCTCGATGATCCGGGCGTCCCGCTTGCCTGGTGTGGCTTGGAAGTTCTCGTTGTCCTCGACCGCGTAGACGCCGCTCCGGTGGCGTGCCATGAGCGTGCCGGCGGTGTGCGCGGCGCCGTCCTTCTCGCTCGCAGCGAGGTCCCACCACCGCACTCGTCGGCAGTCGTGGTCGGGCCATCGGTCGGTCTCGGGGTCCAGGAGCTCGCCGAACCACTCGCGGCGGCAGTAGTCGCCCGGGTCGCGTGCGCTCCAGTCGCCGTCGAGTAGCTGTGCCAGCAGCGTCGGGCTCATGTTGTGCGATAGGTTGGCGACGTAGTTGTCGACGTCTAGGTGCGGGTTGTCCTGCACGCGGGCCGGCATGAATGGGAAGCCGCCCGGGTCGGTCGGGTCGACGTCGAAGTGCTCGCTGACCCAGAGGTGGCCGAAGCCGCCCGGGTTGCTGGCCGCGTGGCACCGGAGCGGGATGTCGCTGAAAGCGGACCGGCGGAGGCGCGAGAGAAGGTACGTGTACGGAAAGTCGGTCGGGATTTGGGTCAACTCGTCCCACTCGATCAGCTGGTACTCCGGTCCTTGGTACTGATAGACGTCGTCGTTCTTCTGCATGTAGGCGAATGAGACTTGCGCCCCGCTCGGGAATCGGAAGACGTTGGTGGTGCCGTTGAAGCTGACGCCCGGCTTGTCGAGCCACCACTGCTTGGCGCGGTTCAAGATCGAGCCCGGTTCATTTAGCTGCGTGGTCGTGCGGCGGAAAATGATCGCCGAGAAGTCTGGCACGTGCAGGTATTGCGCGGCGCACTGCAGCAGCCAGCTGGACTTGCCGCCGCCGGCGGCGCCCCCGTAGAGCAGCTGGTGAACGCCACCGACCGGCTCGTTGTCGAGGTGCGACCGGAGCCCGAGCATCTGCACTGGTGTTGGGAACTCGCCGCCGAAGTACGGGTTCAGGCCGCCGTTGACGTAGAGGCCCGGGACGATGGCACCGTAGGCTTGCATGAGCATGTCCTCGTCGAGCCGTCCCTCGCGGTAGAGCTCGACGATCTCCTCGACGTGTTCCTTGATGCCGGTGGTCATGAGAGCAGGTCCTTGAGCCCTTCTTGCTCGTCGGTGACTTTGTTGACGATCTCGGCGTCAATGATCTCGCCGACGCCGCGCTCCTGCGAGACCCTGATGAGGGTCTCGAGGTGTTGCTTTAGGCTCATACCGCCGCGCTCGCTCGGATCGACCGGCGGTAGCGAGGTCACTCGGCCGTTGGCGCCCTCGCCGGCGTTGATGTTGACGAGCGGACCGGTCTCGCGGACCACCGGCCCCTCGTCGCGGTCCATGATCGCCAGCAGCAGCTTGCTCGACTTGACCGGGTCGCGGAGGATCGCGGAGACGACCGACTTGGCGACCGCATCGGCCAGTTGTTTATCGCCCCCGATCTTACGCAGGAGCTCCCTACGGATGCGCCCCGAGAGGTCGATGCTCCCTTTCGGTCGGCCTTTAGGGTTGCCGCTCTGCCCTTTCTGGAACTGATACTTCGTCAGGTGCGCCGCGGGGCTTCGCTTGGGTTGTTCTTCGGGCTGATCTTTAGCCATCGTTAATCTTGAGCCTCATCCCGTAGTTATCGACGCCTGGAGCGACGTCTAGGTCACTGCGTTTTATTAGCCGGTTGCCTTCGAAGGGCGAGTAGTCGACGTGGTGCTGCCACCGCCCCCACTTCCGGGTGACCTTGGTAACGTCGGGATGCTTCCGTCGCAACTCCTCGGCCATCTTCCACCTTCCGTCGCCCTGATAGTGATCGGTCATCCCGCCCTTGACGGTCATCGTGACCGACTTCTCGATCAGGAAGGCGTTGAAGAGGATCGTACATAACCCGTCCTTGAGGATCCGTAGACACAGGTCCGTATCGTCGTTGAAAAAGCCCTCGTTGCGGTACGGCTTCCCTCGGGGATCTCGGGCATCCGTCTCGATCAACATATTCGAATACACGCGCCGGTTAGGCACGAAGGGCTTGGTATTGCCGACCTTGCGGGGGGCGAACATAAAATATTGCATGCCCGAGATAACGACGTTGGTATACCGCTCGGTAAAGTCCTCCATTGCGCGTAAGATCACGCCCGTCGACACCGGGGTCTTGAGGTTACGGTTGAATCTGTAGAAGCCCTTGATGTTGTCGTCCATCGTCCAGAATCGCTCGGTGCCGATATCCCGCGCATGGTCCCAGATGAGGTTACGCGTGACCACCAAGCCCTTGTTGTGCTCGGGTAGGACTAGCAGCGACTTGGCGCCGTGCCTCCGGTAAGCCTCCTCTTCTTGCTCCTCGACTACTTCGGTGTAAGGTACGCCGATACGATCGAGCGCCTTAGCGGTAAGGCGACTCTCGAATCGACCTTTTGAGGGTATAAACACAGGGTACCTGTTACTCATTCTTCCGTGTAGCTCTTGTCGGCGTAGGTCTCGATCACGGCCTTCGGGTGCCATAAGCTCCGAGTTTTAGACGTGACCAGCTGCCCGATGAGCTTACCAAACGCTTCGCGGTCCTCCGGCGACCGGAAGTGCACGATGACCTTGCTATCCGACGTCTTATCGTCGTGCGCGTATTCCGGCATGCCATCCCATTCCTGACTCGGGTCGGGGTTGCCCTCACCGGGATCACTTCGCAGGAGGTATGCGAACTCGTCCTCGCTGAACCCGGCCGCCTCGACCAGATTCGCATCGATACCCTCGAGCGTCGCTGCAAGCTCTTCGAAGTCCCACTCGGCGAGCTCGGCCGTGCGGTTGTCGGCGATGGCGAATGCCTTGCGCTCGTCGCCGTCTAGGTCGGTGTAGACGACGTTGCACTCCTCCCATCCCTCCGCCCGCATGGCCTCGATGCGACCGTTGCCGGCCACGACGACGTTGTTGAGGTCGACGATGATCGGGTGCTGCTGACCGAATCGGCGGAGCGAGGCGCGGATGGCCTCGAGGTTGCGGGCGTCGTGGAGGCGTGCGTTGCTTGGATCTCGCGTGAGATCGGTCAGCTTGACGCGGACGAGGTTCTGTTCGGTATCGCTCATGTGTTGGTTTCCTTGTATTGGCGCCAGAAGTTCTCGAGCGGGCGGGAGGCGCGGGTGCTGCCCTGCTCGACGCGGTGGATCCACTTCGCCTTGAGACCTGATGCATCCTCGACTTCGCGGAGGGTGAGCCCCTCGCGCTTGCGGTAGACGCGGCACTCCTCGCCTGGTGCGAGCGAGACGATGTGTGGCGCGGCGGCCTCGTCGTCTTTGCCGTGCTCGGCTCGCAGGTAGCTCTTGAAGGGCCAGCCGAGCAGGGCGGCAGCTTCCTTTTGCGTGAGGCCGGCGCGGCGCCTTGAGATCTCGAGGCGCTCGCCGACCGTGAGTGTGATTGGATTGATTAGCATCAGTTGAGCTCCATGATGGCGATGGCGACACCGGGTTCTTCGCCTGGCGCCGCCCATCGCTTGGTGGTGCGGCCGTCGGTGACCTGGCAGTCGTCGCACCAGACTAGCGGTGGCATGCCTTCGAATTGTCCGAGTGCGTCTTGGGCCGCTTTCTCGAGGTTGCCCTTGTCGGGCTTTTGGGTGTGATCGCGTGGTGCGCTCGGTTTCAGTTTACCTGCGTTACGCCCGGTCCCCATGTGGCTCTTGGGCCTGGCGAGGCGGAACGCGAAGTGGACCTCCACGGCGACACCGGGCGGTATGAGTTTCCAGTCGCCGAGCGCGTCGACCGCCGCCGCCCGGACGTCATGCTTCCAGTGTTGAACCACGCTCGGAACGTAGACGTTGCCGGCCTTCCCCCTCGATAGCGACCACGGTTTCGGGTCGCCTTTTACGTCGAAGATTTCCATGCGCTTATGCCCTTGTGCCCTGGCCCCTCCCCTAAAGGAGAGGGGCAGGGGGGCACACAAACCCTTGCCCTCGCCTGCCCTTTTATTTTTTCCGTCGTAAGTCATTTCGTGTATTGGAGTTATGGATTTGTGTGCCTTTGTGTGCCCTCTGTGTGCCCGAGGGCACACAAACTGTTTGTGTGCCCTAGTCATTTTGCAGCCTTGAGAGCGTTTTTGTCCCTTCCGCGAGGAGGTGGTATTTGGTCCCGCCGTTGCCCTTCCCGGCGACGATGTCGACCATGTTTGCGTCCTTGAGTTTGGCGATCCTGTCCCGTAGGGCCTTGACCGATGAGACCCCTGCTTCCTTGGCGAGCGCGGCCAGCGATGTCGGCTGTCCACCGAGTGCACCGATGGCTTCCAGGATGCGGATGCTGCCCTGGTCGGTTGAGATCTCTTTGAACGCTACGGCCGGGTCCGGTGGCGTGTCGACCAGGGTGATGGCGGTGCGCGGCGTGGTGCCGTCCTTCTTTGTGCCGACGACCACCGGCACCAGCTTGCCGACCAGGGGCTCCTCGGGAATCGGGCCGTTTTTGATCTTGGTCGGTGTCAGCACCAGCCGGGTGCGCTGCTCGAGCTCGATCTTGAAGGCTCCCTCGAGGGCGCCTTGAAGGACGCCTGAACCTCGGCCCTCGTTCTCGTTGGACTTGCTCGGGTGGTGCGCGGCGATGATTACGCAGCTGAACTCGCGCTTGAGCGCGTCGCATCCGTCGACGAATTTCTGCATATCTTCGGTTGAACTTTCGTTGCCGCTGCCGAAGTTACGCGCCAGGGTGTCCAGGAAGACGGCACTAGGTTTTTTATCGCCGAGGATGTCTTTGATGGTTGAGATCCAGCCGCCGACGTTGTCGGGATCTGAGATCCTTCCGGGCTCGCGGGTGACGTAGAATGGGATCTTGTGCGTGTCGAGGCTCGAGGCGTCGCGTAGGTCCTCGAGGGCCTCGTCCTGCATCGCCTCGATCTGGCCGACCGAGCGGTCCCTGATGCCGGCCTCGTCCTCGCCGATGAAGTAGACGACCGGGCCGTGGTGCTCCATCTGGCGCCCGAAGAAGGTCGGCCAGCCGGCGGCGGTGGCGAGCCCGAGGCGGAGCATGACGGGTGTCTTGCCCTGGCCTGGCTTGGCGAAGATCGATACCAGCCCTTCCTTGGGCACCAGGTCGTCCACCAGCCACTCGACCCCTATCGCGTCGTCGATGAAGGCGCCGAGTTGCTGCATCCTTCCTGCCTGGTGCTGCACGTGGGCTGCTTGTCGGCGCTCTAGGTCGGCCTCGGTCGGCATGTGGCTGCTTTCCCGGTAAGGCTGGTCGAAGACGTTAGCGTCGCTCCTGGGGGCCTTGGTGGCGATTCTAGCCACTTCGCCGGCGACCCAATCCTCGCGGCGATAGCGGTCAGGCTCGGCGCTGTCGACGGTCCCGGCTCCGAAGGCGGTGTGCTCGATAAGGTAGCGGACCGCGATGTCGCCGTGGCCGTGTGCCGCTCGGACGACTCGCTGTACCAGGCGCCAGTAGCCCTCGCTCGCGCTCTCCGTCGGCAGGACGGCTTCCCATTGGCCGTCGGCCAGGGCTCTGCCCTCGGGGTGCGCTCTGACACTTGCGTCAACACTCTCAAATGTTGGCGCGGCTCCGGCGCCGGTTGGGAGCTCTGGGATCTCGCCGAGGAGGCCGCCGGCGGCGCTCGGGTGTTGGGTCGTGAACCAGTCGAGGCTCTTGGCGGTCTCGATGTCAGGGCTCGAGCCGGGCAGTAGGTCGCCGCTCACCGTGATGTAGCACGCCCGGCCCAGGCCGAAGGTCTCGATCTCTGGTCTCTTGGTCGTGTTGTCTGCGGGGTCGAGCGATCGGACTTTATGGAGCTCGTGCTCGGGCGGGTTCTCGACCAGGGCCAGGAGCCTGATGCCTTGACCGCTCGGTGTCACCTCGGTGTAGGTGTTGCCGTGGTTCTTGCGGAGCCGCTCGGCCCAGGGCATGAGGGCACCGGTGTCGGGGTCGCGGCATGCGTCGCAGTCGAAGCCGACCAGCGTCTTACCGTCGATTTTGACTCGGTCGGTGAGCACCAGCCCGGCACCGGAGCCGACGCCTCGGACCTCGTCGAGCGTGTAAGGCTGGTCGCGGCTGGTCGAGAAGTTGCTGCCATCCGGGTGGATGGGCACCTTCCTCGGCTTCCCTTTGACGTCTCGGTATTCCCACGCGCACCAGATGGGGCGGTCGGAAACCTGTTGGAATGCTATCATCCTGGGCGGTGGGGTGTTAGGCTCTATCATGACCCTTGCGGGGGTTGCTTAAGGCGGTTGTCCTGTTGTTCATGCTCTGGATGGCCGCCGTTTTTATTTGGGCGGGCGAGGAGCATTACACCGCCGCCGCTCCCGGGGTGCAAGTGTCTGGGAAAATAAACCGCTGGCGGAGACTTGCACCCGGTATTCGGGTTAGCTACCGTACGTTGGTCTTGAACCAATCCGCGCCCTCGCGGTGGTCCCTTGAATCTGAATTCTGAATCTTAATGCCCCTTTACCCCCACCAGTCAGAAGGCGTCGCCTGGTTGCGCGACCGCTCGGCCGCGCTCCTCGCCGACGATATGGGCCTCGGTAAGACCATCACGGCGCTTGCTGCATCTCAGGCCGCGGGTGCCTGGAAGATCCTAGTCGTGTGCCCGACGGTGGTCCTGTGGAACTGGAAGGCCGAGGCAGAGAAGTGGCTGGTGTGGCCTCGCGTGCAGGTCGTCGCTGACGGCCGGGTCGAGATTGATCCCGATGCCGACGTCGTGGTGGTGACGCATGGTCTGCTCCTGCGCCCTTGGATTCTGTCGCAGCTTGCTGCTGTTGAATGGGACGTCTTGATTGTCGACGAGGCGCATGCTTTTAAGTCGCCTGGTGCGAAGCGCACCGTGGCGCTCTACGGCACGTTAGCGCCGTGCGCTGAGAAGGTGTGGCTGCTGACCGGGACGCCGTGCCCGAATAACGTCAGCGAGCTCCATACCCATCTCGCTGGTATCGCCCCTGAGCGGTTGATGGACCCGAAGCTCTTGCGCCCCTTGACGCATGACCGGTTTATCGAGCGGTTCTGTCTTTGGCGCTGGACCGAGTACGGCAAGAAGATCACCGGGAACCGGAAGGACCGCCTTGAAGAGTTGAAGGCCCGGCTTGAAGGTTTCGTCTTGCGCCGCAAGAAGGCGGAGGTCCTGCCCGATCTGCCGCCGGTCCGTTTTGAGACCGTGTTCCTACGCCCGTTGAAGTTGGACCGTGCTCTTGCTGCACTCGACTCCGAGCTCGCGCCTCGTATCCGTGATGCCGTCGCCGGTGCCACCGATGCGTCGGAGGTGTTTGAGGCGTTGAAAGACGGCGAGGAGTTCGCTCGCTTCCGTCGCTTGTGCGGTGTTGCGAAGGCGCACCCGGTGGCCGATCTGCTGCATGCCGAGCTCGATGAAGGCGGTCTCGAGAAGGTCGTCGTCTTTGCTCACCATAAGGACGTCGTGGAAGATATCGCTGCACGGCTGTCCCGCTTCGGGGTCCGCACGATCACGGGCGCCACCTCGGCCGAGGCGCGTGCCGAGCGCGTCGCCGATTTCCAGACCAGCCCGCTGGTGCGGGTCATGGTCTGCAATATCGTCGCCGGCGGTGTCGGCGTCACGCTGACTGCTGCGAGCGAGGTGGTGTTCGCGGAGCAGTCCTGGGTGCCTGGTGATAACGCCCAGGCCGCCGACCGCTGCCACCGGATCGGTCAGACGCGCCGCGTGCGCGTCAGGTTCATGGCCCTCGCCGACACGATCGACGAGGCCGTGACCGCTTCCCTTCGCCAGAAGGCCCGCATGCTACGCGAGGTCTTTGGCGAGTAACTCCCGCTGCCCTGGAGGGCACATCATGAAGTTCATTCTTACTCTAAATCTCGAAGCTGAAAGCTACTCCGCTGTCGAATCCCTGGCGCAGGACGCCTTCGGTACCGGCGTTAAGATCTCGTCGATCTTCGCGCCCCTCGAGCCTGCCGGCGTGGCTGTCGATACGCCCGCCGGCACCGTGACGATGTCGTCGGTCCCGGCGCCCGAAGAGACGCCGGCCGAAGGTCCGAACCCGGACGAGGAGTCGGTCGAGGAAGCCGCCGCTCGTAAGCGTAGCGAGGCGTCGAAGAAAGCCGCCGCGACTAAGGCCAAAAACAAGGCTGCAGCTGCAGCTAAGAAGGGCAAGGCCGCTGCTCCTGCAGCCACCGAAGGCGCTTTGAAGAAGGCCGTGAAGGCCGCTGTTGAAGCTACCGGCTTGGATGCCGTGCGCTCGGTGTTCGCCGGGTTCGTCGGCAAGAGTGGTGACCCGTGCGAGAAGCTCTCGGACGTCAAGCCGGCTGACTACGGCGCCGTGATCGAGGCGCTTGGCTAGATGGGTCACGCCACCCTTTCTCCTTCGTCGTCGTGGCGGTGGCTTAATTGCCCCGGCTCGGCGGCGGCTATCGCCGCGCTGCCGCCGCAGGACTCTTGGAACGTCTACGCCGCCGAGGGCACCTTCGCTCATGAGATCGCCGAGCGTGCGATTCTCGAGGGTATCCGTAACGACTGCTTCTCCGAGACGGCCTTCCAGAAGGTCGCCGGTGTTGCGTCGGAGTGCGGGCAGTTTGAGGCCGATCTCACGATGCTTGAGCACCTTGAGGAGTACGTCGATTTCTGCATTAATTGCGCGGATCTCGGGTCCGTCCATTGGGTCGAGGCGGCGGTCACGGCTGTCCCGAAACGTGTCTATGGCACCGCTGATTTCATGGCGGTGGTTGGTAGCGTGCTGGAGGTCGCTGACCTCAAGTACGGCGCCGGCATTCCTGTGAGCCCGGTCGGGAATACCCAGGCCAGGATCTACGCCCTTGGTGCGCTTCGCCGCGTCATGGCCACCAGCGTCGAGCTCTTTAACCAGATTGATACGGTCCATATCCGTATCTTCCAGCCGCGCAATGGCGCCGGCGGTGGTGTCGAGAAGATCTCGGTAGCGAAGCTCATGGACTGGCGTGACGAGGTCCTCCTTCCTGGTGCCGAAGCCGCCGGTGAACCCGACGCGCCTCGCGCCGCTGGTGACCATTGCCGCTTCTGCGATGTCAAGGCTACGTGTCCCGCGATGCGTGACGCTGCTCTTGAGACCGCGAAGGGCGTGTTCACCGACGTCGATGAGCTCGATGTGGATCCTGGTGGTGCGGTCCCTGATCCGGGTGCGCTGTCGCCGGCGAAGCTCGGCAAGGCTCTTGCCGCTGCTCCACTGGTCGAGGCTTGGATTAAGGGCTTGCGCGAGCATGCCTACGGTCTCGCCAACGCTGGTACCCCTGTTCCCGGTTTTAAGCTGGTCCGTAAGGTCGGCAACCGGAAGTGGTCCGACGCCGCTCGTGCCGAGGCCATGCTGTGCAAGATGTTGCCCGAGGGGGCGAGTTGTCATGCGCCGCCTAAGCTACTATCTCCGGCCCAGGCCGAGAAGCAGCTTTGCATTCTGGGCAAGGCGTCCGTCGCCGAGCTCACTGTTAAACCTGACGCCGGCACCGCCTTGGTTCCGGAGTCTGATAAGCGCCCGGCCTTCTCGCCTGGTGATGTTTTTCCTTCTCTCAAATCCTGAACTTTAATCAAGATGAACCAAACTGAAATTGTAACCGAGCCTTGCCGCTTGGCCTTCCCTGCCCTTTTCGAGCCGAAGCCCGTCTCTAAGACGAAGCCCGACGAGCTCAAGTACCAGGCCGCTCTCCTGATGCCGCCCGACTTCGATATGGAGCCTTTGGTGGCTTGCGTGAAGGCCGCCATGGTCGAGAAGTGGGGTAAGGTTATCAAGCTCGTTCCGCGGAACACGCCCTTGAAGCGTTGCGCTGATCGCGACCCTGAGAAGCCGCTCGCCGGCTACGAGGATGGCTGGATCTACCTGAACACCAAGAGCGGTTATCTGCCGACGGTGCTAGATCAGAAGAAGCAAGAGATCCTTTCCGAGGATCGAATCTTCCCTGGCTGCTGGTGCCGCTTCCACTTGACCGCTTACGCCTGGGAGCACCCAGAGGGCGGCAAGGGCGTCAGCTTCTCGCTGAATGCCGTGCAGCTGGTCCGCGAGGATACGCGCCTCGGTGGCCGTAAGGACGCTCGTGACGTCTTTGATGCTATCGAGACCGACGACCTTGAAGCCGGCTCGGAGCTCGGCGAGGAGTCGGGTGGTGGTCTTGATGGTCTCCTCGGCTAACATGTAACCGCTCGGGGCGGGCGGGATGTGGGCTGGCTACCGTGGGGGTGCCGGACCTGCCCGCCCGCCCTGGGCACCTTTTAATCATGAATGTAGAAAAGGGAATTCTTGCGGTCGATATTGAAACAAAGTCGGCTGCCGACTTGAAGCGCGTCGGCCAGTGGGCCTACGCTGCTGATGAGTCGACCGATGTTTATTGCGTCGTGTTCGCCTATGCGGAGAACCGCGACCGCTACTCGTTTATCGAGTGGGAGCCTGGTGATGAGCTCCCTCGCGGCCTGGTCGAGTTCATCCTAGCCGGTGGCACCGTGGTCGCCCATAACGCCAGCTTTGAGTTGTCGATCTGGCGGAATATCCTCGAGCCTTGTTACGGCTTTCCGCCGCTCGAGCTCGAGCAGATCGCTGACACGCAGGTGCTCGGCCTCGCGCTGAATTTGCCGATGAGCCTTTCCGGTCTCGCCGAGTCGCTTGGCTGCCCGATCCAGAAGGATAAAGAAGGCGCCGCGCTCATGCTGAAAATGTGCAAGCTCGTCGATGGTGTAGATGGCGGATGGGAAAACGCCCACGACACGCCGGCGAACCGGGACCGCCTGGTCGTCTATTGCGGCCGTGATGTCGGCGCCACCCTCGACTGTTATTACCGATTGAAGCCCCTCGACGTCGCCGAGGAGCTCGCCTACCGTGTTGATAAACGAATCAATGCGCGGGGCGTTTACCTCGATCGGGCTTTCGCCGAGGACTGCATGGCAGTTGTCTTGGCGCGTAAGGCCGAGCTCGACACCGAGGTCGTCCACGGCTTGTCCGACTGGCGTGCGGTGCTGGTTAAGGACTCGCGTAACCCGGCCGCGCTCAAGTCCTTCCTGAAAGAGCATGGCGTTGCGATTCCGACGCGGACCCGGAAGAAGCTGGTCGACGGTGCGGTCGTGTTTAAGAAGTCCGAGTCGACCGATAAGTCGGCGGTCGCTGAGATCTTGTCGCGTGATGGGCTGCACCCTGATGTGCGCCTGGTCCTGCAGAACCGGCTCGAGTCTACGAAGGCTACCTCGCTTGCGAAGCTTGCCCGGGTTGACTCGATGGTCGGCCGCGATGGTCGGCTCCGCTTCACGCTGCAGTTTGGTGGCGCCGGCACCGGCCGGTGGACCGGCTCGGGCTTCCAGGTGCATAACTTGCCGAAGGATAAGCTCGGCGACTTGGCCGGGCCGGTGCGTGAAGCCATTAGCCGGCGTGATCTTGAAGGTTTGAAGTTCCTGGTTGAACGCCCGCTCGAGGCGGTGAGCTCCTGCTTGCGCTCGATCCTTTGCGCGGCGCCTGGCAAGGAGCTCATCGCGGCCGACTGGTCTGCCATCGAGGCGCGGGTTATCGCTTGGCTTGCCGGTCAGGAGGACGTCCTGGATGTATTCCGGTCCGGTGAAGATATCTACGTGAAGGCTGCAGCCGACGTCGGGAGCTCGGACCGCCAGCTAGGCAAGGTCGCCACGCTCGCGCTCGGCTACGGCATGGGCGTCTTGACCTTTGTGACGACCGCCGCTGGTTGGGGCGTGCCGCTTTCGCTCGTTGAGGCGCGTCGAATCCAGCGCTCCTGGCGCAAGGCCAACGCCCGGATTGTCGCGTTCTGGAACGAGATCGAGGAGGCCGCCAAGTCGGCCGTCGCCGCCCCTGGTGTCGCCATACCCTCGGGCCTCGTCACTGCCATTGCGTCGAAGGGTTGCCTCGGTATTGTGCTCCCTAGCGGTCGCACGCTTCGCTACTGGAGGCCGAAGCTGGTGTTCACCACCTCGGTGATTAAGATCGTCGAGGAGGACGGCACGATTGTCGAGAAAGAGATCACGCGGGAGGAGCTCAGGTTCTTCTCGATGGGGAAGGACAAGACGAGCATGGTCCTGGAGTCGACCTACGGCGGGAAGCTGGCCGAGAACGTGACCCAGGCCGTCGCTCGGGACCTCCTGGCGGCCGCCACCGTGCGGCTTGGCAAGGTGGACCCCTATGACCTGGTGGTCCATGTGCATGACTCCCTGGCCGCAGAGGTGCCTGTCGGCGCCGGTGACGTCGATGAGTTCTGTCGTCTGCTCACCGAGTGCCCGCCGTGGGCGAAGGGCTTACCGCTCGCTGCCGAGGGTTACAGGGCTCCGTACTTCCAGGGTTAGTAGTTGACAGCAGGGGACGGCGGTGTACTATGGGGCCATGAAAGATTCCCGCAATGACGCGCCGCTCCTCGAGGGCGGCCAGGGGCGCTCAGGCGCCGATCTTGAGGCCGAGGCCGTGGCGCTGTCCTGGTCCGCTCTTGTTCTCGTAGTTATCACGGGCGCCTTGACGGCGTGGGTGGCGTGCTCATGAACTTCCGTCAGCTGATTGAGCGCG
>Ga0098052_1001484_pt1 | contig 14648 bp, 4 predicted proteins | sample 15_taG_FD_81591 | JGI IMG/M metagenome (GOLD analysis project Ga0098052, IMG submission 81591) | Marine viral communities from the Subarctic Pacific Ocean - 15_ETSP_OMZ_AT15312 metaG | ecosystem: Environmental > Aquatic > Marine > Oceanic | place: Pacific Ocean | collected 2015-01-18 | reverse complement strand
GGCCGCTGGTGGCGATTGGTTCGTTGGTGTGGATGTTGAACGTGACAACATCCACCTTGCCAGTCTCTAGAACGGCAATATCAGCAGCGTTACTTGCCACACCAGCACGAGCTGTAGAGTCGATTGCGCTAGACACGCCAAAAGTAACCTGCCCTGTTGCGTTCGTGGTCGTTGTAATGCCGTCGCCTGCTAGCACGGGTCCGTCGTCTGGACTCACGTACTCGTCCACCTGCCCCCAGTTAATGTTCGTGCTCGTCAGGAAGGTGGGAGTTACGTTCGTCACGCCAGCCCTATTCTTCACGAAGAGCCTGCCATCCCCCTGCATCTTGCCGTCAACTTCCACTCCATAGATCCACGACCGTCTGGCCGGACTGTCGAGGGAGAAGTGTGATGCGGTATACGGCATGGCGTACAGATTGGTGGCCGATGCAATCGTATTGGTGATAGAGATAACTGCCGTGCTGGATAGCCCGTTGGTTCCCCACCAGAACACGCAGACGCCCGACACATCCTGTGCCTCTCCGTCCTCAAGGAACTCGAGATCTATGGTGCCTTCGTCCTCAACGTACAGATTGATGTCGGTTCCTGATGTGTATTGAACATCAAGCGTGGCCTTCTGCGCATAGGCGGAAGCACACACCAGTGTGAGTAGAATCGCTGTTAGTTCTTTTTTCATTCCGGTTTCCTTCTCTGTACGTTCCTGTAGTAGTTCACTCCCGATCTGGCAGGACCGATTCCGATTATCCATGTAGTGATGACATCAATGAAGTCAGCAAGAGCCCGTGCTTCAATCTTCTCGAGGTCACGTTCCGCCTTGGCAAGCTGCTTCTCGCTCATTCGCTCACCATTCTTATCCGCCCGAGTATCAAGCCGCTCGGACAAACTCCGCCAGCGTGAGACGTTGATGCTATTCTTGCCAACCCCCTCAAGGAATCCTGCGATTGGGTTAAGGTCTCGTCCTATGTTATCCATCAAACGGCGCTGCTTTGAAGCGTCTCCTCTCATGAAGGTAACAGCCCAAGTAGCCGCCGTGTCACCGAACGGTATCAGGCCAGCAGCATTGGTCGCAACATCTTCCATGAATTGCAGCAACTTGTTGCCGTTCTCCTCGTCGTCTTTGGACGAACCGAAAATGGCCGAAGCAAGAAGACCCATGGCAACCCACTTGCCTTTGCGTACGCCCTCGACAAGAGAGCCCTGTAGTACGCCGTGGAATACCAGCTGCCTCACAAAGCCTTTTGCTGCGTCAGCCACTTCCTGTTTGGCTCCTTCAACATCTCCGCCGTTCCGGCGAACCTGCCTTAAGTGGTCCTTCAGGGCGAAATAGCGCTCTCCTGCGCCGAGGATGCTCGACCCAGAGATAGAACGTGCTCCACGCATGAATGTGAGAGAGGACACCAGTCCGCCTTTCTGGCGTTGCAGGTTGGTTCGCGTAAGGTCGGAGGTTGCCACCTGACTCACGGTGACTGCCTGATCTGCCTCACGGCCCACGGCTTGGTAGTAGGACTGATCCTTCGCGCCAGTCCATGTCTTGTCTATCTTCACCTTGGCCATGGCTACAGCCCTGCGTACGGTGCTTGCATCCATGAAGTGGGTAAAGCCCATCAACTTGTTCTGTGCGAAGTCGATGGCATCCAGAGGAGACCTGATTCCTGTGATCTCGTGCGGCCCCTTAGCGGCATCCTGTATGACGTTGGACAGACCACCAGCCGCGAACTTACTGTGCCTGTACTTGATCACACCCCACCCCGCATCAATGAACTTGTTGGTCTCTTCCTTGGAGAGCCTCAGGGCATTCCCTTTGATAAACACGTCGGTTCCGAAGTAACCACCAAAGTTGGCCCATGATGCAGCCTGCGTCGCGGAGGTGAAAGGATCAAACAGGAATGCTTTGGCTGCCTGATTCAACGGCCTTCTCAAAGCCCTGTTGATTCCGGCAGTGGTCATATCCCTGTTCTCGAAAGATCCTCCCATGCTCTCAACGGAATATGCCATGGACTTGCTCCATGTCTCGAAGAGGCTGTCGTCGTTCCCGAGCCTGTGCTTGGCGAAACGCTTGAACTTCTCGTCTGCAAGCATGGCGCTCATATCCTTGGCATAGCCACCCATGTGCATAAACATGGCGCTCTGACGCAGGCCGGTCATCATCTGTGCGTATTGATCAACGATCTGGATACCACCCAGCCCCTTACCCGCGAAGTACTTGATCTGCGAGGGATCGGTGCCACTCTGCCCTACGACGAGAGACATCAGGCCCATTGAGGCAGCCTTGCGCTGCTCCTCAGTCATGACCTCTCCAGCATAATCGCGATAGACATGGGCGTAGTAGTCGCGCTGTTTGAGCTTTGTATGGAAGAGCTTCTGATATGCCGCCGCCACCTCTTCGTACAGGTCGTTGTTCACGTCCTTCAGGCGTTCCGCCTCCGCTCTCACATCTGGATCAAGAGCCTTGATGAATGCCTGCCGTTCGGCCTCGGAACGTATGAACATCCTGATCTTCTGCCTGTTCATGTTCTTGGCTACACCCTCCTTCGCCAGAAGCTGCGCCATTGGCTTTGATCCACCCTTGCGTCCTTCACCTTTCGCGGAGAAGTCTGCCGAGAGAACGTGCGAGGCGATGTAGACAGCCTCACCAAACGATGCTTTGAGGTTTGAAGGTGTTCCCGCTCTATCGCTCATTCGCAGAGAGACGCGATCCTTCATGCGCTGCCTGATGTTCTTGGGAACCACGTATCTTGCGCCGTACTTCTCAATGGTGCCGCCAATACCGCCACCCATCCGAGCATGCTCAACTTCCGCCCTCTGCCCCAGCTCCTTGCTGACGATGCCAAGCTTGGCTACATCCGTCAGGAGCCCGTAGTATGCGCGTCTTGTTCTATGGGCCATGCTTCTCAATGCCCCCACCTTCGTAAGCGCCGTATCCGCATCACCGAGAGGGGTCTTGTCTTTGATCTTCTTGTTGGCTGCGTCCAGCTTCTCGTCCACGTAGCGGCCAAGGTCTGTATTCTTTTCGGCGGGAGGGGGATTGTCCTTCACCTCTTTGGCTTTGGCCAGCATCCATGCATCCAAGCTTCCTTGCTGTCCGTCTGCAATCCAAGCCTTGCGGGGATTTGCCATCCCGCTTTCTTTCAGTATCTTGATTGCTCGCTCTGGGCGCATTGCCCTCTTCGGCTTGGCCTGCTGGAAGCGCGACTTCGTAGGTGCTCTATCGGCAGGAGCGACATACCCCCCTGGATGCATTTCTGATAAAGCGGCTTCGGCATTGCTAATGACACCAGCAATGTCTCCGTCCGCATAGGACTGATCCATCCTCGCTATAAACCGATCTGCATCAGCATCACCCGTCTCTGATCTGATCTGGCGAATAGCCTTCATGTACGACTTGATACGCGCATCCGACTCAACAGAAGGGTTTGTTGACTTTCGCATCGCATGCTCGTGAGCAAAGTCTAAAGCTTTTAGCAATGACTCACTGAACCGATCAATAATAGTGGCGTCTGTGGCGTCTGTCCCGCGTTGGAAGCGGGGCAATGTGCCACCCTCAATCAACTCTGCCATAGCGCGAGCATGTGCTCGTAGGCCATCCTTGCCCTTCCACCAATCGAAGAACCTTTCTTCCAACTGCGAGCGTGACAACTCTGCCGCCCCTTTCCACTGCTCCGCCTCTTCAAAGGATTCAAGCCACTTCATTATCTCTTCGAGGCTGTGCTGCGCCCTGCTGTCCTCGGGAACAAATGCAGCATATATGTCATTGGCGGCAACCGTCATTGATGTCTCGATGTCAGCTGGGGAGGCTTGAGACAGCACGGAGAGAGCGTGCTCGTCCGCTTTCGTCTGTGGTGGCGGGATAGTATTCAGGAACTTTAATTTCCACTCATGCTGCTGCGCACGAGAGAACTTTTCACCACCTTGGAATCTATTCTTCAGCAGCGCAGTAAACCTGTTCTGGGCTTTCGGGGCTGGCAAAGATTGAACGCCACCAAGGAGGAGGGAGAAGTTCTCCATACTGCCTGCAAGGTTCTCGAATTGCGACACGGCCTTGATCGTCCCGATCTTCATACCGAAGACGGCGTTCATAAAGTTAATGATCTTGTTGATGGCACGAACAACAATGCCCTGCTTGGCGACAGGCGTGCTCCTGCGAATGGAGTCAGCCAGATCCCTCCGCCCTTCCTGCGTCTCCATCTTCTGCGCAAACGCCTCGTCTCCTTCGAGGGTGTCGAGGTCGATGCCTGTAGCTTTCTTGATAGCGGCACGTTCGGGCTTATGTAGAACGTCACGAAGCACATGGGCAGTCTCGTGGCTGACGGTTGAGCCGCGACCGTAAGTCGGGGAGATGAACACTGTATACGTTGCACCCTTCTGCCTCACCTCGCCAGCTGCGGTCTGTGAGGGCTCGCCATGGATGTAGGTCACCGTAACTTTCCCGAAGACGACCTTGCCGATGGTGCCGGATGATGTCTTGTCGGCGACAAAGATGCCTCCAGCCTTTCTTGCCAGTCTCTTCACCTGTTGTGTCGCGGCGGCCTGCGTAACAGCCTTACCTCCAGAGATGGATTGCTGCCAGCGGAAAGGGGGATTGCTCATTGGTTTTGAAAGGTTACCGCTGTCCACCTCGGCCAGCCCTGCCTTGAGTTTCTTGTAGACTTTCAGCTCTCTGGCGGTAAGCTCGCGCATCTGCCCCTTCCAAGAGTGTCCGGTCCACGAGACCAGCCCAGCGTCCATTCTGCTCTCGAGTATTTTGACAGCCTGTGAGCGACTGACAATGTTGTTCTCCTTCATGAACTCCGACATGCTGAAAGTGTTGTGGCTTTCCACGAGTCGGGCCAGCTTGGCAAACGCCTTCCTTGCCAGCTTAATCCTGCGCTGTACCATCTTGGGAGGGGCTGGCTTCTTATATACCTTCTCGGCGTTGTCTGCCGCATCCACTACGTCGCGAATTTCCTCGGCCTCCGAGAGCGTGACATTGAATCGGTCCATGATCGAGACGAGGTGGCGGTCGACAGGCGCAGCGTCAGGATCAGGATCTCTGTATCGCTTGCCTTCGTCTGCCTTCCTCCGCTTCAGCTCCAGCTCAACGTGCTTACGCCGCTGCTCTACAGTCTCGGTGGTGAGTTTTCTCCACGCTGCGTTTGGCGCATACTTGGTCTCGGACAGCGGAATGACCTGCTTGTCTTCAGCTATTTCCTTCCGCAAGGCGGCGGTATCAGCCTCTTCTTCGGGGTGTTGCTCAAGATAGCGCTCCACCATCGTATCAAACTGTCTGGTGGTAACGATAGTCCGTCCATCAATCTCGGTCTGGTCGGTCTCTTCGAGCTTGCGTAGAATCGAAAGCTCTGGATCACCAGCATCAACCTTCTTCTGCTTTGCCTGCTTCTCTTTCGGAGGCTTGACTGGATCGAACCTGTCGCGAAAACGATATACCTTCATCTTTCGTAACTCGATAGGAGGCAGGTTACCCTCCTTGTCCCTCATGTGGGTGGTGTCGAGTACTTCTGCGGCTTTGTCCGCCAGCGCCTGCAACGCCTTGGCTGACTCGGGGTTAGCCGCAAGCCACTTGAGCATGGTCGCTTTCTGGATGTTTCCGGTCGGGAATGGAGTGGGCGTAGTCTTGCCGTCTGTCGTGGTGCCATCGCCCTTCTCGAGGATAGCCTTGTACTTGGCATCAAGACGGATCAGGCGGTCGGCATCAATCTCCTTGAGGATCTGATTCTTGAGGTTGGCTCCACCGTCCCTGATCTGAGCAACAACCTCTGCACGCTGAACCTTGTTTCTTAGAGCTTTGAGGTATGTGGTCAACGTATACGATTTGCTGGCATTCTTGATCAACCAAGCAATGGCAAACCGAAGCTCGGTCTGTCCTTTGGCTGCCTTCTTGTACAACTCGAGATTCTCCGGTGTCTCAAGGAACTCCGCCAGCTGATCACCCTCGAGAGGTTTGCCGTCGAATTCCAGAGTCCCTTTATAGCGGGTCTTGTCGGCTAGATGGACGATAAACGAAACGGAATCCCTGACAACAACCTTGTCCTTGACGCGAATGCCGCCAGCCTTGTTCTTCGCTCGGTCGAGGAACAGCTCGATGGCTACGCCTTCCTCCCGCATCTTCTCTTGCCATGCGGTATCGGTAAGCATTTCGTCCGTGAGGTCTACATCGCCAGACCCGATCTCCTTTTTTCCATGAGCAGAGTAGAGGAGGGTGTCGAGTTCATCTATCGTCTTTGCTCTCTTCACAAGCTTTCCGTACGCCTTGGCCGTGTCGCCTGTTGCTGTCTTGAATCCCTTCTTGATGGATGCAAGGCGGGACGCATCTTCATTATACAGGAACTTGGAGGCTCGCTGTTCCCGCTGGGACTGATCTCTCAAGGTCGGGGGTAAATCAACCGGAGCAGCAGTCTCTTTCTGCTGAAGGATTCTCTCTGCCACCAGCAGACCATCCATCTCTCGCTGCTCTTCTTCGGAGAGGCGACCCTTCTGCTGAAGCTCGACTGTCAGTCCTGTCAGGCGATCATCAACATATTTTTCATCCTCGAGGGACTTGCCTTGCTCTAGAGCTTTGCCCTCGGCCAATCTAAGGTCTTCGGTCTCTGACTCTGACAGAGGGGAGATAACCGGAGACGGCGTGGTTGCTGCGGCACCAAGACCTACCTGCTGGCTTTTGTCGCCTTTCAGCTTGGCAGTTGTCGCAAATACGATCTTTTTGTCCTTGGTCTTGCCAACTCGGGCTTGGGCCATAGCGCGGAGATCGTCACCTGTCTTGTCGGACTTCCTGCCTTCGCCGACTTTCTTGCCGTTCTCGATATCCCACTCGGTAACGACGAGCACCTCGTTGCCGTCCTTGTCGACCTTCTTGGCGGCGATTTCGTATGCTGTCCCTGTAACCGGATCATCTACGCTGTGAGATTCGCTGACAACACGGATGTCACCCTCTTCTAGCGCGAGGTCAGACCGTTCGATCGGCATGGCTTCGTACCTGAACCCGTACCCAGCCTTTATCTTTTGGACAACGCCATGCTCTGCAAGCGCATTTAGGTGCTCTCTCGCTTCAGGCAGCGTGATTTTCAAGGCTTTGGCCACGTCTGTTGCCTTGATGCGCTCCTGTACCTCTGAGCGCCTGCTATCCACGTATTTTGCCGTACGAGCCAGAGCTTTATGCTCGGCAGGGACGTTCGCCTCTTCGGGCTGTACGAATTCCTGATCGGGGGCTTTTGGAGGATTCAGAATCGCCTCACGTTGCTTTGCGGCTGCATTACGAAGGGCTGCGGTATCGGTGTCGGCGGCCTTCTCCGCTTCCGTTTTCCGGTCTCTCAGCTGTCGGCTTGGCGGAACGGGCTGTGCTGCCTTACGGAACTCTCCTTTACGTCCGGTCTCTTCGATAGCCCCGCGCTCTTTCAGCACATCCAAAGCGCCTACGACCTCTCGGCGGGAGAGTCCTGTCGCCTTCATGAGTTCGTTAATGGTGAACTTGCCTGTGGCAGGAATGCTCTCAAGGTTCTCGATCACGACACGGGTGGCGGCGGACAGGGCTGCCTCTTGCTCTTCGGCTTGTTGTGCCTGTTCGGCTTGCTGCCTCTGGAGCTTGATGCGCTTTTTGTCGGCAACGGTAATACCCAGAGAGCGTTCTATGCGGCCTCGTAGGTTCGTGGCAGTGAGGTCGATGGAACCCTCAAGCTCTTCGTTGATCACAGTGGCAAGAGCTTGCAGCTCCTCTGGGGTCTCTTTGCCTGTGTAGGTATCCTTGATGGCCTGTGTACGTACCTTGCGCTGCTCCTCTGCCTCCTGCTCTTGCTGCACCAAAGCATCAGCCTGCTCTTGAGCTGTCTGCGCCTCGGCCTTGAGGCGTTTGTCTGCTTCCTGCCCGACAAGATCGGCCAGCACCCTGCTCTCGTCTTCGAGAGATGCCTCGCCACGAGCTGTATCGCTGAACGATTCGCGGTGATCGTCGGACTTTCGGAGCGTTTCGATGCTGGAAGCATGGCCTTTGTCTTTGGCGTACTGCCCGACGCTTACATCTGCGCCAATACCGAATGCACTCAAGCCGCCAACGGCCCAAACCGACTCTTTGAAGGCATTCCAGCCGTCCTGCATGACATCCCATTTGTCGAGAACGACGTACTTCGGATTGTTCATCTCCTTGTCAACGCCTTCGATCAGGGCTTTAGCCCATCTCTCTTCGGCCTGCGCTTTTTCGGCTGCATGCTGGAACAGCTGCCCAGAAATCTCCTGCGCACCTTCCTCTGACATTTCGCCAAGCACCCTGTGCGCTGTGCGCCCTACTAAAGCAGCGGCAGCGGCAGCTCTTACATTATTCCGGAAGAGGCTGCGGAACGCTTTGCCAGCCGCCTTGTTGGCTACGCCTCCACCCGTAAGAAGATCGGCGGGAGAGATAAGAGATTCGATCAGGGCTTCCGCAAAGCCTCCCATTCGGGAATACTTTCTGTTGATCTCTGGATTCATTCCAGCCTTCTCGTTCTCCATGTACATCTCGCCGTACTTGGCCCGACCGAAGGTTTCCCGTGTTCCGCTAAGAACCGCAGCTTTGTGCTTGGCGAAGTTTGCCGCAAGGAACGCAGCGCGTGCGGCCTTGGACATTGTTCTTGCCTTCTTTACGCTCTTCCATCCGGTAAACAAAGCGCGAGAGGCTCTCATGATACGCGCCCCACCAACCGCAATACCAGCAGCAGTGGTTGTGGGCTCTGGGATTGCCGCTCCTACGATAGCCATGCCAGCGCCAAGGGCTATGTCGGCTACAGCCTCCTTCATCACAGCGCCAAGAGCTGCTTTTCCCATGGGGATTATGGAATCAGCCGCACCATACACCATCTTCTGGAGGAATCCATTGGCCTCGAGGGGGTCTTTGGCGTACTGCTGCTCATAGAAGCCTTGTACGTCCGCAAGCCAGTCCATCGTCTGCTTGGCTTGCGCCTTCTCTCCCTCGTCCTGCGTGGTATCACGAAGGTCTGCCAGCTTGGAGTAGAGAACATTGATCCCCATACGCCTGTCAGCCCTGAGGGCTTTCTCTTTGGTCACGTCGAATTGAGGAAGGTGCGTTCTGGTCTGTTGCGGAGCACGAACGAAACTCTTGCGGTACAACTCCCGCTGAGTTTCAATCACATCATCGGCAAACTTGACAGGAGCGGCAGGAGCGTCCTGCTGGATGCGCTCAAACTCCTGCATCTCCAACGATTTATTGCGCGGTGTGAGCTGCGCGGCGTTGATCGCGATATCCTTGTGTGATTCGTCCTGTGCCTTAGAGAATGCGTATTGTCCAAGCGAGCGAGCGTTATCCATGAGACCGTACTCCTGAAGAATCAGTAACTTGGTTTGTCAGCACCCTGCGAGAGCACGCTCCAGAGTTCCGACTTCTTATCAATATCCCAGCTAGCGTATTTCTCAGGATTCGCGTTGTACTCGGCTCTGAATGCTTCGTACAGGCGCGCGCGAACCTCTTTCGGTGTGGGGCTGTCTGGCAAGCTGTTATAGAAGGAGCGAGTGAAGGTGTAAGTCTTGGCCTGTTCCTCGTACCAGTCCAGCACGGGGGCAAGTACGGCAGCTTGCGCCTGATCGTTCTCGATGCTTGTTCTCAAGCCTTCGATTGCGGCTATGCGCGGTATCGTGATTCCGTCCGCTTTCGCTTTCGTCGCCTTGATACCATTCCTCACGGCTATCGCTTCGATTTCCGCTTCGTACGCACGCTTCTGGTACTTGTTGATCTCGGCTTGGGCGTCTGCCACAACCTTCTTGTTACCAAGCTCAAGCGCCCGTTCGCTGAATTGCGCCAGCTTGTTGATCTCATGCTTGGCAAGATCACGGTCTTTGTAAGCCTTCGTCATCCGCTCGAGTTTGCCTGTGTAGGTCTTGTGCAACTCTCGCGCTAATGGGCTGTTTGTGCGACCCTCAACTCCTGCGTCGAAGTCGGTCTTGCCCAACTCCCGCATTGCCGTACGCCGAGCCATCTCACCAAAGGCAAGATCCATCTTTCTCTCATTGCCGGATTCCACAGCTTTGTCAAATCGCTGCTCGGCAAGAAAGTCTTTACGCCGTGCGTTGATTTCGGCTGCGCCTACATTGTCGAAGTTGCCAAGCATCCGCTCTCTGCGTTCCCAATCAGCGACTGTCTTCACCTGCTTCTCGACGGGGCGACCAGCCTCGTCAACCTTAGCCACCATATTGCCGTCCCACCCTTTTTCCATCTCGTACAGGGCGTTGTCGTGAATGTACTTATTGCGAAGGGTGGTCATCTTGTTGGTAGCGGTTTGTTCGCGGTCCCTGACGGATGATGTGCTTTCGATGGGAGCGCCAAACTCATTGGTGGCTGATGCGGGGGTTCTAATGCCGCTCTCGCCTTGCGAAGGGACTAGGTAGTCTTCGCCTTTTTTGAACTCAATGTCCATCCACTTCTCCGTGTTGGGGGGAAGCACAGGCATTCCCTCACTCCACCGATCACCACCGACAAAGATACCATCCGGTTCTACTGGCGGAAGAACCAACGGGGGCTCTGAGGATCTGCCGTCTTGCAGGGCTTCGTGACCCTTTTGTGCTGCCTCGGGGGCCATTCCATCAACAATCTTCTCCATGGACGGCCATGGCGTTGCGATCTGCGAGGGCTGGTGCCGCTCTTGATCGTAGCCGGGCATTTTAAGCGGCTTCATTCTCTGCGGGGCTTGAGCAGGGATTTTATTTTTATACGGAGTTGAGCCGGGCATTTTAAGCGGCTTCATTCTCTTAGGGGCTTGAACGGGATCTGCTGCCGACAACTGCGGGGGGAGAGGTATCGGCGGCAGGACGCTCGAAGGCTCGCTGCCTCCGGCTTGCGCTAGCACTTGACCGGGAGTGGTTTCGTCTATCAGGCGCTGGGTCTCTTCTCCCGACAACTGCGGGGGGGGCGGCGGGCGGAGCAGACGTTGGCGTTGTGCCTCGTAGGCTTTCTCTGGGTCGTAGGCAAGCCCGAGCCTTTTCCGCTGGAGTTCTGCCTCGTTGGCAGAGGCGTCGCCTGTACGTGAAAACGGTTCGGCAGGAAACGACGACGCAGCCTCGTATGCTCTCACCCTCGCTGCGTATGCCTTACGCTCTTCTTCTGTGGAATCTCGTCGGCTATCCCATGGGCTCTTAAGTGTGCTCATAATCTCCACCTTTCCTAATGTTGTCGCAAATAACTCCTTGCTTCCGCAAGACTATTCTCTCGTGTAACTCCAGTTATACTTAACTACGCTCTTTGAAAAATTCGCTGTCCACCCGCGAGACGTGCTGTATCCCGGACGCGGCTCCGCGCACTCAGCGGGCTTTACGGTGATATCGCCCAGCAAGCCGCTGTAAATAGAAGGCGAAGATAAATCATTTGTCACAATGCTGAAACAGTGCCATGTGTTTTCGATAACTTCATCCCCGTTATCATCAAACACCTTTGACTCACCCAGTCCCGAAACGGTTGCCCGAGTGTAGAAGTCTATAATCACAGAGATATTCGTGAATATGGAATCCGAGATTAACGCATTATTCTCTACAGCCAATCCCCGAGCGGTGAAGTTTGTAGGTACCATAGGAGAAGTGGCCCTCCCCGCATATACATGCGCCGGATGCTCGTCGTCATCATAATTCTCAATGTCTGACGGCGGCCATACCACGCCAGCCTTGGCGGTCGCCCACACTGTGCTGCCCCCGGTATCCTCTACGTCATTTGAGTAAGACCCGTTCAAATTCCAACTGGCGCTTCTAAATTCCCACCCTAGCGCGTCGAAGGCTCTCTGCAGGTCATCCACAACCCATGGGCCTCTGTAGTCGCCGTTGATCACCCTTGTGGTTTCAAACGTCTGTGAGAACTCATAGGCAGAATCCTCGAAGTCCTCCCAATCTGTCGGCCAATTTGTCGTGCAATTCCTCCACCCATTTGTAGAGAGTCCCGCCACTGTTGCAAAGTGTACCCAGTTAGAATAAGCGGTGATGGGGGAAAGTGTGCTGTTGGTTACACCTTCAATGGTTGCATTCGTCGGCATGAAATCACTGAGAGCGTCTTCCACCAAGAGTTGCATTTCGTAGTGCGTCCACTCATTTGTGTATTGGAGGACGGGGGCTGCGGCTGCATTGTCTCCAGCCTCCAGAATTCCACGCTGTGCCTCATCCCTCACAAACTGTAGCTCGTTCGCCACTGTAGACAGCTCGAGGATGATCTGCTCTGACGCCCAATTCACACCCTCGTTTGTCATACTGGTGTAAGGGCCGACGGCCCCGCCGAAGGACAGGGCTGCACTTATCAATAATATAGCTAGGTATCTCATGGATCTTCTGAGTTGTAGCGTGGGTAATCGAAGTCGATGGAGTCATCGGCTATGCGTTGCAGGAGCTGAAGATCGGCATCTGCATAGACCCAAGAAATGACACCATCGTTGGTGACAAGGGCTCCGTGTCCGTCAGCGGTCGGAGGCGGTATGTCTATATGGATGTCGGACGTTTGGTGCTCGATGCAGCTACCCGTATCTTCGTCATCTGTGAACTCCAGTATCGGGTAGATGCGTGTCTCGCTACCTGCATCGGGGAAGCTCGTGCCGCTCTTGAGTGTAAAGGTGGGCGTGGAACTCGTATCTACCTCAAGATAAAAATGGGTGTGAGACGCGCTTATCGTGATCGTCCACGGCCCCGATCCGGTGATGGCTGTGGAAGACTCGGCGACTGTTTGCTTGACTCCTTGGAAATAGAACAAAGCATCGCTTATAGTGCCCGTCGTCGTAGCGGTAGAAGCGAAGTGCCAAGAATGGTCGTTCTCTTCGTCGGAAATGCTGTGGTGAATGTCGATAGAGATAAGCTCTTCGCATGTTTCCGCATCTGAAGGATCACTAAAGTGCAGAACAGGATAGATAGCCACGGTATCACTTACCTCGGGCAAGGCCGATGCCCATCCCGAAGTAACCTCCAACGTAGACGTCCAGTCAATCTTGACATAGAACCATTCGCTGATGGTGGTTGCAGCCACCTCGATGATCGTGGCATCCCCTTCGTCCATATTGCCGAAGTAGACCAATCCTTCGCCAACAGATCCTTCGGTGCCGGATGTGCGAGTAAAGTGGAATGGATGATCCCAGTCGCCGTCATGGCATTCATCGTCTACTTCAGGCTCTCTGGGGGAAATGTCGAACGGGACAAGGGAGTCGATCACTTCTTCGGCAACATCCTCCATCTCAAGTTCTGGTACGGGCGGACTGGGCGCTAGAGGGATCTCGGGCATGGGAGGCAGAGGTGGCGGAGGAATCTCAGGCATGGGAGGGATAGGCTCAAGCTCTTCCTCGGGGACGGGCTCGTCAAAAAGAGAGCCGTTTGGGCGAGAGATCTTACCCTTAGGCCCAAAGCCAGTGGTCTTCTTGGCCATCGGCCCTCGAGGACCGCGCTCATATTGTTCCTCAAACTCACTCACAATGTAGGCCCACCCTCAGGTTCGTCCTGCCATGCTTCAGAAGATAGCCATTCCGTAGCAACAACTTCGTACCATACGATCCCTACCGCATCAACCTTCTTGGAGATAGTCGGGATCTCTGTCAGGTTGCTAAAGCCTGCCCTGACATTTTGCGCTCCAGCATAGGTGGATTCTATGTTCGTTGTTATCTGGTATGTATTCCATCTGTACTGCGTTGGCTCGCTTTTCAGCTTTCGGGTCTGGAGCTTTTTGATATTGAAGGTCTGGGCTGACAGGATTACAGCATCAGACCCGACATTCGTAGCCCTGCTTGCCTTGCGAGAGCCGCTACCATCAAACCGTCCGAACTTGTTCTCAACTACCGAATGGGAATTATTCGTACTGTCTGTGTACCCGTCAACCAGAGGCGCGTTCTGATTGGTATATCGCCGCGAGTAGGAGATTCCCCATCTGTCAGTATAGGCCACCCATCCAGTGTCTTGCGCTTTTGCGGTCTGGACGATCTCTTCTGTCTGGGATCTACCTTCGGGGGTGGGGCGATTGACATGCTTGACGTGCGTACCCGCCGATGCAGACGCTGTGCTAAGAGCATCGCTGCTTGTGTGAGTCGTTGCCGTGGAGGATACCGCAGCATTGTCCTCTGTTGTCGTGCGCTGCTGGTCGTGAATCTCGATGACATCCTCTACCGTGGCATCCTTGCCGAATTCGGTAGGAGTATTGCGGTTCTGCTTGATGTAGCCATCCACCTGCGAGGGTTGCGTCAGGGCTTCGCCCTGCGTGTGTTTTCCGCGAGTCACTGTCCTTGCGGCAGAAACCTCCCACTCTTCGCCTGTCTGGTCGTGGGCTTCAACAACCTCGTTGATGGTCTGGTCGAGCCCGAACTCTGTAGGAGCGTTGGTAGTCCGCTTTGTGAATCCGTTCGCCTGCGCTGGGTCGGGCAGGGCTGAAGAGTTCTGTGTATGGCTGTTTCGGGTTACGGTTCTGGCGGCATTAACTGCCTTCTCGTTGCCAGTCTGGTCAACCGCCGTAATCGTTTCGTCCAGTGTGGCATCTTTACCAAACTCGGTAGGGGCATTGCGCCTACGCTTGATATTGCCAGCGGTAATAGCCGGAGAAGAAAGGGCATCTCCCTGCGTATGGGTAGTGCCTACAACGGAGCGTGCATGAGTTTCGTTGTAAATCTCGCCTGTCTGATCCTTGGCGGAGATCGTCTGTTCCTGCGTTCTGAACTTACCGAAAGGCGTAG
>Ga0098052_1001481_pt1 | contig 14662 bp, 15 predicted proteins | sample 15_taG_FD_81591 | JGI IMG/M metagenome (GOLD analysis project Ga0098052, IMG submission 81591) | Marine viral communities from the Subarctic Pacific Ocean - 15_ETSP_OMZ_AT15312 metaG | ecosystem: Environmental > Aquatic > Marine > Oceanic | place: Pacific Ocean | collected 2015-01-18 | reverse complement strand
GGATGGTAGTGAGTTTGATTCTAGATCTCAAGGTAGGGATAAAGATTACTTCTTAGTCCGAGATACTGGTATGATACATTTTTCTAGGTATTTCTTTTTACCAGCAAGATTTAGAGGATTTAATACCCCGACTTTTAGATTTGGTGGGGGTGAATTTATAATGCCTGTCAGAATCAAATATTTATATGGTAGAAATATAGGTACAGATGCAAGAGAGGCGGGATTTGTTACAGAAATCACTAAAAAAATGGCGGCTTCTGAAATAATTCAAAACTCAGATTTTGGTAATTTGGTAGTAAGTGGAATGGATAGAGTACCATTACAACAGAAATTACAGATGTGGACAACGGAGATTGCAGAAGGAATTGAGTCACTTAAACGTGTGGAGATCTTTTAATGCCTACTGAACCAATGCCAGTAAATGAATTCATTACTGATTTAGAGGGTCAGTGGACTTATAGTAATGTATCTGGAACTAGTGCTAAACCGGGTTTTATTGAGGTAACAGGAGCAAGTGAACCTATGAGATATAACCTTAATGTAAATGACCATATTATAGCTAGACCATCAGGACCTGCTTTACAAGAAATTCCTATTGGTAACTGGAAATATGGTAATAGACTTTATAATATTACTTTGGAATTATATACAAAAACAAGTAGGCAAAGACTTTATGATATAATGAGGGAAATTAGACGTGTATGTCACGCTAGAATGCATAGTTTAACTAACTTCCAACGTATCCAATTTTTGGATTTTAATGAACTTACTAATTCACAAGCAAATGTTTGGGCAGGAACTGTTTCGGTGCAATTAGTCAACAACTCAATTACTTTAGAAACATAGGGTTTTTTAGTATAATAAACAAGAAGGAGAAATATAATGGCAGTATTTCGTAGTGATCAATCACAATTAACATATGCAATGGAGACAGCTCCGGGAGGAGATGTTGAATTAAATAATGGTACTTTAGAGACAAGTTCTCCGTATTATTCACAATTAACAGCGGACCACGTAGCAGGTGCAACTCAACTTACAGTTGACGGGGCGAGTGGTACTCTTGTTGTTGGAGATTTTGTTAGAATTGGTAATATGAACCAATCTACTAGTGCAGGATCTTCTACGGTGGTTCCTTATGAGGTAAGAAGGGTAGAATACGCTACATCTCTTACTGGAAGTGGTACTTTATTTTTAGATAGACCATTAGGTTTCGCCCATGCTAACAACTCTTATGTAGTAGAAATAAACGCTGCAAGTACAACGCAACAACATAAAATTATAACTGAAGTACCGGGTGTATACGAATCAGTTACAGTACCAGATTTAACCCCATCTTATGAACCAAGATACTTCTTAGGCGTAGGTCAAAAAAGAGATTGGACTAAAATGTATGTTGGGGCTCAATCATTTTCAGGATCTTTACCGGGAATTATCCCTTTAAATGGAAAACCATTTAGATGGTCAATAGGAAGTGTGTCTGATATCCCATCTGCAATAGAAAGTGCGACTACAGATATAAATGGTGCAGTAAGTAAAGGTGATATTTATGTGACACTAGATGGATCTCATGGATATAGTGCGGGAGATTATATATGTTTTAGCACTAGTGGTACAGCCCCAGCAGTAACGACTGCAAAATCTGTGGGTCAAGAAATACAAAGAATCGCCGCATTTCCAAGCACAAATGTAGCAAGGCTAGAAAAACCTTTTAGATTTGATCACGTTGATGATTCAGCTGCTAGAGAAGTAAGTGCTGGTGCGACAGTAAAACACCATATAGATGAGTCAGTATTATTAGATACAATGTCATGGCACTTACACATGAGAGATAGTGGTGAAACAGCTGCTAATGATTTTGATAGAAGATATGTAGGAGGATTTGTAGGTTCGTCTACTATTTCAGCTGATGAAGGGGGAATGTTAACTTTGGGTTGGGATACAGTAACTTTCATGGATATGATGCATAACCAACAAGAAGTTTCACAATCTGATGTAAATCCGGGTTCTGAAGCAGCTTTAACTACACTTTATAGTTCAGATTCTTTATCTGCAGGTATGCCTAGATACGCAGAGATGGCAGATATAGGTACTGGAGATATTTCTTTTCCTACTAATGATCCTTATTATTTCTCTCAAGGATCCGTTAAAATTATGGGACAAGAATTTGCCAGAGTTAGAAATTTTAATATAAGCATATCAAATGGAGAAGAGCCTAGATACTACATCTCTCCAAGATACGGTAGACATAGGGGACCAACCGAAATTAGGGAAGGTAGAAGAAGTTATTCTATGAGCTGTACTTTAGCATTACCAGATTCAGCTGCTTCTGCAAGTGCAGTAGGTAGAAATACAGCTACAGAATTCTTTAAACAGTTACTTATGGAAGGTAACTATGGAAGTGGTATGGAAGGATTTAATATCGAGCTTACGTTTACTAGAGGAACAAGTGATAGTATCCAGATATTAATACCAGCAGATTACGATTCAGGGGATGAAACAACAGGAGCCGAACCGGGATTGGGAGAAAATGGAGCTTTCTTAACAGGAGCTGCTCACCCAATTGGTGGGGATCCTATTATGCAAGTTTCTGCAGAGTTTACCTTTAGAAACTTAAAAATGGTAGTAACAGATACAGAAAAAGTATACACATAAGGAGAATACAATATGAGTACACAGCCAAGCGAAGTAGAGAAGTTTAATATAGAAAATTATAAGATTAAAACTGAAAATCAAAAATTTACTATTACAATTAGAGAAGATGAATTTGACGTGACCATTCGTCCTATGACATGGCAAGTAAAAAATGATCTAGTATCTAATTGTATGGAGTTTGATGGAAAAGGATCATCCTCCTTTGATAGTAGTAAATATGTGAGGGAAGTTTTAAAAACTATAATAGTAGAAGCCCCATGGGGTGAAACTACAGATGAGTTCTTAGATTCAATTAATACTGAATTAGGAACAGCTTTAGAACAAGTAGTACCATCTGCGATGGATACAACTTTTACGGAGGTTAATGTAGTAAAAAAAGAATAGATCGGTTTCTAAGAGGTGTTAAGGTGTCAACACAGGAATCGATCATATTTACGCATTATGCGACTATGTTGACATTACTAGATATGGGGTTAAGTTATACGGAGATAAAAGAATTATCAGACAGAGAGGCAAATATGTTATTAGCAATGCAAACTGCTTTGCAGGAATTTAAAAATGAGGGTATGGAGAAGCAAGCTAAAATGCAGCAAGCAGCTTCGTCACACCCGAATCCTATGGGGAGATTTTAATCAATGGCTGGTGAAGAATATACAGTACGTTTTCAAATGGTTCAAGACGCAGCAGCATCAGCAGCTGCTAGAGACAGTGCATATACAGGTCCTATACCGGATTCTAAAGTTGATGAGCAGCAACTAAATGTGCAAAAAAAGACTTTATTACAACAAATAGGTATCCAACTTTCATTAGCAGCAATACTTAAGAACTCACAGATTTTTACTAATACTACAGGTGCTATATTTCAATTACTTGGAGGTTTAATTGATATTGCCTTAGCTCCTATAGTTCCTTATTTAGCTACAGTATTAAGATATTTTGCTACTCAATTTCCAGCTTATGCCGCATTTATTCAAGGCACAATGCCTAGAATTATAAGTTTTGTAGCTGAATTGGTACAAGGGGGTAGAAATTTACTTAGTGCATTTATGGGTATGGGGGGTTTCTCATTTAGTTTATTTGATAAAGACGGTGTTTCTAGAGATGGTAGATTAAATTTAAGTGATCTTGTTAATGCTTTAGGAGCTGCTGTTATGGGGGCAGGACTAACGCAGGCATTAGTATCTAATTCTCAAACGGTAGCGGGTCAAATGTTAAAGTCTATGATGCAACCAGCTACTAGTAAATTATTGAAATTTTTTGGTGGAATAGCATTTTTTAACATAATTTTTTCAGCTATAAATATTGGATCTATTTTTAAAGAATCTGGAATGGAAGCAGGTCTTAGAATGGCTGTTGGTTTATTAGTTAGAGCTATTCTTGGAGGATTAGTAATGTATTTTGCTCCGGGGGGAATATTAATGAAATTATTAATATCTACTGTTCTAGGATCTTTCTTTGAAGCTTTTGGTGGACAAGCTCTTAGCAATTTTGCAGGGAATGTAGCTAGCGGTATAACAGGCTTTTTGGGAGGTGGTGGGACATCTGGAGGTGGTCAAACAGCCCCTGCTATAGCTGGTAATAATGGATATATGCCGGGAGCTAATGAAGCTTATATTTATGATGATATGTCTGACATGCATGGAAGATCTATAGAACAAACTAATCGAGAAGTAGGAATAATAGGTGCTTCAGGGAATAAAGGATAATGGCTTTAGCAGTATGTTTATATGATGGATTAACTTCGAGTGAAAAAAGATATGCCCTAAAGGCTGATTCTTTCTCTGTTAACTATGTTAAAACTCCAATACAAATACCTTTTCCGGGTGGGGCTGATCCAGAGATAATTGATCTAGGACAAATAAGACCTACTATTACTGTTAGTGGGCTTGTAGATACAACAGCTCCGGGAAGTGGGGAAAATGTTGCAGGACCTACTAGAAATAGTAGTACTGTATATACCGTTCCAAGTAAAGAAGAATTAGAAGATTTTGTAACTAGTAAATTCTATGATCCTGCAGATGCTAAAGTGGAAATACTACTTTCAGATGGTAGTGGTACTCCAGTGGCAGCATATGATGTTGCTATCTCACAAGCTAGATTTGACGTAGCTCCTGCAACTGAGGATAGGTTTGCATTTACTCTAGTATTTGTAGCTAAAAAAAGGAAAGATAGTTAATGACTGATCCAGTAGTATTTAGACAATCTAAAGTTTATGCTTGGGTAAAAGTAGCTCAAATTAATGACACGGGGGATATTACTTCCGATACATCAGCTACTACAATGACTGTAGATTCTGGACATAGATTAGTAGTAGGTATGGATGTGCTAATAGAAAGTGAAGCTGTAAAAGTAACTGCGATTAATACAAGCACCCATGCTATTACAATAGATAGAGCTGAAGTTACAGATACTTCTGCTACTACTACTTCTGCCGCTACTCATGCAAATGATACTGCAATTTATGCATGGTCAGAACTTGTAGATGGTAATGGTACTACCCTTGTACAACAACTTAATATAGTAGACCAATTATATAAACCTAGAACGTGTCAGTTAATTATAGCTAATCCTTTTAGTGGCAACAAAACAAGCGGGGGAATATTAGAAGGCGTTGTAGTACCGTCTACTGCTTTAAAAGTAGTAGATGGTGAAAACTATAGTGTTTTATTTTATGGGAAAGCGAGCACAGTTACTAAACAACAGACTAGTGGAGAGGGTAATACTCTACATATTACTGCATATGATAACTTATTTGAATTAGCCAGAACTAAAATTGGAGGTGAATCTTCTATAGTAGAATTAAAAGATTCTAGTGGTTCAAATTCTGATGTAGGTTCTACACACTCAGCTGCAGAAGTCATTAAATTTTTAGTTAAAAAATTCCAATTTGGAGGTGATGGAACTACTACAGATGGTTCTGAAAGAAATATAACTACTACAGAACCAGTATCTGGCAGCTCTGTTCGTTTTCAACCCAGCTCTCAAGCATTTTCAACTATCACTAGAAATTCTAAAGTATCATTTGGATCATCTGATGTTACTGTCCTATATGCTTTGAAAAGATTAGCGGCTATGGATCAAATTGAAACCACAACTAAATTCGGATTTGTGTTTGATGCAGATCCTAATTTTACTAGTTTTTCTACTGCTAGTAAACCTGCTCAAATGCTAGACTATTATCAATCAGGTTTTATGCCTCATAACCCAACATCAAGTTCCCCATCAACTGGGAAGCTAGCAATTAAAAATTATCAAACCGTAGCTGGTGGTAATGTAAATAGAAATGGTGGGGATCGTCCTATGAGAGCGGGAGCTGCTTTTGATCAAATAAATCATGAAAATTTAACTGAAATAATAGCTAGATTTAGAAGTCCTCATTCAGGAAAAATGATTGAAACTAATTTTGAGCTATTCCATTGGAAATCACAAAGTATATCTACAAGCCATCTATCTACTAGATATGGGGGTAAAGATATAGTAGCATCACAATTTGATACGAATGGAACATTTGGTTCTGAAGATCCCGATAAAGCTAATAGTTCTACTACATCCAGTTGGTTGACAAGAGTTGTAAAAGCAGACAATAAAGTTGTTGGTTACCTTCAATTCCAACCTACTGTTGCAAGTACTCAATCAGGTGGTTCTGGAACATTGATTCTAAGTGGTACTAGTTTACAAAGAGCGGGAACTGATGTATCCGCAGGTGAGACTTTATATATAGATAAATATGTGGATGGTAGTTCTGAGGATACTATTACATTATCAGATGTAGACGATCCGACAAAGAATTGGCAATTTAGACCTCAACAAGTAACAGAGCAAAGACATGTAGCTAGAATGGATTTCGGAACCAATATATCAAATAATGATATTAGAAAAGCTATAGCATCTAGATTTATGCAAAAAGGAATACCTAAAATTAGGGGTAGATTTAGTGTAGATGGGAAATATTTAGCTCACTCCCTTGATGTACAAGTAACTGGAGATGATACAGTAGCTACCGCTAGTGCAGGTACAAAGACAAAAACTACTTTTACTGACGATAGTGTTGGTGATGCTTTACTTACACTTGACAATAGTGCAACAGCTGGTGATTATCCAAGTCTTGGTCTGAGAGCAGGGCATAGTATTAATAAATTAAATGCTCAACATGGAACTGCCGATACATATGGGTATTTAGAAAAAGTAACTGATGATGTACTAGTATTTATGTTAAATTCGGGTACAATCGCAGAAAATGATTACGTTAGAGTTAATGTACCTCTAAGAGCGGGACATAGTATAGTTGTAAATTCTATAGCACATAATATAGGTATTACTGGAAGTTTAGTTGGTGGGGGTGCTATGGTAACGTCTATGTCTTACATGGAAACTGGTAGTAGGGCATTTACAGATATAGAAACTATATCTCAAAATTCTACCAATAGTTCTCAAGATATAATAGCTCAAGATAAAACTGACTTATCTGACTTAGATGAACAAACAGATGATGATTTCGGGGGAATCCCGTATGGATTTGAATCCGAGCCTCATTTTACAGGTACTTTTTCAGCAGGAGATGTTGGAGGAGGTAGTCTAGATACAGCAATTAATTATTCAGCTGGAGATTTATACATAGGAGGCAACATGTATTCTATTACAGCTGATGATAGTGAAGATGCTACATACGGTATTAACGGAGCTATGAGTGCTACAGATACTGATAGTGACGGAGAACCTGACACTAGATATGTTGTATACTTTGAACCCGCAGCCTCTCAAAGTAAATTTTGGATTACAACTGAAACTGCATTTGAAGCACGAAATGCTATAGAAGGTAGGTTAAGTGCATCTAATTTACGAATACCAATAGGTCAGAATAGAGTTAAAATAGGTATTGCATATGCTTCTACTGCAGGAGAAGATGCTATATTTAGTTCTATGTTTAGGAATATAGTAGGTCGTCCAACTACTACTGCAATTAGCGGATCTGCTGATACTAGTCCACAAGAATATCCATCAATTGGACCTAACTCATACGGTCCAGTAATTAATAATAATTGGCACCCAGCTGTAGATGATACTTATGATATGGGTAGAAACGCTGGTGGTGTTACTAGAATGTGGGATGACATACACGCAACAAATGGGACTATTCAAACATCAGATATTAGGAACAAAGAAGAAATACAACCAATAAACTTAGGTTTAGACTTTGTAAAAGATTTAAATCCTGTCACATATAAATGGAAGAAAAAGAAAGAAAACAAACTTGATCAAGTACATTATGGAATAATAGCTCAAGAAACACTTGAAGTTTTAAAAAAATATGGTATAAATTCTACTAAAGATTTTGGAGGCATAATAGGTGATGAAGAAAATAGATATGGGGCTAGATATACAGAGTTTGTAGCTATTTTAATAAAAGCTGTACAAGAGTTATCTGATGAAATAGATAAACTAAAAAATGAAGGCGAAGAATAAAGTAGTTAGATTGCGTAAGCAAAATCCTTTTATGTCTACAGCTGAAATTGCCCGACAAGCAGGAGTAGATGGATCATACACAAGAAGAGTTTTACTACAAAATAATTTAGAAACTAACCCTCCTAAACCTAAACGTGTGGTATACTGTAAAGTATGTAGAGATATAACCACTGACCGTGGCGGAATCCATAAAGGAAAATGCTCTTTTAGATGGAAATTTACAAAACTTACATGTTCTTGGTGTACAGTTCCTTTTTATAGAACTAGGAAACGTATAGTACAAGGATATAAATTAAAATTAAAAAACGTATACTGCACACAGAAATGTTATCAGGATAAAAGGAAATATGACAGTGGAAATAGACAACGACCTAATTCAGAAATGGGAGCCGAAAATAAACAAGATGGTATCAAACATTTATATATACGGATATGACAGAGATGATTTAGCTCAAGAATTACGTTTAATAGTTGTTAAAGCCGCAAAACTATATAATCCTAACAGAAATGCTATATTCCATACATATTTACATACTGCTATGGCTAATAGACTTAAAACCTTATGGGTACAAGCCAGTAAAAAAATAAAAAGTTATAGTTTAGATATGCAATCCGATACTGATGATAATTCATATAAATTAAGTGACTTTGTAAAACAACTAGATGAAAATTTAGACGAAGTAGATTTTATTGATTGGATAGATTCTTTAGACTTAGATGATGGGGAAAAACAATTCTTAGCAGATAAACTTCAAAACCATACTATGAAAGACATTGAAGAGAAGTTAAAAAGTATTTCTAATAAAAAATTAGTGAATGGAGAAGAAACTATGGTAAACTACTCTATATACAAAGTGAAAAAGTCACTTAGAAATAAACTTAATGAAGAGAAATAATATTGGAAAATTTTAATTTTATAGAATCTGGAGTGATTTTCAGTCTATGTGATTCAGGGAATTTTAAAAATTTTACATATTCCCCAAAAGATTTTTCCGAACATGGAGAAACTTATAAATTTATTCAAGACTATCTTGATGAATATGCAGATTTTCCTACGTTTGAAATCCTATTGGAGAAATTTGATACTTTAAAACCTGAAGCACAATCCATTAATTTTAATTATGCATTAGATGAATTTAGTAAACAGGTTATGTTTAGAAATATTATCAACGCATTTAACTCAAATCAATTAGTCTTAGAAGATAATCCTAAAAAAGCTTTAGGTATGATAATGGATGATTTGAATGATGTTGAAATCTTACATGATGAAGAAGTTAATCAATACGATGATGGAGTATTAGACAGATACGAAGAATGGAAACGTAGAAGTGCTATTAGAAAAATGGGGGACGGGCTAATAGGAATACGGACTCCTTTTCATATGATCAATGCCGCAGGTGTTGGATGGCAACCCGGAGATTTAATCACTGCATATGCTAGACCTACTGTAGGAAAGACATGGTTATGTTGTAAACTTGCTTCGGATGCTATACGAAGTGGATATAAAACTTTACTAGTATCAACTGAAATGCCTGCTAAGGCTATTTCTTTAAGAATGGACGTGCTACTTGGGCATTCATTAGATTATAAACTATCTCACAGTGCCTTACGAAATGGTAGAGACATAGATGAAGATGAGTATAAACGCTTTTTACGAGAAGTTAATTTTAAAAATCTGTTAGTATGTGACCATATTAGTGGGGAAGATAGTATTTCTCTACCTAGTATTACCAATTTAGTACGGAAATATAGTCCTGATGTACTTATAATTGATGGGGTTTATCTAATTTCTACATCAGATAAGAATAAGGCAGCATGGGAACAATCTCATTCTTTATTTTATGGACTAAAAACTATGGCATTATCTACAAATACAGCAGTTATAGCTTCAACTCAAGCTACAAGAGATGCCTCTAATATGTATAATCAACCAACTGCAGGGCAAGTTGCCTTTGGGGATGCTTTGATAAGAGCTTCAGATGTAGCTATATCAATGTGTATGGTCGAAGATGAGCCCCAACTAAGAGAAATCATGTTTCAAAAATATAGAGATGGAGACTTAGGAGCTTCAACTACTGAATTTATTTGGGATGTGGATAAAGGTAGAATTGAGGAGAATCATGACACGTTTAATTAACACAAAATGTGGTAAATGTTCAGCTAAAGGAACATTAAAAATAGGTAAAACTATAGTAGATATGCATTCTTTACTCAAAAAAGAAGTATTAGGATTAGTTCGTAACGATCCATATTGTTTTCAATGTGGCACAACTTTTCCAGACGGGTTTTGGAAGGAGATCAATGGTTATATCTATAGGATATACTCAAAAAATAAGGGCTAAAATGGCAAATTCTATTGATTGGGGACAAGCTTTATTAAATTTAGGGATAGATATTCCTGTAGGTGCTGATGAGATATCTATATTATGTCCTTTCCATAGTGATACAACTGAGTCTTGTTCCATGAATACAGAAAAAGGTTTATGGATATGTTTCGCTGGATGTGGGCAGGGTAGTATAAGAAGTTTTATTCAACAATATATGGAGTGGGATTTTCAACAAGTACGATTGTATCTAGCCGATTATAAAACTACATTTAAAAGTGATATTTTTAATATCCCATCATTTGAAAAAGAAAAGGATATGGAATTACCTGAAGTATCCATACCATATAAATCAGGAAATGTGCCTAGATGGATATTTAATAGGGGTTTTGATAAAGCTGCTATGCGTAAATGGAAGTGTAGTGTTACACCATCTAATGGTCTGGTAATTCCAATTGAAGATAAAAAGGCGAGGACTGTAGGATGGATTACTAGACAGGAAAAAATGATTCCTAAATATTTATACTCAACAGGATTAAAGAAATCTCACATCTTGTTCGGTCAAAAACATATTGAATCTTGTGATTTCGTATGTATAACAGAAGGAACATTAGACACTATGTGGTTAGATCAGTTAGGTTTTCCATCTGTGGCGTTATTAGGGATGAGTATGTCTCAAAAACAACGGGATCTATTATTAACATTACCTACTAAAGAATTAATATTATGTTTAGATAATGATGATGCTGGTAATATAGGAAAAGAAAAAGCTATTAAATTATTAGGGAATAAAATTAAAGTTTCATATATAGAAATACCTAATGAATATAAAGATGTGCAGGATATCAAATCTTATGATATACTAAATAATATAATTAACAATAAAAAATACTGGTAAGGAGGACACATGTCAGGAATCAGTATGATTCAAAATAATATATCAAATAAAGAAGGTAGATCTTCTCAAACTTCGGAATCTAATGGTAAAGAGGTTTGGTTAAAAGATGGGGATCAAGTTTTCATGAAAACAATTGCCACAGGAGAAGAAGGCGAAATACATATGGAAGAGTTCTATGTGTATGAGTTTCAACAGGGTATCGACAAAGGCTGGACAAGTGTTCTAGTTGAAAACGGGGAACCTGTAAGTTCTGTACCTAGTGAAGCAATGGTGTACGAAGATGGTAAGAGGAAAGCTCCTAGACATAAGTTTGCACTTTGGGGATATGTGACAGAAATATTGCATAACGACCAAAGAGTAGATACATGGGAGTCTATTACTAGTCCATCAGGAAGTACCCTCTATAGAGAAACAGTTAATGATTTCAAAGTATTAACTCTATCTTTTGGAGCTCAAAATAGTAATTGGAATCAATTCGTAGATATCTATGAAGATAATGGTTCTTTAGACAAGAATGTTATACGAATCAAAAGACGAGGTAGTTCGTTAGATACTACTTATACAATTACTTCTACATCAGGTGCATTAGAACTACCTGAAGATAAACAAGCAGAAGTAAAAAATCTTACACCGATTAAAGAGTATCTAGGTCAGAGATATGGGAATCTAGAATCTGCTAAAGATGAAGTTCCATCTGATGCAGTTAACGTCAATGATGATGACAACTCTTTATTCAACTAACATATCAACCTCCATGAATGTAGACTCCTCGATTAATTCGGGGAGTTTGCATACTAGACCTATGATTGTAACTTCGAAAACATTTACAGATACTCTAAATTCATTACCTGATACTTCAGAATGGATTATAGATGTAGAGACTAATGGATTTAATCCTTACAATATGAATCAAATATGTGGTATCGGATTAGCTCCTTTGGGACATACAGAAATAGAGGGATATTATTTCCCATTTAGACATCAGTCTGAGGAACCTAACCTAACTCAAACTGAATTGGAGCAATTAGTGTCTTTTATAAATGATAAATGTGACACAATTATAGGCTATAATGTGAAGTTCGACTCAAAGTTTTTAGAGAATGAGGGAATTAATATAGACAAGATGAAACTTGTTGATGTTTTAGTCATGGTTAGAATGACTGAATCTACTATAGTAAACAGATTAAGTTTAACTGATACCCTTATTAGGAGTTACGGAGAACAAGCTGCTCAATATGACTTTGATACTAAAAAGATATTGAAAAAGAATAAATGGTTTAAAAACTTTTCTGAAGCTCCTCCATCTATATTAGGTCCTTATTGCATAAAAGATGTATATTGGACTCATAAAGTTTATAATGATAGATTACGAAAACTAGAGCTTACTAATCAATTAGAACTATTTAATTTCCAATGTGATTTGACTAAGACTTTATATATGATGGAAAAAAGAGGGGTAGTAATAGATAATAAGTATGCTCAAGTAGCTTATGATAAGACTGTAAAAAGGATTGATGTATTAAAAAAGCGTATTTATGCCTTAGTAGGACATGAATTTAACATAAGTAGCACTAAGCAACTAGGAGAAACTTTTAATAACATGGGTATTCATTCTCCATTAAAGACTGCCAAAGGAGCTGAAGCGTGGAATGAAGAAGTTTTAGTTAGATTGAACTCTCCTTTAGCAGGATTAATTAGACAATATAGAGCTTTAGAAAAAGTACGATCTACTTATATTGAACCTTATTTAGAACTACCTATACTTCATACAAGTTTTAATAATTGGGGTACAGTTACAGGAAGATTATCTTCAAGTAATCCTAATCTACAGAATATACCTAGAGATGTCGTATATATTGAAGATAGAGATCTATCTGCTACTGATAAAGAAGAAGTTAGAGGTAGAGTTGCTGCTATAGTTTCTAGTAAAGGTGGTAATGCAGATACACAATTAACTGATGAAGTACTAGATACATGGAGTTTTTTGGGTGGGGATAAGTTTGATTCTAATGATTCAAGACAAATCGCTATACGAAATTTATTTATTCCTAGAGATGACTATAAAATGGTAGCTTACGATTACTCTCAAATGGAAGTTAGAGTATTTATGAATTATGTAGATAATAAAGAGATGAATGAACTTATGAAACAGGATAATGTAGATTTTCATGGGGAAGCAGCTAAGATAGCTTTTAATATCACAGAGGAAGATCCTCAGTTTAAGTTTTACAGGCAACTAGCTAAATCAATTACTTTCGGAGTTATATATGGTATTGGTAAAGATAAGTTAGCAATGCAATTAAACACTACACCAGCTTTAGCAGCTGAGTATAAAAATACATACTTATCTAATATGAAAGGTTCTAGACGATTTTTTAATGCAGTAGTAAGAACAATTAAAACAGAGGGTGGAGTTAGAAATAAATATGGTAGAATATATAAAGTACCTAATGATCTAGGATACAAAGGTGTAAATTATCTTATTCAAGGAACTAGTGCAGATATAATGAGTGAACGTATGGTTGCTGTAGCTAAATACCTTGAAGATAAGAAGAGTAATTTACTACTTCAAGTACATGATGAGATTATCTGTGAGATACATAAAGATGAAGTAGATGAAGTTGCTCACAAGATTAAGGACTTAATGAAAGAGAATAGTCTAAATATACCCTTAGAGGTAGATATGGAAATATGTTATCCATCATGGGCGACTAAAAAAGATTTTGAAGAAAAAAATAACGATACTTTTAAATTTGAAGAGTATATAGATTGGGACTAATATGGAAGTACGAGCTAAAAAAGATGAGCCATTTGAAAAGTTAATGAGACGATTTAAGAAGAAAGTCTTAAACGCCGATATAATTAATCAGTATAGAGAACATCAAGAATTCACACCAAAGAGTGTGGAAAGACAAGCTAAAAAAGCAAATAAATTAAGAAAGAGTAGAGAACAAAATGACTGATAAAGATGTATTTCATTGTGTAGAAAATGATGATGAAGTTATATATTATAATGGACTCAAAGAAGCTTTTATAGGATTAGGGTACCAGCAATTTAAAGGACCTTACGCTGTATACGATAGAGAAAGAGCAATAGAAATTCTTGCTAGAGACTTTTATAATGAAAAAAAGAAAGAGTATGATTTTGATAACATGGAGCCTGAAGAAAAATTAACAGTTGTTCAAGAAGTTGGGGATGAAGCATATATGGAAGCAGTGGAATACTTTGAATATAATACCGAAGGAGCATGGATGGGGGATAGAACTCCTATATTTGTAACTATGAAGGACTTATTAACACCTATAGAGATAATAGAGGATGAAG
>Ga0098052_1001480_pt1 | contig 14663 bp, 3 predicted proteins | sample 15_taG_FD_81591 | JGI IMG/M metagenome (GOLD analysis project Ga0098052, IMG submission 81591) | Marine viral communities from the Subarctic Pacific Ocean - 15_ETSP_OMZ_AT15312 metaG | ecosystem: Environmental > Aquatic > Marine > Oceanic | place: Pacific Ocean | collected 2015-01-18 | reverse complement strand
TGATTTTCCCCATAAGTATTTATATTTGTTACCAAAAACAACACGCATGGAATATACATTATATTTATAAGTTGCATACGTACAGTACTTTAGTTGAGTGTCAACATATCTGGCAACATCCAACTTTGAAGTATTCGGTATTATTATATGTTGTACTATCTTCCACTCAGCATTTGGTTCATTTTTTTTCGCCCACTTTTCTATTCTATAAAAAAGATCTTCAGAATAAGCCGACTTTCCATTTAAGATATCTTCATAAGTTCGTTGTTTCTTTTTATAGATATCTAAAACCTTCATTCTAAAAGCAGTGCCACACAACATCTTAAAAATAGTGTTGTCTTCGTTAGTTAAACTAACAGAATTTTCAAAGTCATCTCGTACAAAAGTAACATAATTTCTGATATCACGAAAAAAATCATTATCAGGACTATATTCATTCACATCTAAGTGTGGATCTATTACTTTATCGCTAGAAAATTCTTCTAGGGCCGGCATTAAATCTAAAGTACGCTTTCCAGAAGCATCAGAAAGAGAATAGGGACTAAGATTGAGAGAGGCGGCATTAAATTCAGCTTGGCTTGGAAACAAGTCATCATATATTGTTTCATTTGTAAATTCTATAAAGCTCTTAACCTCATCGCAATCGGCTCCCGGACACCATGAATCAGTAATACCATATACATATTGCAGCGAGTCTTTAGTTTCCGAATCAAAATCAAGAGACTTGTTCTTAAAAGCCACCATCTTGTAAGACAGATATCTAGTTAAAAATAGTTTCTCCATTAAATCACCAAGTGAGGTTAATCTCTTAGCAGTGAATTGCAAGTCTACATAATATGGAAAATATTTTTTGTATTGATCAACTTTGTCCATTATGGGAATAAATTCTGGATTAAAAACAATTCGTGACATCACCCTCTCTAAAACTGATATTTTATTAACCTTCCACGGGCCGTCTGCAGGAACTTCAAATTCTTGAAGCTCAGTCAGCTTAGTGAAAGTATCAAAGTATTCCTCGAACAGAGCAGACGCATCATGCTTTTTAAAATCAAAATTAATAATCTTCTCTAAAAGTTGATTTGATGTAGGATTGGAATATTCTAGCTCATCAGTTAGCTGGTTTGTTCTATAATTCGCGATGGCCCCATACAGTAGTGTCAGTGTCTCTAGAGGATATTTCTGCAATAAGCTATTGTACACATCGTCCTTAGTCTGGGTCTTCTTGTTCGGATACGGCTTAAGCCAATCATTGATTACGTTCAGCAGCTTAGTTAATTCAAAATTCCCGTCCTCCAGCAACAGCTCATTCTTTACCATGCGTATAAATCCATATATATTTGGCAAAGAATTCTGCATTACACTCAAGCCTGTGATTTTTTCATAATTAGCGCTGTCTAGGCGTTCATTATAATACGTCTTATAATCAGCATAATAAGCCTTGCCTGCTGGTTGTTTTTTTATTAGCTCATCAGGAGTAAAGGGAACAAATGTGGAGTGATAATGGTCGTAAAAATAATGACCAGACTTAACAATCGGATTGTGATCGTCTAGGCCAGTTTTAATGTATGCCGCCCATCTCTGCGCAGCCCCGTTAAGCTCTTCAACGGCCTCATTCAGACCTAAATCTGGAGTAGGAGTGAATGTGCCCTTTAACATGAATTCTTGATCTATTATCAGCCCGGACTCATCAAGGGGGCGCCATAGACCACAGGCTTCTAAGGATATATAATTTCCAGCAAAAGACTTAAATCTCAGATCCCCCCCCCAATCACTAGAAAAAGTCGGCTTTTCGTTAATCGGGTGGAAATCCCAGTGTTTGCCGGAAACAACGCGGACCTTATCAATGTTACCTACAGGGCTGAAATATACTCCACTATAAAGTTCCGTACCTAGATCAAGAGAAAGCCTAGTTCCGTCGCTAGGGGATCGCTTTGCGTTATAATACCCGCTCTCATCGATGATTAATTTACTTTTACCTGTTATTTCAAATTCTTCTGCCATAATTTAACTCTTTATCGTGTCAATCTTAATATTTATTTTCCAATTGCTCCATGAAGAGCGCATGGCTAAGTTGATCGGTCATCTTGCCTTCGCCGGCGATCCCCACACGAATGCCTCCGGTTTCGCCCCCGAGGTTCTTTGACGCGTCGTATCCAGAAGAAGCCACTTGGCTGGCCGCGGTACCTGCAGTTGTTGGTACGATTGTCTCAACCACCTGCCCTTGCGTCGGCGTGGCAACATCATAAGAAACGGATCCGACGTTGCCTGCAAGAGCCTGCGTCGCGATGTAGGATGTAGAGAAAACCGGATTGCCGGAAATAAGAAAGTATTTATCTAAAATTGGAATTTTAATACCCGCATCTTCTACCTCTTGTGGGAGAACTAATCGACAAAACAAATTCTTTTCTTCGGTCATATTTTCTATATGTTCCCGCCCTAGAAGCGTCCAATTTTCCTCATCATCCTTGGCAACGCTGTTGGACGATGTAGGTGAGAAGACATCTATTCTCGCAGTCATAGTCAGGTGAAAGAAGAAAAATGCCAAATATGATACGTTGTTGTCATCAGTTAGTGCTTGTGCAAAAACTGTTTTAAACGTGTTATTTAAAGCAGCCAATCCGACATTCTTGTTCATCCAAAGAGCTTTATGTATGTTTGATTGCTGCGCACTGTAGGTATCATATAATTTCCCCAACGAAGGGCGGGGAATAACAGTTTGTTGGTTGAAAAGCAATTTTTGTAGATATTTGTGGGTCTCCAAGTTTCCATCTGAATAATCGTCGAGCCATAAGCCGGCAGTACCTTCCAAGACACTATTTGATTTGCTATGATACTCCTCTTTATCAGAGATGTTATCCGGGCCGGTTACGCCGGATTGTTTATCAAAATCTTTACCAAAAAATTTATCATAATTTTTCATGCTATGTATTACCAATCCGCTATCTTCAAAAAGATTTTTGTAGGCTTCGCGGGTTTCAATGGCTGCAGAGTTAGCGTTGCCGCGGTGTGTGGGCCCGATAGAAAAAGAGTCCACTAAGTCTGCATCTGGATTATTCTTTTTATTACGACCATATATCATCAACGCTATTAAGAGCTTTTCATAGTTTTCCATATTTGCAAAAACGTTTGAATACATAGAAGTGTTGGGGAGGTCTACGGAGCCTAAATAGCCCTCTGCATATGGTCTAAAAGCCTTATACATATAATGAAAAGATCGAGGTTTTTCTCGATCCGGATCGTAACCTTGAAGTGAATCAGCAAACTCTACTATTGATGGAGATAAATAAGAATATCCTGAATTAGCCAAGTAATCACCATATTGCTGGCTTATCACTTGTGTAGTCCAAGCATCTTGAAAACTATTAGGCCCCAAAGGTTGCATAAACTTTGCTGTATCGAGCTGACATCTTCTTATGAAACTTGTTGTGTTTATGCGCCTCAAGCCATGGTGTGCAAAGTGGCCAGATGACGCAAAATCACTGCTAATATCAAGATAGCTAGAATATATATTCTCATTAGAAACCGCTTCGAAAAGATTATTAAAAGAATATTCATCGCTTATTCTAGTATCAGTAGAAGACACTTGATAATCAAGAAAATTATTAAAATTATAGCCATCTATCTTAGTTACGCTATCCAACTCTGAGCCAGACTTGCTAAGTCTGTTAACGTCCAATAGATCTTCTAGCTTAGTTATGACAGATCCCACTATTTTAATAACAAAATTAATTCCCTGTGGAGATCCGCCAACAGGATCGATCATGGGGGCCAAACTTTCTACATCAAATGATTTTGTTGAAATACCAAAAATATATTTTAATGCTAGTAATGATTTTAAAACACCCTCCCACGGCTTGGCGCTGAGTGTTGGATGTGCAGCCAGGTCTTGTTGAAATTTTTGGTGGAAAGAGCCATTTTGAAAATATGGCTTTCGAGCCTGTGAGTGGCCCCCGGGAATAACTTTCAACATCGGCATTGAAAAATAACTTGTAGCAAAATTATAGTATCCTCTCAGGAATGATTTTTGAAATGCCAAGGCCTTTAGTATGTCATTTAGCATGCGGTAAGTGCCATCTTGAAATTCAACTTCAATTCTATATTGGTATAAGCCAGCGGATTTTTTGCCAACATCTATATCGGAGAACATAAAAAATCTTTGTTGCAGTGGATCAAAATCGCCCCCTAATGTTATCTCGGATATCCCAGATGTTTGGCTGGGTGTCTGATAGCCATCAATATCGTAAAACGTTCCAACTAGGTGAGACGGCTCCTCATAGGATGTATCGTTGGCATATCTTTCTGTCTTTAAGCTAACCTTTTTTTTCTTGACGCGATCGCGATAGAGCTTGATTTCTAAAATTTTAGATTGTGTTGCTACCGCTTTCTTCATTAATAATGTTATGAGCTGTCCGTATGGATCTGCACTAAGCTCGTTTTTTGGAGTATCTAAGATCATAGGATAAATCTTAGAATTATTTCTTAAAAACTCTTCTATATTAATAAAAAACATACCTCTAGCACTATTATTTCTGTCTCTTGATAAGTAAAGCTTCGAAAACTCTGCATCATTATCATAGTATGAAACACCGACAGCATTATAGTTTGCCTCTGGATTATCAAGCGTTGACTTGCCGCCGCCAAACTTACTAAGATATTTGCGAGTTTCTTTTTGGAATGGGGAAAGGAATTTATTTACAGTCCCCTGTACATTCGCGTTTAAACTAAAAACAGGGGCATCCGTTCCAATTCCCAAAAAAGTGACTAAGGGCTGCTTAGACACATCGCTTCTAAAATCTTGTATTTTATAATTTGGTACACTTCGTAATGATAGTTTAGGCTGGTCGGCCATGCCTAAATGTCTTGCGCCTGCCATCCATCCTTTGTTTTCTCCTAGGCTACCGTCGCCGGCGTAACCATCTGGAGCAGGGTTCATGCTAGTGTGCAAGTGTACAGAACCCTCCCACTTCTTGCCATTTGGTAGAAAAAAAGTCTCGCGTTCGATGGCTGGCTTGCCATTCATAAAAACTATCTCTGTGTTTACCGGGCCCTCTAATATGTATTTTTCTAACAAAGCATCAGTTTTAATAACATAGTTTATTCCTGTCTTTTCAAGAAAATCAGGAATGTCTAACATAGTATAAAACAAGAATCCTAAATTTTTAGGAGGATTCGCATCTCCAGTACGAAATCTAAAAGTTTGTGTGAAAGGCACAACGTAATACACTTGTCCATTTATTGTCTCTTCTCTTGGTTTTAGTTGCTTGCCAGATACATATTGTAAAAACTTTTTTGTAGCAGGATTTGCAAGAGTTGACAAAATAGAAGAGTTTTTCAACCTTATCGGCATTGAGTCTAAGTTTTGTGTTGAATTGCTTTCAGTCTCAAAAAGCGGGCTATCATTGCGAGATTGAATGTTCTGATCCAGAATATCATTTCGAGCTATATCAAAACTTCCAAAAAATCCAGATGTATCTCTTCTTGGAAGGTGGCCGTCGCCGGCTTGCTGTTGCAGAACATATACATTCCCCACTTTATCTGGTGGCACGGGGATTACAGAACTTGGCGCTGGCTTGTTGCCGGCCAATAATTTTTTAATATTATTTTTTTTCGAGTAAGCTATAATTTGTATAAACATAGAGTCATAGATATCAGCTCCTAGGACATTTAAATTATTAAGCCAGTTAGAGTCAGTCAAAGATGAAGCTTTTTGATATAGCTCGAAATTAAGAGTCACAAGTGTGTCAGTGGCTTCTTTTGGGTGGTTTTCTAGCGTGACCTTTTTACAATAGACTTGCGGCAATAAGTCTCCACCAGTTATTAAGTCCAAAATAGCAGACATTAGCAAATCTCTCCCGGGTAATCAGATCCATCCTCGTATACATTAAATACCTTCTTCTTCTTTTTATCAATAAGATCTTGACAAAATTCTACTCTTGGATCTGCAAAAACTCCTAATTTTTCAGGAGTTGGGTCGTATTTGCATAATATCTCGTCATCTATTTCATCATCGATTAATATATCAAAGTAGTATTCAGAATGAGTCACGTCCTCACTGGGGTCTTCTTCATCCAAAAAACTAAGCTCATTGTCTGGATCGCGATGCATAGAAAAACTAAGTGGGCGCAAAGTTTCTATGATTGTGCCATTGTTGTCTTCTTCCAATACTTCGTATAATTCTACATCAAAATTTTTCTTCTGAAAAAAACCATTATTTTCAGTCGCTTTTATCAAAAAAAACATCTCTTCTTCAGTCGAAGTTATTCCTATATCAGATAGAATTGATCCTTCCTCCTCAAATTCATCTAGATATGTCTCAGTATTGTCGCCGGCGCTATCCAGACTGATTGTTTTTATTTTCATTGAGCACTCTAATTGAGGGGTTAAAATATTATTTTTTCCTCCATTTTGTGCTGTTATTGTTTTATATCCAATAGCTTCAGACAGGCGATTATTCAAAAAATGTACTGACCACGAAGGTGCATATTCAGAATTTATATCGCTCGCACCCAAAGGCTGTGTTAGGGCGTAATTTCTTTCTGCTGTAGGCTGTAAAGCGACAGATCCAGCCTTCTCTTTACCGGACAAAATCAAATTATAGCTATTACCAAATTCTCTCTCTAGAGATGAAAAACTAATTTGCGGATGACATGTTGGGGTTGATCTAATCCTCTCTTCAGATTCATTTTGTAACTCTGTGATGCCAGCATTTTGTGAATTGTATAATATATTATCATCAAAAAATGAATAATATACTGGTTTAAATTCACCTTTGGACATTAAGTGACGACCAAACTGTGTTACTACTAAGTCAATTACTTCTTCTTTTTTATTAAAAAATTCCATTATTTTCCTACCTTAATTTCAACATCAATTTTGATTGACTCTATTAAGGAGAAATAATCATAAGGCCAGTTTGAGCCGTATACTTCTCCAAAGGTGATATTTTCAAGTACTTTTTCTCCAGGTATTGAAATTTGAGCGTCCGGGCCGCCTGTAGGTATCTCGCCTACATATTCTGCTTTTAGAACTTGCTGTATCTGTCTTTCACGATATTTTTTGTAGTCTTTAGCGCTGCGCTGTTTGACTTTGAATACCATAAAATGGAGATTTTCATAAAATTGTTTTGCTGTCCAGTCAGGAATAGTGCTATTAGCAATATCACAATACTCTTGTACTAGCGGGTGACTAACTAACGAGACACCTGACCTTAGAGGAGGGCACAAGAAATTTTCTAAACCTAAGTTTTCTAATGTTTGCTTATTTATTTGTAATTTTGAATCAGAATAGCCTAGGCCGCCAGGAGATTGGCCAATCGCTTTCTTTAGGCTGTGGTGATAATTATTATATACGTGCTGTAGTTTTTCCAGGTTTTCACCAGAGCCATAATGTTTGCTTAGGCCGGCCGAAACAAACATTTCTTGCCATGAGGTCATCTTCGTGTCTCCGTCATAGGACTCACCAGTCCACCCATAATCCATTTGTTTCTTCTTCCCAGCCTCAAATATCTGCATTACTCGCAAGAAATCTTCGTCTGACACGTCAGTCCCCATCGCCCAGGAGTCGGACATCATGGCTGTGGAAATAGTCTCTTCAAAGACACCCTTATAGTAGGAAGCTGCAGCGGACGTGCCTCCTGTTGGGATATACGGCAACCATGGTGGCACGTCAATCATCTCCGGGGGCGCGGCTTGTGTACCAAAAGACATATAAGATGGCGTGTCGTGCGATGGGCGGACCTCTGTTTGTTCTGTCAGCTTTTCAAAGAAACGAGATATACGAGGCATTACTCCTTGATACATATCAATTAAGTCTTGTTTCTCGAAAACATGCTCAAAAGGTATCACGATCATTTGAAATGGATCAACAGAAGAATTGTGTATGAAATCAAACTCCGGAGGTAGTTGGAAACCTAGATTTGTAGATTTATTTATTTTATCTCCCGGGGACGACATATGAGGCTGCAAGTCACCTATGAGCTTGTGTATCATTCTTCCTACATCAGTTTCAGCAGCGCTACCCAAGTTGGCGTTTAGTTCGTTCGAACTTTCTGCAAATGAAATACCATAATTGCTAGCTGCGGATGAATGCCCTCTTTTGTGAAGAGGTATGAGTTTTTTAGTTAACATAACACTTAAAATATTGTTAAATAAAGCCTTGTTAACCGGTAGAAAGTGTTTTCCAGGGATTATCTCCCTAGTAGAATAAAGTTCTCCTCCAGGGAAAGAAAGATCGCCATATGTTATTTCTGGGTTTCCTATCATCCCTCCCTCTAGCATAGATTCAATATTATAGCCCTCTACAAGCTTTCCGGTCACAGCATTTGTTCTAAGAGAAATCTTCTCATTTAAATACGGTATTACAATAATAGCTTCATTGACTTTTTTGTTAGGTGCGATGGCGCCAATTGGGTAATTGTCTACCTGGAAGCCTAATTTCTCTGCTAAAGAAGCGCTCATTTGTGTATTTGTACTGCTTAAGCTATGCAAGTTCGTTGATGTGTAAAAGCCGTCCATTGGTGTCTCAGCAATACTGTTAACGTATCCAGCAGTTGAGTTATATTCAGAATCTGAATCAGCAAATATATTTCTTACAGTTATAAAAACACCCTTTGAATCTGGCCTTTGTGATCCTGTTAAGTTTTCTGCGTACATTACTTTTTTGATGGCCGCGGCGTCGTAAGGATCAGTACCATAGCCGCCCCACATACCTCTTCCGGTTGTATAGTCATGGTACGTATTTGAAATAGTAGTCAGTTTCGAAATTGGCAGTCCAGTTTGGGCACCAGAAGAGCCCGTCTGTCCTGTAATTTCCCTCACGGCTGAATAAGATGAAGAAAAGTCCAACAAAGGACATGTCCACCATGGTGTAATATAGGAAGTATAGTCAACAATTTCGCTCGTATCAGCTGCCCGCCTAAGAGCTAAGGCCTCTGAGAATTCCAAGCTAGCATCTATCTTCATTCTTGTAGCCGAGCCAGAAGAAATAGATGCAGTATTAGGCAAGTTTAAACACAAAGCCTCCAAATCGCCCTGAGCGCTTCCTGTGTTGTATTTCTCATAATAAAAAGAACCACCCTGAGAGGCAGCATTAAAATCACTATCTATCCCCTGAGATGAGATCTCCCACATTTCCTTATAATTATCTGTTGTGTTAAGTGGCATAAAAGATAATATTTTGCTACTTTCTCCATAAAAATAAGGAGGAGTATAGGCCTGATAAGCAGGGTCCTGTAAATTAAAATAAAAATATGATTGAGCGTCATCAGCAGCTAGTACTGTTCCGGTAAGTACCGAAGCTTGTTGCGAGTCGACTGTCGCAATATTGGCATACGCGGGTGCAGTCCCGGCCGGAGCGTTAGGTTGGATTATTTCCATCGGAGGTCCGTAAATATACCCTCTCATTGTGTTGCCAAAGTTTGTTAAGCCTGGAGAGGCTTGACTAGTAATATGAGGCACACTAGAAGTTGCTGGTATACCTGCTCTTCGAGGGCCCTCACACATAACCTGATCCAGGCCCATAGACAAGCCTATTTCCATAAATAGTTTCTTTTCTCTAAGCACTTCTTGCTCTGTCAGTGGAACTGCGGTGTCGCGGCGGGGTATAATAACCGGAAACTTAACACCGGGGACTTCCTTTTCAATGCTTTGTTTGGCATCAGCCAAATAAAATTCCATTGTTTCACATAGGAAGTTGTTGATTGAAGAGTGGTACAGCATTGCTCTTGTGTTTCGCACAGTGGGAGATATTTCATTAAAGAATGTTTTAGCTAAGCCGCTATATTGAGTCGAATTCTTTGCCGGCAAATTGAGAATTGCCGCTGGAGAACCAGCCATACCACAAATGCCCGGATGATCAATTTCGTTTACTTGAGCGGGTTTGCTGCCTATTAAAGAAGTTGTATTTCTGTCTAAATCAACAAAATCTGATGGTAAGAATATATTTCTATTTGCCAATATGTCTGTTGCGCCATTTTTAAAGTCGAATAAAGCGTTAAATGATAATCGGTGTGTTGGAGGCTGAGTTAAAACAGACGGATAACACCTAGAGGCGCCCATCATATACAGCCCACCAAAATTAAAAGAAGCAGAGATAGTTGGCTTCACACGGTCAATGGTGCCCGGTGGCGCAGAACCATATGAATTTGTTAAAAACGAAGCCGAACAGTAATAAGAAGGCGGGTTAGCCTGGTTAAGATTATCTGACCCGTAAAGAGGCCAGTCGACTGCAATACCGGATTTAATAGAATTGAATAGGACGCCCGGAGCAAATAGCGGCTCTAGAAAAACCTGCTTGCACATGGCTGCTATAGTTAGAGTATTATTAACTACTGAGTATGCTTTTTCTACTGAAGTTTTTCCATACCATATAGTCCTAGATGGGTTTGCGCCGGCATTATATAAGAAAGCCTCGTCAAATTCTTTAGCTATTTGTGTAGTTCTAGTAGCAGGATAAAAACCATCCTTAATACGCATCTTTTTGATAGCATGGCATTTAAATTTAATTCCAAAAGGTATCGTATACGCATCCTGTGCAAAGCCTTTTGCGCCTTGGTCTAATAAATTAGAAAATGTCTTTAAATTATCTGTATCTCCAAATAGGGCTGCAAATTTAACTGTTTCTCTGTCTCTGGCCCAATGATTTGTATAATTGTTTCCATATGGGCCGTAACTAGCTGTCTCGGTTACAGTCATCAAAGAGTCTGTGCCTTCTGGATCATATGCATCTTTATACGCGTATAGGTCTCCTGGGTCAAAGTTCTCCACGAATGAAGAACTGGCGCTAGAGGTAACGGAGGCTCCGTCAACAGACAAAAAATCTGCTTTATGTTTTGCCGGACTATAAGAAAAGGATGGCATACCATACCACGCTTCAGTGCGCGGTAGTAAAAGCTTCAAAGGCTTGCTTCGCGGATCTGGTGGGACGTCCTTAAAAGTAAAGACTTCTTGTGATCTCAATAAAGCTAGATCCAAAGGCGCGTTATTGTCATAATGATCCAAGATATGTTCTGATATATTGTATTCAGGAACAATTGTATAATCTTTTGCGACATACTTCAAATCACCAAAAAAATCATCGTAAGTATTATGAAATGGATTGATGCCTCGAATTTTATGAGTTGCAAAAAATGGACTATTATATGGATAAGTATGGCGATGATATTGTATGGAGGCTTTTCCAACTCCATATCCTTCAACATCAGAATCGTAGTCGAGCGAGCCAGTTCTATAGAAAAATAGCGTTGGTTTTGTGCTATAAACTAGCTCACCTGCAGATCCAGTTTTAAGATCTAAAATACTTCCGGTACGAAAGTGATGATTCAGGGTGTAAAAAGCGATAGGCCAATCTGATGGAGTCGCATCGACGCTGCCCTGGAATTTTGAAGAGTTAGTCAAACCTGATCGATGAGGAGTTAATCCAATTTGAAGGCCGCGGCCTCCAGTGCTAGATGTCAGATATGCCGGCTTATCATATATATCCTGTCTAGGGTCAAGCGGCCACATACTCAAAGCAGTTATTTCATAAGGCTGGTATGTTTCATGTTGTATAAAAGGGCCGTAAGGAGGCAGGCCTGGAATAGGACCATCATTTGTCGTTGCGCCAAGCAATGTGCCTGTTAATAGATTTTCAGGATTTCGTATTATGCCGTTTGGACCGATGGTTATTTCATGATTCCATTCTGCAAGGCCAATGTATTTCGACGCGTCGGCGTCGGCCGCTGGGCCGGAGTCTGCGAGTGACCCAGTGGAGCCACTTATCAGAGTTCTAACAAATGTATTATTGATGATACCTAGACCCGAGGCGCGCAGATCAGCAACAGTGTCTGCAATAATATTTTTCTTTATTGCAGTGTCTTCGACGACTATGCCCCCCACCTTGCTAATGCCAGAAATAGAAATTCTGGCAACGCCATCTGTCCTCAACCTTGTAGTCCCATCTGATGTAGCAGCTGCAGAGCCGCCTCCTTGCGATGCTTTCCAGAAAGACATCTTGTCGCCCGGTTTTTTATCGTATGTCTTTGCCCCTGACCATGCATATGCATTCTCTCCAGTGGGATCAAAAACGGATACATCAGCCAAGCTGTCACTTTCTTCGTAATTTGGCCTCTTTAGTTTATATGCTCTATAAGAGTTTATATCACGAGGATAGATTCTTTCTGAAATAACAAAATTAGTTGCCCCTAGAGATCTTGCAGAGTGAAAAAACGAGTAATATTTATGATTTAATCTTTTAAATGGCGCCTCGCCAGGCGCGGATCCGGTTAGAGTGTCTCCAGCGGCTATTCTTAAAGTTGAATTTAAATCAGGACTAGAGAAATAAACCATTTGATTTGTTAGAGACTGCCTAACAATGCCATGTTGGGCGCCTATTTTGATACGGTAAGTAAGAGGCTTGTATTTAGTTGTTAAAACTGGTTCGTAATATTGTTTTAAATTAACGTTGTCTGTGTAGGTCCTACTTAGTTCAGGCGAACTCTCAGACGAGCCCTCCGAAGAAGAAAGAGCAAACTTATCAAAGCCCGAAGCTCTAATTTGTTTTTGTATGCCTATTTTTCCCATCAAATGTCTTTCAGAAGCCTTATATCCTACCTCTAATGAGCTAGCATTTTCTAAAGTTGTTGGAATGGGGTTGTTATAATCAATAGAGATTAAATTATTTCTTCTATAGTGTCGCGATAACGGGTGCTCAGATCCTCTAGTTTGTTTCCACATGGGATATCCATATGGGCCGTTGCGGTTAAGCATAAGCGAATTAAAAATAGTTGGGCCTATGTATCTTATTGCCGGGGCCGCGGCATTGGCTCTGATCGGCACCCACGCACTATAACCTAGTCCACCAGGAGCGATAGCATGCAACATAGGCACTTCTGAACTGTGGCCAAGTACGTTACTTGAAGCAGACACCGGATCAAGAATATTTATGTTTAAACCTACAAAATCAGTAGGAATGAAACCGGCCGAATCTGTGAGGCCGCCGTAAGCAGAGTCTAAAGACGGACCCATGTAGCGTGTAGTAGTACCAGCACTTCCATGTTCGCTAGCACTTAGAAAATTTAATGATCCACTTATTGCCATCTTTTACCTCGTTCCTTCCATATAATTAGATTATACCCTAAATTAATGATCCTGTTATCCATGCGTATTGTTTATCTGTTCTTGGAATCATATGAGAAACATAAGCGTTATCATGTGATGAGGCTGTAACAACAATGTCTCCGCGGCCAGGAGCTGGGCCGGTTGTTGTTGTTGGTGAATTTTGACCTGCTGCATTATTGCTACCTTTTCTATCAACAGATGTAGATATAATTTCACTGCTTACCGAATCGCCAGTATCACCTAAACGCCACCAAGATGCTAAATTACTATATTGTGGATGTTTACTAAGATCTCCTGGGCCGGGGGCCCACACAACATCTTTTTCGTAGGGGCCTCCATAATATAAATTTAATACTTCTGCAGCATTTAATTCTACACCCCACAAACTTATTTCATCGATAGCTCCGTCTGCATATTTAGGTGTGCCGGCATCTTGACGACCAATATAGACTGGGGCACTCGTGTTGTGCATCGCCACATATGTTCCAGCATCAGTGCGATCGTCATCATGCACAGGTGCCCTCAAAACTCCGTTAATATAAATTTTCATCGCTTTACTTTCGGCTGCGCCGTCGGCGGTTGCAACAACATGTGCCCATTCAGCCCCAGGTAAAGCTATTTGACTGTCTTGAACTTTTTCATAATTGGAGGTGTCATTGTCATAAACGTAAAAAGTAATAAGACCGTCGACGTCAGTTCCTAGTCGCCACTCATAAGCAGAGCCATGGCTATACTTTTCAATAATAGGAAAGTATGATGTATCATCTGCTTTCACCCAGGCGCTAATAGAAAACGTTTTGTCTTGGTTAACTGACGGGTTGTTTGTAAAAGAAAGCGAAACATCGTCAGCAACTAGAAAATATTGATTAGTCCCGTTTAATGCAGCTGCTAAACTACCAGTTAAGGAAGAAGAGCCAGAAATCTCCAATCCTTCAATGTTGTTTCTGTGATATTTATGTTTTGACGCGTTCCCGCCATATAATAGTTGATAGTCTGCTTTTTGGATAGTACCAGGCGCCTCTGAACCGTAAACTCTGGCTGTTGTCGCGTTATGTGTGCTAACACCAAACTTACCACAATGTGATTGGAGTTGTGTGTTGTAAATCGTTCTAGCAGACAGATTCTTGAATGTCATTGCGTTATACGCAGAATATGTTTCATGAGCAGGATCCAAGAACCCACGAGAAGAAGCTTCAAAACCAGGAGTGCTAAATCTAGTCATTATCCTGGTTTTATTCTTAGTTAAATTAGACGAATTTATATACGAACGATCTGGAAGCTTGTAATCAACGTAAAGAGAACCCGAATGTCCTGATTGTGATGGCAGTCCAGTCCGTGGTGTTCCAGGTGTTTGTCTTAAGATATCTTCTATCTTTGCCATGACCACTCTTTCTGAGGAGGTTACTGCAATTTGTTCTGTATTCTTAACAAAAAATGGATCATTAGCCTCAGGACTGGTGGTATTAAGGTATTCGTACCTATTAAGGAAATTTCCGGCTTTTGTCGGGGAAGTTCCTGTCATATGGATATTGCGAATGTTCATCGGACGCTTTGCAAATTCTGATCGCG
>Ga0098052_1001479_pt1 | contig 14673 bp, 23 predicted proteins | sample 15_taG_FD_81591 | JGI IMG/M metagenome (GOLD analysis project Ga0098052, IMG submission 81591) | Marine viral communities from the Subarctic Pacific Ocean - 15_ETSP_OMZ_AT15312 metaG | ecosystem: Environmental > Aquatic > Marine > Oceanic | place: Pacific Ocean | collected 2015-01-18 | reverse complement strand
TCAGTCATCTCTAAACAATTCAAAAAATGGGTTTTGGTGATTCGATGGGGTCGAGGCGAAGCTTCTAAATTTTTCGCCCTCCAACCAATTCTTCACCAAGTCTTTCACCACCTGTTCTGAGTACTCCTGTAAATCGTCCACAGGGTACTCCAGGTCGCTCTGTATGCCTCTTGCACTCATCGCGCTTGTGCCTCTGCTTAGTAATTATCAGGAGCGCTTAGGAGCGCTCTCAGCGCCTCTTCTTCTTAGGGTGTACTGCACCTGTAAGAATCTGGGTCTTGGGTCTGGGTGTGTATGGTTTTTCATCGCTTTTTCTAGGGGGGCGGTTGCCTACTGTTACTTTTGTAACTTTGCCGATGCTTCCGGCTCCTATATTGGGGAACACTTCTTTCATTGTTCTAGTTCCTTTGCCAGTTGGTTGGCTTTTGTGGCGATATCTTGTAGTAGTTGGTGCAGCTGGGGGCGTTGGTGCGCGCCAAGTTCGAAGCTCTTCTTCGCATATCGACACTCTTCACCAAAATCGCTGTGGTCTGCAATTACTTTGTATCTGACCCAGTGGTACTGGGAAAATGTGTCTACCTGCTTCTTGAGTGCATTTAGCTCTGCAGACACTTTCATGATAGGTCTCATTGGGTCTCTTTCGGGGCTATTGGTGTTACCCAGGTTATTCGTACTCCATTCACAAACGCATCAATCCCGTCAGGGATTGCAAAACCTTGCATATGAGTAGGTATGTACTCACTCGGATCGTTCGTTTCTTTATGAACGATCCTCATTAGCTGATCGAGATCTACGATCGCTTGCTTCATGTGAATAGTACGTATTTCACGGTACTTCTTGGTTGCGGAGTAGCCGACAGTATGGGCGGGGTAGGGTCCGTGCTCTAGAATGTCGTCATCGCAGACTTCACCGAGAGCTGGTATGAGAGAAAGGTCTGGGAATCTGGCATTTTTGAAGATGAAATCGAACCTTATAGGTAGCCGCTCCTTGACTTTATCAAAGGGTGGTTGGCCGCGCTTTTTCGCTACCCAGTCGGAGAGCGCGAGGTAGGCGGGTACTATAAAGTCGAATATCTTCCTGAGCATCTTTTCTCCTAAGCTGCGAAGCAGCTTACTCTGGATGTCAAGTCTAGTTAGCCTTATAGAGGAAGTCAATTCTGATTATTTATATTTTGAGGGATGGCGTTGAAGTGAACCTCGGATTTTTCGCGTATGAGGTAGTGAAATTGATATATAGGAGATTTGACCTGGTTAGTGTTGCGTTATTTGGGAAGTACCCTTGTTTCGAGCCCACCCCGGTTTAATCGGAGCTTTTTTATTTCTATGGTGCGCTGATGCACCTAAGGAGATAGAAATGTCTAAGCGAGAAATCGTCTACACCTTCCTCATCGCCCTGGCCATGGTGACGTTCGCGTCATCAATCGGAGTCCGACTGGACCTCGATGCTCACCCAGTGAGCATCGAGGCCAAGAGGATCGAGAAGGCGGACCTCTGTTCTCAGAGGGTATTCGTCATCTGGAACTGCCCCGAGGCTGAGTGGTAGGACAGTAGAGAACGGTACACCACACAGTGTGGTGTACTTTTTTCTTTTATGGTGCACTGAAGCACCTAAGGAGAAGAAGACATGTACGAGACGCACGTCAATGGCCGCCGGGTTACCTTCCACACTTACACGTGGACCCACGAGGACCGTCACGGTGTGAAGACGGTCTGGACCCACACCACTCACCTCGCGCCGGGCCTCGCTCGGCGGGACCAGGCCCTGCCCCACTTCAGGGCAATGCTCGGTGACAGGGTGAGGGTGGACGAGATCAGCTAACTAACCTCCAACAGAGAGAGGCACACTACCGAAAGGTAGTGTGCTTTTTTCTTTCTTATGGTGCGCTGAAGCACCCAAGGAGAAGAAGATGACGATGTACCAACGAGAGTTGGCCCTCATCCTGATGGCGCTGGCTGCGGCCAGTGTCATCATCCCACACCTATACTACTGCTGGAAGGAGGAGTAGAGAGTAAGGGCACACCACGCAGGTGGTGTGCCCTTTTATTTCTCTCTTTTTTCTTTTATGGCAGCATGCAGTACCAACTGCAGTCACCACCCATGGGCTCAATGGCCCACCCAATCACACGTAGAATGGCTCGTACCCATCGCCTAGGCGTATACGTGCGTGGTGGAAGGGTGCGCTGCTGGTGGTGCCTACACAGTGTGGGTATCACCTCATGGCCCTATGTACCTAGTGCATGGGATAGGCCACCACCTAGTGGGGCGGGGCATGACAACCCCCTCCCCATACATGGTGCGTGTGCTAACAGGGTGACACCTGGCCTGGGTTCCTCTCTCATACCCAGCGACAAGAGAGAGGAGGTATGTGGTCCACCTAGATGAAGGACTGAGCAGTGGTGTGGGTGACGCCCACCACAGCCCCTGTGTGTGCAACGCACATAGGCACCGTGTATACCACAGGTAAGTGTACATACGCAGGTCGCACTGCGTAGCGAAGAAGGTGTGAGTACGGGGATGTGTAACCATCCGTACGTGTAGCCATGTGAATACCGGCCTGTAGGGGGAAACCTGCAGGGAACGCAGAGCCGAGAGCGAATACTCGGTACGGGAGTAGCAGAGATGCCACCTACTGTAGGTGGTTATAGCCCAAAGCAAAGAATCTCTGTGGTCAGGAAGTACGTTGGCCTGACACACTACCTAGCACCCAGGGTTAAGGGTACTGCGGCACCATGTCGGTGCCACCCCGCACATTCAAGTGCATAGCAAGGAGACACCATGTCTTTCGTGAACTGGTACTTCGGAATGGGCGCGTTGCCCTTCCTCGCCCTGAGCATCGTGCTCGCATCCGCCATCCTCACGCATACGCGTATCACCAGCCTGGCCCTGGCCGTGCTGTGTGGCAACACGGTGCGTACGGAGACCCTCGGCGCGTCCCTCGTGGAAAGCGCTTCCACCATGAACCGCTTCTGGTTCAACGCTTCCTTGGGATTCAGTAATCTCAAGGATCGACTCACAACAGCGTGCAAGATGGCCTTCTGGGCTACGATGTACGTTCTCGCCGTGCTCATCAAGGGAGTGATTGCTCTCGTGGTAGGCACCGTGTTCGTGGTCGCCTGGACCGTGGGCTTCGTGGCAGGCTTCATCTGGAAGCTCTCCGTGCATGCCGCGCGCTTCGCTCGGAAGCAGCTCCTGTCCTGGCTCGGTGTCACAGCCGAGATCGAGGAACTGAAGACTGCGAATGCCAAGCTGCAGATCCGCGTTCGTGGGCTGGAAATCATCCAGCAGGTAGAGAACCACGAGGCAGTGTTGCAGGCAGCGGCTGACGTACTGGCTGACCAGCTCGACGCTGAGTTTCAGGCTCGGATCGAGGCTCTGTCCGGAGAAGAGCTGAAGGCTGTGTGGTTGGCGCTGCACAACCAGGAATGGCCCTACTCCACCAGCGAGGTGGACAGGGCTTGGGTCGTTGATGACGTGATGTGGGCCGCGCCCATCGACCGCCTGAAGGCGATGGCAGTGGTCACTAAGTGATTTACTGCGGAGACTGCGTGGGAGTCCTCCTGAAGGACTGCCACCACAAACCTCTCAAGAAGAAGAGGCGCAAACCCAAGAAGGTGAAGAGAAAGATTCTCTTTACTGGTGGTGGTGTAAGAACTACCAAGTGGGCATGCGGTTGCACTTTCGAGTGTAGCTGCTAGACAAGGTGTAGGGAGGCGGCCTTCGGGTCGCCTCCCTGTGCTTTTTTCTTTGATGGTGTGCTCAACCAACACACCTGAGGAGAAGCCATGTTCGTACCGACAACCAAGACAGCACTGGTAGAAGAGATCGCCTCCCAAAAGGAGATCCTGGAAGCCATCAAGTCTTCAGGCTACGCAGACTACAGTGCGCCAATGCGGGAGACGGTTCGCCGTCTCTACTCGGACATCGAGAAGCTGGAGGCGTGCTGCTGCTTCAACCTGCCAGCGACCGGTGGTGCCTGTCCCACGCATGACACGCTCGGCAAGAGTGTGTTCCCTCCCTTCTAGAGTAACAACAGGTAGCGGGTGGCGGCCTTCGGGCCGTCGCCCTGGTCTTTTTTCTTTGATGATAGCAAAGACACGACGTTCTAACACACGACGTCATGCCTTTTGAAACCACCCCCGTGTGTTGCTAGGAGCTAGAAGTTGGAAAACTTCAAGCGTCTGTTCGCCCTCGCGATCAGCCTGCTCGTCTTCGTCGCTAAGAAGCGACTGTATGGCGTAAAGGCTGCAACCTCGTCCAAGGGAATCCTCACGTGGATTCCTTCCAACCTCAACAAGGATATGGGACATCTCGGTCTCATCTCCGAAGTCAATGCGGACACCACCCGTTTCGAAATCGTCGGAACGGAAGAGTCCATCACCCAGGTGCCGAATGAGGAGTGGCACCCCTCTCTCGTGACCATGGCTTCTTGGAACGCCAAGGAGACCGGTCTGTTCGGCTGGGCGGAAGTCCAGTCTCTGTTCAGCGATGAGAAACTCATCGTGTCGAAGAAGGCGGAAGAAGTGGAAGACCACAACCGACGACTCGACGCTCGAAAGGAAGAGCGCGCTGTGAACCGGCGCACTCGCTCCCTGAGGGCTCGTGTCGAATCCTACATTACCAGCTTCCTGCTGGTGGTGTACAAGAAGATGATGCCTGAGGGCCTCAAGGTGCGGACCCGCTACACGCGGTTCGTGTCCCTGTCTGGTCTCTTGCATCGAATGTACCCTGACCTGCCCATGCCGAGTGTGCAGCTCAAGAACGACATGCCTGCCGATGAGCAGCGTGACCCGCTCCCCATTCAGATCCACCGGGCAGTTGCTCGTGATGGCCACATGCTGGTCAACCGCAAGCACATCGTCCACCGTGAGCTGGTTCCTCTCCTGGCGAAGACCTTCCCGAAGGCCATCGACTTCAGGGCGTACGTAAAGGGCCTGTGTGCTCCCCTCGTGGCCAACGGTCACAGCAAGGTGGAGATTCGGTTCGTTCATGTCCGTCATGGTCGAAAGTCGGCTGGGGCTGACGGTAGTGGACGCATCCACCCGAACCACCCGCTGTACGCCCAGCTGGGTTACAGCGGCCATGGTCCTCGTCCGTGCATCCAGATCCGCATGTGGAACCCTGAGTTGGGATGCTTCGTCAAGGGCATCCTGGTTCCGAGTGAAGCGGCAACGGATGTCGAAGGCAACCCTGAGATCCAGGTCGACTGGCTGCAGATCAAGGGGCTGCTGAAGGACACGGCGAAGGCCAAGCACAAGCGTGCTGCGGCGAAGGTGCGTGCTGGTGAAGACCTGCACACGCTGGAAATGGCCGAGGAGAAGTTCGGTACCTACGAGTCGCAGGAAGCGCGTCGTTGGCTGGACGAGGGCCGCATGGTCATCGACCTCGGTGTAACGAACGTGTTTGACAAGGTGATTCGTTACTCGTGGTGCTTCGAAATCCTTGAGCGTGTGAAGGACACGCCCCGGATGCGCGAAATCCTGAGGGAGTGGGTCGAAGAGGCTTACGCCAAGCTCACCTTCGAGAAGCTGCTGGACTCGGCCTGTGCCCAGTCCGACAACGTGGCGTTCGCGAGGAAGCTCTGTAAGAGGCTCGGCGTTGACCCGCTGAGCTTGCGCTTCATCATGGCTCAGGTGCAGAAGGCACTCGGGCAGAAGCTCTGGCTCATCGCTCAGGGAGCTGGTAAGAAGGGTGATGGCTTTGTGTCCATTCTGGATTCGACGCTGGAGCCCGGAACGTGTGTGCTGCCGTCCATCATGAATGGGAAGCAGCGCGTGTACAAGCCGGGTAGTGTGATTGGTATCACCCGGTTCCCGATGGTCCTCCCCCAGGGCCTGAGGACACTGACTGTCGTGGAGCCGTCCGAGCACCACCTGCTCAAGACGGAAGACGGCATGCGACACGTGCCTAACGCCATCTGGCTGCACGGCGATGACCTGGAAATCGGAATGCAGGGTGATGATGATGGAGACGTCGTCATCGTGAATGCAGACCCTCGGGTTGTCGAGTTCTACAAGGAGCGCATCTCCTTGCTTCCGGGTAAGAAGGACGCCATGTACCTGATCGAGCCTGTCAAGGGTGAGAATAAGGGCAATCGTCTGGAAGAGCTGCACTCCCTGAGTGTTGATGGTCGCGCGCTGATTGCGAAGGATGGACGTGGTCCGGTGGGTCTGAGTACCTTCTGGTCGGGTGCGTTCCTCGCCATTGGTAAGCGAGTCCATGGGCTGGCCATGGCCCACCTGACTCAGGAGTACATCGACTGTGCCAAGCGCATTCCGATGTGGACGGACCCGCGAAAGGCTTCCAACCCTTCGAACTACGAAGAGGTTCGGCCTGGCATCTGGAAGATCAAGGCGGGTAACACCGTTGACATCGACTGGGCAGACGAAGACGGCATGCTCAACCAGGAGAAGGTCACCAAGTGGGTCCAGAAGCAGTTGGGCATGAAGCTCAACGACATCCTGTCCTGGCGGCAGCCTGGTGGTGCAAAGAGCATCATCGCGGATAGCTGGGACATGCCTGACACACCGAAGGGCAACCTCGTGCACTACTGTGCGCGCACAGCGTTCGAGGTGTATCAGCAGTGGGCCCACGACCAGATGGAGGAGGGTCGAGTGGACCAGGTGTGGCCGAATGAGCACGATGGACCCGTCCTCGTGACCAAGCGGCCCATGGATAGCAACCTGGCCACTCTGGTGGTGGACGCGCTGTCGGCTGAGGGGTTCGATATGAGCGGTGTTGAGGCTTTGGCCCAGGACCGATACATGAAGACCCTGAGAGAGAAGAGCGGGCTCAACGAATTCGCGAAGGGTACCCTGTCCATCATGAAGGCGGGCCTCGACGTGGAAGAGAAGGCTCGCCAGATGGATGCGATCCGTGCCATCTTGGCTGGTCACCTGTCGATGCTTAGCATCGAAGAACTGGCCACTATCTGGGTGACCGAGCTGTCGCAGCGTGACGAGAGTGGGAACATTCCCGACCGTGCCGCTACTGCAGCATTCCGGGCAGTGTGCTGGGAGGGTTCGCCCGTCCTGGTGGCTCTGGACCTGGAAGCGTCAGACCGTTGCAGCTTCGCAGCCGAGAACATGGATGCCATCATGTCCTGGTTGCAGCAGCGAGTTGACGCTGGTCAGAATGGCAACCTGTTCCACGCGCTGGCTGAGACCATCTCGGCAAGCGTGAAGCACCTGGAGGTGACAGGTGTGGAACTCCACAAGTGCAAAGACTGCACTACCCTGATGGAGGGTCGAGTGGTGTCCGAGGTCAGGAAGACCAAGGGCAGCGATGCGGAAGCAGTTGTGAAGGACATCATGTGGTCGATCAACCGTGAACTCGGTTGGCCCACGAGTCGTCACAGCTAAACGTCAACGAGGGAGGGGTCGTGAGGCCCCTCCCTCAACTGGAGAACACCATGATTAGTCAGAAACTGAATGCCTTGAACGTCTGGACGCCTGGTTCAGACATCAATTCCGTCTTCGCCTTCCAGTTCTGGGGTTACGTCTTCCAGTGGAGAGAGAGGGCTGCGGACATGTATCAGCGTCGAGAGCGATACCGGCAGGTCTGCATGTTCCTCAACAACCTGAAGTGGGACGTCGAGGCTGAGTGCGCGCTGTTCGACGTGTACTACTGGGGTTCCTTGAACCGCATGTATGAGCGGGCCAATCACCCTGGACACAGGTTCTTCCAGGCTCTGCAGGGTCACGTCTGGAAGTTCGGACCCGGCTCGAAGACGCGAAAGAAGACGGACAAGCCCTGGAAGTGGGTCACTGTCCCGAACAACGACAACCCCTTGGCACCGTTCAAGGGGATGCACTGGTAGACCATAGGTAATGGGTGGGGAGGCTTCGGCCTCCCCACCCTGGGCTTTTTTCTTTGATGGTGCGATATAACCCCGCACTAAGGAGAGACACCATGCCCATCGACCCGTATGCTGCCAACGACTTTGCTACCGAATACTACAAGCCCTTCGTCGCAGAAGAATTCTACTGGCTCCAGGACTGGGTTCTGCGCCTGAGCTTCACCCGTAACGAGCTGGTGCAGAGGCTGAACCTGAAGTCTAATCAGGACTTGTGGTATGTCCTGTTCTGCATCATGCCCACCCACCCCGACGATCCGGGGATGCACTTCTACAATCTGCAAGTAGGGTACAACGTCGGACCCAAGACCCAGCAGCATATCTACGACGTGGTCAAGGCTATGGTCACCGAGATCAAGGAGGCCGCCCTGGTGAAAAGGGAGACCGCGCTGAAGAAGATGGAGGAGGCAGGATGCGACCTGGGCTGCGCAGAAGACAACGATCTTTACGTCAGGATGGCCCGACTCAAGCGAGAGATTAAGGCAATCAAGGCGTACTGATTAGATTGAGTGGGAGAGCAGGTTTCGGCCTGCTCTCCCAGCTCTTTTTTCTTTGAGTCCTCCGCACGCAGGGCTCTTCTCACACCTGTATTCCTCCGCGACGACGGCAAGCTCGCTTACGCTCGCTGGATGGTGCGGGTCCGGAGGCGGGTCCAGGGTTTGTCCTGTAGCCCTTCGGTACTCGCTTTTTTCTTTCTCCTCCTTTTCGATTGGGGTTTGTACGATGAAGAAGCCTCGTAACTGGCATGCCGTCAATGCGAAGTTCCGGTCATCTGCTGGTCCTATGAAGAATAAGGGCAAGCGGGGGTCTGGTAAAGGAAAGGGCAAGGTGGCCCGCCATCGCAAGCACAAGGGTCGTAACCCACGTTGAGGCACTGAGTGGTGCCTCAACTGAGCTAATAAACAAGCTCGCTCATGCTCGCTAGGGGGCGCAGGTCTCGACTGTCCTGCCTTGAGAGCGTGGGACTGATCTTCCCTAGTGACGTAGGTGACCACGTGTCTACGTTGCGCAGTTCTAAGACAACACACGTGGCCCCGAGATGGTAACTCGGGTCAAACGATACCGCCCTTAACCAAGGCGGGAGAAGAGAACCTCGACGGGGGTTCTCTTCTTTTTTAATAAAGAAGGACCACAAGCTCGCTGACGCTCGCTGCGTAGTGCAGGGATGCGTCGCACGAGCGCTCGTGGCAGCGACTCCCGAGGAAGTGTGGTTCGAATCCTCCGCCTCCCTGCAACCTTTCGCCCTTCAACCTGGAGACACCATGGGAAAAACCCTCGCAATCAATCCGTTCGCCCTTCGCCAGACCGAGAACTCCAGGTTCTCGCACTACGAAGGCTGCTGGCCAGGGCTGTTGCAGCTCGTGGCTGACAACTTCGACCCCAGCCACCCGCAGCAGCAGGGCTACCGACCGGGCGTGTACGAGGTTCCCGTACCTCCGCAAGGCTTCTTCTCCAACGTAGTGGAGTTGAAGGAGGGTGACCAGCTGTTCGGGTCGTTCAAGGCTCGACGCGCAGGCGAAACTCCTCGCAAGGTCATCACAACCAAGTCTCGTCGCAAGACGCCAGCTGGGTCCGCTACCATCATCCTCTACTCCAGCAAGGTGCTGGCAGAGGACGGCAGCAACAAGCTCACCCCCCTTCCTGGGAACTACGAGATCGTCAGCATCAACTGCGATCTGGCTGAGAAGCTGCCCATCGACCCAATCACGCTGATGCACAACCACTTCGGCAGTGACGGCGGTACGGACACGAAGATGACCGGTGCTGAGTTCCTCGCTCAGCTCCGAGAGAGTTTCCTCGCCCACCTCGACAAGGTGAGCTGTGGATGAATGAGTGATGGGGGCGGCCTTCGGGTCGCCCCCTCCTCGGTAAATAAACAAGCTCTCTTACGTTCGCTGGATGATGAGGATTTTGCTCCTCAACCAGGAGGCACCATGTTCGTCAAACCCTGTACCTGCTACAACCTCCGAGAGTGCAAAGAGTGCGCCAAGCGTTACGTTGCTCAGAACGGCCCCACATGGGTCGAGGACCCCGAGCAAGTCGCCGCAGCCGCCCTGCCGAAGCCCAAGCAGCAAACGTTCACTGTCAACCGTACTCGGTACGGCGACATCTACTTCACCTAGGAGAACCATGTTCCGACGTCTGAAGCGGCTCTTCTCCCGAAAGAAGAAGAGTCCTCCTCCGCACTACGAAGTCTTCACCACGAAGTACATCGACGGAGAGTGCTGGATCTGCCAACGCTCCACTGGGACACCGATTCGGCGTCTCTCATCCTTCTTCACTGTTGAGTACAACCAGGAGAACAACCGATGAACGCACTTCAGCGTCGCATCCTCCGTCGCAAGCAGCTCCGCCAAGCTGCCAACTTCCAGATCAAGCTCGCTCGTCGCGAGTCCAATGGCTGCCAGTACAAGCCCATTGAAGTCGGCCACTTCAGCTTCTCCATCCAGGGGAGCGAGTTCCACTACTCCTCACCTCGACGGCGTACGCTGAACATCGTCTACACGGAAATGGAACTGGCCATCTTCGACAAGAAGGGCAACTGGTGTGTCCTCTCGGATGCGGACAGTGCCGAGCTGAAGGTTCACTTCGAACACTACGGTCGTAGCAACGATGTGGCTCCGTACACGAAGGTTGGGAACATCCAGGAGATGCTCAACCGCGTCGCCCTCGGAACGGTCAAGCCCATGCGCATCGAGCAGTACTGGGCCTTCAAGGACGCCGACAAGGAGATCGAAGCGGTCATCAACGGAATGGACGTCTAGATCGAGACAGCTGAACAACCTAACGGTGGAGTAAGCATCTGGTAGGGAGTAGGCTTCGGCTTGCTCCCTACTTGATTGAATAAAGAAACCTCCCTTACGGTCGGTGGGTCGTGCATGCTGTCGTACCCTGCGACACACTAATGTACCTGATTAGGGTAAGCCGTGAGTGAACCGTTCGTTGAAGGCGGGGTTAGTCTGGCACAGGTAGAACTATGTGTGGGGAGTGACCTTCGGGTCGCTCCCCACTAATAAGCTCCCTTACGGTCGCTAGGCTACGAGAGTTTCGCTCTCGTCAACCATTGGAGTTCCCCATGTGCTACGGTCCCTCTGCGTACGAACTCGAACTCGCAGTTCTCGAAGCTGCCCTGCTGTTCGAGCTGTACCTCATCGAATGTGAGCTTCGTCGGCTGGCCGCCATCGACGAGCACCTCCGCGCGCTCGAAAACTCTCGCGAGTACTACATCGAGTACGTCCGCGACCACAACCATGAGCTGGTCTTCCAGATTCCTGAGGTCGTCGCGCTCGATCTGATCGCCGCCTCTCCCTACTACCCGCTCTCCACCTGGTACCAGACCGGGACAGATGGCACAACGCCGCCGACCCGCCTGATGAACAAGGGTGCCTTCCGCATCACCCCGGGCCCTGGTCTCGACAACTACAAGATCCGAGCAGTCCTCGGTCAAAAGTGGTGGCCCTCCTCCTCCTTCTCGCTCAGAGTCGACCGCGACCGCGAGATGTGGGTGTACAACCATGACGGCAGGTACTGGCTGACTCGCCCGCGTCAGTCCTAGTCTTTCGTGCAGAGCACTCTCCGGGGTGCTCTGCACTGAGCTAATAAATAAGCTCGCGCACGCTCGCGGCGTGGTGGTGAGATGAGCTTAGCTCCCTCTGCAGGTAATGACCCAGTGGCCGTAGAAGCCGGGAATCACACCTACATGGAGCCATGTTCACTCGTCGTACCGACGACTCTGTCTATAGCTGAGCCTAATACACACTACCCTTGTCCTGAAAAACGGAATCATGTGGTGTTGAAGCGTACCCACTTAAAGCACGTCTGGCCCGTACTCTGCTCCGCAATCCGGAAGCGTCCAACGAGTAGGACCACAAGCGCAAAGCGCAGTTGCTGGGGTCAAGGCTGTAGATAGAGTCCTCGGTATGGCTCTCAATAAATATCACTCGCTTACGCTCGTGGCGCGGTGGTGGTTCTCCGACTGGAGGGTGTCTGGCTTCGGCTGGGCGCCCTCCTTTCTTGCTAATAAGACTCGCTGACGCTCGTTGCGGGGTGATGACCTGGCGATGATGCCTTGTCTCATTCCCAGGAGGTTTGGATGTCCCGAACCGAGAACAAGCCCCTGCCACCGATGCCGTGGTGGGCCAAGCTGATTGTGGGAGCCTGCGCGATCGGCCTGATCGTGAAGTTCCTGCCGATTCAGGAGATTCTCTACCTGTTCCTCATGATCGTGATGGTTCCTCTCGCCCTGTTCGCAGGCGTCGGTCTCATCTCCCAGGGTACCTACGAAGGTCTCCAGGGTCAGATCGCGAGCGTCCAGGCGGCTCTCCAGGAAAAGGTTGACGCCAAGCTCCGTGAGCGACGCGCCAGCTGAACAGCAACAAGTAGCAAGAAGAAGAACTCGTACTAAGGAGTACAACAAGTGTCCAAGATCTCTCTCGATGGTGCCACCGCAGCGGTGACGGGTGCCATCCCCAACACGTTCAAGTTCGCCATGCACGGCGGCAACGTCCACATCACCTTCGCTTCGCTGCGAGGGACCGATGACGAGGCCAAGTGCCGCGCATTGACCCAGGCTGCCGATGCTCTCCGAGCTGCTGGCCTGGAGCCCACGGTTCGACTCTCCACGAAGTTCCGTGGCGAGGACAACTGGTCCCCGATGCCCCACATCTGGGTCAACCAGCCGACCGCTCAGGAGCAGGCCACGTCCTCGCTGGAGCAGAAGGTCAACGTCCTGACCGATCAGTTCTCGCAGCTGATGTCCGCACTGGCCGCTGGTCAGACGCAGGCTCTGGCTCCCTCCGGTCCCGAGGTCGTGAAGCGTCCCTCGAAGGAGTCCGTCAGCACTCCCGCCTCTCCCATCTAGGGAAGAGGGGAGCTGACTCCCTGAAGTACGGGGATGGTCCACAATTGGGTGGGCCATCCCCAACGCTTCATAACACGGGAGAGAAACGATGGCCGAACGGCGCTACGTTTCCTACAAGGTGTTCTCGGATCATCCGAAGCACAAGCATGCCAGCGTGGATGTCTTCATCCCCGAAGGCACCGATCCGCTCGTCGCTGGATTCAACCAATCCCACGACTTGCGAAGCGTCCCCGCGACGTTCACCAAGGGCAAGGCTTCGTTCCAGACGAGGTTCAGCTTTCGGAGGAACCGATGAGGCGCTACAACGTCAACCTAGCTGACCCCAACGCTCAGCTCATCGTCCGGAAGTTCCTGCGTCCCGTAAAGGGTCGCAAGCAGAAGGACCTCGTCATCCGTGCCTTCATCGGTACCGAAGACGAGGCCGAGAACTACACCGGCTCGTCGTACAGCGCCTACTCCATTCAGGACAGGCGTGACTGCTACGACGCAAACAAGTGTGCCGACCGCAACGCATGTTGGATCGGCCCCCGTCTCATTCGTCTCCGTGACAGTGTAGACATCACTCCCAAGGATCCCAATGCTTCGTAGCATCCTCCGCATCGCAACTGCTCAGCGTGAAGCCTTCACGGCAGCGCTCATCGCAGAGGCTGATGAACTCGGTCCCCGTCTCGTCGAGGCAGGTCTCCAGTTCGTTCGCTTCAGCAAGGCTGACGAGGCTCGCATGGAGCGCGTCCAGGCTGCGTACAAGCGGTACGCCGATGAGTTCATTCGTCGCTCCACCAAGCTGGTGGAAGACGATGGCTGAGTCAACCAACGATCAGAACAAGTCGTTCACGATCATCTTCCGCAAGGACAAGGGCTCTGGTCGTCAGAAGCCCTGGTCATTCCAGGAGGAGCGCTACGTCGAATCGACGCCGCGCAACATCGGCCTCGCTGAGGACGCCGAAACCTCCAACATCACCTACGAGACCATGCAGGACAAGTATGGGAAGCAGACCGCCAAGGTCTGGGGTGAGCTGAAGCGCAAGAACGCCGCGATGTTCCTGTAGCAAAGAACCGAGAGGGCCCCCTTCGGGGGTCCTCTCTCTTTTAATAAATAACCGCGATGACGCACTCGCTTACGCTCGCGCGTGTGCGCTGGAGTCCGTACGTTCCTCAGCCCCCGGAGGGGGCAAATAGATTAAAGGTACGACTCTTCCCCCGGAGGGGGAGACTTCATCAAATTATCACCACCACTGAGCCCCGTAAGGGGCGTATAAAGTTCAGAATGAACAGTTCGAGGGCTCGAACTATGATTCTTCCAGAATCATGCACCTAAAACGACGAATCTAATTCTCGTAGTAGAGTGCTCCATGGAGAAGAGTATAGTACGAATTAGAATGGCTAATTCGAGGGTACAGAAAACCCTGAGATATCAGCTATTTACTCTTCAGATCCACCCGATTTGAGTTCGAACTGGCAACAGATCGAATATAACTCTTCGTTTGGGCCTGATTAGGTTCCGTATTGGACTCAAACCGAACATAACTCCGCATTTAGGCAAGATTCGCCCTCGCTTACGCTCAGGGCGGGGTAGAGGTAGGCAGAGTTGGCACATAACTCCCCTACCGACGAAGGAAGTAATTCTCTCACTTCCGTAACTGAAAAGACCTACTTCCTATGGTCTTGTAAGAGAGAAGAAGGAGCATGTGCGTACGTTCGGGGTGAGGTCAGAGATGACCTCACCCTTTGATTTACCGATGCTTCCGTAGTCGTTTAAGACTATTACGATTAGAGACAGAGAGTGGTATCACCTACCACTACCAAAACCAGAACATCAATCAATTCAAGGGTTTGCCCACCTAACCCCTTGATACCTCTACTCTTTTTCATCTACCAACTAATCTCTTAGTTCGAACTAAAGGCTTAGTTGTAACAACCTGACGGAATAATCACGAATAAGGCTGAGATAAACCCCTGA
>Ga0098052_1001477_pt1 | contig 14675 bp, 23 predicted proteins | sample 15_taG_FD_81591 | JGI IMG/M metagenome (GOLD analysis project Ga0098052, IMG submission 81591) | Marine viral communities from the Subarctic Pacific Ocean - 15_ETSP_OMZ_AT15312 metaG | ecosystem: Environmental > Aquatic > Marine > Oceanic | place: Pacific Ocean | collected 2015-01-18 | reverse complement strand
TAGGCAATAGTGATAAATCTAATTGTCTTACTACTGTACAAAAGGACAATGTTGTGGTACAACAAGAGTTGTATAGAAAACTTACACCATTAGAATGTGAGAGATTACAAACTGTTCCAGATAATTATACAAACTATGTGTCTAATACACAGAGGTATAAAATGTTGGGCAATGGTTGGACTGTTGATATGATTGCACATATTATGAAGGGAATAAAAGATGATTAGAAAAATTAATCCGATAGCAAAAGCTATGTTAGAATCTAGACGAAGGTCACAAGTCGTACCATCTAAGAAAACATACAATAGAAAAAAGGAGAAGAATTATGCTGACACAATACGAGAAAATACCAACCAAAAAGAAACCAAAAAATAAGTGGGTGAAGCAGCAATATAGGTTGGAACGAAAGAGAAAAGAAAACTTAAAACTTAGATACATTAACTATGGGAGAGGGTAAAATGAATAATAATTTATATTTAAAATATAAAAGTAATTATGGTAGTGAGAAAGTTTATCCAAATTGTAAAACTTCATTAGCTATTACTAGGTTGCTTGGTACTAAAACTATAACACCAATGCATTTAAAAGTTCTTAAAGGTGACATGAATTATAACATTTTATTTCTTGGTGTAGACTACATTGAAAAAGATTTAGAAGAGAAGGGGTTGAAGATATGACAAATAATAATAATAATAGTACAGAAATAAGACGTAGCTTTAGAGGTTCTAAAAGTTTACAAGACTATAAAGATGGTGTGTATGATGCACTATTATTTGGTAACAGAAAAGAAAGTCAATTAAGTTTAGCATATAAACAAGGCTATGACTTTGGTATGGTTTTGTATAGCGATAAACTTGAACAAGAACATAGTAAGAATAGGAGAATGAGTAATAATGATACAAACTGGAATACAAATACAACACAGACTAAACTACAGGAAGTTATATTTGACTTGTATGATGTATACAATGGAAAGATAACTAAACTGTCTAGAGAATATGCAAGGGAACTTGCAGAGAAACTTGAAGAGGTGGAAGAACGTATGTTTAATCCACATAATACAGTATTATAGAAAGGGAGAATGAGTAATGATAATTGAAGCATTAATGTGCCTAGCACTCAACGTGTATCACGAAGCTAAGAATCAAAGTTTCATAGGGCAAGTGGCAGTAGCACAAGTAACAATGAACAGGGTACGTGATGACAGATACCCTGACACAGTATGTGAGGTGGTCAAGCAAGGACCTACATACTCGTGGAAGCCTGACTTTCCAGTCAGAAACAGATGTCAATTCAGTTGGTACTGTGATGGCAAGAGTGACAAGGTTAGAGAAAAGGTAGCGTGGGATACAGCGATGCTTGTGGCTCATGGTGTATACTATGGCAACCTTGATGACTTTGTTGAGGGTGCAACACACTACCACGCACACTATGTACTGCCATCTTGGGCGAGTAGTAAGACATACATCACAAGGATTGATGACCACATATTTTATAGATGGGATATTAATTATGAATAGCAACGACTTACACTACCTAAAGGAGTGGATAAGGGAGAAGAACGCAAGAAGTCTTAAACATAAGATACGTCTAGAGAAAAGACGCAATGAAATGAAACAAAAACAAAAAAAGGAGAAAGACAATGACAAAAAAAGTAAATAATGGATTTAAGGTAGATATGAATAGTGAAGATGTTCTTATAGCAGGTGGTACAAGAAGAGTGTTTCTTAAATACCACAATGATTTAAGGGATATGCTCATGCACATTGACGAAGCGAGAGATATTACTTTAGGTCATATTAAAACAATAGAGGACTTGGTACATGAGCTGCACAGTTCAATGGACTTTGTGCCACAAAAGAATCAGGAAGATGATACACCCAACCACTATGCAGACTTTGTATTGCCTTCTGATAAAAAAGCATGGCAAAGAGCATATTAAAAATCTTCTGGTAATAGGAAGATAACACTTGACAAATGCTTAAATATATTATATAACACAACATCACTTAACAAAAAGGAGAATTATTATGCCGTATGATGTTATACCAATGGTACATGAAGTACCTGAAAATTTAGACTTCTCTGTTGATTTTGAAACAACAAAGTTTGATGAGAAGAAATATGTTATAAACGAAAAGACAGGTGACTATCTTGGTGTCGTAGGACAAGGGTTCAACTGTGCTAGTCACAAGAAGTTCTTTGAGGGTGTTCAGAATGTTATGGTTGATAACGTACCTGATGCCATGACAGACTCTACTGTAAGATGGTCTAATGCTAGAAACAACGCATGGGCAATGATGGATATAGTTATGCCTAATGTTACCACTACTATCCAAACAGATAAACATTCTACAACAATAGCACAAAGAGTTATAGCCCTACATGGTATAGATGGATCATGTTCTAACCAAGTATTCTTTGGTGCTATCGACTTCTTCTGTACCAATGGAATGATTACAGGTGACTATGATAAGGTTAGACGTAAGAACACATCTAATTTCTGCATGGATAGGTTTATAAAGGAACTTAATCAAAGTAGCGTAGACTTTCATGAGCAATCAGATAAGTTACAGACTTGGGCAAGTATAGAATTACCTATCTACTCAACTAAAGGTTGGAGTGAATTTCTTTCTTCCATTATGAAGTCAGACAGAAAAGCAGAGAAGATGATTCCACTTGTACAACAAGAGGTCAGTAAACGTGGTAGAAATGTGTTTGCACTCTATAGTGCCTTTACTAACTATGCTTCCTACGCTGATGAGAGAAATGGTTTTAGCTTACGTAATACAGGTAGAGATACTGCACCCCAGTCTATGTGGGCAAGGGAGAATGAAGTTACTAAATGGATTTCTACACCACAATTTAAACAATTAGTTGCGGCATAATTGTGGCTACTATTACTCTTAAAAATTTAGTAAAAGAATATTATTTATGCTTTGAGTTCAAGAGTTTACGTGACGAAACTAAACAACAATATCAATATCTTTTTAACGTACTCTTGGACACAAAGTTATCAGATTTAAATAAAAGATTAGGTGACTTGCCTATAAATAATATTACTACTCTTGTTGCAAAACGTGCTTACAATGATTGGTGTAATAGAGGTGTACACCTTGCCAATCATATCATGTCTGTAGCAAGGATTGTATTTAACTATGCTATAAGTATGGAAAAAATTACAATAAACTCTTTTAGTAATATCAAAAGACGTACACCAGAAAGACGTAAAACAGTTTGGACAAAACAAAATGTTAAAGACTTTTTGGATGCTGCCTACTCTAATTTTAAAACTCGTAACGTAGGGTTGATAGCACAGATGGCATATGAATGGTGTCAAAGATTAGGTGATATGCGTGTATTAAAATGGTCTGATTTAGATTTAGATATGCAACGAATGCATATAGAACAATCTAAACGTAGAGCAGAAGTATTCTTACCTATATCTGATGATTTAAATGCTATGCTTGTACAACAGAAGGAAGATTTTGGTTTTCAAGAGTATGTTGCACCAGAAGTAAAGCCTATAGGTGGTGTTTATCATCCTTATACGCTGTTTAAGCTTCCTAAGATAGCTAGAAGAGTCATGGCATTAGCTGACCTACCTAAAGAGTTAAGACTATCTGATCTCAGACGTACTGGAACAGTAGAGATGGTTGATGCAGGTGTTTCTATGGGAAATATTATGGCAGTTACAGGTCATGCTAACCCTCAGAGTGTAAAACCTTACATGAAAAACACATACACTAGTGCTAATTTAGCATTAGAGAAAAGAAAACAGTTGACAGATGTTTAAAGTTATGTTAAAAGAACATTGTCATTGCCCAAACATATATAATATATATAATACATATATAATGAAAGGTATATAAAATGTTAGACTTTGTAAATAACCTAGACGTACCTATTGGAGAGACACGTAGAATGAATTGTCCTAACTGTAATGGATATAAAACTTTTACTGTGACAAATAATATGGGTGCTTTATTGTGGAATTGTTATAAAGTTTCTTGTAACGTAAGTGGAAAGAAGAAAGTTTATTTATCCATAGACGATATACAAGAGACATTTAATTCTAATTCCTTGTATAAGGAAGAGGAAACATTTGTATTGCCTGAATATGTTGTGGACAGAAAGAACACACCTGACGTTGTTAGGTGGTGTGATGAGTGGTCTATTAATTTAGATGACCTTGATATTCACTATGATGTGAAAGAACATCGTGTAGTGTTTCCTATCTATAAAAATGGTAGATTAGTTGATGCTATAGGTAGGTCACTCAAAAATAAATTACCCAAATGGAAGAAATATGGAAATTCAGGGTTGCCTTTTTCTTTCGGATGTGGTAAGGTGGCTGTAGTTGTTGAGGATTGTGTGAGTGCTTCAATTATAGGTAGTGATGTATATGTCGGGGTGGCTGTGTTGGGTACATCACTTACCGAGACACATAAGAAGTACATATCACAATTCTCAACAGCCATCATTGCATTAGACCCCGATGCGTTACCTAAGACACTATCTTTTGCAAAAGAACTTAGAGGACACGTAAAAGATGTACGTGTTCTCCGATTAAAAGACGATTTAAAATATAAAAGGAGAGAAGATATAATAAATTTAACAAACCTAACCCCGAAGGAGATTGAAAATGGAACTTTCATTAGTACGTAGTTTAATGGACAAGGAGTTTTACGAAGATCATCGTGGAGCAAGATGTCCTGATAGACTTTTTAGTAAAGATACTAGAAAAATAAAACAAGCTATAGATAAAGCTATGGATAGGTATGAACGAACTGTTACACCTGATGAGATTGAAGCATTATTTATGTCAGACAATCCATCATTAACAACAGCACAGAAACAAGCCTATTCACATTTATTTAAGCAAATAAAGAATGAGAAAATATTAGGTAGTGATATTGCACAAGAGGTACTGTCTAAACTATTCCAACAAGTAGTTGGAGAGGACATTGCTAATTTAGGATTTGACTATGTAAATGGTTCTCTAACAAGTCTTGAACCTTTAAGGTTATTACTTGAACAACACAATGATGATTTTACACCCGATTTAAATGTGGAGTGGGATGATATGGATATAGAAACATTACTTGCAAAGAATGCTTTAGAAGCAAGATGGCATTTCAATATACCAGCATTGACTAGACAGATTAGTGGTGTTAATGAAGGACACTTGATTGAGATAGGTGCTAGACCTAATACAGGTAAGACATCTTTTCATGCAAGTATGATCGCTGCACCAGATGGTTTAGCACATCAAGGGGCTGAATGTATTGTGTTATGTAATGAAGAAGGAAGTCATAGAGTTGGTGCTAGATACTTAACTGCAGCGACTGGAATGACAATGCAAGAAATAAAAAATAATCCAACGAAGGCTCGTGACTTATACCATCCCGTAAAAGAACGCATAAAGATAAAAGATGCTACTGGTAGAGATATGGCTTGGGTAGAGTCTGTTTGTAAATCTTATAAACCTGATGTTGTATTACTTGATATGGGAGATAAGTTTGCTAGAACAGGTGGCTTTGCTAGGGCAGATGAAGCACTAAAAGCTAATGCTATACATGCTAGACAGATAGCAAAGCAACATAAATGTGCTATGTTTTATATGTCACAGTTGTCGGCTGATGCAGAAGGTAAAGTCTTACTTAACCAAAGTATGATGGAAGGAAGTCGTACTGGTAAGGCAGCAGAAGCAGACTTAATGATTTTGATAGCCAAGAACCCACCAAAACAAGATGATGGAGAAGGCGAAGACATCGAAAGACATTTAAATATTGTTAAGAATAAGTTGACTGGTTGGCACGGCATGATTAATTGTCAGCTAAACTATCAAATTGGAAGATATGAAGCATGATACAGCGAGAACTGTTTGACATTGAACTATTACATATTGATGGTGAAACAAAAACATGCAGTAAGTGTAATAAAAGATTACCACTAATTGCTTTTAGCGTTTCATCAGGTGCAAACTTTCTTAGACCCGAATGTAAAAAATGTAATAACGAAATGACTAAGGTGAGAAATGAATTAAGAAAAATTCATGGAATGCCAAAGGAAGATTACAAATGCCCTATCTGTAAAAAAGATGAAAGCGAAGTTGCAGGTAAGGGTGGTTTAAGAAATGGTGCATGGGTATTAGATCATTGTCACGACACAGAAACCTTTAGAGGTTGGTTGTGTCATAGTTGCAACAGAGCATTAGGTGGATTTTCAGATAGTGTTGACATTTTAAAAAAAGCTATTATATACTTAAAGAAACATAAGGAGAAAATAGATGAAACTAGTACTTGACGTAGAGAATACAGTTACTAAGCGTAACGATAAAATGCACTTAGACCCTTTTGAAAAAGATAATAGCCTTATTATGGTTGGTTGTCTTACAGAGACAGGGAAAGAATATTTATTCCATCACGATACTGGTTTTGATGGAGTACAGGAATTATTAGACCAGACTACTATCCTAATTGGTCATAATATATCTTATGATTTAATGTGGCTTTGGGAATGTGGTTTTAAATATGATGGAGATGTTTTTGATACTATGCTTACAGAATATATATTATTACGTGGTCAGAAAAAACCTCTATCATTAGAAGCTTGTGCAGAAAGATATGAATTAGAAACACAAAAAAAAGATACACTAAAAGAATATTTTAAAAAAGGTTTAGGAGTAGGTGACGTACCTAAAGATGAACTATCTAGTTATCTATCTGCCGACTTATCAGCTACACAGGAGTTATCAAATGAATTATACAAAAAACTTAATGACGATGAGCATAGTGGTTTGCTTAATACTGTTATGCATACCAATCGTGTTGCCCTTACTCTTGCTCACATATATAAGCGTGGCTTTGCTGTTGACGAAAGGGCATTGGATAAAGTTAAGAAAGAGTTTGAAAAAGAAAAAACAGGTATCGAGAAGAGACTTTCTATTCAAGTTAAAGAACTTATGGGAGACACCCCTATAAATTTAAATAGCCCAGAGCAAATGTCTTGGGTAATATACAGTAGAAAACCAAAAGAAAAAACTACTTGGTTAAATAACTTTTCACCCTATATGAATAAGAACGATTTAAACAGTAAAATTAAAGAGTATTCAGAGTTAGTATATAAAACTATAGCAGTTAGATGTAATAATTGTTATGGCTCTGGAATAATAAGAAAGATAAAGAAAGATGGAACACCTTACATAAATCATCCTAAATGTTCTACTTGTAGTGGGTCAGGTTATATATTTAAACCTACTAGTAAAATTGCAGGTCTTAAATTTAATCCACCGACAGCTAAGTGGGTAAGTGCAAATGGTTTTAGTGTAAATAAGAATATGTTGGGAGTATTACAACATGTATCTAGAAGAAATGATTCAATAAAAGCTTATAACTTTTTAACTGATTTACAGAGATTATCTGCATTAGATACATATCTTTCATCTTTTGTCGAGGGTATTAAATCGTACATAAAGACTGATGGAAAATTACATGTAAGACTTTTACAACATAGAACATCTACAGGTAGGTTTAGTGGGGCAGACCCCAATATGCAGAATATGCCTAGAGGTGGAACATTTCCTGTGAAACGTGTATTTGTTTCACGATGGAAAGGTGGTAAAATATTAGAAGCAGACTTTGCTCAGTTAGAGTTTAGAACTGCTGCATATTTATCACAGGATAAAACAGCAATAAAGGAGATTGAAAATGGTTTTGACGTACATAGTTACACTGCCAAAGTTATTTCTGAAAGTGGTCAGAAGATTACTAGGCAAGAAGCGAAAGGGCATACCTTTGCACCCCTCTTTGGGGCAACGGGATTTGGGAGGACATCTGCTGAAGCAGCGTATTATGAACAGTTCAATAAAAAATACAAAGGCATCGCACTTTGGCATTCCAGATTGGCTAAAGAAGCTTTAACAACATATAAAATAAAGACACCTTCAGGTAGAGAGTTTTCTTTTCCTGAAGTAGTCAGACGATTAAATGGCGGGGTAACACATTTTACTCAAATTAAAAATTACCCTGTCCAATCGTTTGCTACAGCCGATATAGTGCCATTAATTTTAATGGACATAGATAAGCGACTAGAGAAATATGTGTCTTGTGTAGTTAATACTGTTCACGATTCGATTGTAATTGATGTTCACCCAGATGAAATAGATCAAGTTAATGAAATAATACAGAAGACTAATGAGGACATGACAGATACTGTAAATAAACATTTTAATATAAATTTAAATGTTCCATTATTATTAGAAGCAAAAATAGGTAATAATTGGCTTGACATGAAGGAAGTAATGTGATATAACATTAAAACTTACTACAAAAAGGAGAAAATAATATGACAGAATTAGTAACAATAAATACAGACAATTATGGTGCTATGGCAAAAGCTATGGGTATAGCTGGTGCTAGTACCGAGTCAATGAAGAAATCAAATAATCTTAATAGGTTAAGAATATGGCATTCACCTATTATGGGTCAAGCTGAAGTAAATGGCAAGACTAAAAACGTGGAGATTATAGAAGGTGGTACATATAGATTAGAGGTACTTGAAAATGATACATCTACTTTCTATTATTCTAAAACAGCTACTGTTCGACCCTTTATGCAAAGGTATATGTATAGAAGATACATAGCAAATCCAAATGCTAAAGCTGGAGAGCCTAAAGGTACTTTCCATAGAACTATTATGTCGGACAATTTAAATATAGACCTAAAGGATAACACTGGAAGATTTAATTGTGGTAAACCTGCAGGATATATTGAAGACTTCAAAGCTTTATCTCAAGACTTACAAGATTTAATTAGACAGATAAAACGAGTACGTGTCGTATTTGGAACAATTAAATTGGATAAACCTGTAGATGAAAAGGGTAAAGAAACTAGTTTAGATGAAGTTCCTTTTATATGGGAGATTGATAATAAAGATGCCTATAAGACAATCGGTAATCAGTTTAATATCTTCTTAAAGAAGGAAAGACTTCCTTTACAGCATAATATGTTATTAAAGGAAACTGAAGAAAACCCACTACCTAATGGTTCAAGTTTTTATACACCTAATGCGTATGTAGACTTGTCCAAGATGTTAGATATAGACCCTAAAGACCACAAGACTTTTTCAGATTTTGTGGATTGGGTAAAGAATTATAATGATTATATCTACAAAGAATGGGAAGAGAAAGTACACGCTAGACAAGAAGCTATGACTGATGAAGACACAAATACTGTCGATCAGTTTATAGATGTTGAACTAGAAGAAGGTAAAAAATAATGACCCATTCTGCTGAATTATCTATACATCAATTTATGACTGATGCTGTCAGAGGTAAATCTACTATGTCAAAAGAAGTAATAAAACAAGTAGGTGATGACGTTATGGATGCATTGGAAAGACAATTCGATAGTGGTAATAGCAGAGACAATTTTACTTTACGTATGTCAAATATTGGTAGACCTACTTGTCAGTTATGGTTTCAAAAGAATAAACCAGAGTTAGCTGAACCAAAGCCTACCAATTTTTTGATGAATATGATGTTAGGTGATATTGTTGAAGCTGTATTTAAAGGTTTACTAAAAGCAGCGAAAGTTAAATATAAAGATTCAGAGAAAGTTAAACTTAAATGTAAGGATAAAGAAGTTCAAGGTAGCTACGATCTTATTATAGATGGTGCTGTTGATGATGTTAAGTCTGCATCAGATTGGTCTTACAGAAATAAATTTGAATCTTTTGAAACATTAAATGATGGAGATGCTTTTGGTTATATATCACAATTAGCTGGTTACGCAAGAGCTACTAACACTAAAGCTGGTGGTTGGTGGGTTGTTAATAAAGCTAATGGTAGATTTAAGTATGTATCTGCTGAGAATTTAGACGTAGATAAACAGCTTAAAAAAATAGAAGAGACAATTAAAACTGTAGAGGAAAATAAATTCAAGAGGTGCTTTGAACCAGAGGAAGAATTTTTTAGGGGTAAGCCTACTGGTAATAAAATTCTAAGTAAGAATTGCACCTTTTGTGATTTTAGAAAAGCCTGTTGGGAAGGTTTAAAAGAACTTCCCTCAGTAAAATCTAAAGCACAATTCCCCAAAATTGTTTCATATATAGAACTAGGAAAGGAGAATAAACTATGAAAGAATCTATAGACGAAATGGCTGAGATAATAAAAGAAAAAGAAAAGGAACTGTATGAAATGAAAAAAGAATACAGGGAACGTAGAACTGAAGGATTACGTAGTGCTATGGAGCAACGCAAAGAAGCTGAAAAGCTAGTGCGTGATGAGATGAAAGCTCTTGGTTACGAAAACGGTTTACCCTTTAATTCAAATATACGTTGGTATAACTTTTAAAAATGTCAGCTTATAGTGCTAGACAAGTAGCACGTAAAAATGGGTATAGGAGTGGTTTGGAAGATACTGTAGCCACCTATTTAAGAGAACATAAAGTTAAATTTCTTTATGAAAAAGTTAAAATAGAGTGGGAAGACTTAGCTTATCGCACCTATACTCCCGATTTTGTTTTAGATAATGGTATTATTATTGAAACAAAAGGTATATTTACTGTTGCAGATAGACGTAAACATTTATGCATAAAGAAACAGCATCCTGATCTAGATATTAGATTTGTATTTACAAATTGTAAAAAGAAATTAATGAAAGGTGCAAAATCTAATTACGCTGAATGGTGTACAAAATATGACTTTCTATATTACAATAGAATTATACCCGAAGAATGGCTAAAAGAAAAAGGAAAAAACAACCATCCTAAGTTTATACAATTCTTAGGAACAAAAATAAGGAGATAAATATGATGAACTTTTCAAATAAAAATCCAGCATCTTGTTTTATAGAATTAGAACCTGATCAATATAAAGATGGCTCTTGGTCTGGTGGACTAAAAATAAATATATTAACTTCTAAAGACAATCCTATGCCAGAAGAAAGTGTTAAAAGTTTACTTCACTTATCCCAACTAGTGGCTAGTACAGTTGCTTTGATGGAACAGGACACTCTGTTAGCTGATAAGCTAGAAAAATTTGTTACTGAACCAGAGGAAGAAAATAAGTTAGAAGTAGTATCTAGAGAAGGAAACGTAATAAACTTAAACTTTAAAACAACAACACAAGGAGAAGCATAATGGCTACTATGAAAGAAATAGTTGAATTTGAAAAGGACTCTAAACAAGAAACTATGGATGAGTTTAGGTATAAAGATATTAGAAATAAGGATATGGTTAATAATCCACCTCACTATAATCAGTATGAAATTGAATGTATAGATGCCATTAAAGCTTGTACAGGTGAAGGTTTTGCAGCGTACCTTCAAGGTAACATTTTAAAATATTTATGGAGATATGATTATAAAAATGGTATTGAGGACTTGAAAAAGGCACAATGGTACTTAAATAGACTAGTAGAGATTAAAGATGATAAGAGTTAAAATGATGATGACTCTTGACATAGATGAAGAAGAGTACGTTGTACCTGCTGATGGAAGAGTAGATGAAGAAATCGAGGACTTTATACGAGAAACATTTCACGATTTAGGTGGTACAACAATAAAATATTTTAGAATAACAAGTGAGGAGATGTATAATGAATAATAAAAAATTACCAACAGACTATCAAACATTTATAGCGTTATCTAGATATGCTCGTTGGCTACCTGAAGAAAACAGAAGAGAAGAATGGTCTGAAACTGTAAACAGATATTTAGATTATATGTCAGATCATTTAAAAAAGAAACATAAATTTGATCTATCATTTGAAATGAGGGAACATCTATTTGACTACATAACAGATTTAAATATAATGCCTAGCATGAGAGCATTAATGACTTCAGGTAAAGCATTAGATAAATGTCATGTAGCTGGATACAACTGTTCTTATCTTCCTATAGATAGTCCTCGTGCATTTGATGAATGTATGTATATTCTTATGTGTGGTACAGGTGTAGGATTTTCTGCTGAACGTGAAAATGTAGATAAGCTTCCTATTGTTAATGAACATTTTGAAGACAGCACTACAGTTATTAAAGTAGGTGACTCTCGTTCAGGTTGGGCTAAAGCATTGCGTGAACTAATTGCTATGCTCTATGTAGGACAAGTTCCTGAGTTTGATGTAGAAGATGTCAGACCTGCAGGAGCAAGATTAAAAACATTTGGTGGTAGAGCATCAGGTCCTGATCCATTAGTAGACTTATATAGATTTTGTATTTCATTATTTAAAAATGCAGCAGGTAGAAGATTGTACCCAATTGAATGCCATGATTTAATGTGTAAGATAGGAGAAGTAGTAGTTGTTGGTGGTGTCAGACGTTCTGCCCTCATCAGTCTTTCTAATCTTGGTGATGATCAAATGCGACATGCAAAATCAGGACAATGGTGGGAAACACAAGGACACAGAGCATTAGCGAATAATAGTGTAGCCTATAAAGGTAAAATACAAATGGAAACATTTATGCGTGAGTGGCTATCTCTAGTAGAGAGTAAGTCAGGTGAACGTGGTATCTTTAATCGTAAGTCAGCTATTACTCAAGCAGAAAGAAACGGAAGAAGAAAAACTGACTACGAGTTTGGTTGTAATCCTTGTAGTGAAATTATACTGAGACCTTACCAATTCTGTAATCTATCTGAAGTAGTTGTACGTGAAGATGATGATATTGAAACTCTTAAAAATAAAGTTACTATGGCTACTATCCTAGGTACATTCCAGTCAACATTAACTGACTTTAAATATCTAAGAAAGATATGGAAAGATAACACAGAAGAAGAACGACTATTAGGTGTATCTCTTACAGGTATTATGGACAATAAGTATTTAAATTGTGACAATGAAAAACTTAAAGACATATTAATAACATTAAAGGAGACAGCAATTGAAGTTAATAAAAGATATGCAGAACAGCTTGGTATTCCTCAATCAACTGCCATCACTTGTGTTAAACCTAGTGGTACAGTTTCTCAACTTGTGGATAGTGCAAGTGGTATTCATGCTAGACATAGCAAGTATTATATTCGTACTGTACGTGGGGATAACAAAGACCCTCTTACACAGTTTATGATTGATAGTGGTATTCCACATGAACCTGACGTTATGAAGCCTGACAGTACAACTGTATTTAGTTTTCCTATGAAGTCACCAGAAGGTGCTGTCACTAGAAATGATATATCAGCTATTGACCAATTAAGAATGTGGCAGACATACCAAGAAGCATGGTGTGAACATAAACCATCTGTTACAATTACTGTTAAAGAAGATGAATGGTTAGAAGTAGGCGATTGGGTATATAGAAACTTTGATGAAATATCAGGAATTAGTTTTCTACCACATAGTGATCATACCTATGCTCAAGCACCTTATCAAGAAATTACTGAAAAACAGTATAAAAAGCTTGACAAGTCTATGCCAAATGTGATAGACTGGTCATTACTACAAAATTTTGAAAAAGAAGACAATACTACAGGCAATAAAGAGTTAGCCTGTGTTGCTGGAGTTTGTGAAATAGTAGACATACAAGCTTCATAATTAGGTACTAGACCCTTCGGAGGGTACGTTTTACCCCTCTGACGGTCTTTATATGAAGATAAATTTTTAAAAAGGAGAAAAATATGAGAGAATTACTAATAAGTGCAGCAAGAAGCTATTATATGGGCTTACTAAATAGACATATATCAAATGTTGAAGTTTTATTAACTAATCCTATGGGTATTAGTGGAGTAGCTGATAAACATCAAGATATTCAAGAAGCAATTGAAGTAGAATTAGGTATTATTGCTGATTACAATGATAAGTTAGAAGTCTTACAAAGATTTTTTATTAAACCTCAAAACGAAACTAAAGAGGAGACTACCAAAAATGAGACAACAAAGAAGTAGAAAAGAACGTGGTTTATCTAAATCCGATGCACCTTTAATTATACAATATACAAAAGGTGTCAATGCATTTAAAAGAAACGATAGAACTATTTATAATTTAAATACTATGCAATATAGGGAATGGTTACGTGGATGGAATGATGCATATGCTATACAATTAGAGAAAGTAAAGTCTTATGAAACTAGAAGAAGAGGTAAAAAAATATATGCAGAACAAAAATAAAAGTATGATAACTGCTAATACGTATCAAATAGAAGCAAAGAAGACAGCTATCTTTCCTGCTAACAAAGCCCTAGAGTATTTATCTCTAGGGTTAGTTGGTGAAGCTGGAGAAGTAGCTAATAAAGTAAAGAAGATTATTCGTGATAAAAAGATTGATGTGGATGTAGCAAGTGAGATTGGAGATGTACTATGGTACTGTGCTATGTTAGCTGATTATTTTGATGTTAATCTTGGAAAGATAATGGAAGATAATATTGTTAAATTACATTCTAGAAAAAGTAGAGGTACATTAGGTGGTAGTGGAGATAATAGGTAAATTAAGGTAAAAACTTACTTCTAAATTCTTTTCCAAATACACGTTCAGAGTCATCTTTTACTTTAACTAAATCTTCATCTGTGTCACCAAATATTCTTTCGTACTCAAATATAGCTGTTTCATAATCACCCATAGTACCATCAGGAAATTTTATATCATAAAGGGAAGTACCATTACCTAAAGTAGGTTCATTTTTAAAATACCATTCTATATTTCCCTTTTTATCCATTGGTAAACTGTTCCAAATATTTTT
>Ga0098052_1001472_pt1 | contig 14695 bp, 16 predicted proteins | sample 15_taG_FD_81591 | JGI IMG/M metagenome (GOLD analysis project Ga0098052, IMG submission 81591) | Marine viral communities from the Subarctic Pacific Ocean - 15_ETSP_OMZ_AT15312 metaG | ecosystem: Environmental > Aquatic > Marine > Oceanic | place: Pacific Ocean | collected 2015-01-18 | reverse complement strand
CTCTTCAGTTTCCTCTGCCTCAAGTGGATTAAATGTTACCGCAGCATGTCTGTGAGACATTTCACCTTTTTTAGTTAACTGTGGCTCTTCTAGTACTGCTCCAATTTGTTCAGAAATGTGCTTTACAATCTTAGCATGCAAGTTGTCCCCATTTGCATCTGTTTTTGTACAGTCAAGTTCTTCCCCATGGTCAAGAATAGTAACAGAAAATCTTCCTGCCTTTTTGTTGAGCTTAAGCTCAATTTTAATATGTGATCCAAATAAGTCTGCCATTTTTAATTCTCCTTAAAGTAATCCATCGATTAAATCGTTGCCATCAATTTTAAATTTAAAAACGAATTCATCATCAGTTTCTTCTTCATGAAGATCAAAAACGTTATATTTCTTGAGCATTCTCTTTGCTTTTGTTCTTCCAATCTCACCTGGAAGCTCTTCTTCAAACTTAGATTTTCCTTTGCCAGCAACATTGCTATGACCTCCCATTGCGATCATCCACGTATTGCCAACTTTTCTCATTCCAAAATCCTCATAGCTAATTCCTTTCGAACCATGTGGTACCCTAATATGATATGTATCCTTGGCTTGCTGATATCCACTTTGCAGTTTAATGTCTCCAGACTTAGAAAACTGGATTTTCCCTTGCCATTCAGGGACCATATTTTCCAGAACTCGTGCCATTGTTTGGACATCGCAATTCGCTTGGACCTCTCCATAAACGTAATTACTCATTGTAGTTGCTCCTTTGTTTTTATTAAAAATTCGTTGTTAATGTAGTAATATACCATTACTTTTGCATAAATCAACTGCATATGAAGACAATACGCCAGAATTTAATCCATTAACGTCCCCATCTCCTATAATCGCAGTTACAATGCCAATAACTTCTCCTGTATTTCTGTTTATTATTGGACCACCACTATTTCCAGGCAGTATGGACAAATCCACAAACATGTATAAGGGTGCTCCATTATGAAAATAAATTTTTCTATTCAATGAACTCACGTGCCCAAAAGTCACGTTGTTTTCAAATCCATGAGGACTTCCAACTGCAAAAACCTCTTCTCCTATTGTAGCGGTGGGGTCGAATTTAAAAGGGTCTGCCTTAACGTCTGCTTTTAATATTGCTAAGTCTTTAGCCCCATCAAAAGCGACAACCTTGGCCTGAACCTTTTTTCCATCAACCAATATCGCTACCTCTATCATATCCTCATATTCTGAGAAGTCAAGATCGCTTTCATGATCCTTATTATAATTCATAACTACATGGGCGCAAGTCATAAAGTACCCTTTGCTTACACAAAATGCAGCCCCAGACTCTTGTGTTGAAGTTTTGTAATTTTTAGATTCTATTAAAAAAGTTTTTGAAATGGATTCATCCACAAAACTATCTGATTTTTGGGCTGTTCTTGCAATCCAACTCACAAAAACTCCTTTCTCTTTCATTTTTCTTCTATATCGCTGGGCAGACTCTAAAGTTGGGAACTCCTTATATCCACCTTTCACTTTTAATTTCCAGACTTCTTTCTTTTCATCAGGAAGATTCGTCATATTTTTTAAAATATCTAAATCCCTTTCACGCCTTTTGTATAAATCAGCGTTATCTTTATATGACCCTGGTTGAGATTCTTCATTTCTTGACCAATCTCCCCAATCACCTTGTTGTCCAGGCAGTTTATATGGATCTCCTGTCAAGACATCCCAAATTGTATGGACATTATTAAATGGCATTCGAGATTTAGGACCAGCACCACTTAATCCAGTTCCTGGGGCGATTATCTCAGGCATTGTAGTTCTATATGCCTGTTTCGTCTGTTTGCTCATGAATTCACCTAACCTTATTTATATGTATTAGCTTAATTCAACAAAGTGAAAGATTGAACCTTTACATCTCGATAAATTCTTCTCCAAGCTCTTCGTCCTCTTCCTCTTCTAAATCAATAAAAGCATCTCTCACATCATCAACTTTCTCTTCATCAATAAAGGCATCCTTTTCATCAGCAGGCTTTGTTTCTTTCTTAACCTTTGCTTCTTCTTTAGCTTCTTCTTTGGTTTCTTCTTTAGCTTCTTCCTCTTCAGGAACTTCTTCGTCAAAATCAAAATCAATAAAGTTAGGCTCGATTTTCTCACCAACAACAGAGTTCTTCATACTCATCTTTTCCGCCTTGCCATTGCCTGTTCCTACAACCGCTGTAGAACCCATGCGTTCTGAAGGATCTAAAACACTGTCATCTATTGAGTCATCTAGTCTTTCCTCTTCAGCTTTGAGCCTTTTGGTTTCATCCATTGCGGCCTTACATCTAGGATCATCTTCGTTAATTTCACCATTCATTTTATGAACCATTTTTCCACTTTTTGCCCCTTCTGTGGTCATAACTATAACATCAGTACTCTCTATACAGTCTTCTGGAGTTTCTTGTGGGATGGTGAGATCTATTGCTGAAGGTGGAATCTCGGAAACATTAGAGGGAGCAGGAAGTTCATCTAATTCCTGAGCCTTAGCTCTTCTTGAAGAAGGTTCTTCTGTTGGAATCTCATCAGCATAGCTTTTAGGTTCTTCCACAGTTTCTGCCTGAACCTCTTCCAATCTTTCAACCCTAATTAATCCAAGATTTTCAATTTGATTCATTTCATTGATTTGATCTTGATCAGTTAGTTCTATATTTAAGGCGGCACTTCCAAGCTCACATTCTTCAGCATTATCGCTATACTTACCCCTTAATATCATATTAAGTGTATTAAAGGTAATTGTTGATTCAGTTAATCCATATACATTAATTTTCATTATTGTAGCTCCATATTGTATTTTTCAATATTATACAATAATGTTTCTTATAACAAATCTAATCCAATGTTTTTGTCTTGCATGAAAAGATTAACTTGCCTCATAAAAAGACCCCTTTCCTTAGGAGTAAAGAAAGCAGACGCAAGAATACTTGACAGTTCTTCACTGGTTGCAGGAATATCATCTTCATCAAATTTAAACTTAAATGAAGAAAAAGCTTTATTTACTTTTTTACTTAACTCTTTTTTTTTGAGGTAACTGTAATTGGAAAAGAGTTGGAAGCGAAGGCTTCATTTGGAGCTTTACCCCCAATAGTAAAACTAATTATGCCATCAGTTAATTTAGAAAAATCAAATGATCTCATATTAAAGGGTAATTCTGAATGATTCAAATTCATAAAGTCCCTTAAATCATCTTCTAACTTTGGGTCTGTTGGAGAATTGTAAAATGTAGGTTCAGAAACTTGAATTACACCAGAGGATGTTGGAGTTCCCCCTACATCTATCTTATTAAAAGACACTTCTGTCAAAACATCGTCTGAGTTACCTAAGTGGTCTGAACTATCTAAATCGTCAATTGAGAAATCGTTATCCAAATCGTCAATAGAGAAGTCGTTATCCAAATCGTCAACTGGAAAATCGTCATCTTGATCTCTGTCAAGCATGTCCCAATCAATATCATTCAAATAATCACCTGATTGAGCTTCTTTTTTGGAAGCAATCTTTAACCCATCTTTTGTTTTTAATTCCCACCATCTTTGTCTTTTAGGTGTTTCTGAAGCAGGTTCATACTCTTCCTTCTCAATATTGTTGGTGGCAATTCTTTTTTCTTCTAGTTTAGAGATATCGCCCTCATAAGTAGATGCGTCTCTGTGTTTAGATCCAAACTGTTCCTTAGAATCGTCTAGATTTTTTTCTAGAAGGACTTCTGCTGAGCCAGTTCTTGCCTTTTCTAAAAGGCTTTCCATTGTTTTATCTTGATTTCCAACATGAAGGGGTTCTAATTGTTTATTGGTGACTTCTTCAGGGATATCCCCATGATCTTGCCCAAGCATACTGTCAGTATGCAAATCACCGTCTGATTCTTCATATATTACAAATTTATATTTAGACATAACTATATGTTCTCCTGAAAAATGTTACTTTTTATCTTCTTTCTTTAATAAACTGAAAAAACCTCTAAAACCGCATTCTCACTGTGGTTGGTGAAGGAAGAGATGGCATTATACCATCATTTGCTGAAGAGCACGCTCCAACTAAACAATCAATAACATCATCCGTTTTTACATCTGCATTCTTATCTGGCAACAAAGAGATGCCTCGTGTTATTCTTTTAAACTTTAAATTACTCATCTCAGCTATCATATATGAAGCATTTCCTGAATCTTCATATATAAACAACTCAGGTTGAGGTTGATACTCCATTAACATTTTTACATTTCTATAGAGCTTTTGCTTTACTCCACGATTATATTGAACTTTTCGACATGGGATTCCACGGCTTCTCAAAAACTGTAAACTATGAGTGGATTGAAAATCATCATAAGTAACAAGTATTGGTCTAAAAAGTTGACATATTGTTGCAACATCTCTATCAATTTCATGAAACTGCAACCCAATTCCTGGAACAGGTTTCCATATCCATGTTCCTGCTAAATGAATTTGCCATCTTTTCTCCCCCATGTTATTTGTATACCTTTTTGCAGCAACAAGAACCATACTGTAATTATTTCCACCATTAGCTGGATCTACGTGAGCATAATAATTAAATCCTTGTTGAGGTTTCGAATGTGGGCCTATATCAGCCCTAATACAGCGTTCAATTAGCCCTACCTCAAAATAGTTGCCATATGTTCCGCCTGAAGCCCATTGCGCACCATATTCTATTGCAAACATTTCAGGATTACTTTCTCTATCGTTAGTCATCTCCTTGTCATCAAAATTCATCTCATCATTTGCACACCAAGTTGGCAACTGAAAAGACAATATAGAATCATCTTTTTTCGCTTCTTCAAACTTATCGTAAAATATTCCTGTCCTATTGTTTGGAGAGGAAATCATCACTATTCGTCCAGCATTATAGTTATAAAACTTAGATAATGAGGGCTTTAAACGGTTGAAAAAATATGTCCCTGTTACCTTGCCTGAGTCATCATAAAACGCAATTTCGTCAAATAAAATAAGAATAGCACTATATCCAGCCAATGAATCAGGATTACTATGACCACAAAGCAAAATTACTGAACCATTAACATCAATATCAACCCCTAAAGATTTTTTCTCAAGGTCTGTATCTGTATAAAGTCTAATCTCAGATGTAGTTGATTTAGCTATACGACCTTTAAAAAATGGTGAATTTCTCAATCTCGCCTGAATCTGACCAAATAAACGACCTGCCTGAGACTGTGACAAGGCAACATTAATTATAGCAATTTCATCATCAAGAGGAAGATTATAATACTTATGGGGGTTTCCTCCATTGATAACCAAACACTTGTATGCCTCATATACTGTAATTATAGAGGCCATTAAAGTTTTACTTCCTCTACGACCTAATACAAGATGTAACATACTAAAATATTCAGCTTTTTTATCTGTCGCCTCTTTTCCTTCATTAGGATCATTACCCAAAGATTTTTCTTTATGATAATTCTCCATTTCAAGCATTTTTTTAATTACATTTTTTATATTCCTTTCATAAGAAACCCCATCAAGATCCTCATCTTCTTGGTTGTCATATAACCACTGCCACTCTTCTTTAGTCAGGGAAAGCTCTTCATTTCCTATTGTATTTTTATAAAAACACTTAAGTATTACTCTTTGAGAAGTCCAAAGCCTTAAGTTGTTTCGTTCTGAAGGAAGGTCTAAAAAATCTGGATGATTACAAAAAGTTATAACATCCACAATTTCATTATGAGTGCATTCTTTTTTTAAAGACGGGTTTGAAGCGGTAATTTGCGAAATTGCTTCATCAAGAGGGCTTATCGATTTCTTTTTTGACCTTGTTGCCATTGTCTACCAATATGTAAATACAACCTTTATCACTTGGATAAAAAGATCGTATAGGGTTTTCAGACCCATATACTTCATAAAAATGGGTTGAATCTCCTTCTGAAGACAACATGAAGATTATATTTTCGCTTAAAAAGAAAAGTTTTTCGTTAACATAGTGGACATCTCCAAGGCCCTTACATTCATCAATAACGTTGAATGTAAAATTGCCCTTTATCCCTCTTAGACAATTATTTCCACTATCTGCGAAGCATACAGTCTTATTCATATAGGTTATTCCTGTTGGACTACATATTCTAGAGTTTTCCACTTTTGATAAAGAGTATCCAGACTTTCCATTTCCAACTAAAGGAACAGCACTATCTCCACGCATTTTAAAACACCTATGGCAATCTTTAATACTCCAAACTATTTCAGTACCACTAGATGAGATATATGTATCAGAAGTCATGGTTGGCAAAAACTTCTTTTGGAATTTATCTGAACTTCCCTTGGAGATTAAAAAATCAAAATCCAACATCTTTAGATCAATACGCCCAACTTGACTTCCACCATCACATACTACATATAGATGTTCTAAGGGGCTACAGCATGTCATAGAACTTATGTTGGTTAAATCAGGGGGGGAGACACTGCAAAGCTCTTCGTGCCAGTTCTCATCAACTTTTCCATCAATTATGGACCCAATCCCATTAGAATGAGAATAATATATTTGATCTTCAAAGCAACAAAAACTTACAATGGGAAGCTTAGCTATTGTTTTTGAAGTTTTTTCAATATAATTGAATTTTATTAACTCATAGATCATCTAGGATATCAAATTGAGACTCTACCATTCTAAATACACTGTTCCCAAAGTCCACATCTACTTCTAGATGATCACCAAATGGAATAACTTGAACGACTTGCCCTGTTTGCTGAAAATAGCTTTTTAATGAAGGCTCAGTGCATACTACAATTGCACCTTTACCATTTTGATAATACTCTTCTCTAGAATATCTAGCACTTGCCGTTTTTTCAAACTTACATTCTTTAACAAACCAAGACGCAGGATCTCCCTTGAAAGATACTGACACATCTAATGGCATTTTTGATTTTTTACTGACTGTTTGATAAGAAGAACTCTCATAAGGAATTTCCTTAGGGACATCTGGTAAACATTTATTTATTAAATGTAGTACACAAGAGTTATCTCCAACGCAACAGTGACCAATTCCTTCTACTATTGGCTTCCAATATGATTGATAAAACTTTAATGAATTATATGGGTAAAGTTGTTGAAACTCTCCAACTGGTTTAATATCCTCTAAAAATAAATCACTTCCCACTTCTAATACTATAACAGGACTATTGTCAAGAATAAGTTCAACTCCATCAGAAGTAGCCATCCAAGTCATTTGAGGATGCTTTTTTTCTAAGGCAGAACAAGCTTTAATTCCATATTCTGAACCAAGATCTTTTTTAAGCTCATCTAGCTCCACTTTATCTAAATTAGCCATTTTTATTATTCTGTGCTCAGATCTAGCCATTGCTGGTGGCATTCCCATTTCTGGCATTCCCATTTCTGGCATATCTGCCCCCATACCAACATCCATTTCAGACTTTTCTTTCTCACTTTTTTTCTGATCTGCTTTTAATTCTGAAGAATAGTTGTTTTTTACAAGAGATCTAATTTTTGAAATTATTTTTTTAAGCCTAGTTATACTTGTCTCTTTTTCATTTTCGTCAGCCATTTCATCTTCTGGCACTTTTTCAATTATATATAGGATTTCTTGAACAACGGCCTTAGCTTCATAATAATTTACTTTTTTTTGGTTCTTATCATGTTCATAAACTCCTGAAGCGATGTCTACCAAATCATCATAAATATCTTCGTAATGATCAGCTAACCTACGTTCTGCTGCTACATCATCTACAACAGGCTTATTAAGGTCTTCCATGGCAAATCTTTCTAATGCCCTAAGATGATAGGCATTATTAGATGCAAGCTCTTTAGCATCTCTTTGTGCCTCCCAAGCAAATTTATAACATGGTCTAACATGCTCAGTTAGATAACTGTGTTTTCTTGAAGAGAACCTATTTATGGAAAAATTGAATTTTCCATATTGTTCATATATCTTTATATTTTTATTCATAATGTAAGAATGGGGAAAGGTTACCTTTAGTATCTTTCGACAAAGGCAACCTTTTTACCTTGCATCAGTCAACTCTCTTAGGTTGTAGCTTCAATCTTCTTCACTTGCCTGAATCATATCTTCTACTTGCAAACTTAAAACTTCAAATAAAAATTGCTTAATGTCAGCCCTAAAATCAATAAGGTCTTCAACTGGGTAACTAAGTTGTTTCAATAAATCTCTACCATCTTTTTGAAGTTCTGACGAATCATTAAATGTCTCCAATTTTATTAAAGAATCCTTAATTTCATCAAAAACTTGTAATCTCCAAGGTTCTTTTCTAAAGATTTCTTGGCAACTCAATAACCTCAAGTCAAAAACTTGATTTTTATCTGAAAAGTTTCTTGAGATATGGTAGCTATGAGTGGTAGTTATTATTTGGCTACCTCTAAAACATTTTTTCATTGCACGAATCAAAGGTAAATGTCTTCCACTCTCAACGTGCATCTCTACATTGTCAATTAATATTACTGATGGAGCGAATTCTAAGTTCAACAATGAAGAAAATGACTTAATTATCTTTCTTTCTCCATCGCTACATTCTTTATAGTGTATTGTTTCATTTGGTTTTTTAACATAAAAACCAAAAACGAACTCTTTACTAGTTTTTGAGTTACCAATAGCGAACTCCGTTTCTTCCTCTTCTATTTCAAAGCCTGTAACTGCTTCAAACAACTCCTTAAATATTCCCCACTTAGAACGGTCAAGCTGAAACTTTCTTAATTCTTGATCAAATCTAGTAAAATAACAAAGCCTCATTACTAAATTCTTTATTTTTTCAGGATGATCAATTTTAAATCCAGTTTTTGTTAGTACTACTTCATAATCACCATATGTCGTTTCAAAAATTCCTCTAATACGAAAATCGGAATCACCATAAATACCACTTTTATCTCCTGCTTCCGTATGTCTAACACATTTACCTAAAAGGTTACTCAATCTTAATTTATCATACCTGTCGTAATTTGAAAATAAATTTTGGATTATTTCTAATGTTGTAGATTTCCCACATCCATTAGGTCCAATAAAACAGGCAAAGTCACTTACTTCATCATCGTTAGTAAAATCAATTGCAAAGTCGTGAAAAATTTTAAAATCTTTTATATATAGAGATTTTAACTTAACTGATGGAGCATTATCTTCTTTGAAGTCAGGCATTTCAGTAATGAAACTTGGAATATCTTGATTAACCAATGTATTTTGTGTTACTTGATCTTCTAAACATTCAAATTTTGATTCTGGCTCAATAAAGAAATCATCTCCTTTAGTCGTTAGTTTTCCCATGTTTTCCTCCACATAATTGTTTTATTGTATTATCTTCTTTCTCAGACTGCCTATTTGAATATTGTGTTTTAGGTGGCGCATCTGGTTTATTTTCTGAATTTATTCTAGCTTCTTCAGGCACGTACACAACGTACCCTCCTAGTTCATATTCTTTCTTAGGCATATATCACCAATCCAATGATTTTAGGTCTTCCGTTAATATTTTTGGTAATAAACTAATATGAAAGGTGAATGTAACCATATCACTTTGAACCATTATCCCAAACTTTTTATGTATTTGAGTAGAGATTGCATGAATAAAATCTTGAGAATCCACCGTGTATGAAAGCTCTACAAAATTACTAATATTTTCACGAACTAAAAATTCTCCGAAAAAGTTAATCATAAAACTTGAGAAAAACTCTTTTTCATATTTAAAATAACTAGGTTTATCAAATCCCATTTCACTCATACAAACTGAAAAGACTATGTCTCCAGTTCTAACAATGTCTCCATTATCTGTTTCCATTTCTACAAACGAAATATTTTTAATTTTAGGTTTCGTTTTTAAAAATTTAATCACCATCTCTCGGCAATGAAAACATTTGTCACTTTCTTTTATGATTGGTAGTTTGTTGCTCACACTTAATTACCCATATTTATTATTAATTTATGAAGAGTCTTTGTATATTATACCTTGAAACTCTGATAATGCCATACTGTTCTTAGTTTTTTTCTTATTTTAGTTTTTATGAGTATTGATGATAAAAACTAAAACATTGTGTTTAAAAAATGAAAAAATTAAAAACGCTTAGCTTTTTAAAATTGTCTCAAAATTCCACATGAAAAATCGTAACACTTATAATATTTAAATACTTATTTATAATACTATAACACACTTATAATAATAAGGGGGTTTTTCAAATCTTGTAAACTCCTCATAATAAGCAACTTATGAGATTTTAAATAAATAGTAATTAGTAATTTTTACTAAGATCTCCTGAAACAGTTAGTAATTTTTACTAAAAGATTTTGGACTTTAGTAATCTTTACTAAACCTACGCCCTACTTTAGTAATTTTTACTAAACCATATTTTGGACTTTAGTAATTTTTACTAAACCTCTAAATTTGTTAAGGCGACTTGAAAAAGAAAAAAAACATACTGTATAATAGCTATGATTTCAATTCGAGTTGTTTTGAAATTTATAATTCTTCCTAGCGGAATTAAAATGAATATGAATTGGTACACGATATGATCGATTTGCCAAACGTAGGACCCTTGGAGTTAAATCCACGAGGAATGACTGCTCTTTTAGATGGAATGGGAATGACTTTGGAATCTGTAAGAAGTAATATTGAAGGAATGCCAGATGACGAGAAACCTGCAAAGTGTCTTTTCGTATTTATCACTGATGGTGGAGAAAATTCATCTAAAGAATATCATAAAGAGAGCGTCTTTAATATGATTCAAGATTGCCAGAACGATGAAAACATTAATTATGAATTCATCTTCCTTGGTGCAAATCAAGATGCAATTGCAGAAGGAGGGAACTTCGGAATTAGAGGGAACGCATCTATGACATATGCTGCAACTAATGAAGGGGCTATTAATGCTTATAGATCCTTGTCCAAAAGTGTCACTGGATATAGAACTTCAAACGTTGAAGAAGCTACTATAGCCTTTTCTGACCAAGATAGACTAGACGCAACTGGAAGCATTGATCTCTTGGGAATTCAAAAATAGAGAAGGAGATAGTTCCTCGCTTATTGAACTAGGCTTTAATGAACTATAAATAAGCGAGGTATTTCTATGAAAGTCGTTTTTATTCCTGGAGTTGGATATCAAAAAGAAGACAAATTGCACAGGAGGTTCCTTAGTGATATATCGTCAGAAGTGTCGTTTGAGTGGGAAATATTTAAATGGTCACATTCTCATTTAATTGAAGAGCATGACGATAAACATAACATTGATGACTCAAATTTACATTATGGATCTCTAAGGGGATGGCTAGCTGAAAGAATTTTAGACTTTCAGCATGTTCTATTACACACTAAAGAAATTAAAGTTCCTGAAGCTGACATCTATTTTGGCCATTCGGCTGGAAGCATTTTGGCGTGGTCTAATGCAATAAATAAATGTGTAATGTTTGGCAGTCCATTAAAGCTCATTGAGATTGGCGAGATTAGTAGTAAAGAAGAAATTGTTGCTAATTTTAGATCAGCCAATATAGATGTGCTAAATTTTGTCCATAAGAAAGATGTATTGGCATACCCACTAAAAGCCCCAAATGTAAAAAACTTTTTTATAGACAGCAATAGATTTAACCCTTTTGGATATTCACCTATGAAGGCTCACGATTCATATTGGAAATCTAAAGCTGTTAAGAAAGAGATTGTAAACAAATTAAAAATTTGGAACCTATAAGACTAAAACCCTTTTTTAGAAATACTCAAAGTGCCTTTGGTATCCTGCACAATGAAATAGGAGTTTGTCCATAATGTTGGAAGCCTTGATTTCAACTCTGGGAACTCTTCTCTAAGCTCCCTTTTCCTTAAATGTCAATCAACTACTACTGGAGATCTAAAGAATGAAATTAGAAAAATCAAATTTTTCTTTATTTTTGTAATTTGTACAAATCTCTTCATGAGGAGAAATGTCCTTAATTGCATTCATAATAATGGAATCCTCTGGTACAAACAATAAATATTCAGCATTTGGTGTAGAGGAGTGGTTGTACATAGAAACTAGCCCTAGACCTATTACTCCACTTTTCCCACTCCAATTAATCCAATATTGTGATATGTCAGTTTTTTCAACTAACTCAATTTGATTTTCAGGTATTTTTATTACAGGAGAATTTTCTATCATTTCACCCTTTTTAATAGGTGAATCTGAGAATACTCCTCTACCTTTACCCTCTACTTTTTTTACATATAAAGACATTGTTTACATCTAGGCATATCTGGATTCTTTTACGTTGTCTAACGTAACTTCATATCCGAAATGTTCAAGCCCTTTCGTCATAGATATTTTCCCCCACCCCTTAATTATGTCTCCAGTCTCTTGAGTCATAGCTTCAGCAGCTATTAGTTCATCAATAGCTGCATGCGTTTCAACATGTGAAGCATCAACCCCACAACCTTCATTTAAATCATTAAGCAAAAGCAAAATTTCTCTAGCCTTTAGTGCTACTAAAGGATTGGGGTCTTCTGTCTGTTGCTCTAATGCGCAAATGATAGGTAGACCAATTGTCATACCTAAATTTGCATAAAGAACTCTTTTATTAAACATGTATTTTAGAGGTTTAGTCTCTGTAGCATGATCTTCTGCATATGAAGCAACAATATAATCTAAGTTTCCATTATTGAGCGCATTTAATAAGTTGGGAGTATTATCTATGTCACTTTTTAAGTCTGTTAAGTTTATGGCCATTTTTATTCTCCTTTATGACAATTCTCTCCAAAACATAGCTCCCTCAACATCAACATCAGTAGAGCCTGCAATAGGTCTGAAACATAAAACAACAGTGTCTCTTGTTCCATCTATTGCCGCGCCTAGTCTTAAGGCGTTTTGTATTTCGCTTGATGCAGAGCCACCAATAGCATTTTTGCCAGATGAGCCCGATTCAACAAATCCACCACTAATAGCATATCCACCTGTTACAGTGTTGGAAGTTCCTCCTGTCGCTGTTTGTGTTCCCGAATTTGAAAGGTCTGAAAAAGTGAAGGTTCCTGCCACTGTTGGATTAAAAATAACTGACCACTCTCCAAAATCACTAGCTGTGTGTATTTGTATGGCGATATTAAGGATATCTATAACTAAATCTAAATGTGTGGTTTTTAATCGTACTCCTAAGACTGCATATACTGTATTCTCAGTAGCTGCATCTTGATGAGTACCTTCAGTTGATTTGTAGCGCAAGGTTCCAAGTTTAGTTTCTCCACCTTCACTTGCAACACTACTACAGATATGCTCCATAGAATCGGTTCCTCCAGTACTTCTTATCTCATATCTCATGGAGTGATTTGGAGAAGACATGTATACTGACGTTAAACCATTTGCATTTAAAAACTCGTGAGCTTGATAAACTAGTCCATTAACAACAAACCCTACTCTTACTCGTCCTACACCCAGCCACTCAAAATCGATTATCATGATTTGAGTCTTTGTCCAATCAAGAGTTATTCCACTTGGACCAGTTCCATCAAATACATCAACATTCCAGCTTGCTTGTGCAATTGCAGTTTCAGTGCCATTCTTGGCTTGAACTATACTTTGAGTTGTTCCATTTTGCGACAAGTATATGCCATCAATATCGGCTGTGTATGCAGAGGCAGTGGATGTATTAAAGTACCCAATTTTTTTGCTGGTATTAGAAACGGCTTCACCAAGAACAAATGTTGTTAAAATTTGCTGTGATTTTCCAGGGGAATAATTAAATCGCATTTTTGTTTGTCTAATTACATAATCACCACTATTTGAATCTACTGTCATGGTTGTTGCAGCATCAGTAGTAGAGTGAGAAGATGTTGTGGAGCCTCCATTATTAACTATCTCTTCATCCCAAAAAAGTGGTAAGTCATCATGCAATTGTTTTGAGTCAAACAGGGTGACTGGATTTGATACCCTCTGTCTTCCAAACGCATCTATAGATGGAGAGTCAGACATTTGAACTGATATATTTTCTACAATATGTGACATTATAATACCTTAAGGTTGTTAAGTAATTCTTTATTCATTTGTGTCATTTAAATTCCCTTTTTAGAATATATACCAAGCAGATCCATTTGATATAATTGTGATTGCAGTCCATTGTGCTGTTAGTAATTGAGTGGTTTCTCCATCAATCACTTCAGAAACAGACCCATCTATTGTCACCACATTCGCTGAACTATCTATTTTCTTTATTAAAAAAGCTCTATTCACATTAGTGGCAACGGCAGGTAAATTTATTGTAATGGCATTGCTACTTGCGTCTGCCAAAATTGCAATTTCATCATTAGTACCAGCAGTGTAAGATGAACTGCTATTAGTAATGATTTTGCCCAAAGACTGCAAAAAATCACCAATTCCAATGGAAATATTGCTGGCAGTCATTTGCTTAGAAGTATATGAACCGCCTCCAGCATCTTCAGATACATTCAAGAGGTCTCCAGTTGCTAAACTGGTTTTAGCAGTTAAATCAGATGTTTTTAGATCGGCCAATTAATTTTCCTCATTTTTGATATAAACCTATTTCTCATAATAATTGTAAACCCCCTTGTTGAGTGATTCATTATTCTAATATTGCATTCTGTCCATCTTCTAGCACAAAATTCTGTCCATCCTCATGTGCCCAGTTTAAATCATTCAAACTTGAACTAGAAGAACTCTCTGAATAGTCTTCTGAACTAGAAGAACTCTCTGAATAGTCTTCTGAACTAGAAGAACTCTCTGAATAGTCTTCTGAACTAGAAGAACTCT
>Ga0098052_1001470_pt1 | contig 14711 bp, 15 predicted proteins | sample 15_taG_FD_81591 | JGI IMG/M metagenome (GOLD analysis project Ga0098052, IMG submission 81591) | Marine viral communities from the Subarctic Pacific Ocean - 15_ETSP_OMZ_AT15312 metaG | ecosystem: Environmental > Aquatic > Marine > Oceanic | place: Pacific Ocean | collected 2015-01-18 | reverse complement strand
AATAAATCCCCTAGTCATTTCCCCTTGAGTAGAGGTTAATTGTTGTAATTCTTGTTCAAATTTATTACTTACTTGTTCTGCCGCATCATCCATAGCAATCTGTTCGGGTGTTCTTTTTAGTATATCTTTCCATGTCATATTATTCACCTTAATTTTATAAATCTCCTGTCTTTCTTAAAAACTTTAGAAAGTGTCCGATGAAGGTGCTATTACTATCAAGCAGGGAAGCAGTAATTTCTTCTCTTTCCTGTTCCGAATACCCATTAACATAAGATTGATATTTTGGCTTTGCAAAGTTTTTCAAATGGTTTGCTATATCTGTTTCATCCATTGATTTACCTTCTATGTTAAATTTGCCACTTTCATCCTTTTTTAGATAGTGATAAAATGGTTGTCTTAATTGGTTTAGAAACTTATTATAAGTTCTATTAGACCATTCATTATCATATGTAATTGTACCTTTCTTCACTTCAAGAAATGTGGCCTTTTTTCCACAAACGGGGCATCTTCTTGAAATATTATGGTATTTCTTAGCCCCTAATATTTTCTTAATTTTAGTTTCACCCAAAGTAAACTTATGATTGTTCTCACAAGTCATTTCTAGTAGCCTCCTACTTTTAGGCGGTTGAGGCATTTCACCATCTTTAAGTATATCTTTCCAACTCATATCATTCACCTGTTTTTCTCATATCATTCACCTGTTTTTTCTCAAAAAAATTACCGGATTTTTTTTTCATCCAACTCTCCTTTCTGTCCTTTTATCTACATTTTGATTTCCGGCATCTTCCGGCAATCCACTAAACCGCTTATCCGGCCCTACACTCTTACTTGGTTTATTTCTTGTGGTGGCGGGATTCTCTTGCGGTTGGCCTCCACCTTGAGTAAGGTTTCTCATTTGTGCATCTAAATCTCTTTGGTCTAAGTTAGAACCGGCAAGAGAATTATTCTGTCCCATATCCGAAGTTCCTTCTTCTCCCTCACCCATTCCTTGTTCCTTTGGTTCGGGCTTATCAAAGGTAAAATTACCATCTTCATCCATCTCAACTTCAAAACCAAGATTCTTAATTGAGGCGGCAATTTGCACTTCAATTTCTCTTTTACGCAAAACGGCAATTTCATCTTCTTCTTCACTCGGAGGAAGTTTTAATATCCAATCAGTAATACCGAATTGACTTTGAACAAAGGGAAACACATAGTTATTATATACATTTTGAGCCATTCCAACGGCACGATTTGTAACTAAAATCTGCATACCTTCATTATTTAATCCTCCACTTGTAGTAGAATCAGCCATAAAGATTTTACTTACTCCATAGAAAGCACTAATCCTATCTCTTAAATCATCCTTTACTGACATATAATCCATTTCTTTTAGACTATCCATAAACTTAATCCATTCAATTGAACCCTTACCATTTTCTGCTTCTATGCCCATAATAGGAATATAGTGGGGGTCTTGTTCCATACGCTCTTTAACACCTTTCCAAAAACTCATCATACTTTCCATGTTGCGAGTTTGAACGGCGAGCAAACCTCTCGGCATACGACTTTTAGTATAGGAGGAATTAACATAATTTTCCATAGAAAGTAAAGTCATTATGTTATTGTAAAGAGTTAAAATTGGGCTAAGGCCATAGAGTCTGCTTGGGTCATACTTACTAAAATGTAATACTTCTCCTTTGATAAAGTGTTGGTCTGTTCCTTTGGCCCTATTAATATAATAGACAGGGAACATTGCACCTCCACAACTTTCACATCTTTCATGTGGTTCATCAGCCAACATTTCTCTATGGTGTATGCAAGTAAAACCTCTTGTTCCTCTTACACCTTCTTCATCAGCGTAAATATGAATTGAAACGGGGTCGCCCCTATACACTTCTTTTATCCTGTGCATACGGATTTTTCCATTGCCGTCAATATAATATTCTTTAACAAATACAATGTAGGCATCATCCATAATATTCAAATCATTTTCTAATTCCTTTAATACATCTATGAACATTTGCTCGGATGAATTAACATACCCTTCTAAAAACTTCTCAGCATATTCTAATTGCTTAGGATTGGGCTTTTCTAAATTAGTGCTATCGCATCTCGCACATGCTATTACTGCCCTATCATGTGTTTTTTTACAATCCAAACATCTTGCTTCAAATGCCCTTTCCCAAATATATCCTCTCCTAAATATTTCTTGTTTGAGTTGTGTTATGCAAGTTCTAACAATTGTAGAGTGTTGGACAATCGCATATAGAAGTGGGCCATTAAGAAGTTGAGGTGGTTGTTTTTCTTGTATGCCTATATTATAGATTTGCCTATCAGTAGGTATAGGGGTCTTTTTCCTAAATAGATTACTTACTGAAAAGCGGCGTTTTTCTGTCATGGTTAATCCCCCCCTTTCATATTAGTCTGCCGTGTTTAGTTTTTAACACTTGTCTTTAGGATAGGGGTTGATATGTTTTCATGTGTGTTCATATAATCCATCCTACAATTGTCATGTAATTTTGCTACTGTTTCAATATCAATACCCTCTTTAATAAAGTCATACCCTACATGGTCTTTATGGTTTTCATATTTCATCAGTTTGAATATTTCATCACATCTATTTTTATACCAAGTTTCCTTTTTGTAGCCCTGTTTCATCTTAATTAATTCAAGAAGAAGTTCGGCATTCTTTCCTTTCATGCGAAAATGAGGTAGGCACTTAGTTAACAAATTAGTAATATCTGCTTGAGAATAAAAATTAAGGCGATTAACAGGGCGGGTATTCTGTGGGGATTTTTGGTCTAAGTGTAATTTACCAATACCAAGAGCCTTTTGTATCTCAATCATAAATGCTTTTCCTCTATCTCCGGTAGCCACTAATCCTACTCTTGGATTCATTTTTCTATCTACTGTAATATAACCATCTGAGTCAATGAAGGCCGCAGTATAAGCATGAATGTTTTTCTTAATATTAGTATCTAATTTATAAAAACCACCATCTACATTAGTGAGAGGCATTGTATTAAGAAGTTTAGAAATGATATTAGGGGAACATCTTCTATGGAGGTTGTTTGGTAGCATATCAAATAGCATCCGTGAACCAATCCCTTGATTATCAATAACATTTTCCATAAGAACCTCTCGCAATTCATCTTTGAATCTCTTTCTAATTCTTTTATTTGCAATGCAATTCCTAAAATCTTTCTTGGCTGAAATCATAGTTTTTTGTAAAATAGCATGTTGTTTGTTGTAGGGCATTGATTCTTGTTCTAATTCTGCTTCCCAATATTTACAAAGAGAGTCAATCACTTGTCGTCTTTCATCTACTTTTTTAATAGAGTGTAGGCGTTTCAAATCTTCTTCGTTGTAGCGCATTTTTTGGAGAGGAGTCTTATAATCATTTAGCCAATAAATACTACTAATACATTTCTCTAAATGGTCGCTATACCCTTCAATTAAATTATCAATAGCCTTAGTCATTTTATGGCGGGAATTACCTTTGAGTTGTCGCCTTTCCCTTCGCATCGTTTTTATTATGTCCGGTATTCCTTCCCCTTGAATAATATACTCATTGGGAAAAGAAGAAATATATTTTCTCGCTTGGGAATTATTTATAGAAAGTTCTTGCCCTATTTTTGTTATAACTTCATACTCATCCATTATATCTAAATTTGAAAAGAACCCGCTTAGTTTCATATCAAGGGATTCTTCAATATAATCCTTTTCATCTTCTACTTCTTCTTCTAACTCAGCAACACGAATAAGTTTATTTGCGGCTTGGCGTTTTGCTTCGGGGCTACTCATATATTTTCCTCCTAAAAATTCAAACCAACTATTCCCTGCATGACCGGATTTACCGGCGCACTAAATATGTCCAAGTCGTCAAGCAAAATATAGGTGTCGCTCATTTCATGCGTTGCGGCATTAGCCAAAGCAAGACTCATAACCATATCATCATGCGCTCCAATACCTTCAAACTTACCTTTATCTGTTATAGCAAACATAGACAATTCTTCAACCAAAGACGAAGTTACTCTCCTACTTTCTTCATTACCGTAAGGTAAAACCATTTTACCATTTTCAAAATTCATCTGTAAGTTAAGAATAATTTCTTGTTTGCGTTTGCGTGTTGTATGAAAGTCATGCACATTAACATCGGAAACATTTCGCAACTCTTGTGTAAAAGATTTAGCAAAAGTATTTGTTTCAAAAAAGATAACTTCGGGATTGAATATTTTTCCGATGAGGCGAACCTTCTCTATGTTTTCTCTAAACTGAACATTCTTTGCTTTATCTATATACACCACACTTTTATTATCAAACTTATCTACTTCAAGAACAGTAATTACATTATAGTCGCCATCAGTTGAAATAGCGGGGTCAACACCAACATAATATTTGTAATCTTTACGCCTTTGCGGTCTTAAAATTAAATCTTTGCTCTTTGATGAATCTAAATATTCGGGATTGAAAAGGGAAGTTCCTGTGGACATAGGCACACATAAGTATTCTCTTGTAAATGCAATTGTTCCTATTTCATTTTTTCTCTCCATAAGTGAATGATAGTCCCACTTTTCAACCCATAGAGGTTCATTAAGAGAATTAAGACAAGGATATACTCTTACAGAATACAATTCATTTTCAGCAAGTTTAGAATAAATATCAGTATAGGAAAAAGGTGTCCCTATAATTCTTATGAAACCTTTAGGGTCTAAGGTTGGTATTAAATCACTAAAAAACCAATCAGATACTTTTTGAATACCGGACATTGAAAACTCTTTCAAAGGGTCATCAATTATTATTTCGTTTGGGTGAAGCCCCCGAATCTGTGCATTGACAGAACGGGCTTTGATAGAATTACCATTAGTTAAGTTCATTTCTTCTACTGCCCAACCTTTAGATTGAGGTTTGAATTTCTGTAGGGGGGCATAGTTGAAATATTTACTAATTTCTTTCATGTGCATATTAGTCTGCTTTTGGTTAGAGGAAACATATACTATTTCATATCCTGTTGGTTGAAAAATTAAATTCCATACTGCCCAACAATGCATGAATACTGATTTACCATGCCCCCTACTACAAACAAAAACTGACCTTTTATTACCTTGCATTACTGAAAGCCATTCTTCCATATAGTAAGGGTAGTCATATTTTTCATAACCTCTTGCTGGCCCACAAACATGTTGAAAGAAATAGGGGAATGAGTTTTTGGAAATCTCCAAATCCATTTCGTGCTCAAGATTAAAAGTCATATAATCAACTACTTTCTTTGTATGGGGGGTATCTATACATAGGTAATATATTTAATTTATCATACATAGATTCATCCATAATATCATCCACTTGTGAAAAATCATCTATTTTTATTCCTCCTCTTTTTTCAACAGTCGCAGACAATCTAGCCAACTTAGTGCCTTGTATGGGGTTAAGTAAAGTGATTCTAGGTTTATCATCTTCTAAAGCCTTTTTTCTTGCATTCAGCACCTTTAAAAAAGTTCCCTTTTCCCAAGACATACTATTACCTACAAAATAAAACTTTCCAAAATCCCTATATGAAGTATAACCTTTAAGTTTATTTGTATCATCATCAAATTCTGCAACTATTTTAAGTGGGTGTATAATGGAAGGGTAGCCTTTTTTTTCAGCAGATGTAAATTCTTCTAATCCATTAAGTGATTCTTCGGGAACCACTTCAATTCTTTTTAATATATCAAACCATCTCATAATATCACCTAAACTGTGCTTTAATTTGCCCACTAACTCTTTCTTCGGAAAATGACATTTACTCACCATATAATTGTTTATATTTTTCCTTGAAATCTTTTCTGTTGACCCGCATGTGCCAAGCACCCGCAAATCCCCCTTCTCTAGTATCAATTTGATATTCTTTATTTTTAAATAGATTCATCATTCGTTTAAATTCGGCATCTCCTAAATGGTCTTTAACATCATCCTTCATCCAATTTGCCTTAATGAACATATAATCTTCTGCTTTTAAAGGGCGTGATAATGCTTCTTCTAATTCTTTTTGAGTAGAGAAATCATGAGTTTCTTCTTCAATCCCATCAAGGATATAGCCCACACCTCCTTTTCCTGCTTCTATCCAAACACTACTCCTTACCATATAATCATCTTCTAATTTCAATATGGTTCGCCAACTCATTTTAATCACCTAAACTGTGCTTTAATTTGATAAACTATTTCACTATTAATTCCATAAGATTTAGCAATGTTATTAAATGAATCTACTTCATTCACTATTTGTTCTATTTCAAGATGGGCTAAATCAATATTAAACTCATCATATATTTTATTAATAACTTCTTCGGTATGTTCAATGGTTATAGGTCTATGTCCCATTATTATATCCTCACCTTTCATTTTCCTAATTGAATCGTGGGCCAATAATAACTTACTAAGCACTACAGATTGCCATTTAAAACCTCTAAATAATTTTCGTAACTTAGTAAGAACATCTTTAGTTTGATTATTTTGTAATAATCCTTTATTTTCTTCAATGAAAGCAGGTAGGACAAATAGCGGAAATTCTGTTTTATTTTGGCTCTCAAACCTTTTGTTTCTTTCTGTAATAGAAACCCCGTATAATGATATATTTAATAAATGGGCTTCCTTGCTATCATCATATAGCATTCGCACAATTAAATCATGTATAATTGCTCCCATATGATTTCGGTTCTTTTCTTTATAGGCCTTACCAAATATTTTAGTAAGGGCAAATGCGGCGGCTCTCCCCCTTTGTACAAAACTATTGTTTATTTCTTTAGGGCCAACAGTAATACATTCATGCAGAAAATAATAAATGTCGTTCCATATTCCAGCCGATGGGATTTTTTTAGTGTTAATCATTTCGGTATAAGCCTGTGTCCCAACAAAACTTAAACTAAATCTTGGGGCTTCAACTTGTATTGTTCTATGCAACGGATGGCTCATAAATGCCGGATATATAATGGCCTTCATTGCGGTATGGTGGGGCTCAAAATAATACAAATAAACAGATTCCAATAATTCCTTTACTGCGGTTTCCATCTTTGTTGTTGGTTTTTTTGAAAAGGTTCTTGGCTTCCCTCTTTTGCCTTCTTGTCCCACACTTACTCTTGCACTTTGTGAAACATCATCTTTAGCATCCTGTTTTGAAGGCTTAGTTTTAAGACCTGCTATATGTGATTTCGTTGGGAATAAATGGGATTCTTTCATTACTAATTTTTCTACTGCATCAAAAAAATCTATTATATCTCTATTACTTCTTACTAGTTCCTTTGCATCAACGGTATCATATGTATCAGTCATGCTAAAAGATGAGTTTGCTTTTTCTTCGGAGGTATCACGGTCAACATTAAAATAATAAGGTAAATGGTATGGGGGGTCAACGCTTCTTGTATCTCCTAAATCATGTATTTTTCTTTTTAATGCCGCATTCACTTCCAAAAATATTGGCTCTTGTTCCCCATCCCAACTATCTATTATTTCTTTTAATTCATCATGCATTTTTGTATTAATATTACCAAGATTTCCACCTTGATTCATATAATGTGCTAGTAATGGGTCAACTAAAAAATCGGGGGCTCTATATTCGTCATAGTGTTGTCCTGCATCTTCATTAGTATTCTCTTGTAACTTAGAGGGAATCATACTTCCATAAGTATCACCGTGTTTGGCGGCTTCTCTTAATAGTTCCTGATGACTAGTCATGTAGTCTGTATTTCTCTCACCTTGTTCTTCTTTTATATCAGCATTTCGTTCACTAATATTAAGTGCCATTTCATAATCGGTTACTAATTTTAAAAAGATGGTTTCTTTACTATCATTAGCCACGCTCGTTCCAACATACTCACCAATATAAGAAAGAGGTTTATTCTTAAACCCAATAACCTTTTCAAAAAGAGGCCCAACCCGTTCTATTTTACCTTTATTTATAGGGTATTTTTTCCATCTGTTATAGGCCGCTTCTAAAGTTTCTAGTTTTTCCACAATGTTGTTTTTTTCCTCAATTTCTTCCCAAAAAGAATATATTTCTTTTCTTGTTGCGAAGTCTTGTATTTGTATATCCCCAACAACCCCTATGTTAACTGTTTTAATTGTAAAGCCACCAAATAATATATTTTGTTGTTCTTCTTTCACTAATTTTCGTAGTTGTTCAATATTCGTAGCCCATATTGAATTTTCCTCAAACAATTTCTCCTTAGTATTCAACACTTCTAAAATCCGTTCTATATTATCAAAATTAGTAAATTTGACTTCCATTCTATTAGTTATTTTTTGCTTTAGTAATTTTTCAAGTTCAATGGATTTCTTATTCTTATATATTCTTAATCCTGCTTCTTTTAAAACATTTATATAGTCAGACAAAGTATCTTTTTCTGCGGCTTTATCTGTCTGAGCCGCTTGTAATACTTTACTGCTTAACTTTTTAGTTTCTAGTTCAGTTAAATTATGTTCTTCCACTACACTTAAAAACAAATCAAGTTTTTTAAGATGGCTCCCCCAACGATGAGGGGGCACACTATTTTTCAATGCATCTATTATTGGTTGTATGTCTATATTATCTATTTTTTGTGTCATTATATCCCTCTAGTTATTATGTTGCTCCTTATTAATGTGCTCTTTAGTTTAGGGTTTAGTGTTGGGATGGCTTTTTCTAATGCTATATTAAACCCTTGTATTATCAACTTAGTATAGCCATTAATGTGTTTTCCAATATGTTTCTCAATCTCTCCTCCCAACTTTATATTATCCATATATTCTTCCCCTATCTTATCAATCAATGTCCCTATATCATCATTTCCTAACGACTCATCTAAACTATCAAAAAATGCAAGTAAGGCCAACATAGTAGTATTACCTACCTTGCTAATTTCTTCACTATCTACTTTGGATTTAAAAGATGATTTTGCTTGGAATGCTTCATCAGCAACTCTTTGTGCAAATGTAAACCTACCCGTAGTAGAAGAACCCAAAATATCTTCTATATCATCAAACAGGGAATGATACCCAAAACCACCCATCTTAACTGATAGTGAATTAAATGCTTTATATGTCTGTTCTGCTGATAGTTCACTACCATTTCTAAATAACTTATTGTTTTTAATTTCATATCCTTCTATAAGTTTGTTATAATATTCCTTTCTTTTTAGCGAACCTCCTTCACGCTTATCTTCTTTAGATGAAGATTGGGTGTCTAATTCTTTTATTCTGTCCTTAATACTTATTATACTATCAGCAAATTCATTCTGTTCTTTTTCGGAAATACTAAAAGGAATGTCATTCATAGCATCAAATATAGCAAGTAAAGAATCTGCTTGTAATTGTGTTGTTCCATCCAATACTTTGAATCGGTTAGTATGTATGTTTGACTTAGTATCTACTGCCACAATTTCTAATTTCTTATTACCTATAGCCTCTTTAAACACATCGTTAATGTTTTTTTCCTCGGCTGAAAGGTTTTCCTTAGTTGATAACTCTATCCATTCACTAAGAAATTTCTTTTGTATAGGGCTTATAGTATGTAATATGTTTTTTAATTCTCCTTCATAGGCTAACAGAAAATTATTATTAGCCTCACTATCAACTATTTGTCGTGCTTGAGCATCAGTCATATCTGCCCTAACCTGTATTTCTGTCCTTCTAGGAATACTAAACCTAGTGCTTGTATCTTTTTGAGCACTTCTATATAAATCTACTAAATCATCTTTAAGCATTTCCATTATTTCTTCGGGTGAAATATGACGGCGTAAAACAATCTGTTTATTAAAGACATCCCACCAATCTGTTGTAGGAAAAACTTTCTCTAACATAATACGAGCAAAGGGATTTAATACTAATGACATACCATTACTTGAAACCCACACTACTCCTTCGGGCACATCATGTATTCCATCAATTCTAGTAGGGATAAACTGTTTTACTGCGCCCTTAGTATCATTAATTCCATTAAAGAAAGTAAAAAAGTTAGTAACACCAATCCCTGCCTTATAATCTACTTTTTTTGGCTTAGGTTTAAAAATTTTACTACCTTTAATTACTTTAAGCCTGTTGTCCCTTACACTAATAAACCAAAATGCTGCTTCTGTTTGTAAATGCTCATCTGTAGAGGCCGAATCCTCCTTATATTTGGAAGTTATATCATTAAATGACCTATTTTCACCCAAAGATATATATTTTCCTTTAACTCTAACCATTTGCTCATTAATTTTAACAACTATTGTGTCGTTTTTGACTTCTCCCTTAAAATATTTAGCAATTCTCTCAATTTCTTTGCCTTTAAGGGGGTTTTTTATTGGTTTAGGGGAATTTTCCCCTTTCAAGGGTACAAATCCAAATATTATGACGAGTTCCTTTTTTTCCAATACCATTTCATTATATTGCGTTGTCAAACGCTTGTTTTCTTTCCAATTTTCGGGTAAAGAATCCACCCATGCATTAACATTTTCATCGGTTTTGTCTTTTTGAGCAATTTCTAATAGTTTTTGACGCTTAGTTCTTTGTGATTCTTTTTCGCTTCTTTCCCCATATAACTTTGTTGTTTCTTCAAGGACAGTATTTAATCTCTTTTTTAATATTGTTAGGGTTATTCCTGTATCTGTACTGTTTAATAGGTGTCCGTATTCTTTTTTGATAAACTTATTACGATTTTTTTGGTATTGCTCTAATTTCTTTAGTGATGCCACATATTGTTTTCCGTTTTCTAACGCATATTTAAATTTAGTAATAAATTGTTCAACACCTGCCTCATAAATCATTAGATGTATTAAATCTTCTACTAAAACGCTACTCATCGTAATCCCTCTTTTGTTTTTAATTTAAAATCTTTAGACAATTCATGTAATAGTTCGGTCATATCAAACTCAGGATTATCTAAATCTTCTTGAGTTACCTGATTGTAGGCATCAGCAACTATTTCTTTTAGTTTTTCTTTCTGTCTTTTGGTATCAAAGTCAATATTATCTTCCCATATTTCTAAAAATATACCAACTGCATCGGCAACATGGCGGTACTCATTCCAATCAATAGTATTGGTATCTATCTTCAACACCTTTTCCCAACTCATTGCAACCTCTCCTGCATCTTTCCTTTAATGTCTAACCAAACTTGAGGATGGTTTTGAGCCAACACCTCTTGGACAACTTGCATCTGCGCCACTATAATAGTATCTTGTCGCTTATGCACTAACTTACCCTTAAACTCCATAATGTATTTTAGACTCTCTCTAACCTCTCTTGCCAACTTAACCAAAGCATCTATTTGCTTAGGGTCTAAATCCTGCTCATTAAATAATTCATTAACTTTAGAATCTAACCTTTGCACATTCACACTAAGCATCTCAATCTCATTAACTTCTTTCTTGGCAATTATATTAGCCGCACTTTTTTGAACAATAGGAGTAAGATGGTGGGTGATATGCCGTTGAACCTTACCTTTTGTAATTCCTAATTCTTTAGCAACCTTATCACTTGAAACCAAACCTTGACTCAAACCAACTTCATATTCAGCCCTCATAGGGTCTGTGCATAATTCGCATCTTGGGTTGCTATTACCTTCATAATTACCCATATGGTTTCTTTCATGTTTAGCCGCAGTTCCACTACGCCACCCTTCTTGTTTATCTAAATCATCACAAGAAAGTTGCAAACTTGCAACCATTTCTTCTAAATCTTCTCTATCATCATGTTGACAAAAAGCACATCTTTTTCGGGTAATCATCTAATCCCTCCAAAGAATATCCATCCAAGACTTTTTTATAGGGGGGAACATTGTCTTTTTGCCTCCTTTGGCTTTACCTTTAATATAATATTGTCCTATCTTGGGCCGCTTTACCCCTCTAAATTGTCCTTTAATGAAACCTTCTATTGCCCTATTGCTAATATTAACTCCGAAGGAAGCCAACTTCCCTGCTGGTGCTTGTTCGTTTTTTTCCCCCATATTAATATTTCTTCTTATTAATTCCTCTTGGTTGTTTTCCACTTTGAATTTTTGACTACTAACCGCATCTTGTATCTTACCATAATTTATTACTCCTTTTGGAAAATATGCAGAAGTAAGAAGCCCCTCCATATATTTAGTAACTTGAGGAAAGGCTTGTAATTGAACACTACTTTTAATTGGTATGTGCCCAAGATGAACAGGAGTTCCGCCAATACCATCTAAAGCATCTTTAATGATATATAAAAGTCCTTTGGGTTTAGAATACTTCGTGTCTGTTTCAGAATACAATGCTAAATGTGGCGGGTTTTTTGCCTTGTTTTCTGCATAGTTATACCATGTCTTAGGAACTGCCTCCTTAAACTTCTTTGAATGCTTTACAAAATGTGCGGTTCTCCAATGCCCATAAACAGGAGTGCCATCAACCTCTCTTTTCTTTCCTTTCTTTGTATATACAGGTTCAGTAAATAATATGTTAGCAGGGTCAAGACTTGTATTTTCTCGTTCTTCTAATTGCTTTACCATTTTTCGTAAATTTTCTTCATGGACATATCTCAAAATCTTTACGCCTTGCATCATTTCCAATAGAATCCTTACTTGTTCAAGTGCCCCAACACCCGCCACACTACTAGATTTGGGCCTTTTTACAGGCTCCTTTTCTATGTGCAATATTAAAAAGTCAAGCAAACTTAAATCTCCTTTAAGACCTAATTCTGTCATGTTGCTTGTAGTGGTACGCCATAACTCCCAAGCATCAGGAAAACCACTATCACGGAAATCTTGAGTTACATCAATACCGTTTATTTTATCTGTTGCCTTAATCGTTTTCTTTTTCATCAGAATACCTCACATTAAACATGGCGGGGGCACTACTTGTAGTAACTGCCCCTGCAACCTTCTCCATAGACTCACCTTTAACCTTTGTCCATTTACCATGTACTGCATTAATTGTTTCGGAAGGGATTCTATTTTTCATAGCCCTTTTGTAATCCCTGCCTTTACTAACTCTTTCAGCAATAACTTTTTGTGATTTAATACCTTCCTTAGTTAGCACAACACCGCTATCTACATCTAAAGAATCTGCTATCCCATCCAACATTGCATCAAGAGCCTGTTCTGCCTCATTTCTTTTATCATTGGTAATAGGCCACCCTTCTCTAATATCGTCTATATTGTGAAACTCAATAACATCATAATCTTCCTTAACATCTCCCCAATAAGGAGAATACCAATAATCATCTTTAGATGGGTAGTTAGTAATTAAATTAATGTAATCTTCTCTAGTTTTTAATTTTAATATTTTACCGCCAATTTCAAACTCAATCAAATAAGAATATTTTGTATTTCCTCCCCACTCCTTTAACCAATCTAACCAATTTTCCCTACCCCCAAATGAATACCATATGCCTCTCGGCTTTACCCTATTATCGTTGGGAGGGACATCTCTAAAACTAATTTTGGATTCATGGGATGCCGCTACCTTAGCATCTTTAGGAATAGATTCTTTCATATCCCATATGGGAGCCTTAAGAATATCTTTCCAAGACATATTAAACCTTATCCATTATCGCTTTAATATTTTGAAAGGCTTTGTAAATATCTTTATGGCGATTATCTAATTGAGTCATGTTCTCCATAATATCATTAACAAGCCCTTCTTCTTCTTCTAAAAAATGTGAAAGATTTTCAACATCTCCTTTCATTTTAAGCCATGCATCATTAATATCATTTATTTTAAGAATAAGACCTTGAAAGTTTTTCGGGCTCACTTTAAGTATATCTCCTTTTTTGAAATTCTCACACGCTTTACATTTACCCGAAGGCATTATAGTCCTTGCTGAAACTCTCTTTCCGCACATTGCACATCTCCTAAATGTTCTATCAAGATTTGAAGTTTTATTTTTTACCCTACCTTGAGGTAAACTACCTTTGGGGGATGGGCGGCGAGGAGCATTTTTCCTTTTTTTGTTTTCACTTTGTATTCTCTTTAGTCTTTCTTGCCAATCTTCCGCCATAATTCACACCTCATTCAAAATGTTTTCCCAACTCATTGTAAATCCTCTCGCCATTTTAACATCTTGTATAATTCCCATAATGGTCTATTTACATCACCATCTGTTATATCTTCTATTTTAGAAAACTGTTTATACACATCTAATACTTCATTATCTTCAAACGCCACTTGTTTAATACTATGTAATCTATTTGCAAGACTACCAAAATCATCTTTATCATCCATAGGATAACCATTTATTCCTGCCCAAATACCTACTGCTTTATGTAATTCAATAAATGCATCAACAATCATTTCTCTAGTATATGCTTTAAGTACATTTTCCCAACTCATTGTAATCTCTCCTCCATTATATCTTTAACATAATCTTCAATTTGTTTTTTAGTTACATATTCAATAGGCCCGCCACTTACGCCGGTTAGTTTTTCTGTAGCCCATCCTTTTTCATCAAAGAAAGCAATTTCATACTGTTCATAATCGTGGGGGTTATCTAATTTTTCCTTTGGTTTTGAAAAGTTATGTTTTCCCATAGAAACACTTAATTTTATATCTCCAATTAACTTGGTACTTGAAATATAGCCATTTTCTCCTTCAATAAAACTAATATCTTCAAAGTTAAATCCCTTTGCTTTAATTATATCTTTCCAACTCATTGTAATCTCTCCTTATCTTTAATATTCATAGTGGGTTGTGTAATTTTCCCACCCTCTTTACTACACTTAGGGCAAATATCAAACTCCATCCCATCTTCATCAAAAAATTTAGACCACTTCTTTTT
>Ga0098052_1001469_pt1 | contig 14716 bp, 21 predicted proteins | sample 15_taG_FD_81591 | JGI IMG/M metagenome (GOLD analysis project Ga0098052, IMG submission 81591) | Marine viral communities from the Subarctic Pacific Ocean - 15_ETSP_OMZ_AT15312 metaG | ecosystem: Environmental > Aquatic > Marine > Oceanic | place: Pacific Ocean | collected 2015-01-18 | reverse complement strand
GCGGGATTTACTTTATTACCCGCAATTAAAACAGCAACGTATAGTCACGTTGCACACCCGTTGATAGTAAGTCGGCAAGTGCTTGTCTTAATACATCAGCCAGTGGATTCGACAGCTTTCGCCTATAACCTCCGGCCATTTCCTCGTTGGCTGCACCAATTGGCGTTCCCCTCCGAGTAAGATTGCTTTAACGGCTATCACCCCGTCATTCAGCCACCCCGTTGGCAGTAGCTAACCGCCAACCCCTTTAAATCGAATTAGTGGCCAGCGAGGGGGAAAAGGATAACCCCACGCCAGCCTTGGGCTATGCGCCCATTTATTCTACAAAAATCTGTAGTTGTACGTCCGTTAATACACCACTTATTTCTTCAGCTTTATCAAGCTCGAAATACGTATTCATATGTTTCATAGTGGTACGGCTCCACTTTTCCTTACCAGAAGGTGGTTGTAGTTTGTACTTTATGTACGGCCCATCATCCCCTTTTATGGTTATACCCACAATCGTTTCATAAGAAAAGTGATATTCTTGGCCCCCCGTTATCAGGGTTGAAGCATTTGCATTGTGCTTTATAAGTTTCATCCCGGCCTCCCTGCGCCCTTGTATTCTATAACAAAATCGTCCGTTTTTAGATTCTGGTTCATTACTTGCCCCCAGCGGGATACATCATCGATAGAGTGTTGTTCAAGTCCCAGCATTCTCAACTTTAAATTCTGCCTATGTAGTTGTCGTCTAAGGCTGTCCAAGTCCTCACGCAGCAACTGGTTTATCTCCATTAAATCTTTCTTAGAGTATGGCTTTAGCCGCGCTTTAATGTAATCCTTCATAGCACACCATACATTTTCATAGTGCGGCCATATCGGCCCTCCAGCCAGAAGTGTGCCCCCATTTTATAGAGTAGTTCACACGCTGCAATTCTATCGGCCACGCTGCTTTCGATTTCACCGTCCAAAATGTCCAGTGCTTCCTTAACTGCTTTACTTTTATTTTTCATTCCTACCTCCATATACAGTTATATACTACAGTGGGTAGAAACCTGTCAAGTCTTATTTACCGTTTGGCAAAAATAAATATGCTTTACTTTACTTTAACGTACTTTACTTTACTTTACTTTACTTTACTTTACATTATAGGTACTTGGCTGGCTCTGGAGCAGCAGCGTCAGAATATTGACATGTCAGAATATTGACGCGTCAGAATTACGTCAGTCAAAAAACTGACACGTCAGAATGTTGACAGTCAAATAATTGACACGTCAAGATATTGACACGTCAAAACTTTGGCATGCCAGAATGTTGACAGTCATAGAATTGACGCGCCAGGATTTTGACGCCAGAGGATTGACGCATATGGCGACATATGGCGAAATAGACAAAAGTACTTTTGGCGAAAAAAAGCGCACTTTGTTGGCGTATAGTATTGACTGTGCTGCTGGTGGTGTTATGAATAACTCAAGCCAATAACGGCTAAACAAAAAAGGAAAAAAAAATGTTGAATAAATTTGAAGCGGAAACACTGGTTAAAATCAGGAAGGCACAAGCCGAAAAGGCCAGAACAGATAAGGCGCTGGACGCCGCAAACTATGTCTACGGCGGGGGCTCCGACATCGGAGTCTATCTTAAAAAAGCTGGTTGGCGGGTAGATTTGGGCAAAGGGGGTGCATCATGAAGATTAAGAAAAATTATGGCGCTTTGTCTGGCCTGTTTCGCCCGATGTCCCAAGCGGATATCGATGATACTTGGCGCCAATTGGATATCGAGTTAAAGCATGAAAACGCGCATGGTGTCTATGTTTTGATGATGGGGCTCTTATCGGACATGGCAAGGGAATTAAGGGAATCGGTGGTGCCATTGCCACCAGAGACGCCAGCGGCGGCAATTCTGCGCAGGGACAACCGGAAAGCCGGAGAAGGGGTGCGATACAAATGAGTAACGCAACAACACAAGGTTATGCAATAACCGATAAGGCCGACATCGACTTATATAAGTTAATCACAATAGAACGTGCGGTTTTTCTTGAGTCTATGGGGATGAAGGGAAGGGGCCCAAGCGCCGCCAAGCTTGCCAAGCTCAATTATGGTTGCAAAGGCAATCGCGCTGCAATTCTGCTACAGCTACAAGAGTTGGTGAAAATGGCTAAAGAGATGCGGCAGGCTAGGCAAGAAATGAGGGCCGGACTATGAGAACCAGACAGTGGAAGGAAGTGGGGAGGCTGGGGCGCTTGCTCCAGCTTGAGATGGCAATAACTGAGGAACTGGAGGGTAAGTTCAAGAAGGGCGTTAGCCCTGTAGCCGATGCGTCAATTGAATTTGATATTGATACGGATGATGCGATGCGCACCGGGGTATTACAGGAACTGGGTATTTTGATTAGATTGGAGAAGGCAAAAATACGCTTGGCCGTATAACGCAGCCACAACGAAGAAAGGCCCAGCTAATCACTGGGCTTTTTTTTGGCCTTTTTTTGACTGGGGGCGCTTGTTTCTGTAAAGTGTTTTTGAGGCAAGGCAGCACATGGGAAAAAAGCATTTTGGCCCTAGTTCAGGGTTACAACCAATCGACACCACCAATATTGATAAAACCAGACGCCGAGTTGCGTCTTCCACTATCGCCGCCGCGAAGCGGGTTCCCAACAACAAATCAATCCTTGCCGATTTACAGAAGCTTATCCAAGTTGAAACGGCCAAACTCCAAGCCACCAGCGAAACCACCAGCGGGACACTTGGCGAAATAGAATCGAAGCATCTTTCAAGACTGGCAAGCGCTGCCGCCGTTCTGGCATCTGCTGATAAAAAGCTCAACGACAATAGCGAACTGGAGAAGCTGGACGATGCGGAGCTTGAGGCTTTGGCAAAACAGGCTTTACAAAAAACATGAAAAAACAGAAGGGAGCCTTTAGGCCTTTATCTTTATCAATGGCAATAGGCTTTAGTCCTTTGTCTTTATTAGTAGTATTAGTGTCTTCAGTCCTTTTGTCTTCTTTTTGTTATATAAAAAATAGAGTCTTTAGTCCTTATTATAACGAGGGGAGTAGGTACATCTCTAGTTACTCTATTCTCTCTTCATACCTCCCTTTAGATTTTACAAAAACCCCAATACCCCTAACTATACTAACAGTCATGTTCATTCGTCCCCAAATATTTTTCACGGCACTAAAAAGTGCCTCAATTTTTTAAGGAGTTTTAAAATGGCAGATGCACAACAGCAGCAACCACAACAGTCCCCCGAAGCGGAGACAATCAATAACAAGTATGGCGAGTTATGCGCCCGAAGAGGCCACCTGACGTTTCAGATGGACGTACTCAAGGAGCAGCTTGATAACGTTGACATGCAGATTAAGGGCCTAGATGTCGCGCTTAACGTAGTTACACAGTTGCAGGCACCTCAACCGGGTGAATCAGCAGGGGAATTACCAGTACCATCAATAGTTGCCAATGAAGAAACCATCTAAGGGTAATAACGTATATAGCGGCGTATGGAATAACCGGCACAGGAATGCAGAGGACTACTGGGCCTCGTGTTCCTCCACGGCCTCGGAGTATCTACCACCCCCCGGTGCTGCTTCCTCCTCGTTGGGACGAGTCCCGAAGGGACGAGTCTCGGAGCCCGAAGGGCGACGACACAGCAAGTACAGCCTCACATCGAAGCTGCCACTTCTCGTCCACCTCCGCCCCCTCTTGGACTTAGGCATCAACGGCTTATATAAGTTATATACTATATTGTTAAATACCTTGTCAATACCTTTTAGGACTTTTTTTAAAGAAAAAAATAAGCCAGACAAATGAAAGAAGAACTACCTATTATAGTGAGGGATTCCGTCCCTAGCGATATAAACTTGGTTTATAATAGTTGGCTCAAACAGCACTATGGCAGTGCCTTTTCTCAGGGCATTCCTCCACACGTATATTTCACCGGCCACAGAGTGATTCTAAATTACCTGACTAAGGCCGCCATTATCAAGGTAGCGTGTAGTGTGGAGGATGCCTCTCATATCTATGGCTGGATGTGCGCTGAAACGCATGAGGTGCCGCTGGTTCACTTCGTATATGTGAAGCAGCCTTATAGGCGTATGGGTATAGCTACGCTTCTGCTTGAGGAGTATGGATGGAGCAAAGGGGGGGATATAATTGCGTCACACTATTTCAGGGGCAAGGCTTTTAAAGTGTACGGTAGGCAGGTTGTTTACAACCCCTATATATTGCACAAAATACCCATGCCGGGTAATTTGGAAGAGAGGATGAACAAGGAGGAGAAAATATGATACTATCATGTGTGAAAACCATTGATGCCTGTAGGCTTCCCAATGGTGAAGTTAAGAGTTTCTTTTGCAAAGAACGCACAAGGGATGTAAGCTATATAAAGTTAGTTAATAGCTTTGTGCTTATCCACTCAAAGCATCAGACGGTAGTTGTACCTATGTCTAATGTGTCTTATTTCAAGGCGGAGGATGAGTCAGAATTGCCGGGACTAGGAAATCATGGAAAAGAAGGAACCCCCCAGAAAGCCAGTAAAAAAGCCAAGGGAAGACATGGACATAAGTAAACGCAAAGATGGAGAACTCCCTTGGGAGAAATACATGGGTTGGGGCTCAGAATACACATCCGAGAACAAGGACAAAAATGTTAATGGTGTTATTGTCTGTGAGGATGAGGACAGAAGCATAAAATACAACGAGGACGGCATCCCGTCCATCTCTGCTATGGAATATCATATTTTGAAGTCTACTGGCAAAAAGATGCCCAAGGAAATGCGAGAGGCTGTATTTCTGGTTAAAAATGTCCTCTCTGCAAGGATTGTTGGCGCTTGGGCAAAATAAAGAACCACATAGAGTCCAGAAACATACTTAGAGAGTATGTTAAGCGGTTTGGTAAGCTTCCTAAGTCGAAAGTAAGGCAAACTGCCCAAGAACGCAGCATGCAGTTCTATAATGACTGCTTTCCCCAGCAAAAGGCCCTTATAGACGACGAAAGCAAGCTTAAGGCCGCATTATGCTCCAGAAGAGCCGGGAAAAGCCACACAGCGGCTGTTTACCTCTGCAAACTGGCACTGGAGATGGATAGGGCTGAATGCGCCTATGTTTCTCTCACTAGGAAGAATGCCAAGCAGGTTTTATGGCCAAAGCTGAAGTATCTCAATGCAGATTATGACTTAAACATGCACTTCAACAACACGGAGCTTATCGCAACCTTCCAAAATGGCAGTATGATTTCCCTATTCGGTGCAAATGATGCGGCAGACGTAGATAAACTACGTGGGCCAGCGTTTCACCTTGCTATACTCGATGAGTGTGCTTCTTTTGGTAGCCATATTGATGAGTTAGTTGAAGAGGTTCTTGAACCCACGCTTATTGACCATAACGGGACACTCCTTATGATGGGCACCCCAAGTGCTGCGTGTACGGGCATCTTCTTCCGCGCAACAACGGAGGAAGACAGCGATTATAGCAGCCATAAGTGGACGATTCGTGACAATCCTTACATACCACATGCTGAGGAATGGCTTTCTCAGAGAATGCAGAGAAGGGGGTGGGATGAATTTCATCCTGTCTATCTACGTGAGTGGTGCGGGAGGTGGGTGCGCTCCGCAGACAGTCTGGTTTACCGCTTCGACGAGAGTAAGAATCTCTATACTACCCTCCCTACCGATGAGTACGATTTTGAGTATCTTCTTGGAGTTGATTTGGGCTTTGATGACGCAACTGCATTTGTGGTCGGCGCATTTAGCCGCAACCTGCCCGTCTTCTATCTTGTCGAAGAAATTAAGAGGGCCGGTATGATTCCGGCAGAAATCGCGAAGCAAATACAACAGCTTTTTGACCGTTACGAGTTCACCAAAATCGTCGTAGATACGGGAGGACTCGGCAAGAGCATCGCTGAGGAGTTCCGTGTCCGTTACAGGCTTCCCGTTCACCCCGCAACTAAACAGGATAAGTTTAGCTACGTTAGTTTGCTTAACTCTGACATGGCCAGCGGATTCATCAAGGTACTTCCCAATAGCGCCATTATCGACGAATGGAGGCTTTTGCAGTGGGACGAACGCAATAAGCGCGAAGATGACAGATTTGAGAACCATCTGAGTGATGCTTTCCTATATGCGTGGCGCGAGTCTAAACACTATTGTAGCGAAGAATTGGTGATACCGCCAGTTTATGGCACAACTGCATGGTTCGACGCTGAGGCCCAGAGGATGGAGGATGCCGATGTGGAGGCCCTGAGAATTGCAGAATCACAAGACTGGTGGGAGGAATTAAATTGAAATTAGACAATGTAAATTATAATGATTTGACGGAACTATTCGAGATGCTTAGAGATAATGGCGTCCAAGAGTTTTCCTGTGATGGATTATCCGTTAAATTTGGTGCCGTTGTGCATGTGCCATCAAAGAATATGGCCGATATGAATGACTTAATAGTAGACGACAAGAGTCAGAGTGATGAAGATGACGACTTGCTTTTCTACTCTGCAAGCTGAGGAATGAATTAAATGGCTGATTATACTTACGGTGAATCGAAAGCTGGCCTCCGGGTATTCTGGTGGCAACAAAAAAATAACGTACACGACTATGTATTCTCGACTGTACGCATCCTTGAGGAGAATCAGCCCCACAGACGCGCTGAGAACCTCCAGAACCTCCGTCTATATGGAGACATCAATGATGGCCAAATGAGGGCCTATGCCTACTCCAGTGCCCCCACAACGGGTGTTTTCTCCCAACAGCGGAAGGTAACCTTAAACATAGTTCATTCGATGATTAGCACCGTAGTCAGTAAGATTATCAAAAATAACCCAAGGCCGACATTCTTGACTGCCGGGGGCGATTTCTCCCTCAAGAGAAAGGCCAAGCAACTTAATAAGTTTTCTCAGGGCCTCTTCTATGAATCCAATCTGTATGAGGTAGGTGAGGATGTTTCTCGTGATGCCTGTATTTTTGGTACTGGGTTTATGAAAATCTATCAGGAGAACAACAAGGTTAAAGCCGAAAGGGTTCTGCCTGACGAGATTATTATTGACGACGAGGAAAGCATTTATGGTAAGCCACGGCAAATGTTCCACAGAAAATTCGTGAGCAGGGAGGTACTCATAGAGATGTTCCCCGAAGCCAAGGAAGCTATCATAGCAGCCTCCGAAGAACACAACGAATCATCTAAGCTTGAGAGTAAATCGTCTAACCAAGTTGCATGCCTAGAGGCTTGGCACCTACCGTCCAACCCAGAAGCTAAAGACGGAAGGCATGTAATTGCCATAGATAACAGAACACTTGTGGACGAAGAGTATGGAAAATCATACTTCCCCTTCGTTGTTGTTAAATGGAATAAGAGGCCATTAGGGCTATGGGGGCAGGGAATAGCAGAACAGCTAACCGGACTACAGGTTGAGATAAACAAGCTGCTTCGCACAATTCAGGTTTCCATGCACTTGGTTAGCGTTCCTAAAGTATTTGTGGAAGCTGGCAGTAAAGTCTCTAAGAGTCACCTTAACAACGAAATTGGGGGAGTTATAGTCTACTCTGGGACTATGCCAGAATATCGGACTGCCCCTGCGGTTAACCCGGAAATGTTCGCCCACCTAGATAGATTATATAATCGCGCCTATGAAATTGTTGGCATCAGCCAGCTTAGTGCCACCAGCAAAAAGCCAAGTGGGTTAGATAGCGGTAGAGCCTTGCGAGAGTTCCACGATATTGAGAGTGAGAGATTCATGTCATTCGCTAAGGCTTATGAGAAGATGTATCTGGACGCCGCTAAAATTATGATTGATACTGCGCGGGACATAGAAGCTGATGGGGAGGGATTAAAAGTAACCAGCTTCAATAAGAAGTTTGTAGAGAAGATAGATTGGAAAGACATCAATTTGGACGAATCAGACTATGTTATGCAGGCATACCCTACATCCCTGTTGCCATCAACACCGGCAGGAAAGCTTCAGACAGTTGAGGAGATGCTAGGTGCTGGACTTATTGCTAGGGAGGATGCCCTGAACCTGCTTGAGTTCCCCGACTTAGAATCAGTGCAAAGCCTACAAAATGCACCTATGGATGACATAGAGATGACTATAGGACTAATCCTCGATAAGGGGGAATATGTATCCCCTGAACCGTTTTCAAACCTTCCATTGGCAATCCAAAAAATGAACTCTGCCCTTCTAAGGGCCAAGGTTGATGGTGCCCCGGAAGACAAGCTGGAATTACTTAGACGATATATAAGTGATGCCCTATCCTTATTAAATATGCAGCAAGAAGAGGACATGGCTAAGGAAGAGATGATGATTGCCAAGCAGCAGGCAGAAGAAGCTGCAATGCAGGAAGAAGCTGCGGTGCAAGAAGCACCACCAGAAGAACAGATGATGGCACCCCCAGAGGGGCCACCAATAGCATAGGAGAAACCATTGGAAGAGACAGAGTTAAACTTATTTGAGACAGTTGAGGTTCAAGAGGCCCCGGAGGCAGTTGTGGAGGAGGCGGAAGCCGAAGCCATCGAGGAGCCCAAAGAGGAGGCCCCGGAGGCAGTGGAGGAGCCAGAACCAGAGGCAGCAGTTGAGGCTGCTGAGGAGCCCAAGAAAGATTCATTTGCATCCAAGTTTGCTGCGCTTTCAAGGAAGGAGAAGAAACTTCTTGATAAGGGCAGACAAATAAAAGAGTTTGAAGCGAAGCTTAACGGGCAGAAGTCCCAGCTTGATGAGTATGACAACTTCAAGAATCTTGCTAAATCCAACCCACTAGAGGCCATGAAGCTTGCTGGTATAGATTACCAAGATGTTACCCACAGAATATTAAACAGGGGTGAAAGAAGCACCAGACAGGTTGAATCTGAGTTACGCAATGAACTAAATAAGCTTCGTGAAGAACACTCAAACTACCGCGCACAGGCTGAAGAAATGCGCGTGGCGAACGAAGTTAATAAATATATTGCAAATGTAAACGATTTCATAGATAATAACAATGAGAAATATGACTTATTATCTTCAAAGGAAGCGCGAGACAGAGTTATGCAGACAGCGGATAGGTATGCCACCGAAACCGGCGAGATACCTGATATCCCTGAAGTTTGTGACTTTGTTGAGTCGGAGCTAAAAAAAGAGGCAGCCAGCTTATATGCCTCGGACAGTTTTCTTAAGAAGATGGGCCTCGTCAGGGCTAATTCCTCAGCGACTCAGGGCAAAGGTGGCCAAGCTAAGACACCAAGAACATTAACTAATAGTTTAACGTCTGCGTCTGACACGGTGTCAGATGAAGAAAGTTTAACAGAAGAGGAGCGTCTGGACAGAAGTGCCAGTATGCTTGTCTTTGAGTAATTGAGGAGAATTTTAAATGCCCGCAACTGCGACATTAAACAGAGACTCTTTTCAGGCAGCCTTAAAGGAACACTATAAACAGAGTTCCGTAGAGGACATGGTTTACAAGAGTAACCCATTGCTTGCCCTGATTAAGAAATACACTAAATTTGGCGGATTGAACATGCCAATTCCAATCATCAGTGCTAATCCTGCGGGGCGAAGTGCAACTTTTGCAACTGCTCAAGCTAATAAGATGAGTAGTGAGATTGATAAGTTTGTTCTTACCCGTGTTAAAGACTATGCTATTGCTAGTATCGATTCCGAAACAATGGAGTCGAGTCAAGGCGATGCTAACGCTTTTATGAATGCGTCCACCACAGAAATTGATGGTGCGCTTCATGCCGTTAGCCGAAGCTTGGCAAAGGCAATGTATGGAGATGGTTCGGGAAGTCTTGGTGCCGTTACCGGTGTATCCGGTACAACATTAACCATGTCTAACCCCGGAGACATTACAAATATTGAAGTAAACATGAAGATTGTTTCTGCTGCCGATGCAGACAGTGCCATTACAAGTGCAGCCGCTAGAACGGTTGAAACTGTTGACAGGGCCGCAGGCTCATTCACTATTGATGTGGCCCTTGGTGGAACATCTTCTGACAGTGATTTAATTTTTGCCGAAGGTGACTACACCGACAGTGCAAGAAATAAAGTCAGTGGGCTTGCCGCATGGCTGCCAGAGTCTGTCGGTGGAAGTGACAGTCACTTTGGACTTGATAGAGCTAAAGACCCCTCCCGTTTGGCTGGAGTCTTTTTTGATGGTAGTGCCCTTCCAATTGAGGAGGCGCTTATTGATGGCTCTTCTTTAGTTGGCCGCGAAGGCGGGCGTCCTGACCACTGTTTCATGTCTTTTTCAAGCTATGCAAGCTTAGAGAAGGCATTGGGTGCAAAGGTGAATTACACTGATGTATCTGCGAAGCAGGGTGTTGGATTTAAAGCACTTGAAGTACATGCCCCAACTGGGACAATCAAAGTTATTCCTGACTTAAACTGTCAGGACAATACAGCTTGGTTGTTACAGATGGACACTTGGAGTTTAAACTCTCTCGGTGCTGCTCCCAAACTATTGGGTGCTGACGGCAACCGTGTACTGCGTGAAGCAGCAGCGGATGCCATTGAAGTGCGTGTTGGCTACTATGCCCAGATGGCCTGTAAGGCTCCGGGTTGGAACGGCCAAATCAAGCTTGCATAATAGAAATATAACTTTGGGGGTGGAATTGTCTGCCCCCAAAATACTCTGCGTAAGGAGAACAAAATGGCAAACAGAGTCTTTAGTGACGTTCAGGCACTAAATAAACAAGTAAAAGTTATTTCAGGCACGGCCAAGGTTGATGCCAGTGGTGACCCACAAATTAGTGCTGGGCGTGGATTCGCCGTAGCCAAAACAGCAAGCGCAGGAGAAGTCAAGATTACTCTTGATGACGCCTATGTTGCGCTTCTTAGCGCTAACGTTAATGCGAATGTCGCAACTGATGACCCGGCAAGCACACAGATTATTTCGTCTGCTTTGCCAGATATTTTAATCAGAATTAACTCTGATGCGGGCAGCGGGCTTTTGGCCCATGTGCTTGCGGAGAATGATGAGATTCAATTTACTCTTGCACTGAGAAATTCCTCGGCAAAATAACATAACTAGGCCGGTGTAAAAGCCGGCCCTAGCACGGGAATAGACATGCCAGAACAAGAAGAGAAGAAGGGTTTAGCCCTAGCTATACTTATGAAGGGCAAGGAGCCCCCGGAAAAGACACGACACGGCTATGAGCCGGGTGAAGATATGGAAGGCTATGAGGAGGCAAAGCGTTCAGCGGCTAACGAAATAATGGGCGCATTAGAGGCTAAAGACGTTGACGGGCTTGCCTCCTCACTCAAGGACTTCATCAGCGTATGTGTAACAAATATGGATTTGAAACAAAGTGATGAAGACGAGGAGTAGCCTATGGCCAACGAAGTTACTCTTGCCCAGCTAAGAACACGGGTTAGAAGACGCGCCGACATGGAAAATACAGACTTCGTAGCAGATGCGGAGTTAAATGATTTTATTAACGAATCTCTATCGGAACTACATGACTTATTTATAACAAAGTATGAACACCACATATTAAAATCTGTTGAGATAGCCCTCGTTAGTGGACAGGAAGTCTATTCATTCGGGAATGACTTTGGAATCTCTGATTTTATGAAGATTGCTGGCTTGGACATCATCTCAGGCAGTAATGTAGAGACACTTCATCCATTCATGTTCAGGGAAAGAAATGCCTACAATCAGTCGCCACCGCTGGCCAGTGGTATAGATAATTTCAAATACTCAATTCAGGGGGAGGAAATAAAACTCATTCCTACCCCAACAAATGAGAACACGCTTAGGATGTGGTACATCCCCCAATTCACAAAGATGGAAGTGGACTTAGATGAGGTTGGCGATACGATGCCATATATGTCACCGGGTTGGGAAGAGTATGCCATAGTAGACAGTGCAATAAAATGCTTGCAAAAAGAAGAGAGCGACACTCAGCAGCTTGAACTCAAGAAGATGCAACTAATAAGCCGCATCGATAGTATCGCCGCCAATAGGGACTCTGGTGAGCCAATGAGAATAACCGATGTGAGTGCCAGCAATAACTCTGGGTGGTACTTCTGATGTCCCTGCTCAAGAACGCAACACGGGCGTTGGCATATGAGCGGAGTTTTGGGGAAGACGCAAGCTCTTCTACAGAGGATTCTGTGGAAAAATTTGCAAGGCCATCTATGCTTATGGCCAACAATAATGCCAACGCAATAAGAGAAAATCCCTTATCCGGCGGGAAAGTACTTACAGCCAATCTTGGCACTGTTGGAAATACCGGGAAGGATATTGAAATCACGCACAACTTAGGCAGGCAGCCTGTCGGATGCATGGTGGTAAATATAAATGGGAGTTCCTCTCCCATATCAACTGGGCAGCCCGTGGCGGTACAGCTACACAAGAGGGGGACAGTTAAGACAAATATATTATTCTCTGGAACACTACTCCCTTATGGCAGCAATGTAAAGGTTACATTTATAATTTTCTAGGAGACAAACATGCCACTACCACCGACACCAAATATGAGTTTACTTCTCCCAACGGTTGGTGTTACCCTCGCCCCGGACTGGGCAAACATGTTAAATACTGCGATTACCTCGATAGATTTGCATGACCATACGTCTGGATATGGCAAGGCTGTCCCTACTGCCGGTATAAACATAGACTCCGACTTGGACTTTGGCTCCTTTGCTGCGAAATCCCTTAAGAGTACGACATACTCGTCCACCCTTCCTTCCGGGGTGGAAAACAGCAGCCTATTTGTATCATCCGCAGACAGCGAGTTATATTTTAAGGACTCCGCAGGGGCCGACACAAAGTTAACCGGGCTTGCTGGTGGTGGAGCCGGGGATATATATGGCGACTACAATGATGCCGGTGTGGACGGTGGCAGACTATACTACACAAACATAAGCACAATTCCGGGCGGCAACGACTACAGATTTGGAAATCAGGATGCTGGTAATTCCTACCCCTTATCAACGCTAACAGCATCCGGCCTTATAAACGATGCAAACGTAACAGCGGGCCAAGAGGCCCTGACAATAACTAGTGTAGAAGACATCGAAATTACGGCAGCGGATAATATCAATATCAAGAGTGGTGCAGGTGTAAGCGAAAACATAAAGTTAATCCCCGGAAGCCACAACAGTGCCGTATATATTAAGAATGATGCCAGCGCAGGGGCAACCTTATCTGCCCTTTTTATTGATGGGCCAAGCCAAACGACAGATTTTCATACCACGCCTGCAACTGACGAAAACTCGTCTAGGATTTCTATATTTGCATACGATACTTCCGTGAACAACAGGGCAGGCATTAACTTTCAAGGAATGGCTGGTGGCGGAGAGGCTCAGATTCGCCTCACAAATTCAAGTAGACTAAGCACCCCCGGTGGAGATAATACGGCAGCCTCAAGCCTGAGAATAGGCGACAAGAACTGGGCATCGAGCGGCCCTATATTCATAGCTGGCCGATGCAACGCTGCATTCATAGCCGGTGAACCCAACCCCGGCGATGAGGACACATACAAGCCAGCTATTCAGCTTGAATACAACTGGAATAGGGGAAGCAACACGACAAGCGGTGATACCCCGGACGGCATGGTTATCATTCAGGGGAGGGGCGAAAACTCTCAAAATACAGATGACACATGGGGGCAGCTAAAGATACTATCCTCTGGGGCGGCATCCACCACTGCCCCTTGGCCAAGCGATTTAGGCCCAACAAGAGGTGGCTTACAGCTTATGGCCATGACATCGTGGACGTCCTACGCACACGCAGGCACCCTCCAAGGGAATCCGGGTGTTATCAGGGCTGAACGTGGGGAGTTGCACCTAGTGGGCAAACCCTTGTCCCCGTGGAGCGGCAGGGTTTCGGTTCATTCTCAAAATGATTTCTATGCAAGCACGTTAAAGGCAGAGGGCCAATTGCATATTGAGTCCACCACGGATACATTTATAGATTCTGGTGGGGTAATAGATGAAAGCTGCGAGGGCAATTATACCCTTCGGGCCAATGTGGGCGGGCTAAATGTAGTCGGCATGAATTTCATTTCTGTTAATAGCGAATTAAACCTAAGGCCCACTGGTGTTGGATTTCTTACAATAGAAACAGGGGCTGTTCAGAGGCTAAAGATAAGTTCAGGCGGAGACTGGGATGTCGCCGGCGATGACATGGATATGGATTTCAGCGGCGATTTTGAAATGAATGCCGCGAGTATGGACTTAAACATTTCAGGGCCTATAAATGTCAGCGGTACCTTGGCAAATTACTCAATAGGTTCTGGAGTCCTTTGGACTTGTGTTGATGGCTTTAACATCGACGCTGGGGACACAGGCATGTTCGACTATGTTGGCGAGTTTACCCTTCAAACAGCCGACACCCTTACGCTAAAAAGTACATCAACGGGTGCTAGTGATTTTGTGCTGTCTGCGGCTGGTGGAATAAAGACATACACCGGAAGTACATTAAGGGAAACCTTTATGGATGACGGAACAGTGCTTAAAAACATCAAGCAGAGAGAGGAAACGTTAACGGGCAACTGGTATGTGGGGCCCGAAACGGGGGGAGAACTAAGCGTTCAGTCGGGAGATTTAATCCTGAGAGCCCCCGGCTCAGAGATAAAGATGGACGCCACGGGTGCGGTAACCCCAGAGGACAGCATAGTGGTAACTATGGATGATGCCCTCGGTGCCGTACGCCCATCGGCTGCGGGGAACGCGCAAATAGGAACCGAGACATACCCATTCCATAAAATTAATGCTAACGAATTTCTCCCAAATATAGATGGAGATAACGATGCGGCATATAAGTCTCCGCCACCAATG
>Ga0098052_1001464_pt1 | contig 14747 bp, 11 predicted proteins | sample 15_taG_FD_81591 | JGI IMG/M metagenome (GOLD analysis project Ga0098052, IMG submission 81591) | Marine viral communities from the Subarctic Pacific Ocean - 15_ETSP_OMZ_AT15312 metaG | ecosystem: Environmental > Aquatic > Marine > Oceanic | place: Pacific Ocean | collected 2015-01-18 | reverse complement strand
TGCTGGGTGGTGGAACTGCTGTTGCTGGAACAGGTCTTCTTGGTAGTGTTGATGCTGAGCAGATAGTGGCTCCCTTAAGCCCAGGAGCAAAAAAAGCAAAAGAACTAGAACTAATAGCCTTGATAAGAGAATTGATTGCTGGCGTTCTCCAACAAGCTTTTTTGCAAGACCCAAAAGCAAGGCTACACTCTGACTTTCAGGATATTTTTACTTCTGCTGCTACCTCAAGAAAAAGGTCTCCTTGTTATCCTGATCTTAACCTGCCAGACCATCCATACTTTGGAAGTAGTACTTTTACAGACCCTGATTTCTACTTTTACAATTATGCAGACAATGCAGGGATTGAAGGATTTGATAGTGCTGATCCAAAATTGAAGAAACAGATTCTCCAAATTCTGAGGAACAACAAGGCCTCGATGGATGCTTTACAAGATGGAACTTTCGAATCTGAAAACTTTAGAGAAGAGTTTAAGATAGGAAAGCATTTTGACGGCTCAGAAACTATCAAAAGAAAGAGTGGAGGAACTGCTAGCTACGAATCTCTTAGAAAAGAAGTGGACAATGTAGAAAAACACTTCAATAGTAAATTTAGTGGAGTAAGTCATATCCTTGCACAAGAGACAGTCTTTGAAAAAGACCCCCTTCTTGATCACAAATTTGATATTGATGCTTTAAAAGAAATTGCATATCACTCTATGCAAGACTTTGAAAGCCGAAAATACTTGTTAAAAAGAGCCTTCCCTACATTTAAACTCTATTTTATCGAAGAAGACTCTGGAGAAGAAAGCTGGTCAGCTCTTGATGACTTCTATGGATACAATGCAGTTCGGTCAATTTCATTAACAAGATCAAGGAAAATACCTGCAGACTTGTGTGTAGTAGAGCTTCAGAATGTTTCTGGTGTTCTTGACGGAACACTTCAAGGAGCTATTACTGATCTAGACTATGTGTTAGGAAAGAACACAGATCTAGCCAATCCAACAGAAAAATCAGAGAAAATGAGTGCATCTCGATCTCGAGCAAAAGAAGGGTCGGCAGAAGAAGATGTATTCAACTCAATCATTCTTCGAGAAGGAATGAATGTTCAATTACGATTGGGATATTCAAACAACCCCGACTTTCTGTCAACTGTTTTTAATGGCAGGGTAGTTGAAGTACACTGGTCAAACAATACCGATATTGTGACAATTGTTTTTCAATCATATGCAACCGAACTAGTTCAAATGAAGAAGGGAATCTCTGGAGAAGAGTTTCCTGTTGATGGCCCAGTAGAGGCTAACGCAACTCTTAGCTTTGCGACAGCATACCTAAACACAACAGATCTCCTTTCTTCAATGATTCGCTCTCCTGAGGTTATGCACTTTGGAAAATGGCAGTGGGGTTATTTGCCACAAGTGGGAGAACAACTATCAATTAATAACAATGATAGGACTTATCGAAACAGTCTAAAATGGATGACGGCAAAGAAGACTTACGACAACAAAGTCAACTCTTTGCTTTCTTCTAGTCGCGCAATTCAGCAGAATCTAACAGACACTACCGATACATTTCTTATTGATGGAATTCTTGATAGTGGGGCTAGTGCAATTGCAAATATGGGTCAAGCGCGGGGATGGATTGGAGAAGGAATTAATGCTGCAGGAGAGCTTAGACTGAAGGAATTTCTTTTAAAGAGATGGCGCAGCTATAGAGACAGTCCTGCCGACAATAATATTTATGCTCCTGATCCTGACGTTTATATTGATTATGGGTTATGGGATTTTAGTGGAGGGATGGACCATAGGCAAATTGTTTATCACCCGAAGAGCACTACTATTTGGGATGTTTTTCAAGAGATGACCTTCAGACACCCAGGGTGGGTCGCTTCTCCTGTTCCTTATGGGTCTAGAATGACAATGTTCTTTGGTATCCCCTCTCAGCGCTATTGGGCCGAAGATGCGACTCCAGCTTTTATTGAATCAATGAACAAGGCAAGAGAAGATATCAATTTAGCAGAAGATCAATTGGGGTCTTCTGCTCTCTCTGGAGCGCAAAGAAAGAGCATAGAAACCAATCTTATTCCTTCACTAACTTTATATTTAAGAGGATTGCGTCAACGCTTTAAGCCTTTCCGCAAATATCATTTTGTTACAAGCTATCACGATATTGTATCTAATGAAATTAGTACGTCTTCCTATAATATGCACAACAGTGTTGCTGTCAGGTATAACGCAAGAACCTGGGGTGGCCGCGCGCTAGACTTTATAGACGATGTTAGTAAAGCTACGGAAGGAGGAGAGGAAGAAGCCTTCGGTGAGGGCGGGCCATCAGCGAACTCTCTGAACATCGGCCTTGTGGCCGCCGGAGAAGCCGGCGGATTTGTTTGGAGATCGATAAGCAAAGGAAGGACAGAGTCTGAAGTTGCTATTTATAAATATCATCCTTACATGGCAGATGAAGATATTCTTTTAGCTGATCTGGACTTTGAAAATTGCAATGGGCAAGCAATGGCCGAACGCTATTCTTTGAAAGCGATTCAAGAAGGTCTTAAAGAAATGTATACTGGGCAGCTTACCTTATTGGGAAATCCAGAACTAAAACCTTACGATATTGTTTTCCTTATGGACAACTACAATGATATGGCAGGTCCTGTCGACGTTGAAGAAGTTACCCACTTCTTTTCTCCAAACACAGGATTTATTTCTGTTGTTATTCCAGATGCTGTCGTTGTTGTTAATGAAATGGGGTCGACTGGATTGTTAGATTCAATGGGATGGGCGGCTCTAAAAGCGGCCGGCTCTCTTTTCGGGAATACATTAGAATTTACTTCTGCTATTGGGAACCCAACACTAAACGAAAGCCTTGCTCAAACTGGAGGAACTTTGCTCAGCGGAGGCGCTGGGATGTGGGCAGGTGTCGGTGTAGCTAGTGTAGCGACAGGTCCTGCAGGAGTTGTTGTTGGAGGGGTGATCGCTGGTGCAGGATTACTTGCTACGAATACTTTCTCGGGGACTGCGGGGCAAGTCTTAACAGGTGTAAGTGCCGCCGCAGGTAATCTTTTTATAAATACAGCAAACTTTGTCTCTCATCCAACACCTATTAGTGGAGCACAATTAACCGGTGGTTTTAGACAAATCTTAAAGAGTACAGATAAAACAATTGGCATGGTGATCCCTCTCGCAAAAGGGGGGATCCCCATGCTTGCTGGAATTCCTGAAGATATTCCTGAAAACATTTTTGATTCATGGTTGGGAAAGCTTCGTCTTTGGGTCGACGACGCAGAGGAAGGTTTTATGAATAGGCTTATTGATTTCTCTCTATATAATCACGATATCGTCAATGCATATAGTGACGATTTAAGCACATGGGAAAAATGGGCCATCACAGGATTGGGAGATGAAGGCTAATGTCTATTAAAAGAAAAACAAAAGGGGCGCAAGATCTTCAGAGAATGCAAGACAAGATCTCTAGATCTAACATTAGAGACGAAACTAATAAAATCCCTGCACAAGTTATTTCTGTTTACTATCCCGGTCAAGAGCATACAGAAAAGTATGGAGATCACCTTAATTCAAACACAGTAAGAGTTAAGGTTGAGCCCCTCAGGGGAGAGGGGTCTGGCTACCGTGCTATAATTAGGGAAACTGTGTTTCCATTAAATATGGATCCAAATGTATTCGCAAGTCTAATTGGATCTGATGCTATGGGAAGTGGTGGACTAGTTGGAGGAATAGTCGAGATCGTTTTCTCTAGATCTGCAATTTTGACTGGAGAGGCCCATCTGATTGGAATCAATTCATTAAAAAACAGCACAGATCCTGACAAATCAGATAGTCACAAAGCTCTTCGATTTGATTTAGGCAGTGGGCTTCTAGGATAAAAATGTTTGATGAACAAAAGAAAACATATAAGGTCAGATCTGACACAGAAGCTGCTGTTGAAGTTGGAGAAAACTGGGCTGCATTAAACAGTTCAGACCCTTCTTCCTTTGTCAGTGTAGCTCCAGGAGGGACTACAGTTGGAGGAGACAAAGTCTTGTTCCAACAGATGAGTCATGATATTAAGATTGGAGGATTGTCCAGTTTTAACTTCTGGCCCCTTCTTTTTATTCCATCAACTCCTGTAACCCCCATCCCTGTTCTAAAGCCTTCATTACCTCTGGAGGCTTTAAAGCCCCTTATCTCTACTGTAATAGAACTTAAAGGATTAATAACTTAATGCCTAGAGATTATGATGCTATAGATTTATTCTGGGATAGTACTGCTGGCGACTTTGCGCTTTCTCCGAATGGAGATATACTCTCAACTCAAAACGATCCTCTCTACTCTATTGCACAAACCATTGTGGACAGAGTTAAGTCTGACAAGGGTGATTGGAAGCATGCCCCATATATAGGAGCAAGCCTTGGAAACTTTGTAGGAGAAAGAAACTCTTCGGAACTAGGAGAACAAATTAGGATCCGCATTTATTCTGCATTGCAGGCATATTCTGGGATAAACACAAGCGATATATCTGTTGATGTATTTCCTCTTGGGCCTAATACGTTGGGGATTGAAATTAGCTTGGCTGTGCTTCCAACAGTAAGCAATAAATCTTCTCATGTCCTCAAGAAGCTATTCTACTATGAATATTCAGAAAATAATATCTTAGGAGTAATCTAATGGCTTTCCCAGTTAGATCTAATGACGATATCGTTGGCTCTTTTATTTCAAACTTACGAGGTAGTGGAGTAACTTTTTTACCAAAAGGATCCAAGGCTCGGGCAATTGCAGACGCTTTAGGGTCTGAGCTTTCTGTTGCTTATCAGTTCTTTCAGTCTAATTTTAATCAGGCTTTTTTAGGATCTGCAACAGGTCGTAATCTTGATTCAATTGGAAGACTTTTTAGTTTGAGACGTAAGGAAGCGAAGAAGGCGCTATCGCTTGTTAGTGAAGAAAACATTGTTTTCTATGTTGATGGCGGGGGCACTTTTGGAAGCATTAATAACGGGAATGATATCACTATAGTTGCTGGAACTATTATTGAAAGCAGAACAGGTGGTGTTGTTTCTGAGCCTGTTTCTTATCAAGTTATCTCAACAACAATTCTTAGCTCAGCTAGCACGATTGGTTATGTCGGAGTAGAGGCACTTGTTGAAGGCAAAGAACAAAATCTAGGTTCTAATACTCTGGTAAGTCATAACTTTACTTCTTATACAAATGCGGGCGTGGGCAGTCTTCTAGTTACCAATAGATTTGCTATTGTCAATGGCATTGACAGGCAAACTGATAGTGATTATAGATATGCAATTTCAATTGCAGCTACAGCCTTACAGGCGTCTAACGCCTTGGCCTTGCAACTTTCTCTTTTGTCTGTCCCTGGTGTTATAGACTTTTCTATCAACAAGTACTTCGATGGCATTGGCACAGTTGGTGTTTTTGTTGCGGGTCAAGATAATCAAACCCCAACATCTATGGTTGCACAAGCACAAGCGGCAATAGATAGAACAAGTTCTGCTGGAGAATACGTTACAGCTTACGCCCCGCCTAAAGTTGGACTAAGTTTTGTTACAAGAGTAAATACGTCAGAACCCTTGACTGCAGATGAAAAAATAAACATGGAAGAAGATCTCTTGGTCTCTATTTATAATTTCTTTGCAGACCAGGGCATTGGTCAAGAACTAGATCTCGAAGGGCTTGTCCGAAGAATGCTTGCAGTTGATAGTCGAATTGTTTCTTTCGGAACCAGACCCAATAAAGATTTCTTTGACGAACTTTATGTTTACAGGGCTTCAGACACAGCAAACCAAAGAAGAAAGACGCAACTACTTGCTGGGCGCTCAAAGATTACATCTTCCCTTGGTGTTGATTTTGATGGATACAAGATAGAAGATCATGAGATTGTAATAGCAGAGACTAGCCTTGTACAGCCCTTTCAATTCTCTTTCTTGAGTGTAACTGAATAGTGAGTAACCTTTCCTGGACTACACAACGAGCACTTAACAATTTCCCACGTTGGTCTCGTGCAAGAGCGAGAGCAGACTCTGTTGCTCATGTATTCATGAATAGTGGTTTGTCCTTCATGGACGAAATTCTTGAAGAGTTACTAAGAGTTGGGAATAATTACTTTATTGAAAAGACAGACTTAAATGAGCAAGCCTTTGCTTATATTCTTCGTGTTGGTCAGGATTTTGTATTTTCTTCAACAGAACAAAGAGTTGGAAAGCCTCTCTGGACTGCTCCTACGATTGTCGCATTGTCGGGATCTGAGTCTATAACAATCAGTCCTTCGAATGCTTTTTCGTTCCATAGCATTAGTAAAAAGAATGTATTTCCAACCAGGTTGTCAACTACTCTTTTGTCTAGCTCTTATTCAAACACAATACTAGAGAGCACAAGTCTTCTTGGTTTAGATAACGCTGTAATTAACGACACAGGGTTACAAGATTTAGGCCATGTTTATGTTGAAGTAACAAACGGCGAGCTTTTTGGTTCAAGACTTGAGTCTGGAGATGCCGAAATTGGAAAGGTAGTTCTTACAGGTACACCAATAAAAGAGGTAGATGAAATAGAAGAACACTTAATCTTTACCAGAAACACTACAAAGAAAAGCATTAATAGATGGAAAGAGCTAGCCTCTATCGAGGTCAGAGGTATTTATGACGATGCAACTTTTCTAGAAGTAACCAAAGGGATGAATAGATCTGTTATTCCAGAAAACGAATGGATTTGGATGGATATTGATGGACAACATCAACTGTGGTATGAAGTAACCAACACGACAGTTTCGGGTGGTTATCTTCCATATCTCAAGTTTCAAATCTCTGACATTGCAAGTGCTGCTTTAGCGAGCCAGGGGTTTGGGTCACTTTCTACAGAATATGAATATGGTTTATTGGATACAGATGGAACTTTCCTAACAGAAGAAATCGTTGACATCGAGCGTTTGCCCTTTTCAGACATAATTGTTGCCGCTACTGCTTCCGATCTTCTATTCTTTTCTGCGAAGCCCCTGGGCTTGCTCCAAGAGAAACAAGAAGACAGTCTTGGAATTACTGCACTCCAGAAAGCTTTGTTAGAACGAACACCTGATTGTGAATTAATTCTAGATATTCCTAGTAACTGGCTCCTCCCTACTGTTTCTTTAAATATAGAGATTTCCACTCGTAGAGTAAAGCCAGTCCGTCCTATCTCCAAAACAAGATTAAGTGTAACGATTTATGACCGCGAGAACGGAACAGTAACTCGTACATATCATGACTGGTCTGGAAATATACTTTCTGCAACATCTTCTTGGGTTGAGTCCAATAAACTCACAGGGTGGAATGAACGAAGAGTAGACATTGATTCAACTACCTTGACATCTTCTACTAATTGGCTCGGAGTGGTTAAGTTAGAAACTGTTTTTGATGATGAAGAAACAGAAACAGATACTTTTTTGATAACAAGATTATCTAAGAATATAGATAGAAAGCTATCGATGCCAGCTGGCTTGTCTGCAAAAGGCCTTGTAGTTAATTCAGACCAAAAGCTCTGTGTCGCGACAACAGATAATGAGCTTTATAAAGTAAATTTGTTTTATGATTACTCTTTGATTGATTATGAACAGAAGGTTATTTATTTCAGAGAAGAGTATGATTCTGTAACGGTGACAGCATGAGTGTAGTGTTTACAGGAACCCCACAGAAGAAAAAGATTACAAGTACGATTGATCAAATTGGTCAACTACTTAATCTTTACCGTCTTCCTTCCGAAACCCTTCCTGTTTATAAAGATAGAGTCCTTGACGCATTTATTAATAAAGCCTCTGGGAGTTCCAGGGGGCTTTATAATGGAATTACAAGAGAGCTGGGTTTAGATGGTCAGACAACCGGACTTATAGTCGATGTTCTAAGAGACAGTGATGGCTTCCCCATTAATCCGAATCTAGGGCTTACTATAACTCCTAAATACCTTACTCTTTATTCTAACTTTGAAAGCAAGTCTATAGATCTTCAAATAGACCTAACAGACAGAACTGACGGATATTTTGTTTATCAGGTTCTTGACTTGATTAATGCTTTAGATAATTGGACCATTACATCCAGTGGGGTTGCTGACTATAGCAAAAGCTTGCAATTAGAGCAGGTCTCTTCAGAGATTTATAGTTACGGTTATCCACTAAGAGCTTCCAAGATTAATAACTTTGACGATGTTCTTAAGGTTGGAAATTATCTTGGCAGTTCTGTACTCTTTTCAGAGGCAACTGGATTAAGAACAGAGGTTTCTTCAACCCCAAGTGCACCAGAGGAGTATATGATAAACTATGAAGAAGGAAAACTACACACTTATAATCCTATAGAAGGAACTGTGAGCTTTTCATATCATCGGTTCCCATTGCTTTTAAAATGGTCTCCGATTGCAATTCAAACTGTTTACAATCCCGATGTTCAGGAAATATTATTAGAAGCTCATACGGATGATGATGGGAATACAGTTCGTGAATTACCAACCGCAGAAGGTGCTGAGATCATTAATGAACTTATTTCTGTTCACAAAAGAACCTGGGGTGAATAAATGTCTGTAAAAACAGTAGTCTTAGGTGGTTCTTCCAGGGCGCACGGTAGGCAAGATTTTGATTTTATTCGTAAAGTTCAGATGAGTCTAATTCCTGGCTGTAGAATTATAGAGGCGATGGCGGAACGAGAAAGCATAGGAACAACGATCACAGGAGAAGACTTGTGGCGTGGTAATGACTTAACGCCCGCCCCAACATCTCATACTCGTATTCCTTTTCCCGACGATGCTGGGGAACAGATGTCAGTAGTTTCAGAACATGCGAATGATAATGCAGCTGGAGTCGGCGCCCAAACTGTGACAGTTCATTACCTTGATGCCGCCGGCGCAGAAGATAGTGAACGTTTTATCTCTGGACGTCTTGATCGACCTGATGGAGTGACTACAATTACTTTAAACAAGAAACTAGGGCGTGTGATTGCCGAAGGACTACGCTAATGTCAGGATTCCATAAAAAAGGGAAAATCTTCAAAAGTGTTGTATCCGGTGGTGGTGCACAATGGACTGTTGGGCTCGCTGCTGATGCAACCCAGCCCGCGCTTGGGGCAGAAGTACAAGTTGCTCCAACCGTTACAGGAGGCACGGCGACGGCCTGGTCCTGGTCTTGTATCGATCCTACCGATGGGTCGGCCAGTACAACTCAATTTAGCGATGCAAATGTTGACGCCAACCTTTACTCCCGATGCCCTGGGGTCTTGGGAAATTAGATGTACAGTGACAGTAGACTCTGATTCACAAGAAACCAGCCGAACACTTCGGGCTGGCGCAGGCGGAACGAGTTGGGGTTCTAACGAGTACGAGCTCGACTTTACAACCGAGGCGAGCCTCGACATCGATGCGGCTGGCGACGGCAGCATCACACTCGACTCCAAGACGTGGACCGCCGAAGCCATGATCTACACGTCCGACTTCCAAGTGATCAATGGCACTGGTTTGAAAATGACTAACACCGGCACCAGACATTGGGAGAGCACCACCACCTCCCGTGGGCCGAACATCCACATCTTGATCTCCGACCTCGTTGCCGCCTACGTAGACAGCCGGCAGGTGGTGGACCTCCAGCTGCTCCTCGCCAACGACACCTTCACCCTGGGCTTCGCGCAGGCGGTGTTTGGAATCTGTGACCCAACCACCCTGCCCGGTGATGCGGGGTCTGATGCCCTTCTGATCAAGGCGGGCTTCGACAATGGTGGTGTCGAAGAGGTGGAGTGCACCAGGCTCCAAAACAACGCTCTGTCGAACGATTCCAGTGGACCACTACCTGGGGCAAAGACCCGCGTGATGGGGCTTCGCCTGCTGAATCCGAACCAGGTCGAGGTCTACTACAGTACGGACGCAGCCGACTACCAGACCGCATTCTCGGGTGGTTCGTGGGCTAGCGCTAAGGACACCAATACCCTTCTCGGCTTTAACATGGCGGCCACAACCGCAAACTATCTCGCCGTTAGCACGGCAGCAGTAGTTGTCGGCAAGGCTGGCAACCGCTCTGACCAGATCGCGCACGCCGAGAAGCTGTGGGTCAAAGTCTGGGACGTACTAGAGTAGATGAGTGATAGACTCAGAGTGCTTGCAAGTCAAATTAAAAAGTTGTTAGGAAATCATAATGTCAGAAACTTATTCTCTTACAATCACAGATTCTGGGTCGGTGGCGACAGGCTTGACCCCGACCTTTGGCTCCTTTCGAAATGTTTTGTCCGGTGCAGCAATCACCCCTGAAACTATTTCAGAAATAGGTAATGGTCATTATAAATTTGTTGTAAATTGGGACGCAGCAAAATACAGTGGTGTGGAAAAGGTAGTTTTTACCATAGATGCCGGCGCGGGTATTGCCGAGGCTAGTGAACGTTTTATTCATGGTGAAATTACAAAATTTGATAATGCTCACGAGCTTACAAACAATATATCCGCAACACTGGACACAGTGGCCAGTAATGTTGTAACAGCCCTTTCTAAGATGAACCAAACAGTAGATGTCCTTGTTGGAAAATGGGAGATAGCTGACAATCAATTGAAATTCTATGATTCTAGTGGTTTACTAACCAATACGTTCGACTTATTCGACGCGGACGGTGAAGCTACTTCGCAACAACCTTACTCTAGAGTTCCTACCACATAAGGGGCTAGATGTCTGTTGTTACTAGTGGATTAGGCGGTAATCCCATTACATCTGGTTTAGGAGGAAGTGGCGCAGTTATCACTTCTGGAACTGTAAGTTTATCTTTAAGACAAGATGTCTTTGTTACTTCAGAGAAACTACCTATTGTTGGCCCTTACAATGACATTGCAGACATGCCGTGGAAAAGCGATCACCCATACAAGGGATTTAAATTTGATATAAATCGCTGGGTTGACCTAGAAGACAAAAAGACTTTTCTTCCGGGAACTGTAGGAAATATCTCCCACCAGCTACATAATGGGACAAAAGAAGCCCACTGGCATTCTGGTGTTGGAGAGAAGACGGAAGACTGTTCTGTTTCTGAGCTAGTTCGTTTCTGGAAAGATGATGAACGAAAAAAATCCTGGCTTCCAAGAATTGATGAAGGCTACTATTATAGTCATCATCAGCCTTATTTCTTGTTTGGAGATAAGCATGTAATGCATTCTCTTTATGTAGGCTTTGTGTCTGGCTTCGATGTAACTACAGATAAAATAACTCTTGAGTTTGAACCATCGACCTAAAGCCCAATTATTGCTGGAATCTACAGGCGAGAAGATAATCTCAGTGCCTTTCCTTATCGAATCGCAGAGTTGGTTAGTGAGTTTACGGGAACACTAACAAGTTCTGGAAGAGAAAGTACTCTAACTTCGGATGGACTGCCCGATTATACAAAGGTAGATTCTTTTCACAAGTATGAATTATTCTATGATCAAGAAAACAAAAACCTTTACTTTAATCAAAACTTTGCTTTTACTGTAGGAAGAACAGATGCTTCCTATCTTGCCCAGTTCACAAATGGTCCTGAATTATTGTTAGAAAAGCTAGGAACAAGCTCTGGAGGGAGTTTACAGAAGTACTTTACAAAGTACTTCCCAGTATCTCCCAACGATACTCTTTCTGGGTCTCAGGCAAACCATTTGGTTTATGTTGATGATACTCTCTGGCTGCAGGCTACCTCAAATGATTTAACTAATCATGGGCCCAGTGACAAAGTCTATTCAATAGATTTTGATCTTGGAACTTTGACTTTTGGATCAGCAATGTACGAAGACAAGATTGCCTTGGGCTTGACTATTTCCGACACAGACACAATGATTAATGTTATTGGCGACATTGAACATTGGCCGAAGAAGGGAATCATTAAGACAGGGGATGAACTTGTTCGTTATGTTGGACGAAATACAACTCAACTTTTACAATGTGAACGAGGGCATGCCTCTACAATAGCTGCTACTCATCTTCAAGGTGTATCTATTACCTGGCAGAGGTCCGGTGCAGTCCCAACAAGCAGCGAAGCTATCTACATGGGATATTCGACAACGCCAAGAATTGAGTATGGTCTTGCTGACGAACCAACAACTCTTCTTGGAAAAGATGTTGACCTTCGACCAGTAAGTAACCCTGACCCGCGCGGAATAGTCTATATCTCCAGAATCCCGTCTTCTATTGTTAGTCTTACTTTAGAAACTGACAAGAAACAGGTTTTTGGAAACACATATGGCCCACTTTATATTGGTGCTGATTATGCGTTACTAACAGCTACAGCTTATGATGGAAACGGAGATATCGTTTCTCAAATTGAAACAACTATTGACGAAACGATATACCCATTCGTAGGGCTTCTTAATGGTGCCCAGAATGCTTTTACAAGCTTCACGAATGCCCAAGGTCAAGTTACCGCCAGCTATAGCTTAGGAGCCAACCTCGACCTCTTGGGAACCTTTGTAACAGATATAACTATTGGCTCTGGAGATACTCGCATTCTAACAATCCAAGGAGAGTATCCAGATCTTGAGCCAGAAGATGTTTATATCTATGCAGTAACAAAAGACGATCCATCGAGAGGTACCGTTGGTGTTCTTCTCGACATTGATACAGCCACATACACAACTGCCGTAAGTTTAGGCTTAGCAAAAAGTTCTATAGAAGCTACTTTCTTACATGACACTACTGTTGATCCTGACAAAGTCTATAGTGATAGAAGTCTAGATGGGGCCACTGTGACAATTTACGGTAAAGATGGAGATAGAGAAAGTGCAACTCTTCTTTATTGGGTTGGAAAAACACTTTACCTTGACCGCAATATTGGGATGACTCTAAGTAACATAGATTTTGTCAGTGTTCTAAGAACTGATTGGACAGAATGGAGTGCTTCTGGACTAAATGGAAAGAAAAGAGTTTTATATATATATGACACAACATCCATCAATCCTGTAACTTCTGAGCTTGGTGCTTATCGTCCTATCTATCCCACAACGATTACAGTTGCTAATGGAACAACAACCTTAACGTATGATTATGCTTTGGCGACACCTAATAAATCTGATGTTGAAACAAATCTTGGAGCTTATTGGGTAAGTACGCCGCGGAGCATTCCTTTTCAAGCCTCTGCTGTAGATCCATTATCTGGAGGAACTGTACTTTCTAATACAATTCAACTCCAGGCTGATCTTCCTGATTATCTGAAAGGAGTTTATCTTGGAACTAGTGGAAAAGTCCCTTACGGTTGGAGGTTAGGAGATGACAGCTTGGTGGCTGCAAGCGGCTTAGATGGAGCAACATTTGTTACAATAAACCCAGTGGCCGGAAGTTCTGGTACTGCAATAGCGAATCCCTTCGCGAGCAAATTGCATTTGTTAACAATTTCATAGGATAACCATGTCTGACAAACTACGTGATTTATTTCCAGTTAATGTAACCTTTTCTGCAGGCGAACAGCCTAGTGCCGAGAAGCTAACTAATTGGGCAAGACAAACGAATAGTGCTTTGAATCTAGTTTCCTTAGCTTTGGGAGATCTTTGGGGTGATTCGTATCCAGTTTTTTCTGGATCTAGCAATACTCCTATTGGTGGATGGGCTTTCAATAAAAGTGGAACTAGTCTTGGGTCTGAACAAAGACATCTACAAATATTAAACCTTGCTAGACTGATGGGGCCTGCCTCGGCCCTCAATCCTCGCATTCTCTCAGACAATACAGCGACAATTACTGGAGAGAGTGTTCCTGCAAATGTGAATGAATTCTATCTAGAATTCATTCCAGAGAGTGGAACACTTACCTTTTCAAATGGAACGCAGTTTGCAACAGAGACAACAGAGGGTGGTGTAAGTACTACAGGAAAATATTATGTAGACTACTCTACAGGTCGTGTTGTTGTTTGGGATACAGGTTCTAGCCCTGGTACAGCCACATATGATGTTGATGTCAGTGCTTCTTATATGGGAGACACTTACGAGGGGGCGCGCTTTAATGTAATTCCAGACCCCAATCAGTCTACAAAATGCACGGTATCTGGACCAACAGCTGGAAAATATACTATTGCTTTCCCTACAGTCACTGATCAACAGGCAAATTGGGATGACACATCAACGACACTGAGTGCGGTCGATGATCTTAACTATTTGGCTCAGCTTAATCTTCCTGAGTATTTTTCTAATGAATACACTGCTGGAGATCAAATAGCAGAAGGCCTTGTCGGTCTCTGGGATGGCGACAGCAAGGTGGTTCTTCCAAATGTTACTTTTTTCTATGTAAGTCAAACTTCAATTCAAGTTAGCGTAAATACAGGAGTAACTCTAGAGGTTGGTTCTGATAGATATTCTCTTTGCGTAGTTGGTGTGGATATCACAAGAACTTTAGACTCTCTTCGCTCTAGGTATCGGAAGCACAGACATGATGGAACAAATGGTAGTCAAAGGATAAAGCACGGTGATCTTGATCAGCTAGCCCATGGGGGAGAAACCCTCAATAGCTTTGTTTTTCAATTCACGCCCTATACTACTCGAACAGGAGATCGGGTCGACCACCCACAGTATCTCTATAGGGGAAATCCTGGATTAGGAGACACTACTTTAAATGCAATGCTAACAGATTTTAGATTAGCATCAGACACTCCCCCTACTGGAGTCACTCCGTTTTCTACTACATCAGATTCTTTTGGAATTTATTTTGGGTCTCAAGCTTATGTCCATTATGCGCAAGCGCTTGATGTTGTTACTTTTAAAACCAAGGGCGTTAGGGTTGAAAAAACCTTTCGGGTTGACGAAGGACTTACTGCATTAGATGGAATTAGGAATGA
>Ga0098052_1001462_pt1 | contig 14750 bp, 4 predicted proteins | sample 15_taG_FD_81591 | JGI IMG/M metagenome (GOLD analysis project Ga0098052, IMG submission 81591) | Marine viral communities from the Subarctic Pacific Ocean - 15_ETSP_OMZ_AT15312 metaG | ecosystem: Environmental > Aquatic > Marine > Oceanic | place: Pacific Ocean | collected 2015-01-18 | reverse complement strand
CCCACGAACAGTATGAATTTGGTTGTTTCTTCTGTACTGAATCTCTGGACCGGGCTCTTGTACGATTGTGAATACGTTTTCCTTTCTTTGCTTTCTAGAAAGTGGATTCTTGCCAACTCTTATCTGTTTCCACGTTGGCCAACCATAAGGTCCGTTTCTTTTAAGCATAATAGCAGGGAAATATGTCGCATAACTCGGAAGAGTTCCATTGGTCAATGTGAATAAATAGTTTTTCTTTCTCCGGACATCATCATTTAAAGCGGTAGTTAGGTCGGTGCCAATATAGTTTTGATATACTGAGATACGTACTGCGGATCCTGCATAATTTATATATTCTCCCTCTGCACCAATTTTATAAAGTTGTTTTTCCCTATCCCAACCAACAGGTTCATAAATAAAAGTATTCAATCCAACAAAATCTAAATAGTACGCCATTTTAATCTCCAAAAATCTCTGATGCGGTTGGGAAAGTTATTGCCGGAACAAAGCCCGAGTCTCCATCTATAATTACTGATGAACTTAAAATACCACTTTTCGGTGAATAACCAAAGACTCTTTGTTTTCCACTCTTATATGAATAATCGTTTGCCAAAGTTCCGGTGATCCATGTGTATTGAAAGTCCGATCTTGGAATTAGGCTCGTAATGCTCATGTTGTCATATCCCACAACAAATGTCGGAGAAAGTAGAGCAGATCCAGATTGTATTCTTCTGTTTGTGTTTCTTTGTTGCTTGAAATACGAAGGGTTCGTAAGGTAAGTTAATTCCGGAACAGAAGAAGCAGTATTGTAATTTCCAAACTTTCCGCTTGGCCTAGTAAATAGTGTCTGCAATGAGTCACCGTCTCCACCACTCTCTGAAATTAATCCAATTTCGTTTGCTGATGCTTTTCCACCGGCAATGTATCGCACAGTATAATTTCTAAACACCAAGTGATTGTAAGCGGAATATTCATGAGAATAGGCGTCCAGATAACCATAAGATTGAATCTCGGGACCTCCGGGAGCAGAGAAGCGAGAAGAGATGACGGTTTGAGTGACACTTCCGGTTATTGTCTCGATAGCAATATCCAAGGGGTCATAGATAGCAGGCACAATGTTTGTGCCACCGGACGCACCATCTAAGGCACTGAATGATCTTCCTGGTGCCGGAGAGCGAGCAATTGCCACATTCAACGCAGAGCCTGTGGTACTTGAGGTGATAGAAAAGGTTGCTTGATTTGATGCAGCAGAAATAGAAACAGTATCGTATACTGTGTTATCTTTTATCGATTGAGATAGATTATTCCAAAATGAAGCGTTTGATAAAGAAGAAGAACATCCAACAGGGATTCCGGAATAACCTCCTCCGTTTGTCAACTCAAAAGAAACCGAATCAATTGTTACAGTGTCTCCATTTTTGGCACCGGCCTCATTGGTACCACCAGTGCTGGCTATCAGATTGGTGAAAGAGTTTCCTACCTCCACATGACTTAAGTTATAACCACTTCCTGTAATAGAAGAGGTTAGTTGAAATGATGCTACGCCCGAACCAATGTCAGAATATGAGATTGTGTCATAGGGGGTTCCATCTTTAATTGATTGAGATAAATTATTCCACCAAAGAGTATTTGTGGCAACGGCTGCATCAACCGCGGAACCGCTATTAATCGTAAACGTTGTTCCCCCGGTGAAACTAGGATATTGAATTCTAAGAGTATCCCCAAAAACTGCTCCTGAAGGATCAATTCCTCCTGACGGTCCAACTAGATTTGCAAAACTAGTACAGTTCGGTGTTGAGGAGCCGAGGCTACCATTAAAAGATGAGCCGGTTATAGAGGCGGTTAAAGCGATTACCGCGTATGGTGATGTTAATATTGGGCCGTCTGCGTACTCAAAATCGTTAGATGTTCTTACTGATGCGGTAACATTATTGTTATGCCCAGAAATGTCCAAAAGTATATCTTCGTCCGGAATTTTTGCTCCGTTACTTCCTGTTAAGGGTAAGAATGCAAAAAGATGATCAGTGTAACTTGGATAAGTAGAGTAGAGGCCACAACCATATAGCGTCGCAATATTAGACTCCCCCAAAGATGCGGTAAATAGAGACACGCCGGCCATTCTTCCATCTTTGAATTCTCTTTCTTGATCATAGTCTTGATTGAAAAGAACAAAGGGGCCATTAGACCTAACAGCGCGCCACGGCGTTCTTGTTCCGTACGCTGTACCTCCGGAAGTATGAGAAGCTTTTGCTCCATTCACATAAAAAGAAACATCTGCACTGGCTGTTCCCAAGTGAGTAGAACTAGCTGTATGTGTTAAAGAAAAATGCATCCATTGATCTTCTAAACCGGTTGTGTCTGTTATCCAAAACCTATTACGTGTTGTACCATCAATATCTATATAATAAGATTTAAATTTTATTTGCGTACTAGAACCTTCGTAAAATATCTCGCGATCGAGACCAGGGCCCTCTGAGGAAAGCAAGGAGAAGAGATTTCCGTCTACACCTGTAGAGGATTTTATATATAACCAAGTTGAGAAAGTTAAAGATCCACGGGGACCTGTATAACTATTAAAGGCATTTGTGGGGGAGTAAGTCCCTGACATAAAGTTTCGTGGGACAGATCCACCTCCGGGTTTTACATCCAAAAAAGCAGCGTAATTTATGACCTCTGCAGTTTGTGACTCAATTGAAGCGATATAGCCCGAGTTGGTAGTAATTGAACTAGTGAGATTTTGCCAGAACTGTAAATCAGAAGACCCGGTGCTTACATTGAAATTGATACCAGAGCCGTTTATTTGATAAATAGTAGAACTTCCGGAATTTATACTTAGAGTAGCATTGTCGCTAATGTGGTCTTTCCCAAATACAGTGAAACTTGACAAGGCTTGAGATCCCGTGATATAGGATCCCGTCACTCTAAAGCTAAAATTTGCAAATGTTCCGTCTACTGTCGAACCGGTTACAATAAAACTTCCAGAGGCAGCAGTTCCAGCAACTTCCGGACTCAACAAAAGAGAGTCAGGTTGTCTGTTATTGGGATACGCCCCAAAAACATTTCCTTCTGGCATAGGAGAAATTCCCAACAATGTCATTGGGTTTGTGGTTTGAGGCAAAGAATCAATTACACTTTGCGGAAGATAATTTGTTTGAGCGCTATTGTCAACGAAGTATAAATTGTTTGTTAGTTTTCCTGTTGTAGAGACAACCTCCAAATTGCTCGTAAAGTTTCCGTAGTTTTGGCTTGCTGTTGTGGTTTGGATGTTCTCAATGTTTACCGGTCTTTTTGTACGCATTCCACGATAATAGACAGCCGACTTTCTTGTGGGGTCAGGGTAGGGGCCACCGTAATCAGGGCCCGTAAATCCAAACATTCCGTTGCCTGTTGAACTGGAAATGAGTAATCTCCACTCCTCTGGTCTTGTGTATTGGTTATCTAAATTATTTGGTGTACTTCCTCCAAGAAAATCATCTCGCAAAGAGGTGTCAAATTTGTTAAGGTCAACATGTCTTGCTTGCCTTCCACCAACCCACTGATTTGTGAACGGGCTTTGCATCGGAACATCATTGCTAAAATAGGTTGTGTCTTCATGAAGGTTTGTGAAGATTGCTTCTTGGTTATAACCGTCGTAAACATTGGCGTTATATCCGGAATTAAGCGAACCGGATTTTATATTCATCGGTAGTCTTTGTCCGGTCACGCCAAATAGATAAGATCCTGAATCGTTGAAAGGGTAAACTGTTGGCCCTGTGCTTCCGGCATATTGACCGACATAAGCCTTGATATTGAAGAAATCTTTCTTACTAGGATTATTTACATCATCGCAATCTTGTCTTTTCTCTATACCCTTTTCTCCATTTATTCCGACAACGACAACATTTTTTGGTACACCAATAGATGTTTTGGGACCAGCACGATAAGTTGCACTTTTTAAGTAATCTCTATCTTTTTGTAGAGAGTAGTTTACTCCACCATGAAGGGTGTTTTGCAGCCCCTGAGATAGGCTATACGGTCTGCTTAGTCTTCTCAGTGCAAAGGTAGAACCCTCGTAAACAGTGCCGTTTGATTGGGCCAATTTAGGTGGTTTAGCGTTATTATCATTGACAAGAGCCTCTCTTATTGTCTCTCTATCTGGTATATCCGTTCTCTTTTTTCTTTCTTTTTGCCAAACGCAATTTTCGTTAGGACTTTCTGGTATCGGAGCGTGTCCTGTTCTCCACTTGTATTTTGCAAAAGAAACACCTTGCGCTATTCCCTCTGTTGAAGGAATAGTTTTAACTAATGGAAATTTATTTTGATATTTGTTTCTCTCTAAGATGTGACTCTCGATAACATCAGTTATGTCAACGGAGTGTCTGGTGCTGACAGGAAACAACTGAGTTGTCATTTTAGAGATAGAGGAGTCAATCCATTTGAAGTATTCTGTATACCTATCAAAGTCTGGGTCGGACTCAACATCTTCAAAGAAAAGACCTCTTAAAAATTTAAGATTCTTGTACTCTAGTCGGTATCTATCAACCGCTTGGCCAATCAATGTTGAAAATTCTCTTACAGATGAGAACATCTCTAACATCTCTTCCGAGACAACAGAGTACATACTCTTCTCAAGGGAGAAGAAACTATCCGAAACATCTGGATCTTTAATAAAATATTCCTGCTTCTCTCCTTTGATTGTAACACCATCGGAAGTATAGCTTATCTCCGGCAATTCTTTACGATTTGAGAATACAAACTCGTTTGCAATGAATGAGGTGTTATTGGCAGCAAAACCATAGCCCAATCCATTATTCTCTCTTCTGGTTATATCATCAATCCAACCATAACGAGTATCTGTTGATCCGCTGGTTACATCTGATACCGAGAATTCTCCGGAACCATCACTGGTGGTTACTGTTTCAAAATCCCAATCAATACCTGCCAATTCATACGAAGGCACCAAAATGTTTTCTAAATTATTCAAAAACATTGAAGAGGCTCTAACTGTACGATAGTTTCCACGATTAACAATGTCTAAATTATGTTGATTGACAACATCATTATCTAAATAATCCAGCCAAAAATTGAACCTGCCAAACTTTAAATCGGTGCTTTGCAGGTTTGATCCCGTAAAGTTTGTTTTATGTGCTCCCAAATAGAACCTTTTAGGGTTGGACATGAAGGAAGATCCGCTAGCATAATTCATACTTGCCGTCAGCGTAAATTGAGTCTCGATCGTATTATAAGCATGAGTTACTCCGTAGAACTCCAGTGTATATTCGGAAGCGGAGGCTGTAACAACATTACCAGCGTATGGATAGTCATTCGGTTTAACTCTAACTGCTAAATTCCAGTTTTGATTTCCGTATAGTTCATTGTAAAAGCCTGTTTCTAAGTTGATTGAACCATCTTGATTCTTTAAGACAAACTTGGCAGTGTCGGATTCTCTTTCATCTCGCACAACATATACTTGAAAGTTTGCTACTTCATCAGTTTCCCATGTGTATGCGTTGGATGAGGTGATTGCTTGGTGCATACCGAAAACAGAACTTGATAAAAATGGAGTAAAGAAAAACGATGGATCAGCGAATTCTAACTTCTTTGGAATTATTATATTAGTTTCTGCTGTAAATGCCGCGTATTGCTCAAGTTTTTGAGTTCCAGATCCGGACAGGTATGTCAGGGTATTGTTCGTTGATGATGTTTGGAAAATCGTGGCATTAAGCAAAGTTTTTTGGTTTAGATTGATGTATTTTTTGTTATCAGAAGTCTGGGATGTCTTGTCTGAAAAATAATGTGTTCCCTTGTCAGTATAAACATTAAGTTTTACAATCTTATCATCAATCCCAAAACATCTCAGCATGTTCCTTATTGAACTCTCGGTTCCTTTTGATTTGTAAATAAAATCTAAATTGTTATAGATATTAGTGTAGATTAGGTTCTTTGTTTGGTTTAGGTTCTTCTCAAATGTAATTTGGTTTGCGTCTTTATCTCCATACTGTTCCATTACAGAGGAGTTTACAAACAAGTTGGGAGTGATCATCCCCTTGTCTTCCAGAAGCCTCTCAGCAAACGGTAAGGGCTTGTAACTTGCACTTGGGTACACCTTACTCTTAAGCAGTGGCAATGCTGTAATCTGGGCGTGTAATGTATCAAAGTAACTGGAAACTATCTGAAGCAGTTGTTTAGTTGTATCAGAATTATCCGCATCTCTAATCCATTGAGGCAGAGTGTTATACATCATGGTACCGTTCTGATAATCATAATTACTTCCGGAAGTTTCCATTTCCGTAATCAAAGAGGAGACTCGTGGGTTTGCGTTGTAAATTATCGGATCGGGAGATTCACTAGCAACCAAGCCAGATTCTGTAAAAGCGCTCGAAGTCGATCTTGCTCCGGAAGTATATCCTGTCCATGTACCATTTGAGATTCTTCCGGAATAATCTAAGACCTTAGAATCAGTCGAGTCCACTCCAACAATTCCTTCGTTGAATTTGTAATAAACTCCAAGATTTATATTGGCATCATCTGTATTCGTGCCACCACCAACATGGTCATACCAATTATTGTAAATTTGTTCTGATGTTCTTCGTGTTTTCCAATATCTAAAATCATCTAGACTAGCGCTTAGCTTTCCAGCGTACTTTACTCCAGTTGCTGCGCCGTTACTGGATGAGGGAGACGTTATTAATGCTCCAATGTGACCATTGATCAATCCACCAACCGTATTGATACCTGTGGTGCCCAATGTTTTACTTTCATTGAGGGTTCCATCAACATAAATCCGACCAGAAACACCAGCAGATGCAGACTGGAAAGAAAGAGCGTAGTGATGCCATGAGGATAGTGAAGATGTTGTGACTGTGCTGGATCCCAGTGGTTGCTCATAGAATCCATATGTTCCAGATTGGAGAGTTGCTATAAAAGTATTTGTTCCGTCTGGTTCTCCGGATGATGTTAGAGCCAGAGTAAATCGACCATAGTCTGCAGAAGATGAAACGTTTCCATTCCAAAGATCTAAAACAATTTCTTTTTCGGTCTTTGTTATATCAAAGGCTTGCTTCTTAAGCCAAAACTCAACCGTTAATCCGTTTGCCGGATTAATAACAAATGGAGTTGTTCTATCGGCAGTGGTGTCGTAAATAACTGATTTATCGAAGACTTTATAAAGTGGCTGTCCTATCATTCCAGCAGAGGCTGTGTGTATACCACCAGCAACATAAATGTATTCAGTGCTAGTTGGGAGCCCGAAACCTTCAACAATAGATCCATTTAAAGATCCCCAGCCACCATACGAAAGATCGATGTATCCGGTAGTTTTTGGATATTTATAATCGAACATCCAGTTATCTAGATAAGAAGAAGACAATTCAAAGTTTATCTTTTCCTTTTGAGATCCATCATAAGGATAATCGCTATAGATTCTCTTAATAGAAGTTGAGTAATATTCTTTCGCTGATCCATACTTTACAAAGTTTGATGCACTAGCAAAATTAACATAGGGAACAAAAGTCTGTTCTTGCTCGATTTTTTTTAAAATAAAATCTTTAGACTCTACTAATTTGCTTCCCGTTGCTGCGTTTTGGATTGTTGTGGATTTATTAAAAAGGTTCTTAATACTCATCTTTCTCTACTCTGATTTTGAAAAGGAAGGGCTGTTCTACATACGATGAAATAGTATCTTCATAAAAAGAATACTTAAGTCCATAAGTGTATCCGCCCTCCAACATACCAAGATCTAAATCAAAATAGTTTCCGGAAACATCGTACGATAGCATTGTAGCCGAGTTAGATCCGGTATTATACGGTATAACCACCTTATCATCAACCACTCTGGTTATCTGGTATGAAGCGCTTGGAATCAAAAGAGTTTCAATTGTGCCATTGGCCTTTGTGTAAATGTTTGGAGACCAGTTTTTGTTTCGGACAAAAAGTCTAAATCTTTCTGTTTGTCCTTGCATATAAATCTTTTTAAGGTTTGGCATCGCGATCACATATTTTCCGGAAGGATTATATCCGGATAACGCAAAAGTTTTTAAATCAAAGGCCGCTCCGTTATGCAGCCTGCTTCCACTCATGATCCAAGTATCAACCAAATAAGGATATGTTGATGTTACGATACTTGAAGCGACCGCAAAAGACGCTTTATAAACTCCCTTTGAAACTCTGCTTGATGATAGAAAGGTCACTGTTGCATTTGAACTATCAATGAACTGTCGTGCGTCGCCTTCTGGGACAGAGCCGGAGGAATAATAAAGATTCAAAACAGGGATTGCAGTTTCAGACCCACCAATGTCTTTTAATTGACCTCTAATGTGGTTATACATAAAAAGTGTGTTTAAGTTGTCTTCAGCAGGAGCAAGTGAACTGCTTATATAACAATTTCCACGATTATCTCTTCTAGAAGAATCCCATCTTGCTTCCAACACCGGCCTTTCAAAGAAATATTCTGACGATCTTGCGAAGAACTTCTTGGTATAATATGAAATTACGGCACCATCCTCATTGGATGATGACGAGGCTTCGTATGAAGCGGAAAGATGAATTCCGAATCCATGATTATCTTTTGATCCGAGAACATTGCCTCCACTATTGATCCACTGTTCGACAAGAGTAGTAACATTTACTTCTAAGTCCTCAGTTCCAACATCAAATGTTTGTTTAAAAGAAGAACTGCTGTCTGTGTAGTAGTCTCCGCCTTCAGATGACCAACTTGTGTTTCCAGTTCTTTTAATCCAATTGGATCCAATCTTATCATAAGTTAAATCGGAATAATTCTCCATGTCCAAACCAACACCTTCTTGCCAAGAGCCAGAGACCGCTTTAACATCCAAAACAAAACCCTCCGGTAATGTGCCGGCATGTTTGGCATTGGATAGTTTTAAATAGAAAGATACGCTTCCAGACGCTGGTAGGTTTCCGTTTGTTCTATCTGTTGATAGGTCTGTAATCGGGAATTTAATTAAGAATCTTGTTAATTCGCTGGATGTACTACTCTGTTGGCCGTATAAAGAAAAGACTTCTAAAATGTCCGCTCTTCCCATGTTGGATCCCGTACCACGAGTAGTTAAATTTTCTTCATAAGCATTTGTGATTGTATTATCAGCATTTGCAAAGTATCTTTTGATTGCCATTATTTTGCCGTTCCTTTGATATCTAAATTGGGGAATTTTAATTCCATTATTGCATTCTTGGGTGTTTTAATAAAAGTTCCATCTTTTGATAATATTTTGTCAAAACTGAGAGAAAGACCGGAATATGCTCCACCTGTTTTATTGGAGATAACTACTCTTCGAGTATCATCCACTCCATCAACTCTGTTTAGTTTATCATAGATTTTAGTTAAATAAATTGGCTCTCCGATATAAAACACCTCAGAGAAATAATCTTGTAGTGCCCGCGTACATTCAAAAACAACCGAATCTGACGAGAACCTTTGGTCTATAACCACCGAGAACTCTACTCCAAAGTTAATCACTTTTGGATCTATTATTTCAATAACATCGTTAAGGGATTTAAATTGATTTAGCCAATTTTTAACATTATTTTTTGTTATGTCGTTTGCCATCGCCAAATAGCCACTGTTATCTTCCGAAATTAAATATAACGATAGGCGGCGGTTTGTAGAAGAAGGGTCATTTAAGATGTTTGCTCTCTTGATCGCTCCAAATTGAGTCGGCATATTATATACCAAAGACTCATAATCTTCTTTTGTCACCGCCCTGTTCTGGGTTGCATAGTGAGCTTTGGCTCTTACCTTTATCTCTTCAACACTTAAGTCGTTTGTCGCAGATGTTATTGGCTTGTCATTATTTACTTCTATAGAATTCTCAACGCTTTGGCGGCTGGCTGTTACTAAAGCTGTCGGATCAGTGAAAACAAAAGTCTTGTTTAATACAGAGTTTATCTTGTTTGCGTCAATGTTGGTTGTTGCTGGTGAGTTTGCGCGATAGACAATCTTAAGCACTGTATTGTATGGAGCGACTCCTAACCTATCAGTAGACATCAATTTTGTAGGATCAAAAGATTTTGATGTAATATAATTTTTACCATGCATCTTAAGAGCAATTGCTGATGGGTCTACTGTTCCGTTTGCTGTTGAATCCTCAGACCCAAAGCCAAACTGTAGATACGTGCCAGTATCGTCTTGTACGAGAGTAAACCTTCTAGTTGCAGAAAACGGCTTAAGTATTGACCTTACGCCATCAGAGGCTGCTGTTTTGTTTGTTGTTTCTACAAAAACCACTTCTTGGGCTAAATTATCTACTTGATAGTATCTCCGACCATCGGAATCTATGACGCTGATTATTTCGCTAACATTTGAATCTGCCACTCTGACTTTGCGAAACTTTTCAAATACCGTACCAGCAAGATCGATCGTGGCTAAATACACGGTACCGGACTGAACTTGTCCGTATGCTCTAACAGCAAAAAAGGTAGTCGCTCCGGTTGTTGAATCAAATCGTGCTGATACAATGTCCGCTGCTGCGTCCGCAAAGTTAACATCTTGAGTAAGAATGAAATTTCCACCATCGCCACCGGAAAAAGTAGCACCAGTTTTTAGGATCGGTAAATAAGAAGTATCTGGCGCTGTACCATCAGAATTTGCTGGTACTATTATGAATATTGAAACAATACCGTAGGATGAAGGAGTTCCAGAGAAGTTATAGCCCAGTGCAGCCGCATGTTTACGAACGTTTTCATATTCCAAAGAAGTATCTAAAAAACTTTCATTTACATTATAATCTAGATAGTAAGATAGGGTGTCTCCAATGTAAGCAACGGTATCTATCATCATAGATCCAAAGGAGGCTTCAGTGAAGTCTCTATACCCTTCCGAGTAGTATCTCTGTGCGTAATCAACCAAATCCTGCTTTATCGATTGAAAATCTCTGCTAGTATATTTGATTATTACATTTTTATTCTTCGGCATGCTCTATCCTCGCAACTATCTTAAATAGTTTTTTATTGCTTTTTTCAATTAAATCGTAATGGTCAAGTGTCGGAAATTGTTAAATCAAAAACTGCGCTGGTGGAATTCTCGTCAATCGTGTATCGTATTGATATATTTATTGAAGATTCACCGGTGTAAACAACTTGAATATCATTGACTGTTATATAGGCAGCATAGAGTCTTATTTGATTTGAAATTATGTTTTTTATAGTAGTCAAAAGTTGGTTTGTTGGATTCTCGAATAGAAAATTTTGTAAACCAGCACCGAAAGCTGGTTTCATCATCCTTTCACCTTTTCTGGTTAATAAAATCATTTTTAGGTTTTGATTTATAACCGAAGTTAAATCGTTACTATACAAATACTCATATACACCTTCATCGTTCATCTCGATTGGTATTCTAGGGGTTATTCGGTTTATTGGCATAATTTAGCCCTCCTACTTAAAGAGTTTCATAAAATCATTTTTACAAGGGTTGCCGTCTTTGTCAAGCGGATTTGATGATTTTAATCTTCTCCGGATGTCTAAAGAATATTCTTTGTTATTAAAAATGTTAATTTGTGTGTCTCTTAGATTTTTCATGAAGTCCTTGTATGGGCTCTCGTTTTTAGGTAATTCCCATGGTGGATCCCTATCATTGTTTACATAGTACGATACAAACAGTTTCCAAGCCTGTTGTTTGGAATCGTTAAAAATGGCTCCTCGCTGATCGTCTGCCATCACACTGTCATCTGACGGAGACTCTCTTTCTGTATCATCCACTCCTAATGAAAACAGCATGTTCTCATACGAATAGATCATAAGGGCGCTTGGTATCTTTTTTAAGTCTATAATGTTGTTCATCAGGTGAGTAAACTCGTCAGTTTGTACTAAATTGTCAATATAGCATTTCAAATCCTGATTGAAATTCTCATCCGAGTTGAAATAATCGGAAATTTTGCTATCGACCACATCTTGCTCAAAAGTTGCAACTGGAAAAGAGTATTTAGAGGACTCAACGATTAAAGTATTTATACTTGCCGGCTTTAACAAGTAACTCCTGTTTTCTCTCGCTACATTATCAGAATTTTCAACTCCAGTATTGAAAGGGTTAAATCCCTCCGGAGGTAGGTAACAAAGCCTTGCTCCAAATTTTATACCAATAGATCCCTCATAAGATGTGCCGCCCTCTAAGACAACAGCGTTGCCCAGATAATGTGATACTGGTTTTGTTCCATCTATCAAGGATTGCTGAACATTTAGAAATCTTTGAAAATCTTTTATGTTTACTGTATTTTTTAGATCGGGAGGCAAAACTAAACGACTATTCTCTTTCTCGGTTATGATCAAATATTTCTCTAAATAAAATGCTCCATTTTCTCTTAATGACTCAAATTTCTCATCTGTAATTTCTAGGTTATTGAGTGGATGTTGCATATCTGCTTTGGCGCAATCATTTACTGTTCCATAGTCAGTATTGTCAACTCCACCTCCAACGGGGATTTCTGCATCATAGGTTCCTGCACTTATTTGAGAACCAAGTGTAATGCCTGAGCCTCCGATAAAAAATCGATTGACATCATAAATGTAAGGTCTAGGGGATAAAGAAGAGTTTATTTTATCCGAGTATTTATTGAATTCAGACATCAAGAGTGTTTTAAACAAAGTTATACAATTGGAGAATACTGAATTAATCGACCATAATTTACTTGCAAACCTTGCTTTATCAATCGATACAAGCGGCCATATAACAACCGGTTCTCCGAAGAACAGAGATGACCAGTCAGGCCCAGCGGCTGCGAAACCAATTCCTTCGATGATTCTAGTTTTTAATTGCGTCAGTTGTTCCATGTATTTATCGAACTCTTCATCAGATAACATAGACGCTAAGGCGTTTCTTTCCGCGATGGATAGATTTAATTGCCCTATTTGTTTTTTATCTTTAACATGAATGTAATCTTCTTGTGCACCATTACACGCTTCTAGGGCTGCTGATATTTCCTCTGTCTCTTTGATTTGCCCACTATCAACTTTCCTTTTGACAGTTTGCACAACTTGTTCTAGGAACAATAAAACATAGGCATAACGATCATATGAAGATGGCCAAAAACTTGTGATACTTTTCATCTCGCCAATCATAAGTTCAGCGATGTAGTTTCCAATACCATCGCCAAAGTTTCTTATATCCAAATCTAAGTTGGCAAAAATCGGAAAGGATCGGATTAAAAAGTCAGATAAATACACTCGGCATGTAGCAATCACAATCCCTTCCAAAGTGGCCAGAGTGTTGGAATCAGATACTCTATCAAATGGAAGTTCGATAAGACAATCCGGAGGAGTGGAAATCCCCTTATGGGTAGGGATTGAACTTTTAGATTTCTCAATTCCCTTTGTTATCTCGTCTACCATTAGAAATGTTTGCTGCTCATCACAGCCACTTGGTGCGGGAGCCACGACATCTGTGAAACTCATCCAGCCATTGTACTGTGCTGGGTCTATCCAGATGAAAGGAGCTACATAACTTCCCCCATTTGTCGCTGGGTCTAAAAAATGTACTCTTGGATTGTCGGTCAGGCTTCTTCCCAGAACCTTATCTTCTTCTTGGTAGGTATATTCAGTGGCTCCCGGCTCTGGATCAACGTATGTTAAGTCTCCTGCTTCTTCGGATGGCATTTCTAAATTCATTCCGTACTGGAAGCCCTGTGATGGTTCTCCGGATTTATCAGTCACCAGAGGTTTTACAAACTCTCCATAATAGATCTCGTTAATACCCTCCAAAGAATCAATGATGGAATCTCCCGGTATTGCAATATTTTGGAATTTATTCCAATTTTGCTCAAACAGACTCTTAAGAGATGCTGCTTTGTAAGGGAAATCCTCTGAATAGTCACTGCTTGCTGGTGTGAATCGTGGAATTCCTTTGGTCCTCACAGATGTTTTTATTTTGGCTTGAATTTCATAGCCAAAACGCAATGAGGATTCCCAATCCTTAATCCCTATAGTGCTGGAATATTTGTCTGAACCTTCGAGCCCGTTATCATAAGGTAGTTCTTTGTTGGTGCCATTACCATTTGTATACGATCCGTCAATCTCTAAAATCTGTTTCTGCATTTGCAATGCAACCGTTGTTGGCACCTCGCTAAGTCCTCCCAAAATAAATTGCCAAATCCAACTCTTTCTAGAAAGATTATAAGAGTTGAACGTTCTATTCTTCTTATCTGCCAAGATTAGAGATAGAATACCGGGAGGGTTAAAAGGGTTCATCCAATTCCACTCTATGGTATCATCGATAAAAGCCTTCTCCAATCGTTTAAAGATTCCATCGGTTATTTGAGACATTTGCCTCTTTTGTGCTTCTGGTAAATCGGGAACCACAGATTTTTGTATCTTGCAATCTGGGTCTTTGGGACCAAGAGCATCTTCTAATGCCTGATCTAAATTTGATCCATTTAACAGCATACCAGCAGCATCGGCCAAATCTCCCAATGCTTTCTCGTTTTGCTTTCGTACAAATTCCTCTCCCAACGCTTCGTCATTGAAGGCCCTCATTCTATCCAAGTCCCATTGTTCTTTTTGTTCATTTGTTAAGCAGATTGAATCGTTTATTGGAAGTTCGTCGTTTTCTGCAGCAGTTTGAGCAGCAAGGTTGTTAAACTGAGGACCTGTTAGCAAATTTCCCATTTGTACAAAGAAGTTACAGACAGCATCAGCATCAACAAACGAATCAGCAAATTCCGGTACGGAACTCTTTACAATATTTGAGATTCCGGAACAAAAACCCGGACGAGCGTTTCCAAGCATCGCATCTTTAACTTCTCCGGTTGTGGCAGAAACAGATAAGGCATTTGCAAGGTTTTTGT
>Ga0098052_1001456_pt1 | contig 14797 bp, 16 predicted proteins | sample 15_taG_FD_81591 | JGI IMG/M metagenome (GOLD analysis project Ga0098052, IMG submission 81591) | Marine viral communities from the Subarctic Pacific Ocean - 15_ETSP_OMZ_AT15312 metaG | ecosystem: Environmental > Aquatic > Marine > Oceanic | place: Pacific Ocean | collected 2015-01-18 | reverse complement strand
CGCCCTTCCTCCCGCTGGCGATCATCTTGATCGCCTCGCCAGCGTGAAGCCACTCCTCCTTCGCGTGCTTGGCCGCGTGGATGCCCCGATGCAACGCCTCCTTGGGGGTGGCCTGGAGGATGGACTTGATCTTGGCCTGAAGCTCCTTGGTCCCCTTGTGGGAAGATCCCTTGCGATCCTCCTCTCCCTTCGGGGAGGACGTGTGACCTTCATGCGGGTACCAGTAGGTCCACCCGTTCCCCACCCGCTTCCGATAGCCCCCGTGCCTCCCTCCGGGGATGCGGCTCCAGCCCCCTCCGGGCGCGGACCCAGACTTGTACATGAAGCCGTCGAGTCCGTTCCACGGGATCAGGGGCTGACCCTTCGTGTGGACGTCCTTGAGGAGAAGGGCGAGGTGCTCCTTGGTGCACGGCGAGCACCCGGCGAAGAATTCCGGGTCGCTGTACTGCGTCTTGTACGCGGAGACGGCCGAAGCCTCGTCAGGCCAGCCGATCATCACCTTGTCTTCGTCGTAGTCGCCGGTCTGCGGGTCGGCCTGATGGATGATGAAGACCGCGTCGGAGAAGGAGTCCCACCCGACGTAGACGTCCACCGGATCGCCGTCGCTGCCCTCGGTGTGGCGGAACTCTCCGTAGTGGTGATGCATCCGGCACTGGCCTCCGGGCCAGCGGCGCATGGAGCCCGCCCTGTTCTCGATGTCGATGGGAGGGAGGCCAGGGATGGTGACCGTCCCCGCGAACGGGTACGGGGAGCGCTGTGGGCGCGTCAGCGGCCCCACGATCCCGGCGTAGTCTCCGATCACGATGGTCGGTTGGCTCTGGCTTTTCATGAGATCGTCCCCGAAGACATCCCGCTCCTCTTCGTCATCGCTCAGGTAGGAGGCCACCCAGGCGTCGACCACAGCGTCACCGTAGAGCATACGGAGCCGAAGCAGGGCAGTCTCGCTCTTCGCCATTTCAAGGCCAACCTTGGCGAGCATCCCTTCGATCAGGATCGGGTCGGTGTACTGCCCAATCGCGACCGCGGGGGTGTTCCCCAGCTGGGCGCTGACCTTCTCGCCCACCCGCTTCACCAGCGCCTTCGCGTACTTCTTGCGGGCAGCAGGCTTCGACGGCGCGGCGTTGCGAATGCTCCTCGCGTGGCGCTTGATGTCCTTCACCTCTGCAGTCGCGATCTCCATCGCCACCCGAGTTCGAAGATCTTTGACCTTGTAGTGGACGTTGTGGTCCTGAAGCCAGCCAGCGAGATCGGTCCGTCGGAGGTGGGCGTTCTTCTTGCCGTACTGGAAGAGGGGTGTCCGGTCGCCAGGGGCCTTGTTCTTCCCTCCCATGAACACCCGGATCGAAGAGGCCAGTGCCTTGTCCGTGACCTTGACCTCCCGGGCGACCCCGGCCTTGCCCTGGAAGGACAGGGTCACGTGTCCTCCGGGGCTGACCCTCACGTGCCTCCGCTCGATGGTGGTGGCTCCGAAGGTCTCGGCTCCCTTGGTGCTCCCAGCCTTGCCCGGCGACTTGCCGCCTCCGGGGCGCATCCCACTGAGCATCACCAGCAGCAGCGCCGAAGCCACCGCCTTCTCATGCGTGGGCGCTCTGCCCTTCGCGGCACCCTCGCGGGCTCCGTCGAGGAGCGCGGCGAAGTGCTTGTCGATCGATCGCACGCGCGCGAACTTGTAGTTGCTCGCGGCCTTCAGCTGCTCCGGGGTGTAGACGTACTGCTCGAAGGTGGTCCCGTCCTTCCGGGTCCGCTCCACCTTCTCCAGCTTCTGGTTCGGGACCAGCTTGTCGAGGGCACGTTCCTCCTTCGAACGCAGAGGTCTCGCAGAGGTCTTTCTCCGTCGGTTCGGGGCTGGCGGGGGACTCTTGTGGGCCGCAACCGTCTCGTAGCGGTACTCCCAGCCTCCACCGCTCTTCGGGCGACGCCAACCCCCGCGCTTCCCCTTCGGGATCGCCTGCCACCCTCCACCTTCGGGACGACTCATGTGATGTACCCCTTCGGTCCGAGCACCTTCGGAAGTGCCTGACCATGCTTCCAACTGCCCGGAATACCCACGAATCGGGACAGCCGAACAGTAACGCAGCTGCACCAGGGATGCGTAGCCCCATTGACCGGAAGCCAATCTGAGCGGCGCCTCCCTGCGTTCGAAGACCCGTTCGCCTCCAGCATGGAGAGCCGGAAGATCCGGGGGTTCCCACCATCGAGGTAGAAGCCCTTGCACGCGGAACAGGCATCCGGACGCACGCTCCGGTAGACGAGGATGTCGTCCGGATCGACAGCATCCTCCTTCCAGCGCTCGGCCATCGCTTCATTCAGAGTCTGCGTCGACTCGGTCTGCATGATGCGAAGCAGGTCCCGCTCCCAGTCCCCGGTCAGGTGCCCGAGGTCCGAAGCCATCTCCTTCGCGGTCTTGCGGAACATCCCCCGGAAGAAGTCCTCCTCCTGCCCCTGCCTGACCCCCTCGGCCTGGATCCGGGCCTCCGCCGCCTTGTCGCCTGAGCGGGCGGCGAGGATGTCGCGGATCAGGGCGCGGTAGCGCGTCGCGTGGGCCGCGGAGGCGGTTCCGATACGTGTCCCCGCCGAGGAGCCCATGCGCGTCCCCAGGCCCCGGACGTTGGCCGCAGCGCGCGTCGCTGCGATCTGAGCGGCATGGGCTTCCACCGGGGTCTGAGGGACCGGGTTCGCTTCGATGATCTTGAGGAAGCCTGCGAGGGAGGTCACGGCGGCAGCAGCCGGGTCGTTCAGGTGGGCCATGTACGTCCCGAAGGCGTACAGATCCTGAAGGATCGCGTCTGGGGTCTTGGTGGGGTCTACGAAGCCCTGGGAGATGGCCTCGTTGAGCCACGCGGCCGGGACCGAGGCCGGTCCGTAGAGCAGGACCGCGAGGACGTTGTGGGAGCCCTCAATGAGCTTCTTGATTTCCTCGATGTCGGATGGCGTGAGCATCGCGGGTCACCTCAGTAGATCCTTCAGGCGACCAGCTTCCCTCTCGGCCGCTCGATCGAGGACCCCGCCGATGTCCTCCATGAGCTTCTTCATCACCGCAGCGTGGACGCGGAGGACCCCCGGCTCCAGATCCTTCACGATCCGGAAGCGGGGGTCGCCGTTCACATGAACACGCTTCGTAGCCCCACCCGCGGCGGAGAGTGCCTTCGCGAGCCACTCCTCGCGGTCGGCGCCATCGGCTACTGCGACGTCGGCTAGGGCGTCGAGAGCCGCTCCTGGGTTCCGCGCGAGGGAGCCCGCGTCGCCTTCGACGCGGAGCTTCACGCGATCAGGAGTTGAACGCGGACTCGCTCGTCGCGAGGAGCGAGGAGACGTGGCCGACGGGCGGGTTCGGGCGCGTGCTGTGGTCGATCGGCGTCACCGTGATCGTCGCGTCGCCCGTGCGGGTGAAGGTCACGTCCCCGATCCGGCACCACGTGTCGGCGCCCAGCAGGGCGTCGATCTCGGCGTCGGTGGGGGCGACCGCGGTGCCCGCGGAGACCAGGGCGTTGGTGCCGGGGATGATGTCCCACACCAGCGCGCCGGTGCCGCAGTCGGCCACGACCGCGCAGATCGCCTCGCGGTTGACCGCGGCCCAGGCCCCCCAGATGATCCCGGCGCCCGCCGTGGAGTCGATGTCGGCGGCGGCGTCGACTCGGTAGGCCACTCCCGCGACCCACACCACGCCGACGGCGACGTCGAGGTCGATGTTCGGCAGGCCACCGCCCACGTCGTTGACCTGCGTGGTGCCGCCATCGGTGATGAAGCAGCCCTCGCAGTGCGTCGCGAAGTAGCTGAGCAGCGAGTTGAAGCGATCGAGGACCGCCTGCGCCTGTGCGTCGAGAAGTGCCGGAGCGCCCATTGTCTCTCCCTGAAGTGCGGCCTGAAGAAGGCCTAGCCGATGTTCGTTTCGTACCGTACCACTCTTCGCGCTCTGCGTCGACGTGGCTTGTCGGACTTCGTGGTCAGGTCTTCATCTTCCTCATCTCCGTCGTGGTCGTCAACCTCGAACGGTGATTCACCATCGAAGTCTTCGTCCTCTCCGAATTCGCCTTCTTCGTCCATGCCCTGCTGGCTCTGCATCCACTGGATCCACTGCGGGTCGCGGATCACGTTGCCCCCGCCGTCCTCCCCAAGAGGTTCGAGACCATCGACGCCTCGGATCTCATCGATGGTCATCCACGCCTTGCCCTTCTTGTCGAGAAGGTCGGCTTCCGTGGCGGCGCTGTTCGAGTCGAGACCGACCGGAAGGACGATGTAGTCCTCATCAATCTCCCAGAGCAGATGGCGGTTGAGGCAGTTGAAGATGAACTCCACCAGCGGTCGAAGGCCGAGGTCTTTCGATGCCTTGAGCTTCTCCTCGATGGGGGCGGTCCCCATCGCCTGCGACTGCCCGGCGTTGCCGTAGCTGAAGTTGACCTCTTCCGGCGCGATCTGGAAGCGGGCGCAGGTGATCTTGATCAGGAAGTCCATCCAGGCCGAGTACTCCATGTCTCGGTTGCTCATCTGGAGGTTGATCCACTGAAGCTCTTCAGCGTTCGTGATCGGGGTCCGCCAAGCGTTCTCCACCCCGGCGACCATCGAGTACCACTGCCGTCGGAACGCCTGGAGATGGCGGTCCGGAATCGTGCCCTTGAAGTTGAGGATTCCCTTGGTGGCGCTCCCCTGCGTGAACATCTTCCGGTTGTACTCCATCCCCCAGAGCATCCCGGTGATCTCACGGATCAGCGTCTCGATCTCGCTCTGCCCGTAGTCGTACGCCCGGATTCCACTCCGCGGGTTCCTTCGGCAGAAGGCGAGTTCGTCCCTTTGGAAGTCCTGCACCACGGAGCCCTGCACGACCTGCACGGCGAAGGGCCCTCCAGGGCGCTGTAGGCTTCGGTCAACGAGGCGGATCGTGGTCGGGTCGACCGTGGCGATGTAGCTCAGGCGTCCGGAGCGATCCGGCACCTTCTCGAAGGTCCACTGGTCGAAGGCCAGCGAGTCCCGCGTCCCCATCTTGATGAAGTCGAGGAGAGGAAGGTTGTCGAAGGGATCCTTGTCGGGGTCCGGGTAGCCGCAGTTGCAGATCAGCTGGGTAAGCTCTCCCGCACGCTTGATCTCCGCCTTGGTGCTCGGCTTCCGGCTCAGCCCTCCATCCGCCCGAAGGCGAACAGCGAACCCCGCCGAGTGCCGGTCCTGCTGCGGCGTGGCGAAGGTGCAGACCTGATTCGTGCGAGTCCGGATCACGTCAGCGACGATCGGGACCTTCGTCGCCACCGTCTCCATCGCTGCGAAGGTCATGGCAGTCGGGCGCTCTCGGTAGCCCATCGCGGCCACCAGATCGAACGGGTCGAACCGGATACCCTTCGCATCGCGAGGATCGTGGTTGCCGTTGTTCCCAGCGGCCTTCGCGGCCTTCGCGGCCTTCTCCAAGCGCTCGTCTACGGAAGCCATCCGCGCGTTGTTGACCTGTCCCTCGGCCCATGCGGTGGCCGAAGAGACACCCGTGGCCGCTGCCGTCCGACCGAGTCGGAGGCCAGCGGCGCCAAGGCGAAAGAGGTCGTCGCGGAAGGCCATCCGGCGATCAGCGGTCGGAGACGATCGCGGTCAGGGCGAGCCGCGGACGCATGCCGACCTTGCGCTGGGGCTGGTCGGGCTTCACGTCCACCATCTCCATCTGGGGACGGCCGTCGCCCATGTCGGGGAGGCCCCGCGTCGGGGTCGCCTTGACGAGGTCGTTGCGGTGGAAGGTCACGCAGCCGATGCGATGCGTGGTGGGCGAGGGGGGCGCCTCTCCCTTCAGGATGTCCAGTGGGTTTCGTTCGTTCATGGGTCCCTCGCTCTTGGTGAAGTTCCGGTAGCTATGGGCCAGCATGACCCCTCCCGTGGTGTGGACGTACTTGTTCTCGTTCCCACCCGCGTAGACGTCCCATTGCCCAGAGGCCTTCTTGCGAGCGCCGAACTTCTTGCCCCTCTGCGTCATCTGGAGCTTGGTGCCGACGGCCATCTTCTTGAAGTCGTCCGCGTCAAACGTGAAGCTCTGAGCTGGATCGCCAGCGTTGGGGAAGTCGTCTTTGTACATGGAGCTGGCCGCCGACATGACCTTGTGCTTCGCCGGTAGGGGCCCGTAGTCGTAGACCCACTTCCCGTGGACCTTCTTGCGGCTGATGTACTTGTGGCCCTTCAGAATTCTGAGCGCGTCGGAAGCTTGCTGGTCCATCAGGTCTCCAGGGTCACACGAGGAGGCTGTCGCATCTCCGCGAGGATTCTCACACCGTCCGAGGGATGGACCCAGGCTCCGCCCCAGTCATCCGGCACGATCGAAGGTCGATCGGACTTCGAGAAGTCTCCGATCAGCCTCACCATGCCCTCCTCCTCCACGCCGATCAGGCCGAGTTCGTCACCGAGGTCCCGGGCGAGGACCGGGATCGGCGGAAGGACACGACGAGGCTGAGGACGGGGTGCGGTGGGGAGGAGGAGGCGCCCGGTGCTGAGATCCAGTCGGATGCTCTTCGTCACCTCGGGCTCTTCGGGCTCCGGCTCACCCCCGGTGATGAGCAACCGTAGAGCCTCGATGCGGCGCTTGGTGAACTCCAGGGCTTCGGGGGAAGGATCCTTCGCGGCCTTCTCGCCTTCCTTCATAACGAACTGGTACGCCGCCCAGAAGGGTCCGCCCTTGGTCCTGCGCTCCAGCTGGTGAAGGGCGTCCAGTGCGTCGTGGATGTCGTGCCCGAGTGCTTCGGCGTCGTGGGTTGCCTTCGGGGCGCTGTGCCCGCGAACACGTCCGTCCTTCCCCTGGTCATCGGCCTGAGCGTCCTCTGGTCCGCCCTGGGCACCCTGGTCCCGCTCGGTGCGGTCGAGGGCGTGCTTCCCGATCTGCTGCTCCAGCTTGTCGAGGTGCCCGTGGTCGTGGACCCCATGCTCGAACTCGCCTTTGACCTTGATCTTGAGCTTCTCGGCCTTGCCCTTCAGATCCTTGTAGCGGTCGTGGGCTCCCTTGGCCGGGTCACGCCCCTGCGAGTCGAGGTTCGCGGAAGCCGCGGCCTTCGCCTTGTTGCTCACCTCGTCTCCGAAAGGCGCTGCTGACGCACCCTTCTTCGAAGGAGGAGGCGGAGGGGACTTCGCCTTCTTGGGCGGCGGGGGAGGGGTCGCCTTGCGAATCACGGGGGAAGCCTCCTTGACCAGTCTCTGGCCCTCTGCCACGGCGGCGGCGATCACGGCCTGAGTCTGTACGGCACTCATGCCCTGCTCCTGGCACAGCTCAAGCGCCCAGGTGACCTTACGTCCGTCAGCAGCAACGGTCGCGACGATACCAGAAGCCGCATCGATCTGGGCAGGAGACAGTCCGAGCAGGTTGCCCCCGTCCTTCGGATCCCAGCGGTAGCGCTCGGCCACCTCCCAGTCCGGCTGAACCCGGGTGGAGTCGAGCCCGAGTTCCATGAGCACGGTCTTCTCGGCCTTGGGCCAGTCGATCACGCTCGGGTCCTTCCATGCGACTGACTTCTTCACCATCCCGGTCCACCCTGCTCCCGGTTCGGGATGAAGCTCCCAGCGGTTTCGTCCGGTCGCCAGTCCTGCCCTCCTACACCGAAGAAGTCAATGTCGGACTCCTCGACCTCCGCCGCAAGGCTCCCGGGCTCCATGTTGAGATCCGGGTCCACCAGTCCCACTCCGCTCGCGAAGCTACCGCCTGCCTGAATGGCTCGCTCACAGATCCAGCAGGCGTCGACCGTGTCGTCGTGTGCGCCGACCCCGGTGAGCTTCCCCTCCTGCCAGCCGAAGGACTGCATCTCCGTCATCCAGACCTTCACGGTCTCGCGCGTCGACTCGGCCCAGGGAATCTTCCACTTCCCATTCTCAAGCAGCATGCGAAGCGCCGGGATGCCCTGATCGAGCGCGTACTTGTTCGCGCTGTTGATCGCGCCGGTCATCCCGCGACGTGCAGTGGAGACCTGCTTCGTGTACCGGCCTCTGGTGTAGAAGGCCTTGATGGGAGCGTCGGAGGTCCGAATCACTTCCTCACTGACGACCCGCTGGTACTGGTTCGCTTCCACGAACACATAGACAGGCTCGTACTTCTTGGACGCCTGGATGATGGTGTTGACCTGCTCTTGGAACCCGAGCCCGCGTCGGCGGATGATGTCCACCACGTACCTGTCGCCAGTCTTCGGGTCCACCGCCTGCACGAAGATCACGAACCAGTCCGCGCGGGTCGAAGCGCTCATCGCCAAGTCGACGCCGATGTAGACGTCGAAGCCAAGTCCCCTCCAGTAGCTCCCGGGGAGGCCCAGGGCGTAGGGCTGAAGGATCCCAGGCCGCTCGAAGAGCGCGCTCGGGAACAGGCTCGACTCGTCGCTGATCGGGCGGCAGAGGAACTCCCGCGACCACCGGATCTCGCTCTTCAGCTCTTTGCGCTTCTGGTCGAGAGCCTTCTCGTCGTACCGGGCGGGCCAGAGGGCGTCCCCCTTGGGGTTGACCGCGGGGAACTTCAGCGTGTGGTAGACCCCCGTGTCTTCGAGGTGCGCGTACAGATCCTGGGCGTGGAACGGGGTCCCGACCACCACCATCTGTCCGCCCGGCACGATCATCGGGGCCACCGCCGAGAGGAAGTAGTCGAGGCCCTTCTTGCGGACCATCTCCGACCACAGGTGCTCGTCGTTGAGCATGTCGTCGCCCACCAGCCACCAGGGGTGCCCACCACGGACGCGCGTGCCGAAGCCTCTCGCCCGGATCTCCGACCCGTTGGCGAACTTGAGGGTCTTGGCTGAGTCCTTCAGGAAGGGCTTGCGCTTCTGCCCGGTCAGGAGGTGTTGAAGCTTGGGGTTCGGCCCGCCGTTCTCACCGCCTCCGATGCACTCCAGGCGGATCTTGTCGAGGTGCTCGATCGCCTGCTGCTCGGTCGCACTCATGATGTAGCCGATGCGGCCCGGTGCGACCCGGTCGGCCATCCAGAGCGGATAGCCGAAGCAAAAGAAGTGCGACTTGCCGTGGTCACGTGCCGCGAGGATGAGGTTCCTTCGGTGGTTCACCACCGCATCGCCCCACTCGATGTGATGGGGTCCGAGAAGGAACTTCCCGCCGTACTCGGAAGGTCCGCGCAGGACTTCGGTGGCGTAGGTGGGCAGGTAGCTCTTCAGGAGCCTCGCGTACTTCTCCTCGAAACCCGGGGGGCGGGCTTTCCGGAGGCGCATCGGCGGAGGTGGAGGTGGCTTGGGCACTCCTGTCAGAGTGCCCCTGATCTCGCTTGACTACAAGCGAAGCGGCATGACGAGCGCTTCCATCACGGGGGCTCCGTCGCCCTTGACGATCACGGGCTCCAGCGGGTCCCCGACCGTCACGAAGCAGCGGCTCCCACCCCCGGGGAGACGTCCCATCACGTCAGCGACCTTCGACAAGTGCCGCGGGCTGATGCCGATCTCATGGCTCGTCGCCGTCCCCTTGATGTCGACCTGGGTGGCGACGTCGGAGGTGGCCTCCTGCGGTCCTCCCGTGATCGCGAAGAGCTTGTCGGTCACCGTCATCCGCATCGAGGCGAGGTCATTCTCGGACTCGACCGAAGCGATGGTCGCGACCTCACCGAGGGTCTCCGGTGCGATGGTGAAGCTCTCGCGGGCCACGGGGTGCTCTGCGTCCGCGGCCCGGGCTCGGTGGTTGGCGACGAGGGACGCAAAGGCGTCGGGCCAGTCTCCGGTGAACGGGGTCGTCCACCGGGTCTCCCCGTCCTCGTTGATCACCCAGAGGTGCTTCGAGGTGACCGCCATCTCGATCGCCCCGCTCAGATCCACGAAGACCGCGGGGGAGACAGTCACGGGCGCGGTGCTGATCAGCCCAGCCGCCCAGAGGATCGCACCGTGCGTGCTCGACCCCGCCGCGCACCAGTGCTCTGTGAGGCGGATCCCCTGGGTCTGGAAGTTGCCCTGGGAGTCGGAGTCGGGGAAGGCACAGAGGAGGTCAAGCGCGCTCACGGTCTCGGCCGACACCTCCACGAAGCCCTTCTTGGGGATCGCGGGGCGCTTGGGCCAGCGCTGCTCAGGCAGCTGCGCGATGGTGAACTTGCCTCGCTTCCCCCTGATCTCCACCCGCTTCCCCTTGACCGCGATCTTGGGGTCCGCTCCGATCGCGGAGACCTGGGCGCGGAAGTGTGCGCAGTCCACCGCGAAGCTCATCCCCTTGAGCGCGGGGAAGGGGATCAGGATTCCGCTGATCCCGTTGGTGGCCGAGATCTTCCCGTCCTTCACGATGACGGCTTGGTGGGCCGCGTCGGCGGAGCGCTTGGCGGTGAACTTGCCAGCGCGGTCGAGTGCTTGCTTCAGATCCATGTTGTCCTTCAGGCCCGCCACCAGGGGATGAAGCCCCGCAGCTCGCTCTTCTTTCGGGTGTTCCGCAACACCTCGTTGCTGGTGTTGCCCTCGATGGTCTCGACGCGTCCGTCGCCGTGATCCCACAGCACCAGCCCGCAGTGCCCGGCCTTCACCGTCTGGGAGGGGTCGCTGCCGGAGCCTCCGCGTCCCATCGTGAAGATCTCGCCCGGCTCGACTCGGCGGTCCTTGCCGGTGGGCAGGAAGACCCCCCTCTCATTCGCCCAGGCTTCGTACTGCGCCACCCCACCGAACCAGTGCTCCATCGGAGTGTCGGACCAGACCACGTCCAGGCTCAGCCGGATCCACTGGCTGACGGCGATCGCGCACCAGGGACGCATCTTCCCGTCGGTGATCTTCCAGTACTCGTTGTAGCCCTCGACCAGCGCCGCGAGTTCCGGTCCAGTGTTCGACCCGTCCGGCACCTCCTCGACCCCGTACCAGTCGGTCACAGCGAGGCGCACGGCGGCGACCGCGCGGGGATCGGCCACGTTCCCGGCCGCGGCCTCGATCCCGGCGAGCATCTGCCTCACGCCGAGGCCCATCGCGGAGGCGTGGCGGGACTGGAACTCAGCGCCGCCCTTGTACTTGACGGTGAGGAGCTTCTCCCACGTCTTCGGTCCGCAGACGGCATCCGGGGTGAGCCCGTTCGCGGCCTGGAACTGAATGAGCGCGGCCTTGGTCTTCTTGCCGGGGATCCCGTCGATCACCAGATCCCAGCCCTTCGCTGTGAGGCGCTCTTGGAGGAGCTTCGATGCCTCGATCAGTTCAGGTGAACGATCTTTTGCGATAGGCTTCGTCAAATTGAGGGTAAGCAACTTCGGTCTCCTTCACCCGCTTGGCGGGCTTCTTCCAGTTGCGCTCGCAGCGCTCACCAGCTGGGGTGCCCCTGTACGCCGTCCCCCAGCCGCCTTCCCAATTCCGCTTGCAAGGGACCTTGCACGCGAAGCCCTGGAACAGGGCGCCGGTCTGTGATCTCCAGAAGGAGGGGATCGCCTGCGGCTTCGGCCAGCCCTTATACCCCGGACTGGCGTTGCCGTGCTCGTCCGTGATCGGGCGCTTGCACCAGACGCAGCAGGCGCTGGGCCAGGGGTCCTCGGTGATCGCTTCGATCGTCGCCTGTGGCTCAGGCTTCCGGTCTGGTGGGGATGTTGGTCGTCGCTCAACCTTCGGCTTCAGCTTCGCACGGCGAGGCTTCGGCTTGGGAGCGGGCTTGCGCGGTGGCTTCGGCGGAGCCTTCACGGCTCGACGCGGTGGCGCGGGAGGAGGCGGAACCTTCAGTCCCATCCGGCGCTTCCCGGCCTCCAGTAGGCTCTCGCCTGCCGCTGATCCGAGGACGGCGGCGGCTTGCCTTCTCCCCCGACTCGGTGGGGGCGGAGGCGGAGTCTTCTGCTTCTTCTTCGGAGGGGGCGGGGGCGGCTTCACGTGCGTGATTCTCGATCGATGCGCGTGGTCTTCGGCGCGGTGATCCGGATGGACACACGGTTCGCCGCGGCCTCCTGTGGGATCTCGATGATCGCCAACCGCCGAGGTGGGCTCTCCGTGGTGTCCGTGAGCACCACCCGCTCATCGCGGGTGACGGTCAGGCACAGGGATCCTGGGTTGTCCATGTCGACGCCTCCATGCGTTTCGATTGAAGATCAGTCCCCGAGGACTTCGTCGGTGATGCCCTCGACCACACCAGCGCCCTGGGCGATGGCGGCGAGTGCGGGCCCGGCGTTGCCCGGCAGCGCCTTCCCGAGGAGTCCGAGGGCCACTCCGACCGCGCCGAAGATCTTGTCGAGCACGTCGCTGAGATCGACCGTGATCTCCTTGAGGTAGGCCTGCACGGGCTCAGGGATGTGACCGTAGGGGACGTCCTTGCGCGGAGTCGCGTAGGTGATCGTGGCGCCATCTCCCTTCCCGTGGAAGGTGTAGCTGGTCTCCGCGAAGCCTCCGGCCTCCATCATCCGGCCGACCGCGTTCCGCTGGAGCGCGTGCCACGCCCGCGGGCTTGACGGTCCCCTACCCAGCTTCGGGATGCCGATGTGGATGGACACGGTCTTGAGGTAGGCGCCTTGGGTGGGGTCGGGCATGCGGGTCTCCTTGTGCCTGTTCTGTCGCGAATCCCTACCCGAGTTGACGTCGGAGGTCAAAGGGCAGCGGAGGCGGCGGCGCGTTGATGCGCTCGGTCCGAAGCAGCGGGTAGTTGTCGCGTGGGTCATCGAGGATCGAGCAGCAGAGCTTGTCGAGGAAGACGTCCGGTGGGATCCGGACCCCGATGTACTCCATGCCTTCGGGGAAGTCCCCGATGATCCGGTTCTCCAGGGGGTCCGACATGAACCGATGGCCCACTTCCGGGTCCCGGCGCCACGTGAGGTCCACGACCTTCGAGTTGATCGTGACCCAGCCGTGGAGGCAGTCGACGTAGTACCGTCCGTAGCCTTCGTGGTACTGGAGGGTCCCGGTCTCGTCCCCGAGTTCAAGCAGCTGGGCGTTGCCGAAGCACTCCTTGGGACGAAACTGACAGTCCGCCATCTCCATCGTGTTCTGTGCCGCGCGGGACACGACGCCCATCTCGTCGGGGGTGAGCGCTGCGGCGGCAAAGGCGACACCGCGGTCGAGCACGTAGTCCTCGATCCCGTGGTAGGTGTGGCCTTCGGGGTGGGTCCAACCCTGCATCCGCATCTGGGTCATCAGCCGGAGGTAGTCCTTGAGCGTGGTGATCGCGGGCATTACTTCAACGCCTCCAGTGCAGCCTCCCGTCGCTGTGCGAAGGCCCCGTCGGACTGGCTGAATTCCGTCTTCTCCGACTCGGGGACCTCCACGCCAAACTCCAGGCCCTGCTCGACGTAGTCGAGCTTCACGATCGAGTAGCCCTCATCGAGCTTCTTCCTCATGCGCCCCATCGCGTCGCCGTGGTAGGTCGGCTTCGACTGCCCATTGCTCCCGATCTTGCCCCAGGCGACCATCACCTCGCCCTGCCCCGTCGCCTGGAGCTTCCAAAACTTCATGCTCCTCTTGGACTTCGTCTCGGGGTTCCAGCCGATGTACTCCAGTCGGATCCTCCAGCGCATCCCTGCGGCAGCGGCCCGGGACAGCTGGCGGGTGATCTCGTGCTTTTCATACGTCATCGGGGTCATCGAAGGCATCGCTCAGTCCTCCACGCGGCCGTCAGAGTCGACTCGGAAGCTGCTGTCAAAGGGCCCGGTCACCTCTCCGTCCTGCCAGATCTGCACGTAGCCGCAGGAGAGGACCGCGATGACCGGTCCGTCGTACTCCTCCGCATCTTCGATCTCGGTCCGGAAGGTCTCCGCCGCGGTCTCGATGTCGTGCTCGGTGGGGAAGTCGCCGGTCATGCTCTGAAGGATCCGCTGAACGCTGGTGTGCAGTGCGGTGCGGTCCATCAGGCCACCTCCTCTTCCTTGATCGAGGGGATCGTGAACAAGCCGGTCACGTCCTGCGCGAACTTGCCGCCGATGGCGCCAATGAGTGCCTCCCACAGCGCCGTCTCGTCGCGCTGCGGCACCATCCACACGGCGCGCCCCTTCTTCTTGGTGTCGCGCGGGAGGCGCTCGCCGGTCGTGATGTCGAACTTCGCGAATGCCCGCTGCGGCATGCGCTTGACCGCGCTGACGAGATCCGGGTTGTACCGCGGCGTCTCGATGTGGATCGTGTCGCCCACGTAGCTGACCTTCACCTCCGCGATGTTCGCGGCGAGCCGGTCCGCCACCTTGTGGGCGCCGATCTGATTGAGCTTCGCGATGCAGGAACGGAAGGTCGCGGGATCGGTCGTGATCGCCGCCACCCAGATCAGCTTCCGGGCTCGCTCGGCCTTGGCGCGGTCGAGCTTGTCGCCGTACTTCTTGCGGCAGGTCGGCCCCATCCCCGCCTCGATGCTGACGTTGTCGATCAGGTCCCGCGAGCACACACAGCAGCGCACGGCGACCACCTTGGTCCGGCGCTGCCGGGTGTAGCTCGTCTCCAGTTCGCGGAGAGTCATGAGCTTCACCCTGGGCTGGCCGTCTCGCAGGCTCTTGAAGACCGGGTCCGTGGCGGCGTGCGTCTTGGTGACGGTCTCCGCGCTGAGCGCCTTCTTGCGGCGGGCGGCGAACGAGGTGTCGGTGCCGTCGTCCACCTTCGGGGCGCGGGGCTGGTCCTCCTCGTAGACGATCGTGTGAACCGCCCGGCTCTTGAAGCCGGGGTGAAGCTTCGCCCAGAGCCATGCGGGGATGGTCACCGTGCAGCTCTTGGCCTTCCGGCCGGGCCAGTTGGCGGGCTTCTTGGCGAGGTCGGTCACCGGGCAGCGTCGGGTAGGGAACCACTCGTAGCGCGTGTGATCGTCGTTGGCGCCCGTGTCCAGGGCGATCTTGTTGGCGCGATGGGACGCACCGATCTGCACCGCGTTGGTCACGATGACTTCTTTGATTCGTCGTTCGGTCACTTCAGCCTCCATGCTGTTTCGAGCGCTCCTGCGCTCACCATCTATGAGAAGACGG
>Ga0098052_1001455_pt1 | contig 14808 bp, 11 predicted proteins | sample 15_taG_FD_81591 | JGI IMG/M metagenome (GOLD analysis project Ga0098052, IMG submission 81591) | Marine viral communities from the Subarctic Pacific Ocean - 15_ETSP_OMZ_AT15312 metaG | ecosystem: Environmental > Aquatic > Marine > Oceanic | place: Pacific Ocean | collected 2015-01-18 | reverse complement strand
TTCGTCCTGATATGTACGGTCTTGTTATCGTGCGTGGACTCCTTGGTGAATCCGGTGCCTAAATAAGATAATCAGTTAATCTGATATTCTTTCAAAACTCCTCGCTTCGGCGGGGAGTTTTTGTTTTGTGGAAACTATATATAAATGTTAAGAATATAATCAAAGTTAACTTTAGGAGGGATTATAAATGAGTGCATTTGGAAAGAAAAGATATCAGGCGATGGCGAAGATCGCCCCGACGACAGGCGTGACAATGACCTCGCCAACTATTACGTCACCAACTATTACGTCACCAACTATTACGTCGGCAGTTGTTACAGAGGCTGCTGGCATGCAGGTTGCCGCAACGGCGAAAGTGACAAATATATCAAATACTGCCGGCACGACCATAGCCGATGACACCGATGCCGTTGGGATAGCCAATGGTGATCACGGAAAGATTTTTCTTTGTAATCTTGCGTCTAATGCAAAGACCGTAACGTTGCCCTCCAATAGCACATCTGCAAGAATAGGTCAGCAGATTACAATAATTCAGAATGCTGATTTGGTGAACTCGGGGGTGTTGACCATTTCTGCCGGCACCAGTAATACTTTTTCGGTAAATAGTTATGCTCAAGTCGTCGCCGGCGCCGGAGGATTGCCCCAGGCATACCAGCGCCCTGCCGATGCGAATAACACAATCACTATCACCGGCGCCAATACAAACTCTTCTTGGACGATTGGCTCCACGGCAGTATTCACCTGTGTAGCCGCTAACGAGTGGCACTTTGTCTTGGATGGCAAAGCGATTGGGTCGGGCAAAGCTGACGCAATTGCATATTCAACGGCATAAGCCAATTTGCTGAAAAATACCGCCGGCAACTTTTTGAGATTTTCGGTTTAGAGAAAAAACAGAAGAACCCCCAGCACTCCTGGGGGTTTCTCTTTTTATAAACTAATTACATCAGCGGGAGAACCATTGAATGCCAACGCAAGCCTTAAATCCTAAATCAAACACCAGCACAGTAGTATTGACCTCGACAGGAAGCGCAGCCCTTGTTGCTGCCGCAGTTCCGTTTGGGATATATACGGGATCCACCGATTTCTTAAGCGGAGCATCGTTACAAGTTAGTTATGTATATAAAAAGCTTGGTGGTGATGTTGTAGATATCGAATTAACCCCGGCAAATGTTTATGCCGCGTATGAAGAGGCAGTATTGGAATATTCTTATATTGTTAACTTACATCAAGGAAAGAATATATTACCAAGCGTTTTGGGGAATCAAACGGGGACATTTGATCACAAGGGGGATCTCGCCAGTGGTCCGTCTAGCGTCAACCTTAGATATCCTCGCTTTCAAGTTGCCCAGGCGCGCAACATTGGCGATGCTGCCTCCACTCTCGCCAACATGGGGGGAACTAACCCCATTTATTCGGCTTCGTTTGCGCCGACCAAAGATAAGCAAGATTACGATTTGCAAACCATCATATCGGGTGCATCTGCCACGGGACTTGATGATGGAGGTAAAGCCGTTGATTATGCTGGCATGGTTGAGGACAACAGGGTAATCATTACAAAAGTCTTTTTTCGGTCTCCTCGCGCAATGTGGCGTTTTTATGGATACTATGGGGGCGTTGGGGTTGTAGGCAACTATTCCACATATGGGCAGTTTGCAGATGATTCAACATTTGAGATTATTCCGACATGGCAAAATAAGATGCAGGCAATAATGTATGAGGACTCCATAACTACTAGAACTTCAAATTATGCTTATGAACTTAAAGATAATATGCTAAGATTGTTCCCTACGCCAAGTTATTGGGGATATGACGAAACAGAACGAATTTGGGTTCAGTTTTATGTAGATTTTAAAAATGCGTGGGACGAGAATGCCAGATATGATGATGGACGAAAGGGCATAAATAACTTAAACACAGTACCGTTTGACAATGTTCCATACGCCAATATTAATGCGATAGGAAAGCAGTGGATTAGAAAATACTGTCTTGCGCTCTGCAAAGAAATGCTTGGGCAAATTCGTGGTAAATTTACTACGATGCCCATTCCCGGCGACACCGTAACATTAAATCATTCCGAATTACTTTCACAGGCAAAAGATGAGCAAGAAGCTTTAAAAACTAAATTGACGGAAATTCTTGATTCCGTTACATATCCAGAATTAGCCAAGACAGAAACCGAAATGGCAGAAGCAGCAGCATCCACCTTCAAAGCCACCCCTCTTCCGATATTTGTAGGATAATAGATGAATGGCAAATGAATGGAAAAGACCCGATGCGCCACCTCCTCCTCTTTTCTTTGGAGAGAAGGAGAGGAATCTTGTTAAACAGGTAAATGATGAATTAATTGAAAAAGTCATCGGACAACAGATATTATATTATCCGATTGATATCGAAAGAACAGATTTTCATGAATTATACGGCGAAGCAGTTGAAAAAACATATTTGCCTCCGATAAGAATTTATGCTTTGGTTGAATTTACTGATTATTCTACAACATATATGGATAGCGCCGGAATCGATAGGTCGTGGGAGATCAATGTACATTTCCACAAGCGACGACTCGAAGAAGATCAAAACATGTACGTTCGCGAAGGTGACTTCGTTTTATATGGAGATTATTATTACGAGATAGTTAAGTTAGCAGAACCTAAACTCTTATTTGGTCAAGCCAAACAGGCTTTTGAAATTTCTGCAAGATGTTTGAGGGCGAGGAAGGGACTATTTGATGCTACCTGATAACTTTGATTTTGCCATGCTGCCCGCGGGTTCCAATTATAATTTGGAAGAGGTAGGAATGCTAGCATCGAGCATAGAGACCATAGATTATGCCATGGTATCGTGGTTAAAAGAAGATTTAAGATTAAGCGCCAACACGAACGAGGGATTTACCAAGGTTCCAGTACTGTGGCAGGCCCCCGAGCGCTCTTTTCAGATTAAACATGAAAAATCTCTAAGAGATGATGCTGGAGCCCTAAAACTTCCACTGGTTAGCATTGAGAGAACTGGCATTGTTAAAGATCCAGCACGAAAGGGCACTTTCCAAGCGCAGGTATATTCTGAAGATAAAAACGGCAGAACCGGTAGAATGATCATAGCAAAGAAGATTGTACAAGATAAAACTCGCAATTTTGCTGTCGCAGACGGAACAAGGACCAATACAGGAGCCGCCAGGCAGCGATATTATCCAAGAGTAAATAAAAAGATTGTTGTTAAAACATTGTCAATTCCAATTCCTGTTTATGTGAACGTGGATTATAAAATTGTCATCAAAACTGAATACCAAACACAGATGAACGATTTGGTTGCTCCATTTATAGCCAGAACTGGTCAAATAAATGCTTTCGTCATGTACCGCAATGGGCATCTATATGAGGCATCTATAGATCAGGGCTTCGCACATAGTAATAATATTGCTAGTATGGGTGAAGATGCGAGAATGTTCACAACGGAGATTACTATTAAGGTTTTGGGGTATTTAATAGGGGAAGGCGAGAATGACGATAGACCAATTGTAAGGGTGGAGGAAAATATTGTAGAAATTACCTTTCCCCAAGAAGGAATTGTCAAAGATCCCGAGGGATTTATTAATTTTACATCCTGAACTGAAAGTTCGCTTTTCTTCTGGATTCCCCCGCCTTTTGAAGTTCAAAATACTATTTAAACTATGATTGTACCGCAATTAAATCCCATTATTTAGAAGCGAGGAACCACATATGTCAGTAAAAAACTTTAAATTCGTATCTCCTGGGGTGTTCATCAACGAAATTGATAACTCCTTTATTCCAAAATCAGCCGAAGCTATCGGACCAGTAGTCATTGGTCGATCCAGACGCGGAATGGCGATGCAGCCTATAAAAGTTAGTGCATATTCTCAATTTGTCGAAACGTTTGGAGAAACTGTTCCTGGTAATGGTGGTGGCGATGTTTACCGCGACGGAAATTATCAGTCCCCGATGTACGGTACATATGCAGCCAAAGCATTTTTAAATGCAAATGTGGCTCCCCTCACTTATATTCGCCTTTTGGGACAAGAAGATACAAATGCCACCGCAACTGGTAAAGCCGGCTGGCAGACCTACAATACGACCCCAGCGGTCAGCGCCGAAGACAATGGTGGTGCATTCGGCATGTGGGTGTTTGCAAGTTCATCTATCGCGGGGGCTGCAAATAACAATCTTGGAAGCGGCAGACTTGGCGCAATATTTTATGTGAACCAGTCAGGTTCCGTTGAATTAAGTGGTACTTTGGTACAAGGCCAAGCAGCGTCCGCCGAATTGGGACAAGGCGTCGGCAAGGTTATTGCTGCGGATAGCAATTACTTATTCACAGTTGTGGCTTCTAGCTCAACTGCTAGCCGAACCAGAAAAATTCAATTTAACTTTGATGATCAGGGGTCATCTTTCATTAGAAAGCAGTTCAATACGAATCCACAATTGTGCAGCCCCGCCGGTACTTTTTATGCTTCTACGGCCGCCGAAGATTATTGGCTTGGCGAGACATATGAACAAGAGCAATTACGTCGCAGTCTTGTCGGTGTCGCCGCCTATGCTGTAATTCTTCCGATTGCTCAAAACGTTAGCCCAACCCTAGGGCCCCACAAGATGCGAATTCCTTCCAAAGAGGCCAAAGCAGGCTGGTTTATCGGACAGGATCTGGGCACCTACGGGAGTTTCCAGCCGCAAGACCAGCAAAAGCTTTTCCGCTTGATCGGTCGCGGACACGGAGAATGGTTGCATAAGAATTGCAAAGTATCAATTGCAAACATTAGGCAGCCCACATCAACCCTTACTGATTATGGTACATTCTCGGTGGTAATTAGGGCAATAGGAGATACCGACAACAATGTACAAGTTATGGAAAGGTTCGATAATTTGACCCTCGATCCTTCATCTCCAAACTTTGTTGCTAGAATAATTGGAGATCAGTATACGGCTTGGGATTCAACAAATAGAATGCTGAAGACATATGGTGAATTCCCCAATCAATCAAGATTTGTGTATGTTGAGATGAATTCCGACGCCGAAGCCGGCGCCACCAACGAATCACTTTTGCCCTTTGGGTATTTTGGACCTCCGCAATTCAAGGCGACGGGAGCCATTACCGGTAGTTATACGGATACCGCAATTGACGATACGTTCATTTATTTCCCGACGCCTTCCCTCCTCGGTGCAGATTCTAATGCGATCCTTTCCGGAAGTCCCAATGCCAGCGAAAGCGGCGTCGGCTCCGTCACTGGTTCTCTCAAGTTCCCCACCACACTCTTACGATTGAGTGCTTCAGATGGCGGCATGTCGGATCCGAAGAATGCTTATTTCGGAATGCAGACCACCCGTACCGCAGCATCGACAGTAAATATGCCGGGGATTGGGGATTATCACAGACTGCTTTATGGTGATTTTCCAGATGATCCTACCTCATATGCCTCACAGAATCCAAGTCAGCTTTCTGGCGCTTCGGCATGGAATTATATGTTCTCCATGAACGATATAGTAAAAACTTCCGCAGGCGATTATTTCTGGCTCTCTGGTTCTCGCATGGCTGGTCGCAGCAACACATGGTCGACCACACTTAGCGATGGATATAGAGGATTTACGGCTCCCTTCTGGGGTGGTTTTGATGGATTTAATATCCTAAATCCAGATCCGATGTACAACGGCGGAATGACGAGCACTTCTACTGAAGCAACTGATTATATTTATCATACATGGAGAAGGGCTATCGATACTGTTGCCGATCCCGAGTTTATTGACATGAATATCTTGACTGCTCCTGGACTAACGTTGGAGGGGTTGACCACCCAACTGGTAAGGACTTGCGAAGAGCGAGCGGATGCCCTTGGGATTATCGATCTTCCAAGCGTGTACTTGCCTGCTGCCGAGCAGTATGATAGCGGAAACAAGAGCAACCGAATTGGCACAACGCCCACCGCAGCAGCCACTGCATTGAAAAACCGGGTTATCGACTCAAGTTATGGTTGCACTTTTTATCCTTGGGTAAAAACTGTTGATGATAATACGAGCCAATTTGTTTGGATTCCGCCTTCTGTTGCAATGTTGGGGGTTATGGCCAGTTCACAAGCCAGGAGCGAATTGTGGTTTGCTCCAGCAGGATTCAATCGCGGCGGTCTTTCTGACGGTGCAGCCGGAATTGGAGTACTGCAAGTTTCAGAGCGCCTTACTTCCAAAGATAGGGATACACTCTATGAAACAAACATTAATCCGATTGCTACCTTCCCCTCGACTGGAATCGTTGTCTTCGGGCAAAAGACCCTTCAGGAACAGCAGTCCGCACTAGATAGAATCAATGTTAGAAGGCTCGTAATTTATCTCAAGAAACAAATTTCGATTCTTTCTTCACAGGTTCTATTCGATCAAAATGTGCAGGATACTTGGGATAGATTCAAGGCACTCATTGATCCGCTGCTTACTAATGTTAAAGCGCGCTTTGGAATCACCGATTATCGTTTGATTCTCGATGAATCTACCACAACGCCAGATTTAATCGATCAGAACATCTTGTATGCGAAGATTATGGTTAAGCCAGCGAGAGCAATTGAATTTATTGCAATCGACTTCGTGATTATGTCAACGGGCGCATCGTTCGACGACTAACAAAAGAAGTGGGGGGATTTTCCTCCACAACACTAATTAAAATAGAGAAACATAAGGAGCCATAAAAAATGCCATTTTGGTCAGAAAACTTTACTGCTGGTGGTCTGAAAGACCCAAAGAGAAAATTTAGATTTAAAGTAACCTTTACGGGATTTGGAGACCAAAGCTTTCTTTGGTGGGCAAAATCTGCTGGTAAGCCTGCGTTCTCGATTGGCGAAGCAGATCACAAATTTTTAAATCATACGTTCTGGTATCCCGGAACCGTTACGTGGGAGCCGGTTACTGTTACCTTGGTCGACCCCATTGATCCAGATATGGCGGCTTCCTTTACATCAATGATTCAAGGCGGCGGCTACCATCCGCCCGTTAATTCAGGCGATCTTAGTACGATGACCAAAGCCACTGCGGCTTCTGCTCTTGGAAAGGTTTACATATCGCAGTTGGACGCTAAGGGATCCCCCCTTGAAACGTGGGAGCTTTATAATGCATGGATAAAAGATGTTAAATATGGCGAATTGGCTTATGGCGAGGATGCACTAACAGAAATTAGCGTTACGCTCAAATATGATTGGGCGAAACTTTCGGTCGCGACAGGCGGCTCCACTTCCACTATCGGGGACCTCCCGGCCGGAACGAAGCAATTCTTCTAATTCCAATAATCGAAAAACATAGACAAATTACAAATTGAGGTGAATGTTGTCAAGAAATAAAGATCGTATCGGTGGCACTCAAAATATGAATGTTGAGACGCCGCCAGTTAACGTTATGCAGAGTAATTCAGAGGGATTTTCATTTGTTGTCCCCACAGAATTCGTTGAATTGCCATCGAGAGGCAAATTCTACCCAGAAGGGCATCCTCTTCGTGGGCAGGATAGTATTGAAATCAGACAGATGACTGCAAAGGAAGAGGACATTCTTACTTCCCGCACTCTTCTTAAAAAGGGCGTTGCATTAGATCGGGTGCTTCAGAATTTAATCGCTGACAAAAGGATTGATCCTGATTCTTTGTTGGTTGGCGATAAAAACGCCATTATCGTTGCAACGAGAATTTCGGGATATGGCAACGAATACAACACAGGAGTAACATGTCCCGAGTGCGGAACAAATCAAAAATATACATTTGATTTAAACGAGTCCACTGTGTATTGCGGGGAGGATTGTGTTGATTTGGGTGTCGTAGACAATCAAGATGGAACTTTTAGTGTAGAGTTGCCAAAAACGAAAGTAACTGTTGTTTTCCGGCTATTAAATGGCGCCGACGAAAGAAGAGTATCGGGCACCCAAAAGAAGGGTGCGAATGAGAGAAACATAACTCGACAAATCGCGGGTATTGTTCTTTCCGTTAACGGAGATAATTCCGGAGAGGCGAGACAATACTTAGTTGATAATATTCCTTCAATGGACTCTCGACACTTACGTTTGGCGTACCGTCTTGCCGCACCAAACATTGATCTCTCTCAGCAGTTTGAATGTGAAGAGTGTGGCTACGAGCAAGAAATGGAGGTGCCGCTCACCGCGGACTTTTTTTGGCCTGACAGATGAATATATAGAGAACATATATGAACAGTTCTTCTTTTTAAAGTATTCAGGTGGTTGGTCGTTTTCGGAGGCATATAATTTGCCGGTTGGTTTGCGCAAGTGGTTCGTTGAAAGATTATTAAAACAACTTAAAGACGAGAAAGAAGCAATTGAAGAAGCTCGCAGTGGTGGCGGAAGTGGCTCCCAAACATTGAGTGCGCATAATCAACCGGATGCCCCAATGCACATGGGAATGTGAACAAAGGTTGGGTTCCAATTTAGGAGCCCGACTTTTTTTTTGAAAAACTATTTAACATTGTAGAATGAGAGAGGGCTTTATTCATGGCTGATTTTGAATATTCGGGACCAACCGAAAAAGATCTTCGCATTGCAGAACATCTTCGGAAGTTGGAAGACGAGGGTAAAGTTCTTGCCGGCGAGAACCTGACTACCGCCAATGCATTAAGGGCTGTATATGGGGATCTCACCAAGGCCGCGTTCGATATAAACGAGGCGCGCCAAGACGGAAACGCGTCTCTTAAGGAAGAGTTGGCACTCCTCAAGAAGCAAAACCAAGAGCACCGCAGTGCCGGCGATCTTTGGAAAGATAAGAAGATTTTAAGAGAGGGAGAGCTTGAGATAGCCCGAAAGGAATTACAAATATTGGAAGCCACCGACACTGCCAATAAAAAAGACCGCGAAGCCCAACGCGAAAAAATTAATCAACTAGAGGAACAGCTTGAGCTAGTCGACAAGCAGAAAAAGTCCGTAAACGAACTTTCCCAATCTTTTACTAAATTGGTCACGCAAGGAGTTGAACTCAGAGAGGCTCTTACTGTAGAAAATATATATGAACAATTCGGAAATCTCACTACTGCGGTAATGTCTGGAGCCACCGGCATAGCGGATTTTTTGGATAAGACCTTTTGGGGTCTCATTGCCGGCATGGCCAATAATATAATTCAGTTGACACTGGATCTTGTCGACATGGGAAGAGAAATCCAACGCACTACGGGAGTGAGTCAAGAACTTGCCAATGAATCCTCGGCTATGTATAAAGAGTTGCGTCAACAGGGCGTTGAGACAAAAGAAATCACTGCCGCGTGGCAAACTCTGATGGGCACCTTTACTGACTTTGAGGATGTTGGCGAGTCGGCGCGAATGACAATGGTGGACACAACGCTCGTTTTAGAGAAATTGGGCGTTGCCACCGGCGACACTGCGGAGGGGTTCCAAGTCATGACAAAGGGAATGGGACAAACTGCGGAATCCGCTGCGCGCTCTCTCGGATCGTTGACTGTGCTTGCCCAGGATATCGGCGTAGAGCCGGGCAAGATGGCAGCCGATTTTAAGGCTGTCAGTGACGAATTGACGGCACTTGGTGAGAACGGAATAAAAGCTTTTAAAGGTCTAGCACGAACAGCGGACACCACCGGCTTGTCCGTGAGCAGATTATTAGACGTTGCGCTCAAGTTTGACACATTTGAGGGCGCAGCAAAGCAAGCGGGACAATTAAATGCCGCGCTTGGCGGGAACTTTGTAAATGCGATGGATCTTATGATGGAAACGAATCCCAATGAAAGATTTAAAATGCTCGTGAACTCGGTAAAAAGTGCAGGATTGGCATTTGATGATATGTCTTATTATCAAAAGAAGATGTATGCAGAGTCGATGGGGCTCAAGGATGTGGGCGAATTAGCAATGGCTCTCTCTGGTGAGTTGGAGACTGTAAACGAAGAAGTTGAAATGAGCGCGGAGGAATGGACAAAGCTCAAAACCCAACAGGCAAGCGTGAATGACCTTCAAAAGCAGTTCCAGACCCTAATTGCAGGACTTATTCCCGTTATTCAGCCGGCAGTTCAGCTAGTTAATGATTTCATGAAGGAACTTGCATCGCCTGAGAATTTAAAAAAGGTAGAGGCATTTTCTACATGGCTTGGTGAGGGCATCGTAAGTTTTGTTGAGTGGATTATGAAAGGGGTCGACGAGATTAAAGCCTTCTTTAGTAACATGGGCGACGGACTGTCTATAACCGACAGAATCAGTGCTTTTGTGGATGATATTATGAAAAAGATGCCGTCTTTTGATGAAATGGCGGAAAGCATTGGAGGTTTTTTTGGAGATATTGCCGAAGCGATGAAAGGCATTGATTGGAAATTGGTTATGGATGCGGCTATACAACTTATTAAGATATGGGCACAAAATAAATTTGACGAAGCTGCTGACGCCCTTCCGCTTAAGTTCAAGATCATCATGAAAAGCCTAAAGGCATTCACATCGGTTGTCGAGACGACGAAAAAGGCATGGAATTTTATGACAGGCGCATTCAGTGACATCGATATTAAACATCCAATCGACTCGCTCGGCAGACTCAAAGATAGGATCTTTGAGAAAAACAGCCCTGCCTTATGGGAAGCCCTCAAGGGTTTCGGTCCCGATATAACCAAAATTGGTAAAGCTTTTAGTGTTCTGACCTCGCCGCTGAAAGCCGTAGCAGCAATTTTTAAGGATATGGGGGCAGTGATTAATAATATTATGGAAGTCATAACAGCTATTCCTGCGATGATTATGGAGATTAACAAACTCGACGTTACCAAGGCCGAAGCAATGGGCACAATGATGGTTGCTGGCGGTACTGCGGGTGCTGTCGCCGCTGCTGGCGCAGGCGCCACAGCCCCCGCCGCTGCCCCCGCCGCTGGAGCCCCGGCAACATTTGTAATTCCTGTTCAAATCGACGGCAATGAGATTGGAAAAGTTGCTTATGAATATTACGGAAACAAAATCAAGCAGATTAACGGATTAGGATAAAGGAGTACTTAAAATATGGCATTTTTTAATAGTTTTAAGGCAGGCAGATATCGGGCCGTTCCCATATCGAATCGCAAAATGAAGATTGAGGAGAAGCTTTTTCTTCGGGCCGCAGGGGTCACGACTACCGATGCTTCTTACAGCGACGGAAGTGACGCATATGCCAATTTTGCAGAGACAGTTGTTTCCTTTCTGCATCTTCCCAGCCAGAAGTCCATTTTCTTTAAAGCTTTTATATCACAGTTTACTGAACAGTATAATTCCAATTGGGTTCCGGAGCATGTATTTGGGCGCTCCGATGCAATTCAGATGTTTAAAGGCACAACTAGAAATATAACCTTAGGAATTAAAATTCCAGCCGCCAGTGCCGGCGAAGCATATGAGAACTTGGGGAAAGTGCAAGGATTAACTCAATTTCTGTATCCTACCTATGCGAAAGTTGATCAGGCACAAACTATTTCTCAGTCGCCCCTTGTTCGACTTAAGATCATGAACCTAATCAGACAAGCGCCTACGGCAACCGGCGATATCGACACCATGGGCGCCAATTATGATAGTTATAGCTCTACCTCTGATCCCACCAGGGGTCTTTTGGGGGTTATTAAAAACCTCAACGTCGATCACCATCTTGCCGATGATACCGGTGTTGTGGAAAAGCAGGCAAATACCGTACTGCCCAAGTTAATTACAATTAATATAAGTTTTGATGTGATTCACGAGCACCCATTGGGCTGGGATGAAAATGATCCATCTAGTTTTTCAGAAAAGCATTTTCCTTATGGTGTTAATTTAAATGATGCCGACGAGAATGCCCCATACCAAAATATTGTTCCCACTCCCAATGCCAGTCCGCCCCCTGGCGTATCTGATCAGGTACGCGCCAATGCCTCGGCCCAGGTGACCTACGAGGGTCCCCTCACGGCAGACGAGGCGTTGAACAAAGACCTAGGGCTGCCGGCCGTTCCCGGCGGATCCGGCCAAGACCCGTGACGAGTAAAAGGAAAATTTAAATTATGCCAACAAGATACAACAAAACGCGCACTGTAATAAATTCGGGTGAATATTATGAGCCGCTGAGAAAGCCAAGAAATTTAAAGAAAGTTGTACAATATGTCACCCCCATAATACACCACCCAACTACGGCAGATCGCGCGTCTCTGGCAACAACAGCGCATCTTTGGGGTTATGGCGATAGGTATTATAAACTAGCATATCAATATTATAACGACGAAAGGTTGTGGTGGGTGATTGCGTGGTATAATGGATATCCCACAGAAGCACATATAACTCCTGGTTTCACTATTTACATCCCACTGAATATTGAAAATGTGCTGAAGATGTTGAGGGTATAAGTTATGGCAGTCACCCCAGAACAGATAGAAAAAGCCAAAGCGAGAGGAGTCATCCTCGCCAGGCAAGCCGAACTCAAGAACCAGGCCATCGCCGAGGGCACCTACGTTGACGAAGAAGACGAAGAAGAAGAGCCACAAGAATTAGACATTGAATTCAATGAACAATGCTTCTTGTTGGCTTTTATCGAACCCCTAATAGCAAAAAAAGTGAGAGAAGACAATCAAGCGAAATCTAAAAAGTATTTACCCTACAGTCCAGACCGAGGCGTAAATGCTCCACTGGTTGTTGATGGTCAGCCATATGGATTTATCAATAGAATGACTGCGAACTCAAATCAAGCGACTTTCTTTAATATGCAAACAAAAGATTTGTCGCGCCTTCAGCCGAGTATTCGACTTTTTAAAGTTGAGGAAAAAGATGGGCGCGATGTAGAAACTGAAATGACATTTGCCTCTTATTTTACATCACCGAGCCACCCGGGACCACATGAGCATCGCCACACTGATTTAGATTTTACGCGCACCAAGCAAAGCAGAGGCGCCGGCGTCGGCTTGCAAAGTTTTGATTTTGCCTATGAGGGGCAAGATCCATTCGCAGTCCAGAGGTCTATTAGTGCCAAAATGACTATTTTTGCGCAAAGTTTTGATGAGTTGCTAAGAGATCGAGTCGCCTCTAATGGAGAGAGATACAAATATGCCGATTTGGCTTTAAAGACGGGAGGAGCGTCGATTCAAGAGTTAGAAAAATTGGATGGCGCATCCGATGCACAGAAACAAGAAATTGCAACCAATCTTAAAAATTTAAGGTTTAGATTAAAGGCAGTCGTCGGGTGGGCAGTTCCGAAGGGAGGAATCTTAGGCTTTGGAAGTGGAACCTATTGGGACGACACCGGTGAGAAGGGAATTCATAGAAACGACTTGCTGGATGCCATTTATGATTCATTTATTAGCATAAACCTAACACCGACCACCCACCGTTTTAATATTGATGATTACGGTCGCGTTCGTTATGAACAAAATTATTTGGCATATGTTGAGGACAATTTCAATCGCAGCCAGTATAATATTTTTGCTGATCCTGATATTGCGAAACGCATAGCGGACAGGGCGTCAGATCTTGCAAGATATACGCAAGCGTGTGGTTCTGATGAATCAACGGATTGGAAAAAAGAGACAAAGTATGCAGAGAATCAAGTCAAGGATAAGCAAGAAGCTTTTCGAACGTTAATAGCGAAATTGGCAGGGCCCGCCGCTAGCGAGGAGGATGCCGAGGAAGCAGGTTCCACTGAGCGCAAGATTAATTTTATTCATTTGGCGTATGAGGACTTTCTGGCATTTAATACGGAGGCGCAATATTTGAAAGGATGGGGGGACGAAGCTTCTAGGACAGAATACGTTGAAGATTTACAGACTCAGACGGCGGAAGCCTTGGACCCGGATCCCCCCAAATCGGAGGAGGGGGGCATCTCCGAGACCCTTCTAGATCGGTTTTCAACTCAAAGCAAGGACGACCCCGAGATATATAATATCGGATACTTTTATATTACCGATCTAATGGATATTATTTTGAAAGGGATTGACGATGCTCTCAAAGCCACCAGCGAGGAACCCGGCGGCGACAAAAACGCTTACAACAATTTTAAAAAGTTTAGATTGGGATTGGGCCCAGTGGAAATTACGAATGTTAAGATGGTGGGAAGCAAAAGCACAATTGCGCCCAACGTATCTTTAGGAGACATTCCAATTTCAGTTAAATATTTTATGGAATGGCTTACGAAGAAAATGCTTAAAAAAGATGAGGCCATTTATCCATTGGCGACATTTTGTACTGATTTTTTTAATGAATTTGTGACAAACTTTTTAACTGACGATAAGTGTTTTGGGGGCGATGTTAAACAGGCTGTCAAGCTGGGGCAAGCTGCAATTACTGCATATTCGCCCAACCCGCAGGTCGATCAGCTTACTTCAAGGGCGACACCCGGGCGCCGAGTTAACAGTAACCCCATGGATATATTGAATGTTTCTGGTGAGCGCGGCATGCCCAATCCGAATCCGGGCCCAGATGGCCAATTTGATTATTTAGTCTATTATGTTTCAAGAGTGCAGCCCCCCGACTATCTATTGGGGGATCGTGAGATGGACGAAAAGAGCGGAATTTTTCATTATGGAATTGGAAAAGATAGGGGAGTAGTAAAAACGATAAACTTTCAAGCAACGCCCTCCCCTTATTTAAAAGAGGTTCGATTTGTACAAGAAGGTTATGACGGCTTAAAGCAGTTGCGAGAAGTATACGATGTAAATATCAAATCTTATGCAAATGTAAATGCATATCCTGGTCAATATTTATATGTTGATTATCAAACATTTTCGCCGGCTGGCATGACAAATTTGTCAGAACTTGGAATAGGCGGATATCATATGATAACGCGCTCAGAACACTCTTTTGGTCCCGGAAAGGCAGAAACGACACTTGTGGCAAGATGGGTGGCTCAAAGATGGAATAACACCGAGGAAGCACG
>Ga0098052_1001451_pt1 | contig 14821 bp, 13 predicted proteins | sample 15_taG_FD_81591 | JGI IMG/M metagenome (GOLD analysis project Ga0098052, IMG submission 81591) | Marine viral communities from the Subarctic Pacific Ocean - 15_ETSP_OMZ_AT15312 metaG | ecosystem: Environmental > Aquatic > Marine > Oceanic | place: Pacific Ocean | collected 2015-01-18 | reverse complement strand
TGGCGCCCAACAGATTGGCATCACTAAATGCGTTTTCTGGAATACCAAATCCGGCATCTGCACCAGCAAGGGGCTGAAGACTACGGACTATCTGCAACATCAACCCTCTGTCTTCGCCACTCAACATAGATGTATCAAGCATACCAGACTGCTGAGCACCAACCATATTCATACCGCGAGTAAACTTCATCAACTCTTGTGGGTCGCCGGTCATAATGGCTTCAAGTATATTCTTAGCCCCAGAGCGAGCCTCATTCAGCTTGTTCAATTTTTGCACAATAGCGGCTTGTCTAGTTGTATCGCTGGCCAACAACTCCAGAGCTGCGTGGGTTTCGTTGAGTTGCGCGTTTACCTGAGCGGCCGTTGCCCCTAGTCTTGCGAGCTCTTCTGGCGTCTTGCCCGGAGTTGAAAGGTCTTGCTGGAGCGATTCGCTTTGTGCTTTTAATATAGCTCTTTGGTTAGTTATCTCATTAACATCCGTAAGGCCTCCGGTTAGAGACTGAAGCTGAGATTCAAACGGAGCAAACATTTGTTCGAGGTTTAATGGCTGACCTGTCAGCTCTGCCATTTGTTGCTGCTGCCTGAATAATATTTGATTCACTCTTTCTTGAGCTGCGTTTGCGGCCATTATCAGGCCGGTTTGTTGATTGATTGCTTCGCCAAAGGCCTTCATCTGCTCATCAATAACTTTACCAATTTCCTCCATCGCTTTTCCGGCAGCCTCTGCTCGCTGACTTAGGTTCTCAAGCGCCGAGTTTACAAGGGTATTAATAGCTGCTTGACCAACTTGTCCCTGTTGGTCGGCACCAACCGTCAACTGGCTAGTGATTGAAGCAAGCATTTCCTTAATGAATGGGTCGTTGGGGTCTGCGCCTGTGGTAGTAAGAATTGAATCTTCCAAAGTATTGGTAAAGTCGTCACCCAGCGCACCGCCCGAGACAACCAAAGCATCTTGGATTAGCTGAGGAAGTGCTGCCTGAAGAGAGGATGTAGTGCTAACAACATTAGCGAGCTCACTGAAAGCAGTAGGAGAACCGGGACCCATACCCATCGTTGTACCCACAGAACCAATGGTTGATTGAATTTCAGCCTGAGTAAAGCCCTGCATATTACCAAGAACTGAGCTAAAGGCATTGCCACTCAGGTCTACTCCAGCCTGACCTTGAGCTGCGGCCACCTGTAAATTCATAGTCCTGCTGAGAGCTTGCATCTCTTGACCAACTCTTTTGGCTACGCCTGCTATTCCAGCAAATCTTTTGCCCATTAAATCAATCGTATCGTTGAATACACCAGCCGCGTTTTCAGCAATAACAAGTCGGTCTGTTTCCTCCTCCAGTTTTTTAACCCTATTCTCAATCATTTGGTCTATACGGGCATTTATTTGCTCTTGAGAATATGTCCCAGCGGCTATCATATTCTTTCGCTCTTCGATTATTGCTGCGTCGCCAGCAGCTATCGCTTTCAATTGTTCTGTATTAGCTCGCGCAAAATCAACATCTGCAGTCGTTTGCTTCATAGGGTCTTGGCCCTGTGCTATTTGTTGAAGAGCTTGTTCTCTAAATCTTGCCCTCAATACATCTTCAGCTTGCGCCTTTGCTGGAGCACCGGTTTCGGCTTCTCGACGTGTGGCCATCTCTTCGCCCCGTATCCTCAGCTTTTCCTCTTCATTGCCGCCGGTAAAGAAATCCGACAACTGAGCGAATAGAATGTTACTTAAGCCAACCTCGTTTTCTTGTCTTATGGCCTGAGCATTACTACTTCCCAATGCTTCTCTGAGAGCCTGAAATACTCCCTGAGAACCTTGCTGAACTTCATTCATACTCGCAACAGCTTCATTCATCCTTCGAAAATTTGCTTCAAGCTCATCAGTATGCTGGCTTATCGTGCTTCCAAACTTTTCTAGGATTGTGGCTATGGACTCCCCTGCTTTATCCATTTTTTCTTGGGCCTGCATTTTTTCTAGTTCGTTCGTCGCCTTGATATAAGAATCCGCAGCAGCGTATGCTGCACCAGCGATGAATACAAAACTTTTTGAAGCCATATTCGCTTTGTCGCTAAGCATAGACATAGCCAAAACACCACCCATCGCACCACTACTAACAGCATCTCCCTTTGGGCCGCCAATCAGTCCACCAACCATAGGAGCACCCATCATGGCACCCATGACCAAGCCACCACGGTCATAGCCTTTAACTTGCCCACGATTCATCCTATTGAGATTACCAAGACCAATTCTAGAAGCAGATTGTTTATTGATGACAAACTCGCCGGGAGTAAGAAGGGCGGGTACTGTGTCACTTCCTGCTATAGAACCACCAGAAGCTTTTTTCTTACCTTCTTTATACCTAACCGACGCTGATTTAAACGATTCCTCTCGGCCGGCATCCATTTCCCCTCCCGGAGTAGTCGTAGCTATTTGTAAACCGGGACCAGCCGCTACCAATTCCTTGCCCCCACCAATAGCCTTATCTACAACTGAGGCAATCATATTGCTGTTAATCGTGTTTTTGTTATCAGCGTCTGTCAGCTCTGCAAACCTAGAGTCAAAAAGATTCCCAAACAAGTCCGGGCTTGTACTTGGCGCGAGGTCCCATCTTCCCTGACCTGTATCGTCGGGAGGTTTCGTTCTGGTAAAAGCGTTTGTGAAACCTTGGAACATTAATCCCCCAATGGTTTCCGGCTGCAGTTCTTTTTTTAGAGAAGTTTTTATCTCCTCTTCAGTAGGCGTATTATTTAAAGCTTTTGGAATTGCGGCTGTGCCCGCCCCAAAACCTGCTGTCAATATGCCACTAATAAAAGCATCAAAGTTATCCTCAAACACTTGTGTAAACATAGCATCCATTTTTTTATTCATGAATGAGATGTAGGGACTGGCTATTACTTTTAGAGGCAGTCCTCCCGACTTTTGTCCCCTCTTTACAAATTCACTTTGGCTAATATTTTTACCACTAGTATCTTTGGGCAGACCTCCTGCTGATTCAACTGCCTCATACAAGCGTTCTTGGCTGGCAGCGGATTTAGCAACTCCGTCAATCTTTCCGTATTCTCTAGCTTTTTGTTTAACATCGCCCTGAAGTTGATAGCCGGCGACACCGTAATCTGGGTCGGTAACCGTAACTGTTGTAGGCGACGGCTCAGGTGGTTTAACCTCCTTGCCATTTTTAAATCGCTGTATCTTTCCTCCTCTTTGCCTTCGATTTACACTATTAAGATAATCAGGGCCTAATGCCTGAGCAGCAGACTTCTTAATTACAAACTCACCCGGAGTCAGCATAGCAGGAACATTGTCATAATTCCCAGAGCCGGGAACAAATCCGCCTGATGCAAATTTTCTAGGATATACTTGACCACCAAGACGAGGTCTTATTCTAGGAGCTCTTGGCCCTCTTGGTCCACCACCGAACCCTCTGCTAGCAACAATCCTTGAGAGGTTTTTAACCGAACCAGATAAAAAAGCAACCGCTTTTGTGTTGGCCTGCAAAGCACTCGTATTTGCTTTTGTTATAGCTTGTAAAGCCTGACTAGCTTGATTCGCAGCCTGACCCCCCGCTCCGGTTGCAGCTCCAGCCAACCCAGAACCAACCGCCTTTGCTCCTCCCGCAGACCTAATACCGCCAAAGAAGCCCGTACCAAACTGCTTCAACGCACTTCCAGCTTTAATCGTAGCAACTGCCGTTAGCATTGGCAGGATAGGCCTAAAGGAGTCGGCTAACTTTATGAGAGATGAAGCTAGCTGAAGAGCCCCTTTGGCAAACACCTGAAATGATGAGTCTCCAGTAATGTCACGAAACAGCTTTAGGAATTCTTCCCTTACTTTCTGTGTTTGAACCAATAGAGATTGCTGTGCTGTTTGGGCGTCTTTGGCTAAACTGCCTTGCCCAGCCATAGCTACACCAAGAGCTTCTTGTGCCTTGGCAAACTGCTGTATAGCTGGAATCAATTTACCAACTTGACGGAAACCACCAAGCTGTTCTACAATTTTTGCATAGCGAACGTCTCTAGGGTCTAGGGATACCAGCGCCTGATTCAGAAGCTGCATAGCCTTGAACGGACCCACAAACTTTCCTTCTAAGTCTTGTAGGTTTACCCCTAACTGCTTTAAGAACTTAAGAGTACTAGGTCTTTGGATACGTGTAAAGATAGTTCTAAGACCAGTAGCGATACTTTCCGCGCTTTCGCGAGTGGTTGCTCTAACGGAAGTAAACACGGCAACAAGCTCATTAAGCTGTTTTATGGGACTGCCTATATCTCCCGAAGCTGCTTTAAATACACCACCAGTACGACGAATAACAGATATTAAGTCCTCCGCTTCAACAGCAAACTTCCCGGCAACAGCATTTAAAGAACCAAGAACCTTTTCTATATTTCTGGCCCCAATACCAAATTGAGACATAACGGCTATAACACCTTCTGTAGTGTTACGTATGTCATTAAAGGTAGGAGCCAAGGCCGATTTAGCCAAGGCGTCTAAAGCTCTCTTGGCCTCTGTGGCAGACAGCCCTGCCTGAGACAATGTTCTTGAAACCTCTAGTAGCTCAGTTGAGGAAACACCCAGACTTGTACTTAGTTTGCCTATCTCAGAGGTTAGGCTTTTAAGACTTTTTATAGAACTACCAGTAACCTGTGCTACTTTTATTAATTCTCTTTCAAACTTTAAAGCTTCGCCAACAGCATCTGATACAGCCCTGACAAACCCAAAGGTAAGAGTGGTAGCAACCGTAAAACCTGCATATCTTCTCAAAGCAAGACCAGATATACGACCAAACTCTTCCATCTGACTTCCAGCCTGCTGGACGCTTTTGCCGACCTGATTGGCTGAATTACTGACATTGTTCAGCCCAGAAGTAGCTTTTCCTGTGCTGGAGCCAATATTTTTTATGGTCGCGCCCAGCTGAGCCATCGTCGCAGAAAGTGTGCTGGCCTGAGAGTTGGCTTGCTGAAGACTTTTGGTAAGATTCTGAACGCTTTTGTTTAATACAGATACGTTGCGACTTGCGCTACGACTTATATTAACATTGACGTTTGTATTTATCCCACTAAGCTGCTTACGTAGATTATTAACAACCGGCCTAAGGTTGGTTGGTCCTACTATGTTTAACTGCGCAGTTAGATTAAATGGTTTGGGCATTTATCCTGTCTCTACAAAAAAATGGCTATACCGGTGGTGTAGTAAGGTCACTCCGGTATAACCACTGTCCGTTTTTTTATGCTTCGGTCTTTTCTTCAGACTCGGATTTAGCTTCCTCACTAGCTTCCTCTTCGCCTTCGTCTTCTGATGCTGATTCTTCTTCTTCAGCCTCTGCCTTTTCTTCGGCCACAGGCTTACCATCATCATCCAGAAACGGAGCACGTTCAAACTTGTACTGACCGTCTTCTGTTACAGGATTACCCTCTTTGTCGATAAGATTTCCCTCTTCATCAATGAATCTTCCGTCTTCATTAAGAAGGTTTCCCTCTCTATCAACGTGTTGGCCCTTGTCATTAACAAGTTTCAATTCATCATCAGCAAACTTAAATTCAACCAAAAATTCATTTTCTGGTAAATTCTTTTCATAGTTTGAATCTAGGCCATAAATAATCTGAGCAAGTCTTCTTGCAGCTTCCAAGGCAACAGGCTCAGTGCTTCTATTTCTATAGTCTGCCAAGTCTTTGAAATAAGGCTTTCCACTATCAGTATACACCAAACTTGCCGATACCAGATAGTCAAATCTTGCGTTGTCTGCCTGTCCTTCAGCAGTATTGCCATCTAAGCTGTTCCTTTGCATAAGAATATTTCTCATATTGACTCTTTCATCAGCCATTTCTAATGCTAGGTCCTTGGCAACTTTGAGCCTAATACCACCCTTAGCCAACTTTTTCTCGTTTTCTAAGATTGCACTCTGCACTTCTTCTAGCTCTTTTTGCTTACTATCATCCCACAAACCTTGTGTTCGCATGTGGTCTTCAAGCTTATTTCGAAGCAAAGCCCCTGATTCTAGTGCATCTCTAAATGCTCTATTATAAACCTTGGTAGCCTCATTCTGCTGATTAAGAGATACTTCAGTTAACTTAAAGGCTCTCTTAACTTCCTTATTTTTTTCAGTTACTTCAGCTTCAAATTCTCTTTGGTTTTCTTCTTTTTTTACCATTTTAAGTTTCCTTATCATCCTCTTTACTTGGAGAAAGAACAAAATCTATATGATATCTGTTCCATGTCATTGTATACTGTGCAATTTCCTCTTGTGCTATCCTCAATTGACTGTTTCCATTATTCAATATTTCAGTTCTAGCCTGTTCCCAAAATTGTTTCATTTTTATTTGCTCGTCTGAGAGTTCTCCTTCATCATGTCCCCATAGGTCTCCAAAATATTTTTCAAAAGAAGCAAGGGCCCCAATCATAGTTGTCTTAAATTTTCTTTCGACATTTTTCATAAGACGCTTTTTTGAGCTTTCTCTGTACTTCTCGTCGTTGTACTTTTTTGTTTGCTCTCTAAGCTTCTTATAATCGTCCAGATTCTCTTGCTTTTCCATTTTGCTATCCCTTAAATTTCTCGGCGAACTGCCTGTTGGCCTGCATTATAATTTCTTGTTTCTTGTCGGGAAGCTCTGCTTCTCTCATAGTTCCCTTCTTTCTCAAATTTATATCCCTTCTTTTGCGCTTGTTCTTAGCCGCCGGGGTATTCAGTTCATTTATTTTATTTGCCTCTTTGGTGTTCGGAGACATTACATAAAGTTCTTCAGCGTTTTTTTGCTTTTCATTTATAGAAGACTCTATGCTTTTCTTTTTCTTGTCTCCTTCTCTCTGTTTCCTTTGATGTATCATCCAACCATCGAATAAGTCATCATCATTAATTACGTCATCATCAGGACATTCAGGGTGCTCATATGCACCATCATACATCTTACTATAAAGTATCAGGCCTCTCTGGTCTTCCGTGTAATCAATTGGAATACCAGAAAAAACACCTTGTTTACCCGACGAGCCCCAATAAGCCCTCCAAGGCTCAGACCTAGCCAACTCTCTTAACGCGGCCTGCGAAACTGAACTTCTGGAGACTTCTACCATCACCTTTTCTATAAGCTCTGGAGTATAATCTTCTTCAGACAACCTCTCGCCATCTTCGCCAAACAAAGAGCGGCCTGTCAAGTATTGTGTCTTGACTAATGAGGCATATCCTTCTTTGGTTGTGTGGTCTAGACAGCCCTTTGCAGAGAGGAGATTGGACATAATAGTCCTTGTTCTGCTTAGAGTCAGTCTTATAAATTTCGATTTCTCGGCGTTTAGCATAGAAGTGAAGAGCTGAAATTTAAGTTCTTCTATGTCGTCCTCCATCTTTTTCAGTCTATCTTCATCCTCTTGGGTGAAAATGTCTTGTTCATGGAGAAAATTTAGGACTGTTTTTTTAGTGTGCCAATTTTCATAGCGGTTTCTTTTGATTTCTTGTTGATACATTTCCTGTGCAGTGTATTTATCTTCTGCGGAAGGGTTCTTAAAAATATATCTTGTTCCATCAATTAATAGCCTAGTGGTACCAGAAAAAATTCTATAAAGAACACCTTCTCTTTGTGCTAGGTCCATTTTTAAATCCTAAAATTTCCCATCTTTTACCCTGCTGTAATCGTAATCACAGCTGACCTAAGCGGGGGCAGCATATGCCACCCCCGCACTTGGTCAAGTTCATACATGACTTAGGCTGGAGCTAAGTAGCCCAGTTTGTTCTTCACCTGAGTCCAATTGGCTGTTTCACCAGCTACATCGGAAAGGTGCATAACAGTAAAGTCATTGAAGGTTGTGAATGTGTAAGAAACTGTTGCGTTTCCTCCACCTGCATCTCCTCCTCCGTAATTGACAGAAGCTAACTTATTCTGCTTGCCGAGATAAACTCTCAAACCATCACAGGTTGCAATACGAATAGTAGCGTTACTCAAGTTACCAGAGTCAGCACCACAGGTTGAGTAAGCTCCAGCTCCACCTCCACTCAATATCCCCTCTTCAGTTGCAGAAATCAAGTCACCACTAACAGCAGTAACTTCAACTTCTGTTGTAACTTCAATTGGGAAAGAAGCGAAACGGTGATAAGGCGATTTACGCCCTAGTTCCAGAATCTGTTCACGACCAAGGTCACAAGAAACACTAATATTACTAATGTGAGCACCAAAGGAGCCCGCAGAATCTTTTTCATTAGTGCCAGAAGAGGTGATACCATAAATTTCTTTTGGAAGACAGCTGATATCTGGGTCTCGGTGATAACCATTTGAGTTAGTACCAGAGCCAAAAGTCGAATTTCCAAAGATGATATTTTCTCGACGGTTTACACCACCACCAGTACCAAGGCCACTAGGGTCTTCGCCAGAGTCTGTAAAACCACCATAGAAATCAAGGTCGGGGACACCATAAGCATTTTCGGCTAGTCCGCCGCTTACAACACGACTATCTGCGTGCCAAATCTTATGGTTTCCAACCAAGGTAACATCTTCAGTAAAACTGTCTTCCAGTGGGAAGTTGTATGCCAAAGAAGAAACGAACATACCTGAACATTCAACCTGAGAGTTAGGGACTCCGTTTGCAGAGTCATTGGTATCAGGGAAAATGGACAGTGCAAATACACTCTTCTCATTTTGACGACCAGAAAGTGTGGGTGTGGTAGCACCCTTTGTTGCCAGACAGTAAATTGGGGGAGTACCGTCTAAAACTTTGCTCATTGTGACTTCCACATCTGGAATATCTTCGATATTTTCGTAGATGGAAATCTGACCGAGCTCGAACACCTGACTTAGATTAAAGTTTGTGGTAATACCAACGCTTTGAACACCGTGAACTACGGAAAAAGCGTCTGTGCTACCATCTGGTTTCAAACCAACCTGTTGACAGGCATAGAAAATTCTATTGTTAGCCATACTAAAAGCCTCCTTTGAAAGCTATCCATTAATTGGCCTTATGCCATTGTTATAAATAATATACACCGTAAATCAAAAATATTAAGCCAAACACTAGCTAATAACGACCTCGAATGTTGTTCTGACAACAGCTTCATGTAAATTAGGGCTAGGAGACTCTACTTCTGATAAAACAGAGTTTCTAAACCTGCATTCTCTCCACCTATAACCGCTTGCAGCGACTAGATTTGGATACATTAGCGGATTACCACTTGCCAACATTCCCCTATAATCAAGAGGATACTTTTCGTCTTCAGCTACTTTATTAGTATCAAATAAATAAATGGACTTATCCTGTTGAACACTCAATATGTCCACAAGTTGGTTCCTTTGCCATTTTGATTCTGCTATTACGTGAAATAAAACGTCCTGATATGTCCTTAGGCTTGAGTTACCAAGTTCGTATCCCTGAGAATACCTCCTTGGAACAGCCTCAATTACGACAGCAGGCAGCTGGACTCTATGATTGCCTCCGATAGACCAGTCACCAGAACCTGTCTGGGTTATATGGTCACCATCAACTCTAAAAGAGCCATACTGAAGTTCCTGCCACCAAGGGGCTTTGTCTGCCAAATAAGTTTGAACCCAACGATAACTATAATTCATATAGATATCGCTGGACGTATCTATAGCAGTATCGAAAACAACCCGACCCAACGGGTAATCAATATGGTGACTATAAGTAGAATCACCGGGTCCATAAAAACTTGAAGCACTAGTCCCATCAACATAAACACCAGAAATTCTTACTGGTTGAACAGTAGCCAAACCACTTGGGTAAGAAACTCCTGTCTCCCAAACTAAGTCTTTTCTGGGTGTTTCCCAAACTTGACCGTCATCATATGATGGGTCATCAACTCGTCTCAGTTTATGATAGTATCCTCCGTAAACTCCGGATTGGGGTATCTGAACATCAAACCATGCTCCGATTCCCAACAGTCCCCAGTCGAAGAAAACTTTCAAATTATTTTCAAGGGTAGACATGAAAAGGCTATCGCCTACATCGTTGACTCCCTTTAGTTTTGTATAATCTTGCAGTGCCATTATTTAAATCTCTTTTGGACTTCTTTCTGCATAATACTTCCTATTTGCTCTCCTATGCCGTGTAGAGAACGAGTAACAAAGTTATCTGCCGCCGTACCTGCATATTTTCTTGGAACACTCCATCTTCTTTGTGGAGCCTCCAGCATGACACCTCTTCCAGTTCTGCTATTAAAATTCTGTGGAACATTAGCAGAAAATGTATAATCTGTTATTATTGTTGCATCACCAGCCAAAAGTAACCATTCAAGCCAAGGTATCACTTTGCCTTTAGCGGTTACATATTGGGCAGAAGAAGAGCCTAAAACATCAGACCAATCTTCTCTTATCATAAAAATTGAAAAACCACCAGTTATATAGGAGCCTGAAATTCTAACGGGTTTTCTTGAAACCGCTAGGCTATTCAGCCATATTTCTAATATGTAATCTAATCTGGTTGAACTATCAGGAACCCCGAGTTCTCCCTGCAATTCTCCACCTAGTAATTCTCGGTATTCTTCAGAAGAGACTATTGCTTGTCTAACAAGCCTTTTGATTTCTGTGGATACAACACCAACAGACCTCTTAATTGCAGAATCAACAGCTCCCTTGATAAGCTTCAACACTCTCTTTTGTATCGTCGCATCATTCTCAAGTATTTTAAGACCTATTTTCATTAATTAGACCCTTTTCCACATTGTTACTAAAAAGCTATCTCTTCCCAAACCAGCAGGAACTGGCTCGGCATGCCTTATGTATTTATGCTTTACATACTTTTCTATATTTGTATTTACAGTTATATCTTTTGCTTTTTTTATTTTTGGAAGAGTATCTATATGGCTTATTGTTTGTATATACCCTTCTGGAGAATTAACATTAACACCAATATCAATCCAGCTCTTCATATCCCAGATTACCATTAAGTCTATAGCTTCTGTACTATCCTTCTCTATCCTTCCAGCACCAGCACAAACAGGGCAAATCTGTCTATCTGTAAATGGAGCAGGGCCCCCTGTGAGATATCTATTTGCAGACCTTTTCCCTATGGGGTCATATATGCAATTATCACACAGCGTATATTTAGTTACACCAAAACTAAGCCGACACGGAACGGTAAGGCCCGTAGTGGCAAGCATAGCCTGTACACCATCATCAAATGTATTTTTTAAGGATGATGTTATGATATCTGAAAAAGGATTCGTAGCCATGGATAAGCCCTCCCACTAGTTAGAATAGTAGGTTGGGTCATCAAATCTGGCGTCATATCTTCCTTTTATGTTTCCTATCCCTGCTTGCGAACCTGAAGGTCTTGTGTAAGCAGTATAAGTAGATTCGCTCACAAAGTTATTAGTGGTCGAGCTCTTTCTGGGAGCTTGAACTACAGGATTTCCATACTTGATTGCACCAGTAACTCGTTTATCAGCATCGTTACTGCCAAAACCAGTGCATGTATTTATGTCATCAGCCATATCTAACTCCTTTAATCATTAAATGTTAAGAATTTTATTCTTGCACTAGGAACTTCTGCCGAAGCTATATCACCAAGCCCTGAACCAGCAGAAAATGCCATAGAAATTCCACTGGGAACAAGTCTAAATGTGGCAACTTCTCCAGCCTCTAGTCTCCCCATAGGTACATACGAATATTGGCCAGAGCCTATGCTTCCATAGGTATATGCAGTGTTTCCCTCTGGGTCTGTTGTTTCAAAATTTGCAACCGAACCAGTAAGTTTGATTCTGGGTCCGTATTCGACAAAACTTCCGGAAGGTCGGTTCTCTAGGTTTTGCAAGAACACGAAGCCGTGCGCATCTAGTTCAACAGATGTGTCTATGATACTTAGGCCTGTGCCCACTGTGAACGTACCCGATTTATATTTCTGTGTCGCTTGGTCTACTCCGGTTGGCTCAAATACCGTTTCTAAGTAAGTGCCGTTGGTACTAGCCCTTCTAGGAATAGAGCCAAATTGAACCTCGTTTCCAAATTTTTCTTTATGAGCCTTGTTTGTATAGTCACATCCTACAGTAACTTTAATTTCATTAGCCATTGCTGTCTCCTATCTGACGTGCTTTCCACGGCCACCATTATATAAACTAGCAATTTCGCTAGCGGTTAATACTCTTGCCCAAAAATTAAACTCATCAACATAACCATCCATAAAGTCTGTTGAGTCTTGGGTGTTTCCTATCTGAAAGTCTCCTCCGCCCTGATAAACTGTTACATTTGAATCATTAGCAACTGAAGTCCCATTTAAATATATGTGTCTTGAACTTCCGGTGTTATCATGGGTGACTAATATATGATACCAAGTATCTGTGGATAAGGCTCCTGTCTTTACCCCAGTTTGACTTGAACCATTAGCAGATGTAATAAAATTTATTTTGTCGGTGCTATCAAGTTGAAGCAACCACTCCCTATGAGACGCAGCAGAGGTCTTCCACACTCCGGCTAAAAACTGCTGGCTCATTACCTTGAAGTTAAACCACGCAGAAATTGTAAAATCTGAACTTCCGGGACTTAATCCTCCTAGGCTCGCATTAGCCAAACTTAAATATTCACTATTAGCTTCTGTAAAATCAGCAGCATGGTCTACTTTACCAACAATTGAACCTACGGTATTATTATCGGTTAAGTCTTTTCCGCTTCCTCCAGACGAGTCTTTTCTTAGGCCGGAAATTTCATCAAGCCTATAAGACGCAACCATATCTGTTGAAAGGCCACTATCTCCATAGTATGTAGCGTCATCAAACCTTACATCATATTTTCCTTCTACATCGCCAATCAATGCAGAGGTCGAAGATTCTGTAATTTTATTATTGTTTAAAGGACTAGCGGCAGAACCCAAGACGACAGTGTCTCCATGTCTTATATCGTTCGCACTAATACATTTAGCTACATCATTAGCCATAAATCACCTATAGATTGTCTCTGTAACCTTGTTTTCCACCTTGACCTCCTCCTCCGAGGTTGCTGGCGTCAAAAGTATTTCCAGTAAAAGGAGATAGTACAGCTCTGATTGCTCTCGCATCGCCAAGCTCATACTCCCATTTCATCTTCTCATAAGTCTGACAGGGTCCAACTTCAATAAGAAGCTTATAGCCATTTACGTTGGCTCCGCTTGATATAGAAGCCGGGCCAAGTTTGACTGAATTTCCAGCAGAAAGGGCTTTTGTCCTAAGTGTGCTTTGGTCTGCTAAACAAGCAGCCTTCAAGACAAAAAAGTTTTGTGCGTCAGTGTCTGCTACGGCGGTTGGGTCTGGACTTATTCCGGTGGTCGATATTGAAATCGTATAATCATTATCCAACTTTATTTCTGCGTTGACTAGCTGAGCAGAAACAACCAACATTTCTTTCAATCTTGCATCTGAATATGTATAATCTGTGCTATCAACGTCAAAAATGACATTTCTAAGCATGGTTACTAAGTCTGTTTCCCAAGCCATGTTTGACTCCTTTTAAAAGGTATACCCATTTAATAATACACCTAGCTAATCAATAAACATCAAAAAAGCAGCTCCCGGTAAGTCAGGGTCTGCGGCCGGTGCTGCTGCTGCTGCTGCATCCTGTGTCTGTAGGTACACCTGCGTGACATACATCACATCACCCATTCCAGAAGTGGTCATCATCGTCAGTCTAATGTATAAATCAGTCCAATCAGTGATACCGCTAACATCAGAAATGGTGTACGAGTAACTCGTCCAAGTTGACCCATCGTACTCTACAGCGTCGTTTTGAGTCGATGCCCTTACGTCGTAGCCGCCGCTTCCATCGCCTTCTAACAACTCCAGTTTCAACCCGGGACCATAGCCCCCCATCATATTGTCCTGAGTTACTGCCCTATATTTGATGTATGCATCGCCTGAACCCGGAGCAGATACGTCGCTCAGACGCAAAATTACTTCCTCGTTGTTGCCAGTCTCGTCAGTACACTTAATGAACGTGGTCGAGTCGTCATGGCTGGCCTCGTCTACACTCGCATATAGATTGGTTTGATTTTCAGACTGATTTATCCATGTACCATCTGCTGTATCTGCGTCGGGCCTTGCTTCTTGTGTCATTGGTCTGTATCCTCAATTGGTGCCAGCAGTCCGTTTTCTTTTAGGAACTTTGTAATTAATTCATGGTCATATCTTTCAATAATCATATTTTCAAAACACAAAGGACAAGCGGCAGTACCCACCTCATCATGACCTTCTAAATAATGCAGCATCCTAACCTGAAGACCCATGATTGTTCGCTGATTAGAGGCTCTCTGTGCATTAAGTAAAAAAAGCTCTTCTTGAGCTTCTCTCGCTTCAATTAGTGTTGTTCTTACTTCATAAGTTAAAAATACAACAGGAATTATTAACAAGAAGTAAAAAACCTTTGTGTGAAATTTCATATTAAATCCTATGTTGATGTTCCCTGAATACCACTGCCAACAATAAATCCATCATAGTACATAGTAGTGCCCACACCACTTGTGCAAACAAAACCGAACATACTTGAAAGGCCAGCAGCAGTGCTAATAGGAGGAGGGGTTCCCACTCCAGCAGCTCTTGCCCACGAAATTCCGCCCGGCCAAGTTGGAATATGGCTGCCTGTGCCACTTCCAGTAAGCCTAATAAGGAATCTTTGTCCCGGTCTGGCGTCAGCAAAAACTATCGCTGTTGCTTGGTCTAAAGTTAACATATGGAAATTTGATTGTTTCAGGTCGAATGTTACGCTGCTAGCCGCAGATGCTGTGATAGGGGCTGTGATAACGCCAGATGCTCTAATCTGACCTGCGACCTCAAGAGAAACATCTGAAGCTGTTCCGGGGTCTGGCACACCAATAATAACACCGGAGGCGAGATTGGCAGTTCCAGTGATTGTTGGGCTGGTTATTGTTGGGCTAGTTAAAGTCTTG
>Ga0098052_1001447_pt1 | contig 14840 bp, 19 predicted proteins | sample 15_taG_FD_81591 | JGI IMG/M metagenome (GOLD analysis project Ga0098052, IMG submission 81591) | Marine viral communities from the Subarctic Pacific Ocean - 15_ETSP_OMZ_AT15312 metaG | ecosystem: Environmental > Aquatic > Marine > Oceanic | place: Pacific Ocean | collected 2015-01-18 | reverse complement strand
TATTGGTTTGAAACCTCTGTTTCCAGTAGGAAGCCGATTGGTGTGGGAGAGATCCTGAGAGAGGAATTCTTGGATCCTTCTGGGATGGAGGTGAGCGTTTTGTGTGTGGAGGGATTGAGAGAGGAATATTGGAGAGAAGTTTTAGAGGGGGATGTTTTGCTGGATGAAAGGGGGGCATTGAGATTGAGCGAGGTGTTTGGGAACACCTATCGATTTTGGATCAATCTCAAAAGGCATGAGGAATTGTGGGAGAGGTACTACGGAAAGAACTCCTCCCAATGAGGAGTAACCCCAAAACAGAATCGTACTCGAAAATTATGAGGGTGGGTTGACTTTTGAAACACAGATCCCCTGACAGATAAGATATTGCCAGTACTGTATGTCACGTAAACAATGGATTGACCCGGAACAATGGACTCTGGAAGTATGAATCCATTGATCTTTTTCTTTGACGTTTCCACCCAAGTGTGTTTGCAGTAGTGAATCCACTGCACAAAAACCTGCACATCTTTCTCTGATGGGGGGATTCCTTGAAGATTGTGAATTTCCCCCATTATTTCAGAGATGGTCTTGGGATGTTTGCCCTTAGAAAAGTCCCAATCCATTATTTATTCTGTGCGACTTTTGCTTTTTCGTGGCAGGACATACAGTAGCATTCGACCTCTTGATACTTCCACATGTAGAGGTCGCCCGTTGCGATGGTTTGGTTACAACAATGGCAGCACATCGCCACGAGAGCTTTGCTCTCTTTGAGATTGTCCAGTTCGACTTTCATCAGCGGATCGTTGGGATCCACTTGGTCAACCTCTTCTTCCTTGGTGCGCTTGATAGGTTTGAGCCCTGCGAACTCCATCAACATCGTTTGTTGGTGGCTTTGGCAATGTTCTTGACAGGGGCAACCTTTGCAAATCTCATTTTCGGGATCATGTCCTCCTTTGCAGGGAAGGGTGTTGATCGCGACTTCTACGAGATAGGGATCTTGTGTCCAGGTATACATTTATCAACCTCTATTTAGAGAGTGTACGGTGAGTTACGGAGGGTTTTTAGAATTGGATGGACTCTTCTTCGAGTTCCACATCGGTATCGACCACACCATCTTTCAGGTACGGATCGATCAGACGGGAGATCGCGAGTGCCGTGTTGTCATCCGGTTGTCGGTGAAGGATGACCCGGAGGCTATCTTTGAGGAGTGTTTCCGTGACTTTGCCCGAAGCCACCACCATATCCTCGGCTTGACCCAACCAGGAGCAAACGGCGCGATGGGAAAGCTCCGAAAAGAGCTTGTCCGCTTCGATGTCGGTACGGATCACTTCCACACATCGACCGATGGTTTTGAAGATCTTGGGGCAGTACTTCATCAGTACCGGGAATTTGTCTTTACAGACTTCCCCTTCGTCTTTCCAATCCATCCAATGGAACTTGTAAACGCGCTCGAAGCGATCCCAAATGGAAGCGTCCACGGGTTTGGCAGAGATGCATCGACCACGGGTGTCTCCAGAACCTGCGGTGTTGCCGGTACAGACGATCTGAGTTCCAGGAAGTACCGGGTACGAAGAACCATCGGGACCAGCGATCCGCCCCATGGTGGAATCCATGAGCAAACGCAGGATTTCCGCTTGGTTTTTATCGGCACGATCAAAGTCTGTGATCAGAATCCGATAGGGATAGATTTTGCCCGTGTGAGGACTTTTGTAGCCATCGCGAACGGCTTTGAGAAGGAGACCTTCTTCCCACTCAGTGCCCTCTTGAGTGAAGCCACGGGTGAACAACCAAGGGCGAATATCCACGCCGGGTTGAATTTGGAACATCAGGGAAGGGCTTCTCGTGAGGGAGCAGAAGGCGTGGATGAAAGCATCCTTACCGGAACCGGGCATCCCGTAGATGTACATGTGACGACGGAACAGCATTCCATGGAGGGATGAGGTGATGTCCTCGGCAAGTTTGCCGTACCGAGGAACGCGGTAATATTCGATTCCGGGAAGACAAGCTTCCGCAGTGACATCGGGATTGACGGTAACCCCGTGTCCACCGAAATCGATTTGGAGATTTTCCTCAGTCGGGCGAATCCTCTCCTCGATCGAGGAGAGGAAGACATCCTTCAAGGATGGGTGGAAAAGCTCCCCGGAAAAGGTGTCCGGATCGATTTCGTGTTCTTCCCACAAGTGATTGGCGAGATGTTTGAATTTCTTGCCACATTCGGGGCACGGAATCTTGCTAACGTTTTTTCGCTTCGACGTAGTTTTCTTTTTCTTCGCGGTAGTTTTCGTTTTCTTCGCCATGAGGCTTCTCCTTGTTCTACATGAAAGTTAGATTTGCTACTTGCGAGATTGAGTTATTCGAACACTTATTAGAACTTTTTTCGTTGGTGTCGCAACAAAGCGTTGTCTTGCAGGCGTCTTCCTCGGCCAATTGCTCGAAAGTCTAACAATTCATTGAGTTTTCGGACCAATGCATAAGGAAAGGTGGGGATGTCTGCGGACCAAACGTGATCGGGAAACAAGTCTTTCACGTATCGAGCGTATTCACCGATCCCGACACCGATCACATGGATACCAGATTTTGCCGCTACTTCCAATTGATATTTGATTACAGGTTCGTGCCCACCGTTGGGGCAACCGTCAGTGATCATGAAGAGGAGTCGATGACCTTCTTTGCGATCTTCTAAGCCCTCCAATCCAAGTTGAAGACCGTCTGCCATGGGAGTGCCACCCCAAGCTCTGGTGTTGGCGAATCGATGCATGATCGATCCAAATCTTTCACCAAAGGCCATGTAAATGTCGTGTTTAATCGCGTAGCTGCGATGGTAGACACTCATATCCTCATTGGAGGAGCCGTGATGTTGGCTGTGTCGGTTGCCATCCCCAAAACCGGATACCTGAATGGCAGCACCTACCGCATCCAACGGTTCTGCCAAAGCCATCATGATCCGAGAGGCGTCTCGCAGAATAGAACTCATCGAACCGGATTGGTCCAGCACAATCGCGGCAGCGATACTTACGTCAAGGTGGTCATCTTCTTCGTAAAAAGGTTGGGTTGGGTAGAGACCTTCTTGGATATCCATGTAGGTATCCACCAGGAATTGATCCGACAGATCGTGACCGTGGGGGACACCGTGATACACATCCACCTGTTCCATCGCCAGAAGAATGGTTCGGAGTCGGGCGCGAAGGAAACAAACCTCAGACTTTACGGAATCCAAAAGGATTTGGGCATTCCGGCGATCTTGTTCAAGTCCTTGATTGGACGGTCCAACAAATTCAATCTCATCTTCTTCCCGAGTGTACGGGAGATAAGGTTTCATTTTCTGTTGAAGGGTTTCCGAGACCCCCGCCATATCGCGACTTTGTTGGGAATCTTTTTCTTCTTGGAAAGATTCCTCCAGGGCACCGCCGATTTCTTTCAGACCCGTGTGACCTTCTTGGATGTCTTCGCTCAGGAGATCGAAGTCCTCCTGTGTCAGTTTGCCTTGGTCACCCTCGGCTTTGGACCACCCACCGGCTCCACCACCTTGATTCGCGTCACCATCGCCATCTTCCCCTTCGGGATTCATGTCGGCAAGATCGTGACCCAAGATATCCATGGTAATGTCAAGACCTTGACCATTACCTTTGTTTTTCCCTTGCGCGTCACCGATCTTCCCCTTGAAGGGGACTTCTTCTTGGTGACCACAGGAAGGACAGGTCAAAATTGCTTTTCCTTCGACGTTGCCCGCTTTGTCTTTCTTCCCTTTAAGATGTACAGACATGGGCTTGTGCCCACAAGAGGGGCATTCTTTATTCAGTTCGCCGCCTTGTCCATCTCCTTCTTCCTCGTTACCCACAGGGTCTCCATCTTCTGGATCTTGGGAGAGTTGATCCAGAAGGATAATGGCATCCATTGCCAATCGAAAAGAACCAAATTGATCGTTACCAAGATCAATTGCTTCTTTCACCAAGGGGCGGAATGGACCTTCCGTCACCAGTGACGCGATTTGGGGTTGTTCCTCCATGTACATTTCAATGGTGCGTTGAATCCGAGGAGTCAAGTAGCCCTTACCCAATTCACGAACCAATCCGGTGATCACTGCCATCGGACGTAACATGGGGGGAGGTTCCGGGATTTCATAGCTCGAATCGGCTTTTTTGAGTTTTTCTTGAGCTTCTTCCCACTCGCGAATAGCCTCCATTCGAGACTTCTCTTCTAGATCCATCACATATTCGGCGGTCTCTGCCAACTTGCGACGAACACCGGGATAGGTCCGGCACCCATTTCTTTCGATCCGAACATCCTCGAAGAGATTGTCCAAGTGGAGAAGCATTTTGGCATAGGGTGCCCAATCGTCGATCATGGCCCAACGTTTCATCACCATTTCGGTGACTTGGTCGGCTTTGAAATTTCGCCTTCGCGTTTGCTCCGAGTGAAACGCTTCGTGGTAGGCACCACCAATCAGAGCGGCGGCAGTTTTGATCGGAAGACGTTTGGGAGTCGCGGCGATCACGATCTGACGAAAGTGAACTTCTCTTTCGTTTGCGCGGGTCACCAATTTTTTGATGTCGGCTTTTGTGGGGATGCAATGGGGATGTTCTTTTGCCCATTCGCAGAGGAAGTTAGCGAATCGTCGCAGAGGCCAATGGTCCTGGTTGTAGAAGGACGATCCTCGGCTGAATACCGGAGGGGCATCCGCGCCAAGAATGGCGCTGACACTTGCTCTGTGTGTGGCTAGGAATTGATTCCCTGACAACCATGCGCGAGGTCTGACGAAGACTTTTCTTTTTCCTTGAGGCTTCCCCCAGAAATTACTCATTTAACTTCTCCTAAGGTTTGAGTTGTGTGTTGTACGGTGAGAGAGAGCGTATTCGAACAGATCCTTCGTTATTTTTTCCAATTGAGAAAGGAGGGACTTAATAAATGTTAGTGGTCTATCAGAAAATCAACTCCATAGGACAAAAGGAAGTCAACAAAAAGATCCCTTTTGAAGAAGCCATTTCCACGGTGTTGTACACGCATGCGTTTAATTCAGACCAATGGGGGAAGTTCTTCCAGAGTTTTTTGCATGCGTGTTACTGGTCTCGATCCAAGGTCTATGGATTGATTCGAGACGGCAGTTTACAAGGGAATTGTATCTTCCTTCGCCATGAGAATCAATTTCTGATACAAAGCCACCAACAATTAGAATTCACAAGGTGGTTTGTCCACGGTAAATATCTAAAGCTAATGTCCTGCCAGACACCTTTTATTCATGGTTTCGTGGGTGGCTCTGGTGGGGAAATAGAATCTCAGATTTTTGAAGGTTGGTACTTGTACAGTGTTATTTCTTGAATCCCCATGAGAAATAACACCCAGGTTCTTCCGGGTGATGTTTAAAACCCGGCATCTTTTGAGTTGTGAAGATCATTCCTCTAATGTTTGGAGTCATGATAGACTTGGTCCAGTAGCTGTGAAATCCACCTCTTCTTTTGGAATAAGAATAACTCCACAGGGTGATGTTGGGATCGCCTAACTCAGAGACTCTGAATTCCAAACACGATTTTTCTAATGCTTGAGAAAGTTTACTGACGGGTGTGTTGAACAAAAACGCGGCAGTGCTTTGATTCCAGGAGGTGCGATTAGCCATTCGTCCGCAAAGATGTATGAATTTCTTAATTTCTGATCGACTAGAACCCCAGTGAGGTCCATTGTACAAGATGTATGTGAGTAAGTCCTGCATCGACAATTTTTCGATTGTACGGGACATGCTGCGAGAACTCCACCCCAACTGTATTTTCATCTGCGCCCATCCTTTAGATTAGTGCTGCTACTAGGGAGAAGCTCCCCGTAGTGTTCACAGACAGATACGCAGCGGTGTGGTATCCCACAATTAAGGAATAGAAGCCGGTGGAAATAAGAAGACCCCACTGTGCGGACTTTCGTTCTCGAAAAAGAATCAGAAATCCTCCAAAGACACCCACCATGCTCATCTTCACTAGATAAAACAACACCGGACGATGATGAGCCAAAGTTGCCAACAATGGATTTCCTTCTTCCACCCCGAACTGCTGAATCCAATATTGCGTGTACACGCAATCCAACAGATTGAGAACCACGAGAAGGGTGACCAAAATTGCGATTTGTTTTTTCGTCCACATGGTGTCTATCTCCTTTGTAGTTTGCCCCCTACACTTGTTAACACTACATAAAGGAGAGAATTCGAACATTAAAGTGGTGTTTATCCTTTAAGATAGGAGAGGTGGTGATGGAACAAATCCCCTTTATTTTTGAAATTCTGTTCGAATTCTCTAGTTCCATCGGTGTACCTATCACAAGGCAACAACAAAAGTTGCCGGGATACAGAAAGAAAGGCATAAAACTAAATTCCGCCAACCAAAAAGGACGGTGCTATCATGAAGTAACTCACCCCACCTAATCCGCTAGAAAAAAATGAGATAACATTAATCTACGAACACCGCGAGGCACCCCCATGTACAAAGGTTACTGACAGAGCCACTTGACTTTTCCCGGATGTTGACGCGAGCGGCGGAATGCCCCACAGATGCCAGAAGGGAAAAGAAGGCTCGGAAACAGGCACTCAGATTTGAAAAAAAAGGAAGCCCACGGCTTCCTTTTTTCGTTTAAGGGGTTTTTCCGTGGACAAACCAATAGTCCACCAGAGTGCGACACATCTTGTCAAATTCGGACAAACTTAATGATTTCTGTACGAAACTATTCCCCTGCAATAAGAAGGTCTGTGACACATGATCGGAGTTGGAGCTTCCCGACAAAATGATGGAGGGGATGTTTTTCCATTTTCCAGACTTCAGAACCGACAAAATGTCTAATCCATTAATTCGGGGCATGTGGAGATCAATGACGATTAGATCTGGATGTGGATTTAACGAATCATGTGAAAAGAATTCGAGAGCCTCCTGTCCAGAAGACAATCTGTAAACTTCTACCTCTTTTGTAGGGTGTGACTCCACTGCTTTCTGCACCAAAAAAGCGTCGTTGTCATTGTCTTCAATTAAAATTAAAGTTTTTTTCATCACTTGCACCCTACACATGGGGTCTCACAATTGTGACAATCGGAGTCGGATCGACATTCAATGATGGTTTGTTCTTTAAATGTCCGAGACAGGTCTCGAAAATTGGTCTGTAGTTCTCTTTGAATGCTGCCGACTTGATCTGAGATGTGACCCACAAGTCTCGACTCAGTCTTGTCTAAGTTCTCATGAATCTTTTCAAGATTCTTATCCAGTGCTTGTGTTCTGGAGTCCAAGTCTTGTCCTTTGATCTGAATCTCAGAAATTTGTTGCTGCATTCTTCGAGACTCATAATTAAAAGTGCTAATGGCGGCGTCTAATTCCTTGGACAAATTTTGAATTTTTTCACGCTTCAGCGTTTTCAGATCTTCCAGGTCACCTTTAAACACGGTTTCGACATCTTTCTTTGATGTTTTAATATCTTCCTTCAGATCTTTCTCCTTATTCTTACTTTTCTCTTCCAACTCTTTTCTCAGATCTTCAATGGCTTTACCTACTTTCTCCACACTCGATTTCTGGTACGAGTACAAACCCCACAAGGCACCACCCACAGGGATAATAACTCCCGCGACTTGGGCCACAACAGTCCAAAAACTAGTTGCAAACATCATAACACACCTCATTTAGGCGCAAGTCTAAAGTTCAAAAAAACTAACGTATCCAATAAGAAACAAGATTCACTTGTTAACACTGTGCACAAATAGGAAAAGTAGGAATCTTTAATTAAACAAATAGTTCGAATCATGCTCTTGTTTTGTATCATTAATTAATTAATGATACGAGTCCACTAACTAAAGGTGCTGAAATGAACTACGATCTTTACCTGAAAGCTATCCACTTCGCCACACAACATCACGGTGATCAGGTGTATGGTCAACTGCCCTATGTCCATCATCTCTTGGCAGTGGAAAGACAACTCCTGATTTCAAATTTTCATCCGAACACAGATGACCGATTTCGAAAAGTTTCTTCTGAAATCGCAATGGATTTGTTGGTGGCATGTATTCAACATGATGTTCTGGAAGACACCCCTGTGACTCGATCGGAACTGCGTGATAAATTCGGCATGACCATTGAGGGTTTGGTGTGGGCTGTCACCAATGGTGAGGGAGACAATCGAGCCGAAAGATTTGCCTCGGTTTACCCCAAGATACGAGAAACTCCATTTGCGGTTATTGTCAAGCTGTGTGATCGTTTGGCGAACATGGAGTCTTGTTTGGGATTTCGTTTGACGAAGGATCGTCGGAAAGTGCACGGCAAGTTGAAAATGTACATTCAAGAGTATCCCAAGTTTCGAAAAGAATTGTACCAAGAGGGTCCTGAGAAAAACATGTGGGATCGATTGGATGCGATCGTGGTTCAAAATGGGGGAGTGATCTATTGATCATCTGTGTGGGGGGAAATTACGGCGCAGGTAAGACTACCCTATGCTCAAATTTGTTTGAGCATTACAAGCCTAAATTTTGCCGTTTCAAATTAAGAGAGTTTATTCCGGATTGGAATAAAGAAGAATTTTGGTTGGGGGAGTTTGTTAGGTTTGCCGATTTATTTCGAGAACAGATCCAAGCATTAAAGGATCTCTCTGGGAGAGGTCATATTCTAGTGGATGGGCATTTCCCAGATCAATCTAGATCGTTGGCTAGCCTCAGTGGGTTATCTTATTCTGAGGTGTGGGGGGGAATTCAAGACATTGATCCTTGGACTCCTGATTTGTTAATCACGTTGCAGAGACCGGGATTTTTCCATCTGTTAGAACAAAATAAAATGGATGGGTATCAAGGCAATCAAGTTGTTGTAGAAAATAATGGTATTGTGAACAAGATGGTGGAGGAAGCCATTAAGGAAATTAATCTCTTATTGCAGGAGTGAGCAATGCCGGTTTCTAGACACGACCTATCAAATTTTTCGGATGAACTAAAAGATCAAGGGTGGGAGTTTATCATTTGCGTTCTAGGAGAGGAGGTGAACGGTGTTACCAAACCTCTTTCCTTCATCTCTGCTAACATTGAGGATAAAGACTCAGCGCACGAAATGATAAACCTGCTGAAAGAAGAAATAAAGGAAGCTACTCGATAATGGAATTGCATGTTTTTGATTTTGACAGCACCCTCTTTTGGAGTCCCAATATGCCTGAGAGAGGAGAATCAAATCTCTGGTGGCCGAATTCACTATCGACACCGTATGTACCAGACGTTCCCGGCCCGGAATGGTGGAACCATTCTGTATTGACGGAAGTTTTGTTGTCGCTTCAAAATCCAAATCACTATACCATGCTTGTCACCGGGAGATCCTCTGATCTCTTCCAAGATCGGATTCTAGAATTACTAAGGCAACAGAAGTTGGCTTTTAATTCTGTTCATCTCTGTCCCCCAGGAGATCACACTCCTACCTGGAAAGGTAATCTTTTTAAATCAATGGTGGGAGACTATGAGCGGGTTCACCTGTGGGATGATCGAAAAGATTACCTCAATTACTATCAGTGGATTTGCCAACACCCCAACATAGTTTGCATTTGGGTGAGGGAAAAACGCAACTGTGTTTTAGATCGAGGCGTTCAAGTGGAGGAATACCTCCGAAAGGTGGAATTAGAACGAGACTTTTTCGAAGAAACTTTGGGAAATCTAATTACAAAGTTAAAAGAAAAGGAAGCCAAGATCAATTTAGGAGAGGTAGGTCATTTAAGAGACTTGACCTTTAAGTTAGATGCGGTGATTCGAGGAATCAAAAAGTTAAGATGAAAATCATTTCTCGAAACAAGTCTAAGTTTTTAGATGGTGTCACTCTATTAGAGAAAGCCATTAGACCGACTTATGGTCCAAATGGAGGGACATTAATTCTAGAGGTGAATGGAACCCTCATTCCTTCCCAAGATGGTCTCACCATTGCTAGAACCCTGCATGAAAAAGACCCCCACTTAAACAATGCCATTAAGAGTTGTCTTTCCGTGTGTGAGGAATTGAATGATGTAGTAGGTGACGGCACCTCGACTGTAGTGCTAGTGCTAGCATCCTTACTCAAAGAAATGCAGAAATTGTCCCTTTCCTACAATCCAAGAAGTTTGGTGCAAGAACTAGAAGAGATAGAATTAGATCTCCTGTCCTCTCTAGATCAAATGTCTAAGCTGGTACATTCCTCGGAGAAAGCGTTTTTGATGGGGATCGCCAACTCGGCTAACAAAGGTGACCCCATTTTGTCAGAGGTTGTGGTGGAAGCGGTTACTGGGATTGGCAAATATGGAAATGTATTAATTGAGGATGGAAATCGAACAAACGTTTGTTGGGAGATCAAAGAGGGGATTGAGGTTCCTTCAGGGAAAGTCAGTCCCATTTTTGTGGAGGAGAACTTTACGGCACCGTTGCTTGCAATTTTTGACTATGACCTGATTTCGTTCTTGGATATTCAAGAGGTCTTAGAAGAAGCAACACAATTCCCGGACAACCCTTTGATTGTCATGGCTCCCTATTTTGGAACAGAGGTCTTAGCTACCTTCTCACTGAATCAAAGTCAGAAGACTACTGGAGCTATTAAAACACCGGGGGGAGATAGAAGACTTCAACGGCTCTGGGAAGAGGACTTGGCATCTATTTCTGGAGCTACTGTGGTTCGACGGAGTCTGGGAATGAAATCGTTCAAGTCTGATTGGTTTGGATCATTTCGATCGGCTCGAATCAATGATCAGAGAAGTGTGTTTTTTTCCTTCGATGATAAGGAAGAATTATTATTTCAACGTATCCAGGAACTCAAGAGTCAAAAGATCAACAACTCTTTTGACGGGTCTCTCGATGATTTGAATCAGCGCATCGCTAGGTTGTCTGGGGGGCAAGCGGTAATTCAGACCGGGGGTCACAGCGAGTCTGAGTTGAAGATCCAACGAGCGCAGTTGGAAGACATTCTCGGTGCCGTGAACTCTGCAATTGATGGAGGGATTTGCTTAGGTGGTGGGGTTACCCTTCACAGTCTATCCAGAAGTCTTACCAGTGCCCACAATTCCGACGTCACAAGAGCGGTACAGAAAGCTTTGAAGAGACCTCTCTGGGTGTTAGCGGAGAACTCAGGTGCTAGTGGAGCTTGGGTGTGTGAGAAAATTAAAGAAAAGACCGACAATGTTGGGTGGGATGTTTTCAATCAGTCCTTTCGAGATTTCTGGGGATCACCTTCCATTTTAGTACCAACTCAAACCATCAGAGAAAGTTTAAGGACGGCTTTCTCTATCTGTCGAATGATTATTTTAACAGAAGTTTTCATTTTTGAAGGTAGCTGACGGTATTTTGTATTAGAAATATTCTGTTCATGTACTGCGAAAGGAGATATGTTGTGAGTCAAGAACAAGAACTCAGCGTCTACGAAGAATTGACCGAACTTTTAGAACACATCGTAGAGAATCTGGTTGACTACCCGGAGAAAGTAGAGATTACAGGGAACGAGTCAAAAACGTCTTTCATTTTTGAGATTCAAGTTCAAGAAGATGAATACGGGAAAGTAATCGGAAAAGAAGGACGAATCGCTAGATCCATCCGAACACTGATGCAGGCTACTTCTTCCAAATATGGCAAGAGATGTCTTGTAGAGGTGTTGGACAGCAAGAGTCCTTCTCGGCAAAAAGGGAATCGTGCGTACTAGAGATAACAAGTTCCTTTTTTTTGGAGCGGTGGTTCGTAAGGAACGCCGCTCTTTTTATTTTAGGATGAGAAATTATGCAAAAAGGCATTGGTGAAGAATATTCTACTTTTGTAGTGGAAGTCACCATCTCTCAAAAAAATGGAAGTTACGAATTTGTCACAACCCATCAGTTGCAGAGTGAAGATGACCTTGCCGTTGTCCAATCGCTACCAACTTTCGGGAATGAACAAATTGCACATGGATTATTAATGGAGGCATTAAGAAGAGAAATCTTTTTCCAAATTCTTCAAAAAGAAAAAGGTGAGGAATTGGAAGAAAAAGAAAATGTGTATGTGAACTTGAAAAAAGAAGTGGTGGAGATGATAACCACAACTGTTGAACAGAATGTGGAACTTGAAATTCAACGTGTTTTGGAAATGATGGAAAAAGGCTAATCTCGTGTTAGATCAGATGATTAAAAAGATGAAACGACAAGTGATGAAGAAGTGGAACACCCGATTTTTAGGAGCCATTTCCAAAACACCACAGAAAGATCCCAAAAAAGCTTTCGAGGATGGGTACCACAAAGGGTACTGGGAGGGCGTTGAGGATGGTGTGAAGGCAGGAGTGACCGCTTTGTGTGAAGATCAAATCTACGACGTCTAAGCCGGTTCTTTGAGGGTGTCTTTAATTTTCAATTTGATTTGAAGCATTTCAGGGGCATAAGAAGGTACATCCGAATTGGGGAGGAAAACCTTCTTTTCTTTTCTCCTCTGCTTCGTGAAAACTCCAATGGGAGTCCTAATCGACTCTTCTTCGTCTAATGACATCAGAACTCTGGGGAGAGCCTGAAACATTCTACGAATTTCGGATTGAGAACAATCCGCGTGAAATGCTAAGTCACGAATGAAGTCTTTGTAGTACATTTAAATCTCATTTAATAATTGATCCAGACGATTCAGATTTTCTTCAAAGATCTGAAATGCCTCATGGAATGGTTTTGACGTTGTGAGATCAACTCCCGCATTCTTTAGGAGGATCATGGGATCTTCCGATCCACCGGCGCGTAGGAAATTCAAATATCTTTCTACGGCAGGTGACCCTTCGGTTAAAATTTGATTCACGATTGAGATAGCAGAGATCATCCCAGTGGCGTACTTGTAGACATAAAAATTATAGTAGAAATGAGGAATGAAAGACCATTCGCTACTGACCAACTTGTCTTCCTCATCCCAATCAAAGTTGTCACCATAGTACTTCTGAGACAACTTGTAGTAGTACTCATCCAAATAGTCTGAGGTAAGAGAGGTTCCTCTTTGTTCTTCTTGAAAAATGGTTCTTTCAAATTCTGCAAACATGGTTTGCCTGAAGATGGTCCCTCTAAATTGGTCCAGATAATCGTCAATTAGATATGCTTTAACTTTTGGATCTTGAGTCTGTTCCAACATGTGAAGAAACAATAGGGTTTCATTGACCGTAGAAGCGACCTCGGCTACGAACAAGCTGTAATAGCTTGTCTGGTAGGGTTGAGAACCACGGCTCAATGCCGAGTGGCAGGAGTGTCCTAATTCATGTGTTAGAGTGCTGACATCTTGAAGGGTGCCGGAAAAGTTCATGAGGATGTACGGCATGGAATCGTAGCATCCACCAGAATATGCTCCAGAGATCTTTCCGGTGTTTTCAAATTTGTCACACCATCGATTTTGAAATCCACCGGAAGCAATTTGTTGGTATTCATCTCCCAATGGTTTCAGACTCTCTAAAATCAATTTTTCCGATTCCTCCCAGGTGAACTCCATATTTGCAGTTGGTAGTAGGGGTGCTTTCACGTCGTAAACATGGAATCCATCCAGGTCGTCTCTTTTTTGGATGTGTCTTTTCCGGACTCCCATGTACCGATGAAATTTCGGAAGTTGGTTATGAATTTCTTGGATCAGCTCTGAATAGACTTTCTCTGGGATAAAGTCGCTATGAAGTGATGCAGTGCAAGCGGAAGAAAACCCCCGCAATTTCGCGATGACGTTAGAACCTCGCACATGTCCTTCCAGGGATTTTGCTAGGGTATTTCGATGATTGTGATAGGCAGACAGAAATTGATAGAATGCTTGGTATCGAACTTCTTGATCCGGACTTCTCAGAAAAACATTCAAGGTCGCCGCTGTGATCTCTTTTTGTCCTCCACCTTCGTCTGTAATTTCTCCAAAAGCTCTGGGAATTTCCACATTGTTGAGAGACAGAAATATTTCTTCTGTAGTCGAGAGGGGGATGCTCAACATGGAAAGAAGTTCTTCTTCCTTCTCTGTCAACACATGATCGGTTTGCCTCAAGAGGTCTAGAAGAAATCTACGGTGTGGTTTTAGAATGGGAAGGTCTACCCAACTTTTGAGATCTGCTTTCATCAATTCAGGTTCGATGAATGAGGTCGCCGTCTCAAAGTCAACATTGAGTTGATTTATTTTATCGAGGGGGATTTGAGAATGATTGTTGTCCAGGTCTTGATCCCGTCGCAGACTTGCATAGACATACAACTTGTCCAGGACTCGGGATCCGTCATTGTAAAGATCTAAAACTTCTCTTAGGACTTCTGGAGAATTGAGCTTTCCCTTGTACGGCACAAAAATAATAGGAAGTTGCGAGTTCTCTTCAAACTCCAGGTTCCAATCCTCTTCCGTTTGGTACATCGCTTCCAGGTTCCAGGTATCGTCTGCTTTACAATCACTTCTGTTTGTCAAAATATTCTCCTTTTTAGATAAATACCGAAAATAAGATTTTGATAGTTGATCTTTGTTGAACTCTATTGCAGGAGACTCAAATGTCACTGTCGAAAAAAATGCAGAAGATCGCAAAGGCTAACGTCAATCCTGTGCGACAAAAAACCCAGTTCTCTTGTATGGCTACATCAATGATGATGTGTCTTAATGCGATTGGGAAAAATGTGTCTGAAGAAGATGTCGCGAAAATCATGGGGTGTCAGGCCGGTAAGGGTGCTTCCTGGGAGGATGCGTTTGCTTCTGCTCAACATTTTGGTGCCAAAGCGGTATTTGTTACACCTACCACATTAGAAGATGTGAAGAAATGGACAGATTCTGGGATTCCCGTCATGATTGCCTGGAATCCAGAAGGAAGAAATTGGGCACATGCCAGTGTCATCTATGATGTAGACGCGCACCATAATGTACACATTGCAGATCCGAACATTCCAGATCCAAACGAAACCACACGAATCCTATCTAAAACAGATTTTTA
>Ga0098052_1001445_pt1 | contig 14843 bp, 9 predicted proteins | sample 15_taG_FD_81591 | JGI IMG/M metagenome (GOLD analysis project Ga0098052, IMG submission 81591) | Marine viral communities from the Subarctic Pacific Ocean - 15_ETSP_OMZ_AT15312 metaG | ecosystem: Environmental > Aquatic > Marine > Oceanic | place: Pacific Ocean | collected 2015-01-18 | reverse complement strand
TCAACAATTTAAAACAGAAACAAATAATGATACAACAGCTACGAATTTAAAAAATTCTATTAATGCTGCTAACACAGCATCATCAACTGGAGTTACAGCTACAGTTAGTGGTAGTGTTATTACATTGACAGAAGTTACACCAACAGGGTTAAGTTATTTAACTATGAAAAGTTTTGATGACACAAGATTAACATCTGTTAGTCAAACTAAAGCAGTATGTGAAAGTGTTGCAGTAATTCCTACTGACAATGATGAATATCAAACTTGGGTTATTATTAAAAGAACAATTAATAATATTACAAGAAGGTATGTAGAATTTTTAAATACTTTTAAATTTACAGCAACAGATAATACAACATTTAATTTTTTAGATAGTGCCGCTTCTTATAGTGGTGCAGCTTCCAGTACAATTTCTGGATTAGATTATTTAGAAGGTCAAACTGTAAATATTTTATCTAATGGATCAACACACGCAACTAGAATTGTAAGCAATGGTTCTGTTACTTTAGAAAAAGCATCTACAGATGTTAAAGTTGGATTAGGTTATCCATCTATATTACAAACTATGAGATTAGATGCTGGTTCTCAAAATGGAACATCTCAAGCTAAGACAAAAAGAATATATGAAATTACTTTAAGATTATTTGAATCTATTGGAGTAGAAGTAGGTGGTAATCTAAATGATATGGAAAGAATACCATTTAGAAAATCATCTGATGTAATGGATCAAGGAATACCAACATTTAATGGAGATAAAACTGTAGAGTTTAGAGGTAATTATGATACTGATGGATTTATATTTGTTAGACAAACTCAACCTTTACCTTTAACTGTCTTATCACTATACCCGGATTTACAAACTAATGATTAATAAATTAAATATAGTTCCTTATACTTTTGAACATGGAAGATTTATCTTTTCTTGCCAAGCCAATTATAAAATTTTAGAAAGTGATGCTGAATTTGTAACCCTACAGGGTGATGCTAAAAATTTAGAACAAAAGAATCTAGCTTTTACAGGATTAATAAATAATAAACCTATATTTTCAGCAGGTATGAAAATGGTTTGGGGTCAAGTTGCTGAAGGTTGGGTTATTGCTACAAATGAAATGTGGAAATATCCTTTAGCCACAGCGAGAGCTATCAAAAAAGATTTTGCTAGAGTTGCAAAAGAACATAATATACAAAGAGTACAAACAGGTATTAGAAAAGACTTTAAACAAGGTATTCGATTTGCAGAATGGCTAGGTTTAGAAAGAGAAGGTTTAATGAGAAAATGGGGATTTGACGGATCAGATCAATATATGTATGCGAGGTTATTTTAATGGGTTGGCAAGGAGCAGTAGTAGCAACATTAGGAGCAATACAATATAAGCAAGAAGGTGCTATTGGTAAGTATAATCAAAAAGTTGCAAATAGAAATGCAGAGATTGCAGAAAACGAAGCAGCACAGATTAATGACCAAGCTGAATTTGATATTGCAAGATTTGACCAAGAGTTTAGAAAAACAGTAGGATCAGTAGAAGTTGCTTTAGCAAAATCTGGTGTTGTAATAGATAGTGGTTCAGGAGCAAGAGTTACAGAAGCTAATGCTTTAGAAGCAGAGATGAATAAAAAAATTACAAGATATAATGCTGATGTTGGAGTTGCTAAAAAAATGGAAGAAGCAAAATTTTCAAGAATACAAGGACAGGTCGCTAGAAATGCTGCACGTTTAGCGCAGATTCAAACTATTGCAAAAACAAGTTCAAGTTTATTAAGCATGAGTAGTGGTTCTCCTAAAAAAGATACTGGATTGGTGGTAGCTCCATAATGCCAAAAATTCCTACATTCACATCTGAAGCAAGACCCACAGCAGAAGTTGGAAGTGTTAAATCTAATTTACAAATTCCTTTATCTCAAACTTTAGCTAATGCTGTTTCACCTTTAACTGATTACGTTGTTAAAAAAGCTGTTCAAGAAACTAACACACAAAATAAATCAGAAGCACTTAGATTAGAAAATGATTACATCAGAGATATGCAGGAAGTTAATGATTATATTATTAATGATAAAGTTTTAGGTACAAATAAAGAAGCAGCTAATGCTTACTATAAAGAAAAATCTAATGCTTTAATTTCTAAATATAGATCACAAGCTAGTAATGGTGCTATTCAAACTTTATTTTCTAATAATGCTTTAACTGAAGTACAAAAAGGAATTTATAGAGTTGAAAAACAAATTAATAAAAATGTTTTTAAACAATTAAGCAATGAAGTAGAAGTTAAAGAAAATCATTTATTATCTCAAGCTATTTTAGGAGAAAATAATGATTTTGATTATGGTGTTTTACAAACTGATTTAACTAAATTATATACAGATGCTTATTCTGGTGTCATACCATATCCTAAACTAGAGGAAATTATTAATGCTATTCCCGGAACTATTGAAACTTTCCAAGCAAATAAAGATATTGGAGACAATCCAAGATTAGCTTTTCAAGAATTAACTAATAAAGATAGTAAAATTTATTCTAATATACCAATAGAAAAAAGACAAAAATTAATTCAAAATGCAAAAGGTATTTTAATTCCTGAGATTGAAATGGAGTGGAAAAATTATACTGCCGCAGCTGCTTTAGGTAAAGAACCAGTAAAGTTTGATTTAGAGTTTGCTAAAAAAATATTACCGCCAAAAACTATAATTCAAATGAAAAATCAATTAAAGGTAATAGATAAAACAATTAAAAATACCGAAACTTTAAATTCAGTACCAAGTAAAGATTTAGCTTCTTCTCAAGAAACTATCTTTAAGGAAATAGATATGCAAGTTGAATCTAAAACTATAGATTTTATTACAGCTCAAAATAAGAAAAAATATTACAATAAGATTATTGAAACAAGAACTGAAATGTTAGCGGAAGATGCCGCTTTATTTGTATTACAAACTAACGATAGCATTAAAGATTTTGCAGCAGAGATAGCTAATGAAACTAATCCAAAGTTAGTCAATGAAATGAATCAAGATTTAGCTAATAGATTAGTTAAAGCACAAATAGCATTGGGTGTGCCGTCTTATAATGTAAAAGTTATGACTAAAGATAGTGCGGATCAATGGGTGGTTAATTATCAAAACGGAGATCAAAATACGAGAGTAGCAATGCTACAAACATTAGATCAGCAGTTTGGAGATAATAATTCAGCAGCTATGTTACAATTACTGGATGCTGGTTTACCAACTACTGCCGAACTATCTTCATACTTTAATAATCCAAATATTACTAAAATCTTTTTAAGTTTTGATGATGATAAGGAAAAAGAAAAATTAAAACAATTTGGTAAAGATAATGACCCAGCATTTAAGTTTAACACATTAAGAAGTGATATTAGAAGCGATAAAGATATTAAAGCATTTGAAAATATAATTGCTCTTAATGGTGGAGAAAATAGTTCTATTGCAGCAGATAAGATGGATAATATTGTTGAGACATTAGCTTATTATACTTTGAATGATATGTTTGTAAATGGCACTAAGGAAACTGTAGCAAGAAAAAAAGCTATAGCTTTAATTACAAATAGCTTTCAAGTTGAAGGTTCTTACTATGTTCCTGTTGTTCTTGATGGAAAAAGATTAAACCAAAGTCAAGTAGATGCAGTTATAGATAAAGCTACAGTTATTAAAGAACATTATTTATCAGAATTTAAAGCAGTACCTTTTGGTTCTATGGATAAAGAGATTAATGATTTAGAAATCACAGAACAATTTAATGTTAATTTACAAAATGGTGAGTGGAGAAATACCGCTGATGGTACAAGTTTAATTTATGGAATTGTTTTAGCTGATGGTTCTTTCTCTCCTGTACAAAATGCAAACGATGAATTTTTAGAATTTAGAATTGATTCTTTTGAAGATTACACACTTCCGGGAACTGATATTCAAATGAATATGCAACTAAAGAAACCCGTACAAGAAGAAGATAATTCTGCTTCTTTAGCTATAGATGATAGATTAAGATATGTTGATTCTAACATGATTATGTCTGATGCCACAAGCTATACAGGAGCTAACGATCAACCAAGTTTTTTAAATTATATGAAAAAAGTTGAAAACTCTTCTATTATAAATAAAACACCAAAATCATTTAGACATTCATCACCTGAAGGTGGTTTAGACACAGTTGGTTTTGGACATAAACTTACAGCTGAAGAACAAAAAACAAATACTATCTATGGTTATAATATAGACACTTTAACAATAGAGCAGGTAAACGATATTTTTCAACAAGATATTAATAAAGCTGAACAAGTTTTAATTAAAAATTATGGAGACAAATATAATAATTTAGATGATAGAAGAAAACAAATGTTAATTGATATGCAGTTTAATGTAAGAAATTTTAACAAACCTAATGTTTTTCCAAAATTTAAAAAAGCATTATTTGCTGGTGATGAAGAAGGAATGAAAAAAGAATATAAAAGATTTTATAAAGATCAAAAAGGAAAAATGAAATCATTAGCTAGAAATAAAGATTTTGCAGATTACTTTTTTAACTAGGATTAAATAATATGGCACAATTAGGTTTTTCATTAGCGACAGATGCTACAGCTCAAGAAAATGGTTACGATAGATATTCAACTACTTTAGGAGAAACTTTAGGTGCAGTTGCTGGTGAAAACTGGAACTTCAATCCAATATCTTCTATAGGAACTTATCGTAGTGTTTTACAAGCTGAAAGAGATTCTCTTAAAAATAATATAGATCGTGTAGATAGAAAAGAATTAAATAAAGAATATTCTGATTTAGGATTATATTTTGATGAAGATGAATATCAATCAGTTGTTGATATTATGGTAAGTGAAAAAAAAGAAGAAAGACGTAGACAATCTATTATTGCTCGAGGACCAGAAGGATCATGGAATCCTTTTAGTGGTGGTTTTTATGTTGGTGCTGCAAAATTTGGAGTAGGTTTAGCTGTAAGTATGACAGACTTAATTAATATAGGAGCATCATTTATTCCTATTGTTGGACAAGCAAGATTTGCACAGTTAGCTGCTAGAACAGGTTTACGAACTGCAAGATTAACAAGAGGTATAGCTGAAGGTGCTTTTGGTGCGGCATTAGTAGAACCTATTGTTTATTCTACTGCACAAAGAGTACAAGCTGATTACGATTTAAGAGACAGTTTTATGAATATCACCTTTGGTTCTATTTTAGGAGGTGGACTTCATGTTGGTGTTGGTAAAATTAGAGATATTAATACTGCTAGAAAATTTAAAAATTTTAGAGCAAAAGTCAATCAATCTCGAAAAGATTTAAATATTAAATCAGATGAGATAGAACCAGAATTAAATTTATATAAAGAATATTTTCCAGAAAATGGAGAGTTAATGTTGAGATTAGAAAAAACTGATCCAAGAACACGAAAGTTATTATTACAAAAATCTTTAGGTGATTTAATGTCTGAGAAACCTGTAGACACAAGTGCTGTAGTTAATGCTGATCCAATTCTTAGGTCTACTCCAGAAAGTACAGCTGTTCCAGAAGTAACACCTAGACCAAGACCATCTATTGATGAAGTTGAATTAAATACTGTAGAAAAAAATGTTAGTAATAAAACACCAGTAGAAAGAGATGCGGATATAGATTTATTATCTTCTCAACTAGATGCACTTAAAATAAATCAAGAACCATTAAAATTAAAATTCGCAGATGAAGCAGAAGTTAAAAGAACAAAAGAAGAATTAGATGAAGTTAATAATAAATCTAAAGAATTAGATGAAGCAATTACTGATTTTATTAATTGCAGGAATGGTAGATAATTATGGCAGATAAATGTTTATTAAGAGTAGAAAATTTATTAAAGAAATCTTCTATTGCTGGAACTAAAAAAGAAGAAATTGTAGGATTAATTAAAGAAGCTATGGCAGAAAAAAAACTGTCTAGTCTTGATGAAATTAATGTTGATAAAGTATCTAAAGAAGTTTCAGAACAAATTAAGTTACAAAAAAAGATTAACAAAAGAAATGCTTTAGAAAATGAAATTAAAGTAAGACAATATACAGAATTTGTACTTAAAGAATTTCCGGATAATCCTAAAGAAGGATTAATTTCAATTATGGTAGGTTCTAATGAGAGAGTTGCCGCTTCAAGAGCTTCAGTAGCTGTACTACAAAATTCTACTGTTAATCAATTAATTTCTGGTTTTAATACTAAGTTAAGATTAGCAAAAGTAGATGAATTTTTTGATAAAAGTTTAGAAGGCATGGATGAAATAGAAGCTCAAAGAAGAGTAACAAATACTATTGCAGAACTATCTGCACAAAAAACAGCAATAGAAGAACAAGTGGGATTAAAACCACCTATTACAGAAAAAAATCCAAAAATTATAAAAATTGCAGAAATTATGGAAGAATATTCTGAGATGGTTAGACAAAAACTAAATGATAGAGGAGCTAACATTCCTAGAATCTGGGGTTACATTGTTAAACAATCACATGACCCTTATACTGTTAGAGATGCCGCTAAAGTTTTAGGTTTAAAATTAGATGAGATAAAAATTGATACTGATCTTAAACTTAAAAAAGATATTAATTATTCTAAAAATTTTACAGCATGGAAAAATTATGTAATGCAAAAATTAGATGCAGATAGAACTTTTGCTAATACAGATAATGTTGATGAATTTTTACAACAAGTTTATAGCACTTTAGTAGGAAATAAATATCAAATTGCAGATGGTGTAGCTGGTGCTTATGGATCAAGAGCAAAAGATGTCGCTAAAGGTTCAGCTCCTAAAAGAATATTGCATTTTAAAACTGCAAATGATTGGTTTGATTATAATCAAAAATTTGGAGTAGGGAATTTAAAAGAATCATATATTTCTGGACTACAAACAGCAGGTAGAAATATTGGAATGTTAGATACATTAGGAACGAAGCCAGAGCAGAATTTTAAAAGAATTTTAGAAACAGTACACAAAAGACAAACAGATTCAGGTAAAGAAGCAGGTGGAACTAAATCCTATAGACCATTTGATAAATGGATGAAGGTAATAGATGGGTCAATATATACTGTAGAAAATTTTGGTGTAGCTAAATACTCTGCAATTTCAAGGTCTTTAGCATCAATGGCAAAACTAGGTGGTGCAACAATTTCCGCAATGGCAGACGTGGGTATCTATGGTTCAGAATTAAATTATCAAGGTAGATCGTATTTAGGTGGTATGGCAGAAGCTCTTACTAGCTTAGGAAGAATTAAAAATACTAAATACAAAAAAGAAATAGCTGAAATGTTGGGATTTGTAGCAGACAATACAATTTATGATATTGCAGGTAGAAACCAAGTGGGAGATAATTTAAGCAAAGGTTGGACTAGAACACAAAGAACTTTTTTTAAATACAATTTACTCTCTTGGTGGACTAACACTTTAAAAGAAGGTTCTATGTTGGGTTTAGCTAATTATTTTGCAAAACAAAAAAATTTAGAATTTGGTAAATTAAATTATAAATTACAAAATTTATTTAAACTATATGATATTGATGCAACTAAATGGGATGTAATTAGAAAAAATACTATGGAAGCAGCAGATGATGGTAAAGAGTTTATTAATATTGCTTTATTAGATCAGATTTCTGATGCTGATATAAAAAAAATAAGAGGTGTAGATACTTTAACTCAAAGACAATTAAGAATTGAAAAAGAAAAATTTAAAAATTCTGTTTCTGGAATATTATTAGATAGATCAATTTATGCAGTAATAGAACCAGATGCTAGAGTAAAAGGATTAATGACATGGGGAACTTTAGCTGGAACTGGATGGGGAGAAGCTATAAGATTTGTGGGTCAATTTAAAGCATTTCCAATATCTATTGTACAAAAAGTTGTAGGCAGAGACATGGCTTATTTTAAAGGTCGTAATCAAGGAGATATAGGTAGAGGTATTAGAGGGTTATCTGCTTTAATAATTATGTCTGGAATGTTTGGTTATATGTCTATGACAATAAAAGATTTTTTAAGAGGAAAAGGAAAAAGAGACCCGTCTAAAATGTCTACAATACTAGCAGCTTTTTTACAAGGTGGAGGACTAGGTATTTATGGAGATGTTATATTTAAAGAACATAGAGATTCTGGATCAATTCTTTCTGGACTTGCAGGACCAGTTCCATTAACAGCAACAGATGTTTTACTAGCACTTATTTATGGTTCAAGAGGTGAAGGTGGTAAAGCAGCTAAAGCAGCTTACAGAGCTACAATATCTAATATACCTTTTATAAATTTATTTTATATTAAACAAGCATTTGATTACCTAATAGGTTATCAAATCATGGAAACTGTAAATCCGGGTGGTTTAAGAAGAGTTGAACAAAGAATGAAAAAAGAATATAATCAAGAATTTCTGTTTACAAAACCATCGTTACAGTTTAAAGGATTTTAAGTATGACAATATCTAGCACAACAGTAAAAAACAGTTATTCAGGAGACGGTAGCCAAACTACCTTTGTTTATGGTTACAAGATATTTGCCGATACAGATATTAAAGTTATTATACGATCCGCAGCAGGAACAGAAACAGTTAAGTCATTAACAACTCATTATACAGTAACAGGAGCAGGAAGTGCATCAGGTGGAAACGTAGTTTTTACCTCTGGTAATATTCCTACTAATACTGAAACAGTTGTTTTAATTAGGAATGTCCCGCAAACCCAAGCTATAGATTATATAGCTAATGATCCATTCCCTGCGGAGACTCACGAAGAGGGTTTGGATCGTGCTACCATGACTACTCAACAAGTTCAAGAAGAACTGGATAGATCAATAAAAATATCCAGAACTAATACAATGACATCTACAGAATTTACAGTAGGTGCTACTGATAGAGCTAGTAAGGTTTTGGGTTTTGACGCAAATGGTGAATTAACCGTTACACAAGAACTTGGTACAAATAGAGGAAATTGGTCAACAGGCACAGCTTATTCAGCAAGAGATTTAGTTAAAGACACTTCAACAAATAACATATTTTTATGTAATACAGCACACACATCGTCAGGTTCACAACCACTAACAACAAATACAGATTCAGCTAAGTGGGATTTAATTGTAGACGCAGCGAGTGCAACCACATCAGCTAATTCAGCCGCTACTTCTGCCACTACAGCAACCACAAAAGCCACAGAAGCCGCAGCATCTGCAACGACAGCATCTACACAAGCGAGTAACGCATCTACTTCTGCATCAACTGCTTCTACGAAAGCAAGTGAAGCAGCTACTTCTGCAACAGCTGCCGCTACAAGTTATGATAATTTTGATGATAGATATTTAGGACAAAAAAGTTCAGACCCGACACAAGATAATGATGGTGGATCGCTTCTAACTGGAGCTTTATATTTTAATACTTCAAACAATGTTATGATGGTTTATAATGGATCAGCATGGCAAAGAACAACACCTACTTCTACTGACCAAACAAACATAAATACTTTATCAGCTAGTGCAGTTATTACTGATATGTCAATACTAGCTACAGCTGACATTGTAGCTGATATGAACACATTAGCTTCAGCAGATATTGTTGCTGATATGAATACTTTAGCAACTGCTGATGTAATTTCAGATATGAATACTCTTGCTACAGCAGATATTGTAGCTGATATGAATACTCTTGGTACAGCAGATGTTGTTAGTGACATGAATCTTTTAGGTACATCAGCAAATGTTACAGCTATGAATAACTTAGGAACTTCAACAGTTATTGCTAATATAGCAACTGTTAGTGCTAACGTAACTGGTGTTAATAGTTTTGCTGAAAGATATAGAGTTGCTTCTTCTGCTCCTACATCTAGTCTCGATGTTGGTGATTTATATTTTGACACGACAGCTAATGAATTAAAAGTTTACAAATCATCTGGTTGGAGTGCTGCAGGTTCTACAGTTAATGGAACATCAGCAAGATTTACTTATACAGCTACAGCTAATCAAACAACATTTACTGGCGCAGACACAGCAGGAAATACTTTAGCTTATGATGCAGGATTTGTAGATGTATATCTTAATGGTGTAAAATTAGTAAACGGAACAGATGTTACAGTAACTTCAGGAACAAGTGTAGTTCTAGCAAGTGGAGCAACTGCAAACGACATCGTAGACATCGTGGGATTTGGTACGTTCAACGTAGCCGCTATTAATGGTTCAGCTATTAATGCAGGAACAATTAACATAGATAGATTACCAAGTATTACAAGTGCGAAAATAACTGATGGTACAATAGTTAATGCAGATATTAATAATTCAGCAGCTATAGCAATAACAAAATTAGCAAGTAGTGCTATTACAATTAATGGTTCGGCAGTATCTTTAGGTGGAAGTGTTACAATAGGAGAAACTAAACCTACGGTAACAGGAGTATCACCAAGCACAATAACTAATGACGCAACCAATATTACAATAACAGGAACTAATTTTGTTACTGGAGCTAGTGTAGAAATAGTATCTACAACTGGTGCTATTATAGTTCCTAGTACAGTTTCTTATACTAACGCAACAACATTAGTTGCCAATGTAACTATAGCAACTGATGCACAATTTTTTATTAGAGTTGAAAACCCAGATGGAAATGCCGGTAGATCATCAAGTGCAATTTTAACTACATCTGATGCACCTGTATTTAATACAGCTGCTGGTTCACTTGGAACTGTAGCAGGTAATTTTTCAGGAACAGTATTTAGTTTATCAGCTTCAGGAGATACAGTAGTATTTAGTGAAGTATCATCACCATTAGTTTTAACAGGTGGTGCTACAAAAGCTAATTGTGCTTTATCTACAAGTGGTGTAATAACTACAAGTGACTTTGGTGGAAATAGTACAACACCAACGACATACAATTTTACGATAAGAATAACAGATGCACAAGGTCAGACAGCAGATAGAAGTTACAGTTTAATATCTAGCTTTGGAGCAACAGGTGGAGGACAATTTAACTAATGGCTAGTACATATTTATCAAGAACTTTCGGAACAGCAACTAATAGAAAAAAATTTACAGTATCTTTTTGGTTTAAAAGAACAGACTTAACATCAACACAAATACTATTTTGTGGAACAAATTCAGGTGATGAATTTATATACTTAAATGGTAGTGATGGTATAAATGCAGAATGTGCTTCAGGACAATTAATATCAAACATGAAATTAAGAGATACTAGCGGATGGTATCATGTAGTTTATACATTTGATTCTGCACAAGCAACTGCTGGTGATAGGTCTGCTTTATATATTAATGGAACAGAAGTTTCTTATTCAACAGAAACTCAACCAAGCCAAAATGCTGACCCAAGTTATATAAACAATGCTAATTTACATACTATTGGTAAAAGAGGTTCAGCGAATAATGCATATTTTGGTGGTTTAATGAGCCATTTTCATTTTTGTGATGGTCAAGCATATACTCCATCAGATTTTGGTGAAACAGATAGTGCAACTGGAGAATGGAAAATTAAAACATCACCATCAGTTACATATGGAGATAATGGTTTCTTTATTTTAAAAGATAGTAATTCAGTTACAGACCAATCAGGTGAAAGTAATAACTTTACAGTAGGTGGTGGTACACTTACAAACACAGAAGATTGTCCTAGTAACGTATTTTGTATTTTAAATCGACTAGGTCATGCGTCTGCTAGTTTTACATTGATTGAAGGAAATACATATTCAGGTGGAGCTGATAATAACTGGAGAAGTATTTTTGGAACTATAGGAGCTAAAACTGGAAAATATTATTATGAAATGAAATGTATAAGTTCAAGTGATTATGAAAGATTTGGATGGTGTACTGTAGATCAAATGGCTAAATGTTCAGATTCTGCTGGAAGATATGATGATACTGGATATGGTTCTGAGGGATATGGTTATACTTCAGACGGAGAAAAATCAAATAATGGTGGTACATCAGCAGGTTATGGAGCTACTTGGGGAGCTAATGATATTTTATCTTGTGCAATAGATTTAGATAATAATAAAATTTATTTTGGAAAAAATGGAACATGGCAAGATTCAGGCGACCCAACTTCAGGTTCTACTGGTACTGGTGCTGCATATACAATAGCATCAGATAAAATTTATGTCCCAGCTTTTACAAGTTATGGAGCAGCAGCTAATTTAGGATTTAATTTTGGTAATGGTTATTTTCGAACTACGGCTATATCTTCTGAAGGTACTAATGCATCAGGGATAGGCAAGTTTGAATATGATGTTCCAGCAGGTTACACAGCTCTATCAACTAAAGGATTAAACGAATAGGAAATAATTATGGCATTTATAAACGCAAAAGATCATTTTAATACAAAAATTTGGAATGGTAATTCATCAACACAAGCTATAACAGGAGTTGGTTTTCAACCTGATATTGTTTGGGGAAAGCAACGAACAGGAACACAAGCACATCAAGTACTAGATGTAATAAGAGGAGCAAATAATATATTAGTTAGTAATACTACTGCTGCTGCAGTAGCAGATAGTAATATTTTAAACTCATTTGATAGTGATGGTTTTACTTTAGGTAATCAAGACCAATTAAATGATACAGGTGCAACTTATGTAGGTTGGTCTTGGAAAGTAGGTGGTGCAGGTTCTGCAAACACAGATGGTTCTATAAATACTACATCTACTTCTGTTAATACAACAGCAGGAGTTTCAATATCTACTTACACAGGAACAGGTGCAGCAGCAACAATAGGACATGGTTTAGGAGTAGCACCTGAAGTAGTTATTTGTAAAGAATTAGGTGCTGCAACTGCTTGGACTAATTATCATCAAGCTATTGGTAATACTAAATATGTACATTTATGTGAAAGTGTTGCAGAAGATACATCTGATATTTACTTTAATAATACCACTCCAACTTCCTCTGTTTTTTCTGTTAAAACTGGTGGAGGAACTAATAGGTCAGGTGGAAATTTTGTAGCTTATTGTTTTGCACCCAAAACTGGTTTTAGTGCCTTTGGGAAATATATTGGAAACGGTAATGTTGATGGTCCCATGGTAATAACTGGCTTTAAACCTTCTCTAGTGATTTTTAAAAAAACTAATGATGTTGGAGATTGGCAAATAGTTGATGATCAAAGAGATGGATATAATCCTGATAACGATTATTTACAAGCTAATACTAATTTAGCAGAACAAACAACAGATATAATTGATTTAGTATCTAATGGATTTAAAATTAGAGGTGATAATAGTAATGGTTGGAATAAAGGAAGCTCAACATATCTATACATGGCATTTGCGAAAGCACCATTAGTAGGAAGTAATAATATACCAGCAACGGCAAGGTAATAAATTATGGGAAAAGCAAGAACATTAGCAAATTTAGTTTCCGGAGCTTCAACAAGCACGTTACCTAATAGTGCATTAACAAACTCATCAATAACAATTAATAGTTCTGCTGTTAGTCTTGGTGGTTCAACTACAGTTGGAGAAACTAAACCTACGGTTACAGGTATTAGTCCATCTGTTATTACAAACGATGCAACTAACATTACAATAACAGGTACTAACTTTGTATCAGTACCTACTGTGGAAGCTATTAGTTCTACAGGTGCAATTACAAGAGCAAATTCAGTTACATTTTCAAGTGCAACATCTATTGTAGCAAACTTTACTTTAGCTACAGATGGAACATATTTTATAAGAGTAGAGAACAATGATGGTTTAGCAGTTAGAACAGGAAGTGCTTTACTTACAGTTTCAGACTTACCTGCTTGGACTACTTCTGCTGGTTCTTTAGGAGCTTTTGCAGCTGGTGCAAGTTTTGGTACAATAAATTTAACAGCAACAGATTCAACATCAATGTCAAAAACATCAGGTACATTGCCGGGTGGTATGACACTTAATAGTGGAGGTAGTGGTACATCAACATTGACGGGTACAGAGTCAGGTGCTACAGCTGAGACTACATATAATTTTACAATTAGAGCTACTGATGCTCAAGGTCAAACGGCAGACAGAGCTTTCAGTATAACAATAACAGTAGGAATTAATAATTCAGGACAATTTAACTAGGAAATATTATGGCAACAACAAAAATATCAAGAACATCATCATCAACAGGAAATAGAAGAACTTGGACTTTTAGTGGTTGGTTTAAAAAATGTAGTCTAGCTGTTATGGGTGGATTATTTGCTACTTATACAGATAGTAATAATAGATTGGATTTTGGTTTTGATGCTAGTGATAAATTCTTTTTTAAAGAAAAGGTATCATCTTCTACAAATATAGATTTTACTTCAACACAAACATTTAGGGATGTTTCTGCATTTTATCATCTGGTAATTTCTGTTGATACAACACAATCAACAAATACTAATAGAGTAAAAATTTATATTAATGGTGAACAAATAACAAGTTGGGTAGATAGCACATACCCTGCTGAAGATTACGATACTCTTATGAATCTAACAGGAAGAACTTATATACTTGGTTCAAAAACTGGTAGTGCTGATTATTGGAATGGTTTAATGGCTCATGTTCATTTAGTGGATGGTACAGCATTAACACCTGCAACATTTGGGGAAACAGATTCCACATCAGGAATTTGGAAACCAAAAACTGCACCATCAGTAACTTATGGAACTAATGGTTTCTTTTTAAAATTTGAAAATTCAGGTAATATGGATTTAGATAGTAGTGGTAATAACTTAACATTTACTACATCAGGAACACTAACGCAAAATGTAGATACTCCTAGTAATAACTTTGTTACTATGAATCCTTTAGATAATTATTATAATTCTTCAACTTTTACTAATGGAAATACTACAGTAACAACTCCATCTTCTGGCTACTCAGGAGTTATTGGAGCAATGGGTGCTTCTA